>OHWK01000376.1_pt1 | contig 24423 bp, 18 predicted proteins | sample 1579761 | NCBI WGS metagenome assembly OHWK01 (sample SAMEA3882516, study PRJEB24775) | human gut metagenome | biome: human-associated habitat; feature: intestine environment; material: feces | place: Netherlands | collected 2009/2010 | reverse complement strand
CCCCCGCCGTGCCGGAACTGCCCGCCCCGGATGACGGTAAGATCCTGCAAAAACTGCGCCGCCGATACAGCACCCATTTGCTGCTGCTGGCCTTTGTGGGCATTGCGGCGGGCGTGGCCCTGGGGTATACAGGCAGCGCCAACTGGGTTATCCTGTTCCTGCCGTGTGTCTGGGCCGTTCTGACCTGCCGGGATACCGGCATGGGCAAGCCACTGCTGCTGTTTACGCTGGGGCTGGCCGTGCTGGATGCTATCATAAAGCAGACGGCTTTTTTGGAATCATTCTCGCTTAGCAATTTCTTATGGAATCTGGCGTCCGGCTGTATCTTGTACGCTGTTTTGGGCGGCATGGGCTGGCTGATCGGCTGGCTGCTGCACTATGCAAAGGAGAGTACCCATGAAAACAAAGAATAAAAAGACGAAAACCATGCGCCGCCTGGCACTGGCGGCGGCCCTGCTGCTGATTTTGGCTCTGCTGCTGGCCTTTGACGCCATCAACGGTGACCCGCTCAGCCAACAGTGGGCTATACATCGGGCCATTCGATATGCGGAAAAGCTATATCCGGAGGAAACATTTCACTGGGACCAGCGCACCGCCGCTGATGGACAGTTCTTCCACTATGTGGTATACGTTCAGTCTGACCAGAGCCGTGATACAAACTTTGCAGTGCAGACGCGGTTCTGGCTGCTGACTGATGATGAAATCCGGGGTATGGAGCTTGAGCCGACCCACACGTTTTACGTTGACCACCGCTGGAACACGTGTTATCGCCTGGGAAATGAAGCCGCCCAGCAGGCAGCCGCGTATCTGACCGTGCAGGCCCCAGAATTAAACTTTGCATCTGTCTACGGCGCAAAGGGCAACACGGTAGAGATCGACCTTTGCTATACCGAGCAGGACGGCATGACCCCGGCTAACTATGTGGACGATCTGCCGCTGGATGCTGCCTTTGACAAAGCCCTGCTGCAAAAGGTGCCCAGCCGCCTGTGCGCACAAGTCCTGTGCGACGGCAAGCCTACCGAGGCGGACATGCAAACCGTCCTGCACACCCTCAAGCAGGTGCTGGAAAGCAACGACATGCCGATCACCTATTACGACATCACCCTTGTGCCCACCGGCGATTACGCTGACCACAGCGCGTTTATGGCGGATGTGTTGGAATCCGGTCTGATGTCCGCCGATACAATTGCATAAAAAATACCCGTATTGCCTTTAGTAAGACAATACGGGTATTTTGCTGTTCTGTAGGGGTCGATGCTTGTCATCGACCTGCGGGCGGATGCAAACATTCGCCCCTACAATTTACGATGCAATCAATCAGACGTTCAGCTCCACATGCTGACCGACGTCCTCGGCGTTGGCGTCCAGCACGGGCTGGATGACGTCGCGCAGGAACTCGGTGACCTGCTCGGCGCTGCGGCCCGTAAAGGCTTCGGGGGAGAGCTCGGCCTCGATTTCCTCGCGGGTCAGGCCGAACGCAGGGTCAGCCTCGACGCGGGCAATCATGTCGTTGGGCTTGCCCTCCTGCTTGACAACGGCAGCGGCGGCCACGGCGTGCTCACGCAGACGCTCGTGCAGCTCCTGACGGTCACCGCCCTTCTTGACGGCCTTCATCATGATGTTCTCGCTTGCCATGAACGGCAGCTCGGCCATGACGCGGGCACGGACGACCTTCGGGTAGACGACCAGCCCGTCGGAGACGTTCAGCAGGATGTTCAGGATGGCGTCAGCAGCCAGGAAGCCCTCGGCCATTGCAATGCGCTTGTTGGCGGAGTCGTCCAGCGTGCGCTCAAACCATTGGGTACCGGCAGTGATGGCGGGGTTCAGCACGTCCACCATCAGGTAGCGGCTCAGCGCGCAAATGCGCTCGCAGCGCATGGGGTTGCGCTTGTAGGGCATAGCGGAGGAACCGATCTGGTTCTTCTCAAACGGCTCCTCCATCTCCTTGAAGTTCGCCAGCAGGCGGATGTCCGTCGCCATCTTCATGGCGGACTGGCCGATGCCCGCCACGGCGGACAGCACATTGTAGTCCACCTTGCGGCTGTAGGTCTGGCCGCAGACCGGCACGACCTTGGTAAAGCCCATCTGGGCGCAGACGTCGGCCTCGACGGCCTTGATCTTGGCGGAGTCGCCGTTGAACAGCTCCACAAAGCTGGCCTGGGTGCCAGTGGTGCCCTTAACGCCGCGCAGCGCCAGCTGGGAGATCTGGTGGTCAAGCTCCTCCAGATCCATGTACAGCTCGTTCATCCAGAGCGTGGCGCGCTTGCCGACGGTGGTCAGCTGCGCGGGCTGGCAGTGGGTGTAGGCCAGGCAGGGCATATCCTTGTACTCGTCGGCGAACTTGGCCAGATTTGCCAGCACGCCGATGACCTTCTTGCGCACGAGCTGCAGGCCCTCGCGCATGATGATGACGTCGGTGTTGTCACCGACATAGCAGCTGGTCGCGCCCAGATGGATGATGCCCTTTGCCTTGGGGCACTGCAGGCCGTAGGCGTAGACGTGGCTCATCACGTCATGGCGGACGAGCTTCTCGCGCGCAATGGCGTCCTCATAGTTGATGTCGTCCTTGTGCGCCTCCAACTCGGCAATCTGCTCATCGGTGATGGCCAAGCCCTGCTTCTGCTCGGCCTTAGCCAGCGCGATCCACAGCCGGCGCCAGGTGCGGAACTTGTTGTCATCAGAGAAGATGTACTGCATCTCATCCGACGCATAGCGGGTAGAGAACGGCGAAATATATTTGTCGTGTTGTGCCATTGGGTCAAATCCTCACAATCTTTTAAGCTGATAGTTCCAGTATAGCAGAAACTTTCCGAAATATCAAAGCTTGAAATAATTCACGCCGCCCTCAAAGATCGGCTGGTATTTGTCACCGGTGACGTTCTTATAGAGCTGCTCGCCGCTGCGCTCGCTGTGGCCCATCTTGCCAAAGACACGGCCATCCGGGCTCGTGATGCCCTCGATTGCCAGCACGGAGCCGTTCGGATTGTAGCGCATGTCCATCGTCGGGCGGCAAAGCAGGTCAACGTACTGGGTCGCAATCTGGCCGTTGTCGATGAGCTGGTTCAGCAGCTGCTCGTTGCAGACAAAGCGGCCCTCGCCGTGGCTGATGGCGATCAGGTGCTCGTCGTTGATGTCGCATTTGCTCAGCCAGGGGCTCTTGTTGCTGGCCACGCGGGTACGCACCAGCATGGACTGGTGGCGGTGGATCGTATTAAACGTCAGCGTCGGGTCGCTTTCGGTGATGGGACGGATCTCGCCGTAGGGGACCAGGCCCAGCTTGATGAGTGCCTGGAAGCCGTTGCAGATGCCCAAAGCCAGACCGTCGCGCTGGTTCAGCAGACGGTTGACTGCGTCGGCCACCGACGGATTGCGGAAGAACGCCGCAATGAACTTGGCGCTGCCGTCCGGCTCGTCGCCGCCGGAGAAGCCGCCCGGCAGCATCAGGATCTGCGCCTCGTCCAGCTCCTTCACCAGCGCCTCGCAGCTCTCGGCCACGTTGGCGGGGGTCAGGTTTTTCAGCACCAGAACATGCGGGTCGCCGCCTGCGCGGCGGAACGCGCGGGCCGTGTCGTACTCGCAGTTCGTGCCGGGGAATACGGGGATGACGACCCGCGGCGTCGCCAGGCGCACAGAGGGAGCCACGCGCTTGTTGGCGGGGCAGTCATGCTCCAGCGCGGGGACGAACTCACCGGCCTTGCGGTAGGGGAATACAGGCTCGAGCTTTTGCTCCCACAGCTCCTGCAGATGGGCCAGGTCAATGGCCTTGCCCTCGGCCTCCAGCGTGTAGTCCACGGTGGTGAAGCCGAGGAACTCACCGGCGGAGGCATCGAGCAGCTCCAGAATGACCGCGCCGTAGGCGGGCTTGAACAGATCGTTCAGGTCGATGTCATTGGACAACTGCAGACCCACATGGTTGCCGACGCACATCTTGAACAGTGCCTCGGCCACACCGCCGTAGCCCGGCGTGGCGGCAGCCAGCACCTTGCCCTCGTCGATCATCTGTTCGACGGTCTTGTAAATGGAAATCAGGCTGCCAATCTCGGGCAGACCGTTCTTGTAGTTGGGGCGCAGGATGACAACGGAGCTGTTGGCCTTCTTGAACTCGGGGCTCTGCACGTCGCGGGTGTTGCCGATGGCCGTCGCAAAGCTGACGAGCGTCGGGGGCACGTCCAGGCCCTCAAAGCTGCCGGACATCGAGTCCTTGCCGCCGATGGACGCAATGCCCAGACCCATCTGGGCATCCAGCGCACCGAGCAGGGCGGCCAGCGGCTTGCCCCAGCGCTCGGGCTTATCGTTCATATGTTCAAAATATTCCTGGAACGTCAGGTACATATCCTCGTGGTGGAAGCCCGCGCAGACCAGCTTGGTCACGCTCTCGACCACGGCCATATACGCGCCGCGGTAGGGGTCAGCCTCGGTCAGGTAGGGGTTGAAGCCCCACGCCATGCCGGAGCAGGTCGTCGTCTCGCCGTCCACGGGCAGCTTGGCGGCCATAGCCATCGTCGGGGTCAGCTGGTACTTGCCGCCGTAGGGCATCAGCACGGTGGCTGCGCCGATGGTGGAGTCGAACCGCTCGCCCAGGCCCTTTTGGCTGCAGACGTTCAGGTCGCTGACCATGGATTCCAGCTTCTGCTCAAACGTTGCACCGGCAAACTGGGGCTGCCAGACATGGCCCTGCAGGATGTGCGCATCAGCGTGACGCTCGGCACCGTTGGAGTTCAGGAACTCGCGGGAGAGGTCAACGATGGTCTTGCCGTTCCAGACCTCGCGCATCCGCTTTTCCTCGGTGACGGTGGCAACGATAGTCGCCTCGAGGTTTTCCTCGGCGGCGTACTTCATAAAGGTCTCGGCGTCCTCGGCAGCAACGGCCACGGCCATGCGCTCCTGGCTCTCCGAAATGGCCAGCTCGGTGCCGTCCAGACCCTCGTACTTGCGGGTGACCTTGTTCAGGTCGATGTGCAGGCCGTCGGCCAGCTCACCGATGGCGACAGACACACCGCCTGCGCCGAAGTCGTTGCAGCGCTTGATAAGGCGGCAGGCGTCCTCGCGGCGGAACAGGCGCTGCAGCTTGCGCTCGATGGGCGCGTTGCCCTTCTGCACCTCGGCACCGCAGGTCTCAAGGCTTGTCAGCTTGTGCGCCTTGGAGGAACCGGTGGCACCGCCGACACCGTCGCGGCCCGTGCGACCACCCAGCAGAATGACGACATCACCCGGGGCGGGCTCCTCGCGGCGGACATGGCTGGCAGGCGTCGCGCCGACAACTGCGCCGATCTCCATGCGCTTGGCGGCGTAGCCGGGGTGGTACAGCTCTGCGACCTGACCGGTGGCAAGGCCGATCTGGTTGCCGTAGCTGGAATAGCCCGCGGCAGCCGTTGTGACCAGCTTGCGCTGGGGCAGCTTGCCGGGCATTGTCTCGGAAACAGGCTTCAGCGGATCAGCCGCACCGGTCACGCGCATGGCCTGATAGACGTAGCTGCGTCCGGACAGCGGGTCACGGATGGCACCGCCAATGCAGGTCGCTGCGCCGCCGAAGGGCTCGATCTCGGTGGGGTGGTTGTGGGTCTCGTTCTTGAACAGGAACAGCCAGTCCTGCTGCTCACCGTCCACGTCACACTTGATCTTGACGGTGCAGGCGTTGATCTCCTCACTCTCGTCAAGGTTCTTCAGAATGCCGCGCTGCTTCAGCGCCTTGGCACCGATGGTCGCGCAGTCCATCAGGGTGCGGTTCTTCCTGTCGCGGCCCGTCTCGGCGCGCAGTGCCATGTAGCGGTCAAATGCGGCCTGCACAAGCTCGTCGTCGATCTTCACGTCGTCCAGGATCGTGCCGAACGTCGTGTGGCGGCAGTGGTCGGACCAGTAGGTGTCGATCAGACGAATCTCGGTGATGGTCGGGTCGCGGTGCTCGGATTTGAAGTAGTTCTGGCAGAACACGATGTCCGCATGGTCCATCGCCAGGCCCTTCTCATTGCGGAACGCTTCCAGCGCGTCGTCGTCCAGCGCGGTGAAGCCGGTCAGCGTCTCGACCTCCGTCGGGATGGCAAACTCCATTTTCAGGGTGCTGCGCTCGTCAAGGCTTGCCTCGCGGGCCTCGACGGGGTTGATGACGTACTTCTTGATGGCGGCCAGGTCGGCGTCGGTCAGGTCGCCGTCCAGCAGATAGACGCGGGCGGAGCGCACCGCGGGGCGCTCGCCCTGGCTCAGCAGCTGGATGCACTCGCTGGCAGAGTCGGCGCGCTGGTCAAACTGGCCGGGCAGGTACTCGACGGCAAAAACGGTCTTGGCGTCGGGCAGCTTGTCGTAGGTCACGTCAACAGGCGGCTCACTGAACACGGTGGGCACAGCCTGCTGGAACAGCACTGCGTCGATGCCCTCGACGTCATAGCGGTTCAAAAGGCGCAGACCGGTCAGATTCTGGATGCCGACCAGATCGACCAGCTCATGCAGAAGCCCCTGTGCCTCGCCGTCAAAGCCGGGCTTTTTCTCAACATAAATGCGATATACCATTGTATTTCCTCCTGAGAGTTAAATTTGCAGGAAGTGACGGACGGAAAGCCTTCCCCCTGGGGGGGGGAAGGTGGCCGAGGCCCCGTCCGAGGCCGGATGAGGGGAAAGTGTACCGCTGTATCCCGTTGACGGAAAGCTGCGGGAAGTTTGCCCTCATCAGTCACCTTCGGTGACAGCTTCCCCCAATGGGGAAGCCTTTTTACTGCATCGCCGCCAGCGCTCTTGCCCCAATGTCACTGCGCTTGTGCAGCTTGTCAAAATGGATGCTCTCCGTGGCAGCATACGCCTTTTTCAGCGCCTCGGGCAGGGTGTTGGCCGTGGCGGTCACGCCCAGCACACGCCCGCCGTTCGTGACGAGCCTGCCGTCCTTGATGGCCGTGCCGGCGTGGTAGACCGTCACATCGGCGGCGTCCAGCTGGCCCGCGGTCAGGCCGGTAATCTCCTTGCCCTTCTCGTAGGCGAGGGGATAGCCGCCGCTGGCTAAGATGACGCAAGCCGCCGCGCCGTCGCTGAATTTGACATCGGTCTTGTCCAGCGTGCCGTTCGTTGTGGCCTCCATCACGGTCAGTAGGTCGCTTTCCAGCAGGGGCAGCACGACCTGCGTCTCGGGGTCGCCGAAGCGGCAGTTGTACTCGATGACCTTCGGGCCGTCGGGGGTCAGCATCAGGCCGAAATACAGGCATCCCTTGAAGGGGCAGCCCTCGGCCTGCATGGCCGCAACCGTGGGCAGGAAAATCTCCTGCATGCAGCGCTCGGCGACTGCGGGCGTGTAGTAGGGGTTCGGGGCCACGGTGCCCATGCCGCCGGTGTTCAGGCCCTCGTCGTGGTCGAGAGCACGCTTGTGGTCCATGCTCGAGACCATCGGCTTGACGGTCTTGCCGTCGCAGAAGGACAGCACGCTGACCTCGGGGCCGGTCAGAAACTCCTCGACGACCACATGGTTGCCGGACGCGCCGAACTTTTTGTCCAGCATGATCTCCTTGACGCCGTCTGCAGCCTCCTGCTCATTCTGGCAGATCAGCACGCCCTTGCCCAGCGCCAGACCGTCCGCCTTGATGACGACGGGGTATTTGCCCTCGGCTTTGATGTAGTCCATGACCTTCTCGGGGTCGTCGAACGTCTCATATTTGGCCGTAGGGATGCCGTATTTCTTCATCAGGTCCTTGCTGAATACCTTGCTGGCCTCAATGCGGGCCGCGGCCTTGTCGGGACCGAATGCCGGGATGCCCACAGCGGCCAGCGCATCGACCATGCCCAGCGCCAGCGGGTCGTCCTGGGCGACGACGACATAGTCAAAGGCTTCTTCCTTGGCAAATTTGACCATGGCGTCCACGTCGGTGGCCGGGATGGCCTTGCAGTGGGCGTCATAGCTGATGCCGCCGTTGCCGGGCGCACACCAGATCTCGGAGCAGCGGGGGCTTTTTTTCAGCGCGCGGATGATGGCGTGCTCACGCCCGCCGCCGCCGACAACCAGAATTTTCATAAGCGTCCTCCTTGACAGCACAACAGCCCGCGACGAAAAATCGCCGCAGGCGAGTTGTTTTTTGCGTTTAATGATGGAACAGCCGGATGCCGCAGAACGCCATCGCAATGCCGTACTTGTTGCAGGTGTCGATCACCTGTGCGTCGCGGATGGAGCCGCCCGGCTGTACAATGGCGGTCACGCCGCTGCGGCGCGCGCGCTCGATGTTATCGCCGAACGGGAAGAAGGCATCACTGCCCAGGCTCACACCGGTCACGGCATCCAGCCAGGCGCGCTTTTCCTCGGCGGTCAGCGGGGCCGGCTGCTCGGTGAAGGTCTCGGCCCAGACATCGTCGCCGATGACATCCTCCGGCGTGTCGCCGATGTAAACATCGATCGCGTTGTCGCGGTTCGGCTTGGCAATGTCAGCGCGGAACGGCAGGTCCAGCACCTTCGGCATGTGGCGCAGCTGCCAGTTGTCGGCCTTCTGGCCCGCCAGACGGGTGCAGTGCACGCGGCTCTGCTGGCCCGCACCGACGCCGATGGTCTGGCCGTCCTGCACGTAGCAGACGCTGTTGGACTGGGTGTATTTCAGCACGATCAGGCTGATGATGAGGTCGCGGCGCTGCTCGTCGCTGATGACCTTGTTCTCGGTCACAACGTTCTGCAGCATCGTCTCATTGGAAATGTCCAGGTCCTGACGGCCCTGCTCGAAGGTCACGCCAAAGACCGTGCGGGTCTCCAGCGGCTTCGGCTCGTAGTCGGCGTCGATCTGGACGATGGCGTAGCCGCCCTTCTTCTTGGATTTCAGCACCTCCAGCGCGTCGGCGTCGTAGCCGGGCGCAATGATGCCGTCGGAGACCTCGTGCTGAATCAGCTTCGCGGTGCTCAGGTCGCAGACATCGGACAGCGCGATCCAGTCGCCGAAGCTGGACATACGGTCCGCACCGCGGGCACGGGCGTAGGCGCAGGCCAGCGGGGAAAGCTCGGTCTCCGGCGCAATGTGGTACATGGCGCGCAGGGTCTCATCCAGCGGCAGACCGATGGCCGCACCGGCGGGGGAGACGTGCTTGAAGCTGGCGGCAGCGGGCTGGCCGAGTGCCTTCTTCAAATCGCGCACGAGCTGCCAGGAGTTGAACGCGTCCAGAAAGTTGATGTAGCCCGGGCGTCCGTTCAAAATCTGCACGGGCAGGTCACTGCCGTCCGCCATGTAGATGCGGGCGGGCTTCTGGTTGGGGTTCGTGCCGTATTTCAGCTGAAATTCGTTCATATTAACCCTCCACAGCGGTGTATTTATTCAGGATAATGTCCTCGTACTCACCGGTTTCCAGCTCGATGCTGCGGACAAACAGGCTGACTTTGTTGTCCTCGTTCAGGCTCGCCCACAGCTTGTCGGCAAACTTGTCCGCGTCGTTCGTGTCGATGGCGACGCGCAGCGGCTCACCCGTAAAGCTGGGGATCGGAGCACCGTTCTTGACGTAAGTGCTGATGAAGTGTCCCTCACCGGCCACAGGCTGCGGGTAGTCGAAGGTCTGGCGCTGCACGCTCTCGGCGTTGCCCTCGTCGGACTTGACGATGGACAGCTTGTAGCCGCCGCGGCGCATATCGACAACGCCGGAGATGCGCGGGGTAAAGTTCGGCGCGTCGTCCTCATAGGTGCGGGTCGCCAGCGCAGCCTCAAAGCTGTAGCCGGGGAAAAGGTTGCCGTTCATGAACCGGGCAATCGTGTCGGTCTGGTCGCCGTTCGTGACCACGGTGGTCTCCCGCAGGGTCAGCACAGCGTTGTAGATGATGAGGTGCGGGTCCTCGAGCTTGGCCGGGTCAGCGGCCACCGTGCGGATGCCGCCGTCGATAGGCTCAAACACACGGTTGCGGCTGTTGGCGCTGCGGCCCATGATCCAGTAGGCGACGAACGCCTTCTGCCCGTCGGGGCTTTTGCCCAGCACAATGCCGCGCCCGGGGTAGTCATTCCCGGCAAGATATTTGTACAGATTCTTTTTCATTGTTAAACCTCGTTTTGCGTAAACAGGAAACGGGATTCCCTGCCGTGCAGTGGTGGAAAACGATTTTACACCTCGTCACTGCACACCATCGCCAGCGCCTTGGGCAGCAGCTGCCACTCGGCCTCGACCATGACGCGCTTCTGCAGCGTCTCGGGGGTGTCGCCGGGCTCCACGGCCACGGCCTTCTGCAGCAGAATGGGCCCGCCGTCGCATTCCTCGTTTACAAGGTGGACGGTAGCGCCGGTCAGCTTCACGCCGCGGGCCAGCGCGGCCTCGTGCACGCGCAGTCCGTAGAAGCCGGGGCCGCAGAAGCTGGGGATCAGGCTGGGATGAACATTGATGATTTTATTGCGGTAGGCCGCAATGACCTTTTCGCCCAGCACGCTCAAAAAGCCTGCCAGCACGACCACGTCAATACTGTGCTTCTGCAGGGTGTCCAGCAGAGCGGCGTCAAACGCTGCGCTGTCAGCGTAGTCCCTGCGGCTGACAACAGCGGATTCCACACCGAAATTGGCGGCGCGCTCCAGCGCGTAGACGCCGGGCTTGCTGGCAACGACCAGCTCGATTTTGCCGTTCGGGTTCTCGCCGCGGCGCTCGCTTTCCAGCAGGGCCTGCAAATTCGTGCCGCCGCCCGATACCAGTACCGCTACACGCTTCATACCAGCTCGACCCCGTCGCCCTCGACGATGGTGCCCAGACGGTAGGCGTCCTCGCCGTGGGCCTTTAGAATGGCAATGGCCTTGTCCGCATCCTCGGGCGCGACGGTCAGCACCATGCCGACGCCCATGTTGAAGGTGTTGAACATATCGTGCTCGGAGATGCCGCCCTCGCGCTGCATGACGTCGAACAGGGCAGGGGTGCGCACATCGGCCTTGGCAATGCGGGCCGCACAGCCCTTCTTCAAGCTGCGGGGAATGTTCTCATAGAAGCCGCCGCCGGTGATGTGGGACACGCCCTTGACCGTGATCTCGTCCATGACAGCCAGCACGGGCTTGACGTAGATCTTCGTGGGGGCCAGCAGGGCCTCGCCCAAGGGCTTGTTCATGCCGTCGAAGGTCTTTTTCAGCACATCGGGGTTGTTGTCAATGTCAAAAATTTTACGCACCAGCGAGAAACCGTTGGAGTGTACGCCCGTGGAGGGCAGTGCGATGATGACATCGCCCGGCTGCATCGTGGAGTTGTCCAAAATCTTTGCCTTGTCCACGACGCCAACGGTGAAGCCGGCCAGGTCGTACTCATCCTCGGGCATCATGCCGGGGTGCTCGGCAGTCTCGCCGCCCACGAGGGAGCAGCCCGCCTGGACGCAGCCCTCAGCCACGCCCTTGACGATCTCGGCGATCTTCTCCGGGATGTTCTTGCCGCAGGCGATGTAGTCGAGGAAAACCAGCGGCTTGGCACCGGCGCAGATGACGTCGTTGACGCACATGGCCACGCAGTCGATGCCGATGGTGTCGTGCTTGTCCAGCAGCATGGCGATGCGCAGCTTGGTGCCGACGCCGTCAGTGCCGGAAATCAGAACGGGATGCTCCATGCCGGTGCAGTCCAGCTCAAACAGGCCGCCGAAGCCGCCCAGACCGCCGATGCAGTTCTCGGTCATCGTGCGGGCCACATACTGCTTCATCAGCTCAACAGAGCGATACCCGGCGGTAATATCCACGCCTGCGGCGGCGTAGCTGGCAGAATAGCTTTTTTCCATGTTGAACTCCTAAATGTGTTACATTACTCGGAAAATCGGGTGGCAGCGGCAAGCTCTCTCCCTCCGGCGCTGCGCGCCACCTGCCTCGCAGAGGGAGGCAAGGAGGCTTGGCCCCCTCTGCGAGGGGGCTCCGCCCGCAGGCGGTGGGGGGAGAGAAGTTTGCGCTACTGCTGCGCTTCCGTCGTTATGATTACAGCTTCTTATTCGTCTTAGACTGGCTCAGCGGCTTGTCGTAGACAATGTCCATCGTCTCGGTGGGCGGGGCGACGGGGTATTTGCCGGTAAAGCAGCCCGTGCAGAAGCCGCACTTGCTGTGGATGGCCAGCTGCTGCACATGCTCAATGCTCAAATAGCCCAGCGTGTCAGACCCGACCAGCTCGTTGATCTCCTCGACGGTGTGGCCGGTGGCGATCAGGTCCTTCTCGTCGGGAATGTCGGTGCCGAAGTAGCACGGGTGGGCGAACGGCGGCGCACTGATCCGGTAGTGTACCTCGGCAGCACCGGCCTCGCGCAGCAGGCGGATGGTGCGGGCGCTCGTCGTGCCGCGGACGATGGAGTCATCGACCAGCACAACGCGCTTGCCCTTGACCGTGGACGTGATGGCGTTCAGCTTGATGCGCACGCTGCTCTCGCGCTGGGCCTGGCTGCCCTGAATGAAGGTGCGGCCTACATATTTGTTCTTGATAAAGCCCACGCCGTAGGGGATGCCGCTCTCCTGCGCATAGCCGAGCGCTGCATCCAGACCGGAGTCCGGTGCGCCGATGACGACATCGGCCTCCACGGGATGCTCCTGCGCCAGGAACCGGCCCGCCTGCAGACGGGCCTCATGCACACAGGTGCCCTCGATGACGGAATCCGGGCGGGCAAAGTAGATGTACTCAAAGACGCACATCGTGTGCGGCGCGGCGCCGCAGTGATCCTCCATCGTGCGCAGGCCGTTGCGGTCGGCGATAACGATCTCGCCGGGGCGCACGTCACGGACGAACTTCGCGCCCACGGCGTCCAGCGCACAGCTCTCGCTGGCAAAGGCATAGCCGTTGCCGTCGGGCAGCTCGCCGATGCACAGCGGGCGGAAGCCGTTGGGGTCGCGCGCCGCGATCAGCTTGGTGTGGGTCATAATAACGAGGGAGTATGCGCCCTCGATGTCGTCCATCGTGCGGCTGACGGCCATCTCAATGTTCGGCGTCAGCAGACGGTTCTGGGTCAGCAGATAGGCGATGACCTCGGTGTCCGACGTGCCGTGAAAGATCGAACCGCTCATCTCGAGCTTGCGGCGCAGCTTCGGCGCGTTGACAAGGTTGCCGTTGTGGCAGACCGCCATAGCGCCCTTGCAGTGATGCAGAACCATCGGCTGCGCATTGGAACGGCTGCGCTGGCCCGCCGTGGCATAGCGGACATGGCCGGTAGCCATCTTTGCGCCGCGGGGCAGCTCCTCCAGCACGCGCTTGGTAAAGACCTCGCTGACAAGGCCCAGATCGCGGTAGCCGGACAGCACGCCGTCGACGTTCAGCGCAATGCCGCAGCTCTCCTGGCCGCGGTGCTGCAGGGCGTACAGCGCACTGTAGACGGCGTTGACCATATCGGTCTCGCCGGTCTTGTCATACATACCGAACACGCCGCACTCCTCGTGCAGGGACTCGGTGTATTGGGAAATTTCGCTCATTTATTTGCTCCAATTGTCGGAATGGTAAAGCCGTAGGGGCGAATCCTATATCCGCCCGTGGGTCGGCTGCCTCTTGCGGGCGCATAGGGAATGCGCCCCTACGGGAAAGCGCACGGTAAATTATGCGGGTGCAATCAGCCCAGCAGGCGCTTCATGACTTCCTGGTAAGCGTCGGCTTCGCCGCCCATGTTGCGGCGGAACAGATCCTTGTCCAGATGTGCGCCGGTGGTGGCGTCCCAGAAACGGCAGGTGTCGGGGCTGATCTCGTCGGCCAGGATGATCGTGCCGTCGGACAGGCGGCCAAACTCGAGCTTAAAGTCCACCAGACGGATGTTGGCGTCCAGCATGATCTTCTTCAGCACCTCGTTGACCTTGAAGGCATACTTCGCGATGGTGTCCAGCTCCTCCTGGGTAGCCAGGTCGAGGGCCAGAGCGTAGTAGTGGTTGATGAACGGGTCGTGCAGATCGTCGTTCTTGTAGCTGTACTCGAGGATGGGAGTCTTAAAGACCTTGCCCTCGGGCACGCCCATGCGCAGGCTGAAGTGACCGGCTGCAACGTTGCGGACGATGACCTCCAGAGGCACGATCTCGACCTTCTTCACAAAGGTGTCGCGGTCATTGACCTCCTGCACGTAATGAGTGGGGATGCCCTCCTTCTCGAGCTTCTGCATCAGAGCGTTGGACAGCTTGTTGTTGACAATGCCCTTGTCGCGAATGGTGCCCTTCTTCTCGCCGTCACCGGCAGTGGCGTCATCCTTATAGTGGACCATGACGATCTCGGGATCGTTGGTAGCGAAAACCTGCTTGGCCTTGCCTTCGTACAGCTGCTCTTTAACTTCGTAATTCATGAGAAACGCTCCTTTTTATAGTATAATATAGTAAAGTATGTATGTGTACCTGTCTTTGGCTTCCCCTTTTGGGAAAGGCTCTTTTACAGTGCTGCGGCTTCGGCGGCAATGGCGGCGTCCTTCCTGGCAATCGCGGCGGCGGTGTCGGCGCGGAAGCTGTCAAGCTTCGCGGCCAGCTCGTCGTCGGCCACGGCCAGAATCGCCACAGCCAGATACGCGGCGTTCTTCGCGCCGTTCAGCGCTACGGTAGCCACGGGAAAGCCGCTGGGCATCTGCACAGTGGCCAGCAGGGCGTCCAGACCGTCCATGGCGCCGCCCTTCATCGGGATGCCCACAACGGGCAGGGTGGTGTTGGCGGCAAAGGCACCGGCCAAGTGCGCGGCCATGCCGGCAGCGCAGAGAATGACGCCGTAGCCCTCGGCACGGGCGCTCTTGGCGAACGCGGCGGCGGCCTCCGGTGTGCGGTGGGCCGAAAGAATGTGCGCCTCATACGGCACGCCGAAATCCTTCAGCACCGTGCAGGCACCCTTGACCACCGGCCAGTCACTGTCCGAGCCCATGATGATCGCAACTTTTTTCATACGTTTTGAAACCTCCCTTACAAAGCAAACAGCGCAGTGCTCCGCATCAGGATACACTGCGCTGTGGTGTCGACGTAAAAAGGGTATGATGGTACAGAACACCCGCGAAGAAGCCAATACGCTGCATTGCGTTTGCCACGGAAGATCCCCCTTTAATAAAAGTAAGATGTGCCCTGTAATTGTAGTGTAAACGCTGGGCAAAAAAAATGCAAGCGCCCGGCGGACATTTCAGCCAAAAAACGGTGCAAAAGGGTTTTGACCGTCGCTTTTTGTCGTTTTTGATGGGTCTTGGGGGGCAGTTGTCATACTTTAAAACGGCCTGTAAAATTTTGCTGGCACAGGGCACAAAAATATGATAAAATAGAAAAAATACATAAACAAGGAGCTTTGTATGATTGCACCCAAACAACGCCTGACAAATCACGCCCTGCACGGCAGGGAGGAATGGTTCAAGCGCATCTTCCGCGACCAGATCGCCGAGGCTGCGGGCATCCTAGAAGTTGTGCTCTCCGGCATTGTGCTGGCGGCCCTGCTCATGAGCATTGTCCCGCTGGTGGAGCTGATGCCCGGTCTGCTGACCGATGCCGACAGCCTGGAGATCCGCACCTTTCTGGAACGTGCGCTGGACATCGTCATCGGCATCGAGTTTATCAAGATGCTGGCCAAGCACAGCCCCGGCAGCGTGCTGGAGGTGCTGCTCTACGCCATTGCCCGCCACATGATCGTCGGCCATGAGGATGCCGTTCAGAACCTCGTCAGTGTGGGGGCCATTGCGCTGATTTTCGTTATCCGCAAGTATTTCTTTGTGCCGTCCTTCGGGCATAAGATGCCGGGCGGCGGTACAGCCCCCGATATGGAACAGCAGGAGAAACCGCAGGCAGAGCATACCGGCGAGGCATAAGACTGAACACTCCCCCGCCATATCCTGACCGTACAAAGCAGCACCCCCTTCGGGCAGCTGCAGAAGCAATGTCAACATTGCTTCTGCAGACCCGGAGGGGGTGTTTTGTATATGTGCAGACGATCAGAACAGGCCGGTGATCTTGCCGTGGACATCCACATCAATGTCCATCGCAGCAGGGTGCTTGGGCAGGCCGGGCATCGTCATGATGCTGCCGCAGATCACGACCACGAATCCGGCACCGGCAGAGAGCCGAACCTCACGCACATTCAGCGTAAAGCCCTCGGGCGCACCGGTCAGCTTGGCATTGTCGCTGAAGGAATACTGCGTTTTGGCGATGCAGACCGGCAGACTACCGTAGCCCTGCGCCGTCAACTCGTCCAGCGTCTTTTTCGCGGCGGCAGTGTAGCTTACCCCGCCCGCGCGGTAGATCTTTTTGGCAACCGCTTCGATCTTATCGGTCAGCGGTGCATCCAACTCATAAGTATAATGGACGCGCGCGCTGTCATCAAGAATAGACAGCACGGTCTCGGCCAGCGCCTTGCCGCCCTCGCCGCCCTTGGCAAAGACCTCGCTCAGGGCGCAGGGCACACCGGCCTTGCTGCAGACGTCATAAATAACATCCATCTCCTCCGCAGTGTCGGTAGGGAAGGCGTTGATGGCAACGCAGACCGGCAGACCAAAGCCCTGCAGGTTCTCAATGTGGCGGGCCAGGTTCACGCTGCCAGCACGCACGGCCTCGGCGTTGGGCTTGCCCAGATCGGGCTTGGCCACGCCGCCGTGGGACTTGAGTGCGCGCACAGTGGCCACCAGCACAACGGCGGCGGGGTGCAGCCCGGCATAGCGGCACTTGATGTCAAGGAACTTCTCCGCGCCCAGATCCGCGCCGAAGCCGGCCTCGGTCACAACGTAGTCGGCCAGCTTGAGGCTCAGCCTGGTGGCAATGGCACTGTTGCAGCCGTGGGCAATGTTGGCGAACGGACCGCCGTGGATGATGGCGGGGTTGTGCTCCAGCGTCTGGACAAGGTTCGGGTCGAGCGCGTCCTTCAAAAGCGCGGTCATCGCGCCCGCCGCGCCGATCTGCCCGGCGGTGACGGGCTGGCCGTCGTAGGTGTAGGCGCAGACGATGCGGGACAGGCGGGCCTTTAAGTCCTCCAGATCGGTGGCCAGGCAGAACACCGCCATAACCTCGCTGGCAACGGTGATGTCAAAGCCGTCCTCACGCGGGGTGCCGTTGACCTTGCCGCCGAGGCCGTCCACGATGAACCGCAGCTGGCGGTCATTCATGTCCATGCAGCGCTTCCAGGTGATGCGGCGGGGGTCAATGTTCAGCGGGTTGCCCTGCTGGATCGAGTTGTCGATCATGGCAGCCAGCAGGTTGTTGGCCGCGCCGATGGCGTGGATGTCGCCGGTAAAGTGCAGGTTGATGTCCTCCATCGGCACGACCTGGGCATAGCCGCCGCCGGCCGCACCGCCCTTGATGCCGAACACGGGGCCGAGCGACGGCTCACGCAGGCAGAGCATCGTTTTTTTGCCCAGCGCGTTCATGGCATCCGCCAGACCGACGCTCGTCGTGGTCTTGCCTTCGCCCGCGGGCGTGGGGCTGATGGCGGTGACTAAGATCAGCTTGCCCTCGGGCTTGTCAGCCTTGGCCAGCTTGTGGTTCAGCTTGGCCTTGTAGTGGCCGTAGGGGATGACGTCCTCGCCCTGCAGGCCCAGATTGGCGGCGATTTCGGTGATGGGCTGCATTTTGGCGGCCTGGGCAATTTCGATGTCGCTCAACATTGTACGATTCCTCCGTTTTTGTAAAAAACAATAAAGGGCTGCACACACCATACTCCAGTGTATGCAGCCCAGACGGTCGGCTTAAAAGGCAAGTGATAACGCCGCGTCCCCTGTGGTAAGCCCCACAATATCCCGTCGGTCAGCGGCCTTGCGATATTCTTACTGTAGCATAGGAACGCGGGTTTGTCAAGAAAAACAACCGGAGCTGTTCTTACGCTACTTTTGCGCTGTAGGGGCCGATGTTTGCATCGGCCCGCAGGGTCAGCCGCCGCTTGACGGGTCGATGGCGAGCATCTGTCCCTACAAGTTCCGAAATGTCTGCAGGGTCATACCGTCCCTTTCCCACAGCCCCACTTTTTGAAATACCGTCCCATGCTGACAAGCTGCATCTTGAACTTGCCTGCGTCGCGCATGGGGGCGCGGTGCCACGCATGAATGGCGGAAAACTGCGGAGCCAGCCAGACGGTGCCCTTCTGCAGCACCTTCTGGGTCAGGTCGGCGTCCTCCACATACATGAAATACCCGGGATCAAACCCGCCGATTTCCCTGAACACATCGGTGCGCACGGCCATAAAGCTGCCGGTGCAGAACTCGATGCGGCGGGGCACGGTCAGATCCTCATCCTGCATCGTGTAGTGGTCGTCGGCCTTCTTAAAGCAGCCGCCGAGCTTCGGGGCCAGCTGCCGCGCCAGCAGCAGCCAGGGCGTCGGTTTGCGGCGGGGCAGGTGCTGCAGCTTGCCGTCCGGGTAGCGCAGCTGGGGCGTTGCCATGGCGGCCCCGGGCCGGGCCAGCAGCCACGCGGCCATGTCCTCCAGCACGTCACCGGTCAGCAGGATGTCCGGGTTCAGAATAAAGTGTACGTCGCTGGTCAGACGATCCAGCACATAGTTGTGGCCCTTGCCGAAGCCGATATTCTTTTCCAGCGGCAGCACAGTCACGCGGCTGTCGCCGAAATCCGTCTCTGCCAGCTGCCTGCCGCAGCCGTCGGGACTGCCGTTGTCCACGACATACAGGGCAAGATCCGGGGCAGGGGTATAGTGCAGGATGCTGCGCACCGCGGCGCAGACCTCGTCATAATCACAGTACGCCACAATGCAGGCGCTGATTTTGGGCATAGTAAGCTCCTTGAGACAAATTCTACTATCGGGGAACCTGTGGGGGCAGATGTAGGCATCCGCCCCTACAAATGGGCTATTACTTCTCCAACGCTTCCAGACGGCTCAGATCATACGGCGTGTCCTGATACACGTAGTAGTTCAGCCAGTTCGTGTACAGCAGATACCCGTGGGCGCGCCAGCGGAACAGCGGGTCGCGGCTCGGATCGTCGTCGGGGTAGTAGTTGCATGGGATGTTGATGGGCTTGCCGGCCTTCACATCGCGCTTATACTCCCTGTCCAGCGTATATTTGTCGTACTCGGGGTGGCCGATGACAAAGATCTGCCGCCCGGACTCGGTGGAAAGCAGCATCGGCCCGGCAATGTCGCTCTCGGCCAGAATGCGCAGGTCGCCGCAGACGTCGATGGCGGCGCGGTCCAGCCCGGCCCAGCGGCTATGCGGGGCGTAGAATACCTCGTCGAAGCCGCGCACCAGCGGGTTGGAAGGTCGTGTCACGCGATGCTCGAACACGCCGAACATCTTCTTGTCCAGATGCACCTTGGGGATGCCGAAGTGGTAGTACAGACCCGCCAGCGCACCCCAGCACAGGTGGATGGTGGAGTAGACGTTCTCCTTGGTGTAGTCCATGATGCGGCAGAGCTCGTCCCAGTAGTCAACGTCCTCGTAGTCCAGGTCCTCAATCGGCGCGCCGGTGATGATCATGCCGTCAAAGCGCTCGTTTTTGATCTCGTCAAACGTCTTGTAGAACGCCTTCATGTGCTCGGGCGCGGTGTGGGTCGTGCTGTGGGTCGCCGTCTGCAAAAAGGTGACCTGCACCTGCAAAGGACTGTTTGCCAGCAGGCGGGCCAGTTGGGTCTCGGTCACGATCTTGGTCGGCATCAGGTTTAAAATCAGGATGCGCAGCGGGCGGATATGCTGGCTCATCGCGCGCTCCTGGTGCATGACAAATACATTTTCCTGCTGCAATTCCTCGTAAGCAGGCAGGTCTTTCGGGATGATAAGAGGCATAGGGAAGGACTCCTTATTCAGAATACCTTTATTATAAAGGTTTCCCCCGCAAAAAGCAACAAAAAAGCACTCCCGGTGCAAAACCGGGAGTGCGGCGGCGCTTACCGCTTATTCGTACTTGACGTTGTCGATCAGGTTCTGCATGACGTCGCTCTGCAGAACATTCATCTTGATGTAGTTCTCACCGTAGGCGGAGACATACTGGCTCGGGTCGGTGGTGCCGTAGTAGCGGCCAAAGTCAGCGTTCATGGTGGCGGTGTCGCACTTGAAGCCGGTCTTTTCTGCCACGGCCTGCATCAGCAGGGCCTGCTGGGTGATGGACTTGATGCTGTCGTTGGCATCTGCCAGATAGGCATCCACGCTGTCATAGCTGCTGCCCATCATGCCGGAGGACAGCAGGGTGTTCATGTCGGTGCCGTATTTCTGGGCGTTGGTGTAAATGCGGTACAGCAGCACATCGCGGTAGTAGTCCAGCGCGGTCTGCGGCAGCTCGTCCGCGTAGCTGGCCTTGTCATGCAGGGCGGTGTAAACGTCACTGGCCTGGTTGTCATAGAGCATCGTGGACTTGACGAAGGCTTTCAGCTCATCGACGCTGTTCAGGCTCATGCTCTCGCCGAGATTTTCCTTGACCCAGTCGTCGGTCAGCTCGGGGGTGACGGACTCCTTGATGTAGTTCAGGGTCGTCTCAAAGACGGCTTCCTTGCCGTTCAGGTCCTCATTGCCGTAATCCTCGGGGAAGGTGACCGTGACGTCAAAGGTCTCGCCGGGGGTATGGCCGACGATCTGATCTTCAAAGTCGTCAATGTATGTGCCGCTGCCCAAAGTCAGGTCGGCGCCGTTGCCCTTGGTGTCGCCGCCGTCGAAAGCAACGCCGTCGATGCGGCCCACATAGTCAATGTTGACCGTATCGCCGTCCGCGGCTGCGCGGTCCTTGACCTCATTCGTGGTCGCAAAGTTGGACAGCACGTTGGAATCAATGTAATCATTGATGTCGTCGTCGCTGACCTGGCCCAGGTCGGCGCTGATCGTGATGTCCGCGTAGTCGTCGGGCAGGGTGACATAATCGGTGGCGGTCACGCCCTTGAGATAACCGTTCTCGTCAAACGCATCGGAAAAGCTGAAATCAGCCAGATAGGCGTACTCGGCGTCCGCGGTCTCAGCGCTGGCCTCCTCGGCGGTGTCAGCCGTCTCGGCGGTAGATTCAGCGGCCTCGGAAGAGGCGGTGTCAGCGGTATTGCCGCAGGCCGCAAGCACAGCGGTCATGCCGACAGCCATGCCAAGGGCTGCCACACGGCGGAAATTCTTCAGTTTCATGGAATTCTCCTGTCTTTTTCAAAATTGCATACTTTCTTATTATACACGCTTTTTCGGAAAAGTAAAATGAAATTGCTGTGAAAATGTGGTATAATGGTAAAAAAACAAACAACAAGGAGACATACACCATGGAAAAATCCAAAATTGACCGCATCAACGCGCTGGCAAAAAAGGCCAAGGCCATCGGTCTGACCGAGCGCGAGACCGCCGAGCGCGACGCTTTGCGCAAGGAGTATCTGGCCGATATGCGCGCGGCCTTCAAACAGCAGCTCGACAGCACCTATGTCCAGACTGCGGACGGCGCAAAGATCCCCTATGCCGAGTACGCGAAGCTCTCTAAGCATTGATCTGCCCCTGCAACTGCGCCAACGGAAACATTTGAATCTTGTACAAAACAGCTATAGTATTCTCTTGACAAATATGGTATAATACAGAACGGCAGCGGATCCCGGAGATTCCGGAAAAGGCTGAAATGCCTATTTACTTACAAAAGAGGTAGAAACGTATGCTTACTTCCATTACCGGCATTAACTGGGGCGACGAGGGCAAGGGCCGCATGGTCGACCTGCTCAGCCAGGACTATGACATTGTTGCGCGCTATCAGGGCGGCGACAATGCAGGCCACACCGTCAAGACCGAGCGCGGCAAATTCGTCCTGAACCTGATTCCCTCCGGCATTCTGCGTCCCGACGTTGTCTGCGTTATGGGCGGCGGCATGGTCATCGACCCCGAGCACCTCGAGAAGGAAATCGCCTCCCTGACCGAGAAGGGTGTTGAGATCAGCCCCAAAAACCTGAAAATCTCTGACCGTGCGACCATCACCATGCCGTTCCATGTCGCACAGGACGGCCTTGAGGAGGAGCGCCTGTCCAAGACCGGCGCTCAGTTCGGCTCCACCAAGCGCGGCATCGCCTACAGCTACGGCGACAAGTACATGAAAAAGACCCTGCGCATGGGCGACCTCGTCCACATGGACGCCAGTGTCAGGAAGCGTCTGGAGACCATCGTCGAGTCCAAGAACCTGACCATGGAGAAGATCTATGGCCAGAAGCCCGTCAGCGTTGACGAGATGTGGGCCTGGTGCGAGAAATATTCCAAGATGTTTGCCCCCTATATCTGCGATGTGGGCGACTATCTGGACAAGGCTGACTGCGAGGGCAAGAAGATCATGTTCGAGGCCCAGCTGGGCGCTCTGCGTGACATCGACTTCGGCATCTATCCTTACACGTCTTCCTCCAACACCGTGTCCGCCTATGCACCCATCGGTGCGGGCATCCCGGGCCACAAGCTGAGCCTCTCCATCGGCATTATGAAGGCTTATTCTTCCTGCGTCGGTGAGGGCCCCTTCACCACGGAGCTGGCTATGACCGAGGCAGAAAAGGACGTGCTGCGTGAGCACGGCCATGAGTACGGCGCCGCCACGGGCCGTCCCCGCCGCGTCGGCCCGTTCGACGCTGTGGCAAGCCGCTACGGCGTGCAGTGCCAGGGCTGCGATGAACTGGCCCTGACCCTGCTGGACGTCCTCGACTACATGGAGGAAGTGCCCATCGTCACCGCCTACAAGCTGACCGACGGCAGCACGACCACCCGCTTCCCCATGGGCAAGACGCTGGACGACGCCCAGCCCGTTGTCGAGACTGTGCCCGGCTGGCACTGCGACATCACCGGCGTGCGCAGGTTTGAGGACCTGCCCCAGGCTGCTCAGAACTATGTCACACGTCTGGAGGAACTGGTCGGCTGCAAGATCAAGTACATCTCCGTCGGCCCCGAGCGCGATGCCTGCATCGTGCGGGCGTAATTTTTCTCCTTTGCCCCCTCCCGGAGGAGGCAAAAACTTATAACCAACCAAAAGGCAGACCCTTACAAGGTCTGTCTTTTTCTAAAAAAAGGGGGCATTCCCACTGATTCAGCTTTTAATACGGACTTTTGTCAAAAATTATAAAAGTACTGCGGATCGCGCCGTTCGCACGGCCTACGGAAATCTGGCCTGCATCGTCAGCGTGGTGTGCAACCTACTGCTGGCGGGCGGCAAGATCGCCGTCGGTGTACTGACCGGCAGCGTTGCCATCACCGCCGACGGCATGAACAACCTGTCCGATGCCAGCTCCAATATCGTCAGCCTCGTCGGCTTCAAGCTCGGCGCGCGCCCGGCGGACTCGGAGCATCCCTACGGCCATGCCCGGTATGAGTATCTGGCCGGGCTGGCGGTCTCTGTTATGATCCTGGTCATCGGCGTGGAACTTTTGAAGGAGAGCTTTGCCAAGGTTCTGCACCCGACGGAGGTCGCTTTCAGCTGGCTCATGGTTGCAGTACTGCTTGCGTCCATCCTCGTCAAGCTCTGGATGAGCAGGCTGAACCGGCAGATCGGCACGGCCATCGACTCGGAAACGCTGCTGGCCACCGCCGCCGATGCCCGCAACGATGTCATCACGACGGCAGCGGTTCTGGCAGCCACGATTCTGACAAAGCTCACCGGCTTTGTCCGCATTGACGGACTGATGGGTATCGGTGTGGCGGCGTTCATTTTGTACAGCGGTGCAATGCTCGTCAAAGACACCATCAATCCGCTGCTGGGTGCAGCGCCTGACTCGGATCTGGTCGAGCATATCGAGAAAAAGGCCCTGAGCTATCCCGGCGTGCTGGGCGTGCACGATCTGATGATCCACGACTACGGCCCCGGCAGCCGCCTGGTCAGCTTCCATCTGGAAATGGACGCTAAGGACGACGTCATGCACAGTCACGATGTCATTGACCGCATTGAGCGGGACCTGCTTGTGGAGGACGGGCTGATCGCGACGATCCACTTTGACCCCGTCGTGACCGGTGACCCTCACGCGGACGAGCTGAAGGCGTTTTTGCAGTGTGAGGTCGAGGAACTCGCGCCGCTGGCCAACATCCACGACCTGCGCATTGTGCCCGGCCCGACACATACAAACGTGATTTTTGACTGTGCCGTCCCTGCAGAGTACATGACCGACAAGCAGCACCGGGGCGTCAAGCTCGTCAATGCCCTGCGCAATGCCGTACAGGCTAAGTGGCCCGACCATTTCTGTGTCATAAAGCTGGAACCGGACTATGCGCCGGTACACCACGAATAAAAGAAGCAACTCGGTAGGGGCAGGGCATGCCCTGCCCTCAACGTAAAATCCATAGCGATGTGGCGGCAAGCCTGCGGGCCGGACATGTCCGGCCCCTACCGGGCACCATTACGGAAAGTAAAACTATATAAAGGAGAGGTATCCCCATGGACTACAACAAAGCTGCTCTGGAACTCCACAGCAAGTTCCCCGGCAAGATCGCCGTGCAGAGCCTTTGCGAATGCAAGGACCGCGATGCGCTGTCCACCGCCTATACCCCCGGCGTGGCCGAGCCGTGCCGCAAGATCAAGGCAAACCCCGATGACGTCTACACCTACACGATGAAGGGCCGTACCGTCGCCGTCGTCACGAACGGCACTGCCGTGCTGGGTCTGGGCAACATCGGCCCTGAGGCCGGTCTGCCGGTCATGGAGGGCAAGTGCGTCCTGTTCAAGGAGTTCGGCG
>OHWK01000366.1_pt1 | contig 25034 bp, 18 predicted proteins | sample 1579761 | NCBI WGS metagenome assembly OHWK01 (sample SAMEA3882516, study PRJEB24775) | human gut metagenome | biome: human-associated habitat; feature: intestine environment; material: feces | place: Netherlands | collected 2009/2010 | reverse complement strand
TAGAAGCATTTCTAGAAAAAAAAGATTTCCGAAAACTCTGTGACAACAATGTTCTTTCAGAAACTTCCGTTCAAAATATGCGGTATCATTTCATTGTTACTGTTACCATGCTCACACATTTCTGCATACAAGCCGGCATGCCGGAAGTACAAGCGTTCGACATTCAAGACAACTACATCCAATCTGCCGACCAAACCCACCGACTGGTGGACATGGAAGCCCTGCACGATGAAGCCTGTATGGAATACGCACTGAAAATGAAACGGCTGCAAAAACAAGATATTTCCTCGAAACATATTGCAATTTGTATCAATTACATTCACCAGAACATCCGAAAAAAGCTATCTGTTCCGGATATTGCAGAATATTTACAGCTGCATCCCAGTTATCTTTCCAAACTCTTTCAAGAGCAAATGGGCTGCTCCATTCACAGTTATATCCTCATGCAAAAAATGGAGGAGGCAAAAAATCTGCTGCGTTATACGGATTATCCCTGCCGGAGCATTGCTGCTTCGCTTGCATTTTCTTCCCAGAGCCATTTTATTCAACTGTTTCAAAAATACACGCACTTAACACCGAAACAGTACCGGAATCAGCAGTCCCGTAATAATATGATTGCAGAACCTGAAGAGATAGAGTCATAAAAATACCGCCAATACAAATTATTTGTACGGCGGTATTTTTTCTTGCACATCGCAGGATTCTTCATCTCCTGTCTTTTTGCTATACTGGAATCGTTTTCAAGCACTTCCTAGTCGACTGGAATGAAAGCTGCATACAACCGTTTCGGTTGCCATTCGTGTCGTCTATGCGGTTGGCTTTCGGGCAGTTCCAGCGGTGTTCTTGCCCAGAGAAATCCGCAAGTGAAACGCGTTCTGATTCTGCTGCAAACTGGTCGCTGTCGGTTTTCCCATTCATGCCCTGCAAGTCAGATGCTGCCTGTCGACCATCAAGCAACATGGCACGTATGGTTTGTTGTTCTATTTCTCCGACATGGCTGCTGCAAGAAAGCAACGGTTTCCCCTGCAATCCGGTACTTTATCGGAACTGCATCTGCCTGCATCTTGGCTTATAGAAGTCCCGTTCTTGTTTTTTGTTGTGAAATTCCATAAGCTCTGTTCCTATATGAAGCACCTCATGAAGGTTGTTGGTTTTCATGATATGCATTTCTCCCATCTGTAACTTTTTATTGTCTTGTAGCTGCAATCTTTTACCATGAATAGGTTATAAAAGAAAAGACGCCTTCCTCATTTCTGAGAAAGGCGTCTTTGCCCACATTCATTTCTTTTATTATATCAGAATCCGCACGAATTGTCAAGCGTTTTTCAAAAAAATTTTTATTCCTGTGATTCCAGCGTTGTTTCCAGTTCTGTTAATTCTGTTTGCAACGCTGGTTCTGTAGTCTGCAATTCTGATTCTGTGGATGTTTCTGATTCTGATATTACCCCGTTGGAAACAAAATCGTGAAAAGTCAGAACCGCATTTTGATTCTTCATCGAGAAAATCGCCGGAACGCCCTCTGCTGTCATGGTCAGTTCATAGCTGCCAGCCTCCAAATCACCGCTTAACACCATACCGCCATCTTTCGATGTGCCCTGCAAGGTGGACTCCTCTGCAAGCTGGTCGGCTGCTAAAATAAATTGATACAAAATCGACTTTGCTGGCAAAGCTGTCTGCGGAACAGAAAATGCCAGCCCTTTATAAGAGGCAGTCACTTCCCCTTTCTGGAAATCCAGCCGTACCCCTGCCAGCTGGGACGGCTCGGAAAAGGAAACATTCCATTCCCCTGCCCCTACTCGCTGCATCGTTCCCTCTGCGGTCATCTCCTCAAGTTCCATAGTAACGCCTGTTGTAAAAGCGGTGTTCAGCTGGTTGCTGGATGTAGTACTGCCACCTCCAACCCCAACACCGCTGCAACCGGTCATCAGAAAACATGCTGTCATGGTAAATGCAAATCCAATCATTGGTATTTTCATCTCTGTGCCTCCGTTTTTCTTGTTCAAGGATATCGTTTTTGGTCTTCCGGCTGCACAAAGCTGTCAGCTTTTTTCTTATTCTTTCGCTGTCCGTTCCTGTTCCAACTTCAAAAAGACTTCCGGCAGGCAACGCAGTAAATCTTGCGGCAACATCGCCTGTTCGGAATATCGTGCTGCTGCAACATCACCTGCCAGCCCGTGCAGATATGCTCCGGCACACGCTGCATCATACGGGGAAAGCCCCTGTGCAGCGAAAGCTGCAATCATACCTGCTAAAACATCCCCTGAACCGCCTCGGCTCATGCCCGGATTGCCAGTCGGATTCTGGATTGCCGTTGTTCCTTGCTGAATGATTGTGCCTGCACCTTTCAAAACCAACGTGCCGGAAAACTGCTTGCAAAACTCCGCTGCACATTGTGAACGATTTGCCTGCACTGCGGCGGTAGTTGTTCCGGATAGCCGTGCCATTTCTCCGGGATGCGGTGTCAGAATCCAATTTGGTTTTTGCTTCTGCATGATATCTATGCAGGAAGCAAGGGCATTTAGACCATCTGCATCCATAATCAGTGGGCATTCGACTAGATTCACCACATTTCGCAGCAATTCCTGCGTGGCAACCGTGTTGCCCAAACCGCAGCCAATCAGCACCGCAGAGGCTTGTTTCAATGCTGGCTGCAAAACAACTGCATTCTTCTCCCAGCAGATTTCTCCTGTTTCGGTTGTCTGCATTGGCAGATAAACGGCTTCATAAATCTGCGATGCCAGAATCGGCAGATTTCGCTCGGTGGTTGCAACCTTTACTAAGCCTGCTCCGCTGCGTAATGCTGCCAATGTGGACAGGGCACACGCTCCCGGCATCCGGTTGCTGCCTGTAATGCAAAGCAGCGTGCCAAATGTTCCCTTGTGGCTGTTTCGGTTTCGCTTCGGAAAATATCCGCAAATGGTTTTCCATGATAATTCTTGCATTGTTCTTTCTCCTGTTCGTTCTGGATAAAAAAGCGGAACTGTACGCAACAATTCCGCTTTTCCGTTTTCTGTTGATATTACCGCTCACCTAAGCAACGGGCAAAAATCACGCACCGCATTCCGTCATCATCGCCGGAATTGCACGTCTGTAACACAATGACATTGCTGTCTAAGTATTCTTTCACATCATCTTTTCCGTACCACACGAGCGATGTTTTCTTGATTTGCTGTAAGTATTCCAGATACTCTTCTTTGTTCATGGTCAAGCCCTTATTCGGTCGCCAGTAAGCAAATTCTGCTCCGGATTCCCCATACAGCACGTTGGCAGAGAGCACTTCATACAGATACCGCTTCTCAGTAGAGGCAACTTCAAAATATGGGTGGCTCTTGCCCCAAGCCGGGTCTTTGAAATACTTGATGTTGCTGAACATCGTACCGGCTGCCATATTGTGCCCATACAGCAGTGTCATCGTTGTTTTGTCAATATTGCCCCGATAGTCTTCATAGATGCAGCCTGCAAAGCTTTCCTGTTCCATCCAGTCCAGATGCAAGAAATAATTGTTGTCCTCTGCCTGCATAATCGGGTAATCAATGACCGTATCCGGAATATAAATCCAGCCGACCAGCTTCGGACTGCTTGCCTTATGCTGTTTCACGGATGTCATGTCAATATGCATCGTATAGTCCACAGATACGGTGGTTGTGGTGGTCGTGGTTGTGGTGGTCACAGTCGTTGTGGTGGTTGTAGTGGTCGTGGTCGTCGTCGTGGTTTCCGTAATAACCGGAAATTGTGCAGGGGTTTCTACTTTTACTGTCGTCTGACAGGTATAGAAAAAAGAACGATTGCAACCGTCATCAATGTCAACAAGACAACGAAAAATGGCAGCCATTTTCTTCTCTCATCATTTCGCTTCATCCTGATTTTTTTCAATCCTTTCCATTTCAGATGCTTTTATTATACACAGAAACTTCCAAATTGTCAAGAAAAAAATGGGAGGCAATTGTGAAATTGCCCCCGATTTTTTCATGGTTTCTTTACGAATCAAAATCCGTTCAAATGTGCATTTTTAATAATCCGCTCGTAGTCCAGATAGACATAATCCCGGTCTACATTTCCTGTAATGCCCTGAACGCTGCCCGTGCAGGAATACTGCCACAAGCCATAATTTCGGTTGAATGCCGGCTTGCTGGTGTTGTAATGGGCAACCCAAATATCATACTTGTCGAAAATGCGGTCTTCCACCTTATAATTCAAGAAACTTGCATAAGTATACAGCGTGGTATAATATCCATAGGATTCCATTCTGCCGCAGAACGCTTCAATAATCTGTGCAACAGTTTCTTTCGGCAACTTCATCTGGCTTTCTGTTTCCATATCAAATGATACTGGATATTCGAGCTTGTAATTCTTGATGACCTCATAGCAGGCATCTGCTTCTTTGATAGCATCTTCTGGTGTTAATGCATAGCTAAACCAATATACCCCGCACGGCAAGCCTGCTGCCTTTGCATTTTTCATATTCTGGTCGAAATACTTGTCCTTCTGGCTGACATATTTTCCATATCCAGCACGCATGATTGCAAATTCAATGCCATCTGCCTTTGCTCGATTCCAGTCAATGTTTCCCTGATAAACGGAAACGTCTACGCCCTCAAAAATTGCACCTGCTCCGATTCCCGGCTTGGTTGCATATGTAATCACGGTTGTGGTTGCAGTCGGCTTTGCGGTCGTCTTTGCAGTGGTCGTAGTTGCCTTTGTGGTCACTGTGGTTGTACGAGCTTTTGTCGTTGTCTTTCCGGTTGCAGTGATCGTTCCACTCTGTGCGGTTGTCTTTCCGGTTGCAGTGGTCGTTCCGCTCTGTGTGGTTGTCTTTCCGGTTGCAGTCGTTGTGCCACTCTGTGCAGTCGTCTTTCCGGTCGCAGTCGTTGTGCCACTCTGTGCAGTTGCCTTTCCGGTTGCAGTGGTCGTGCCACTCTGTGCAGTCGTCTTTCCGGTTGCAGTCATTGTGCCACTCTGTGCAGTTGTCTTTCCGGTTGCAGTGGTCGTTCCACTCTGTGCAGTTGTCTTTCCGGTCGCAGTCATTGTGCCACTCTGTACCGTTGTCGCCTTTGCAGCCGTTGTTGTAGTGCTGGTTGTGGTTGGTAATGTTGTTGTGGTCGTCGTGGTTGGTAAAGTTGTTGTCGTTGTAATAGCAGTCGTGATTGGTATGGTTGTGGTGGTGGTCGTCATTGTCGTGGTAATGGGGATTGTGGTCGTTGTTGTGGTGGTTGTCGTTTCTTCTGTCGTTGTCGTCGTTGTGGTTGTCGTTTCCGTTGCCTCGGATTCATTTGGATTCGGCGGTGTCAGCGGCCAGCCCTCCGGCGGTACGGGATCTAGTCCAACTGCTTTCCGTGCATACATCGTCAAAAAGCAAACGGCATCATTGACATTAATGCTTCCATTTCCGTCTACATCATAATAATTGATTTCCGCATCCGTCAATTCAATCGGCGTTCCGCTTGCTTTCTTCGCATAAAAAGTCAATACAAATTTTCCGTTCTCCATGTATCCGGCATCGATTGCCGCTTGTAGAAGAGAGCCTTCTGTCACATCTACATTCGGATCTTCTACAGCATCTGCTTCTATTTCAATTGCTTCGGTTGCTTCTGGTTCTAGTTGTTCCGGCTGTTCTTCCAGAATGGGTACTTCTTCTGCCTGAACCGGCATTCCAATAGAAAAATAACCCATCGCTGCTGCCAGTAAAACGCTACAGCTGCGTTTCCACCATTGTAATTTCATAATTCCTCCTTTAAGGACTCGGGACATTTTTTACCATCGTTCATTATAGCACATTTCCCGACACTTGTACAGATGTTTTTCTCATTCTGTCATAAAAATAGTGCATCCTATACAACTCCGTTCCCCAAGAATTGTACAGAATGCACGGAACATCTTGATTTTTTGGCTAATTCATCCAAAGATACCCCAGCAGCAACAGCTGCAAAACGGCGAGAAATGGAAATCCAATCTGAAACAAACGATGTTTGGTCTTATGGTGAAACTGATACATCCCCAGCGTGCCGCCGACTGCACCGCCGCAGATTGCCACCAAAAACAACGTCTTTTCTGGGATTCGCCACTGCCCCCGTTTGGCTTTTTTCTTGTCTGCTCCCATCATCCCGAACAGCAGCAGACTCGCCAGCCCCAGCCAAAGGAGCAATAACCACTTCCTCATTAGCCATGCCGGAACTGCCGTTTCAGGGCTGCCGGAAGGAATAGAACGATGGTCTGTACCATCTCTTCATTCGGCGTAAAAATCAGCCGAGCCGTTCCGTATTCCTCTGTGGTGAAATCGGCATAATATGCATTTTCTCCCGTGTTGTCCGAACAGAGAAATAAAGTTGCATCCGAGGGGTCATCGGTCTGGTCGGTATAAACCCCGAACCCTGTAAACTTGGAAACCGGAACAGTCAGTAAGTGCGAACGCTTCCGCCTTCCGGCGATTTTATCGACATCCAATTCGCCATTGGTCACGGTGTACTCATATTCCGTATAACATCCGGTCAGCAAGTAATATGCCCCGTAGATTGCTCCAATTACCAGCACCAGCAGGAACAGCCAGCCTGTCAAAACGGAAATTGCCCCAATGAGAACAGACAACACAACGGCTGCTGCAACAATCAATCCCTGTTTCAAGCGGTCTTGGGAAGTCGGCCGCTTTTGTACCAAATACTCTGCAAAATGATCCATGAAATAATCTGCCTCTTTTCTGTAAGATTCTTCGCTTGTCGGCAAGCTGTAAGTTTATTCTATCATACAAATTGTAAAATTTCAAGAAAAGACTTGATTTTTTTTGAAAACTGTGTATAATAGAATGCAGAACGCTGTGACGAAGAAAGTACGGCTGTGATTCCTGCAACAGAGAGGCATTCCCCGGCTGAAAGAATGCTGCAACCGATCCAGTGCGGAAGTTCCCTTCTGAGCGGCTGTGCGGAAGTCTGCCGCTTTGCGGCAGTATGGTAGGTGCAGACGTATTGCCTGCGTAAAGGGCAAGAGAGTGCTGGCTCTTTGGAAATGGGTGGTTCATAAGCAAGTTGCAAGACTTGTCCTATTTCAGGACAGGTCTTTTTTGTTTGCCGTTTTTCCGAAGCCATCTCCATTGACACCGTTTTGCAGGAACGACGTCTGGAACGAAAAAACATGGGAGGTCACTTATGAAAGAACAATTGGAAGCCATTCGGCAGGAAGCAGAAGCTGCCCTGCAAACCTGTACGGATGCAAAGCAGCTGGATGCGATTCGGGTACAGTACCTTGGAAAAAAAGGAGCACTGACCGCCATCCTGAAACAAATGGGAAAACTCTCCGCAGAAGAACGTCCGGTTATGGGACAGCTGGCAAACGCCGTTCGCTCGGACATTGAATCTGCGATCACAAAGCAGCAGGCTGCCATTGCAGAAGCTGCTCTGGAACAAAAGCTCCAGTCGGAAACCCTGGACATCACACTGCCGGGCAAGCAGAAGAAAATCGGCGGTCTGCATCCGCTGACCATCGTGGAAAACGAAATCAAGGAAATCTTCCTCGGCATGGGCTTTTCTGTTGCAGATGGTCCGGAAGTGGAATACGATTATTATAACTTTGAAGCTCTGAATCTGCCGCCAGACCATCCGGCAAGAGATACACAGGATACGTTCTATATTACCGATAACATCCTGCTCCGCACACAGACTTCTTCTGTTCAGGTACACGTTATGGAACAGCAGAAGCCGCCGATTCGGGTCATCTCTCCGGGACGGGTATTCCGTTCGGATGCCATTGATGCAACCCATTCCCCGCTGTTCCATCAGGTAGAAGGCTTGGTTGTTGACAAGGGCATCACCATGGCAGACCTGAAAGGCACACTGGAACTGCTGATGCAGCGGCTGTATGGCGACGACTGCAAAATCCGCCTGCGTCCGCACCACTTCCCGTTCACCGAACCGAGTGCAGAAGTAGACGTAATGTGCTATAACTGCTACGGTAAGGGCTGCCGGCTCTGCAAGGGAGAGGGTTACATCGAATTGCTGGGTGCTGGTATGGTACACCCGAAGGTTCTGGAAGGCTGCGGTATTGACAGCAATGTTTATTCCGGCTTTGCATTCGGTCTGGGTCTGGAACGAATTGTCATGCGGCGGTATAACATTCAGGATATGCGTCTGTTGTTCGAGAATGATTATCGGTTCTTGGAACAGTTCTAAGGCATTTGCGTAAAGGAGGATTATAAGCATGAATTTATCCATGAAATGGCTCTCGGATTATGTCACACTGAACACCACTGTGAAAGATTTCTGTGCTGCCATGACAATGAGCGGTTCAAAGGTAGAAGTTGCCACCGAAGAGGGCAGCGAAATTAAAAATGTTGTCGTCGGAAAGCTGCTTTCTGTTGTTCCGCACGAAAACTCTGACCATCTGGTCGTTTGTCAGGTCGATGTTGGACAGGAACAGCCGATTCAAATTGTAACCGGTGCACCAAACGTCAAGGCTGGCGACATCGTTCCGGTTGCCCTCTGCGGTGCAGAACTGCCGAACGGTGTGAAAATCAAAAAGGGTAAGCTGCGTGGCGTGGAAAGCAACGGCATGCTCTGCTCTCTCGGCGAACTGGGCTTGACGGTTCATGATTTCCCGTATGCCATTGCAGACGGCATTTTCCTCATTCAGGAAGATTGTCAGATTGGACAGGATATTCACGAAGCCATCGGTCTGAATGATACATCGGTAGAATTTGAAATCACTTCCAACCGTCCGGACTGCCTGTCTGTTACCGGTCTGGCAAGAGAAGCTGCTGCAACCTATCACGTTCCGCTGAACCTGAAAAAGCCGACCTTCCAAGGCATTGACGGCAACATTCAGGACGCATTGCAGGTGGAAATCCAGAACAAGGAAAAGTGCCCACGCTATGCAGCTGGGATTGTCAAGAATGTAAAGATTGCTCCATCTCCTCGCTGGATGCGGGAACGGCTGCGTGCAAGCGGTGTGCGTCCGATTAACAACCTCGTAGACATCACCAACTATGTCATGCTGGAATACGGTCAGCCGATGCACGCATTTGACCTGCGGTATGTCAAGGATGGAAAGATTGTCGTTCGGAACGCTGCCGAGGGTGAAACCATCACCACACTGGACGGCGTAACAAGAACCCTCTCTCCGGAAATGCTCATCATTGCAGACGCTGAAAAGCCGATTGCCGTTGCTGGTGTTATGGGCGGCGAATACAGCGGTATTATGGAAGATACCAACACCGTTGTATTTGAATCTGCTTACTTTGAACCGGTACAGGTTCGCCGCACCGCAAAGAAACTCGGCATGCGGACAGATGCATCTGCTCGTTATGAAAAGGGCTTAGACCCAGAGGGCTGCCTACGGACACTCGAACGGGCATTGGAACTGGTTGAACTGCTGGGAGCTGGCGAACCGGTTCGCACTCACATTGACCTCAATTATAACGAAAAGCAGAGAAACCGCATTCCGTTTGATCCGGATTGGATCAACAAGTTCCTCGGTACAGATATTTCCAGAGAAGAAATGTGCGACACCATGAAGATGCTGGAAATCGAAGTGGACGGCGACACCTGCATTTCTCCGAGCTTCCGGATTGACTTGGAACGTCCGGCAGATCTTGCCGAAGAAGTTGCCCGGATTTACGGTTACAACAACATTCCGTCTACCGTTATCAAGGGCGTTGCCAATGCCAGCCTGACCCCGAAGCAGAAATTCCGCCGGACACTGGAAAATGCAACGGTTGCAGTTGGCTGCTATGGCATTCTGACTTATTCTTTCATCTCCCCGAAATATTTCGATAAAATCGCTCTGCCGGCAGACAGCAGCCTGCGGAAGACCGTTGTCATCTCCAACCCGCTGGGCGAAGATACCAGCGTTATGCGGACAACAACCCTCCCATCCATGCTGGAAACCCTGTCCCTGAACTATAAGAACCGGAACGCTGCGGTGGCTCTGTATGAAATCGGCAAAGAATATCTGCCGACTGCTCCGGACAAGCTGCCGGAAGAACCAGACCGCCTGACCATCGGTATGTATGGCGATGATGCAGATTTCTTCACGCTCAAGGGCATGGTTGAAACCATTCTCGAAACCGCTGGACTGCATGACTGCACCTACAAGGCTTGCGGTACAGATGCACCGTTTGATGAAATCTGTGCTTTGCATCCGGGCAGAAGTGCTGTGATTTATGCCGGAGAAACCCCGATTGGTTATCTGGGCGAAGTACACCCGACCGTTCAGAAAAATTATGACATCGGTACTCGCACCTATGTTGCAAAGCTGCTGATTGACGAAATGCAGCCGCTGGCACAGACAGAAATCACCTATCAGCCGCTGCCGAAGTTCCCGGCAATCACCCGTGACTTGAGTCTGGTTTGTGCAGACGAAGTTCCGGTTGGCGATTTGCAGGCTGCCATGAAGAACGCCGTTGGCAACATCCTCGAACAGATTACCTTGTTTGACGTTTACAAGGGCGAACAGATTGCTGCTGGTATGAAGAGCGTTTCGTTCTCCATCCGGATGCGTTCTCACGAAGGCACGCTGACCGATGAACAGGCAGATGCAGCGATGAAACGGGTTCTGAAGGCATTGAAAGAACACGGTGCAACCCTGCGTGCTTAATCGGGAATCTTGCATATGAACGAAAAGAAGAATCCCTTGCAAGACCGCTCCCTGTTGGTCGGTCTGCTGGCGTTGGTGGTTTCGCTGCTGAGCGGCATTCTGCTGTTCCTGCACGTTCCGGTTTTGGTGTGTGCGATTCTCGCCATCATCGGAACACTGGGCGGAATCGCAAGTCTCCTGCTCGGAAAGAGCGGAGCGTTGCCGGCAGCCGTTGCCATTGGAACAGGATTGATGTGCGTTTTGACATTTGCAGTGGAAAACGCTGCGAAATAACAGAATCTTGAAACAGATTGCAGGAACAGAAGTATAATTTGTTCCTGCAATTTTTCTTTGGAGGTGTTTCTTATGAAAAAACAACTGTTGCGTTGGTTTGGCATTCTGCTTTGCTGGTGTCTGTTTGCATCCTGTTTTTCCGTGCCTGCAAGAGCAAGTGCATCCGGTACGGTTTCGATTTCATGCGGAGATGGCGAAACGGTAACGATTGACAACCATTCTTTCGACAGTGAACTGCATTCAGGCGGCTTGAACTGTCAGGCATTATACAACGACAAAAAACTCGTCATGCAGGATGGAAACAACGGCGTTGCATTTGTGGAACAAGGCGGAGAAGCAGGCGGAACGGCTTACTTTGTCTATGCTACAAAAGATGCTGGAAAAACATGGACGAAATGCACCAACTACATCAAATTATCCAGCACCTTTACAAATGTATTTGCTGTTGACAACAAAATCATTCTCATCGATTTCAATTACAACTATGATGAACCATTTCGGGTTTCTGAATTTACCGTCAATCCGGATGGCTCTTATTCCGATGTCCTCATCGACTCGCAAAAAGAAAATCGTGCCCCTGCAACCATCAACTATCAGGGAGCAAATACCTTTCAAGTTGCCTTTCAGGATGGAACGCAGACCACTTACACCCTTTCCAATTCAATAAACGGAAGTTGCGGAACAGATGCAACTTGGACGTTTGAAGACGGCGTTCTTACCATCTCTGGCACGGGAGCAATGACCGATGATTCCGATGCAAGCCCTGCTCCGTGGAACGACTACAAAGACTCGATTCAGAAAGTTGTGATTACGTCCGGTATCACACAAATTGGAGCAAATGCATTTGCTGGATGCAGTCAATTACGGCTGCTTGTGATTCCTACCAGTGTCACGCAGATTCAAACTGCTGCTTTCTCGAACTGTCCACAACTGCAAGCGATACAGGCAGCAGAAGAAACCATGTTGGACTTCCAGAACATCAAAGTTGCGGAACAAAATGGTTCTGTTTCGATGCTGCTGGCGATGCAAAACATTGCTTTCGGTATCAAGCAAAAAATCACCATTGCTGCAAAGTTTCAACAGTAACACACAGCATGATAAAAACAAAAAGCCCGTCTGTGAGAAACCACAGACGGGCTTTTGTGTTGTTTGTTGATTCCATTAAAGGGCAACTGAACCAGATTCGCCGTTGATGACGTAGTACAGCATGCTGTCTTCCGGCTTTGCATAGAGCTGAATATCCTTTGCGTCCTTCTTCAGTCCGCCAGTCTGTTCCATCCATGCAGCAACTGCCAGAGCTTCCATTTCTGCTACGGTCAGTTCCTTGCCTGCAAACTGTAAGGTAAATACAACCTTTTTCCGGCTAGCAGTTTTCTTTGCCGGTGTTGCAGCAGCCTTTTCTGTTGTTGTCTGTTTTGGCATCTTGCAATTACTCCCTTCCTTGTTTGGAAAATCCTTTGTGTTTGATTACTTCTGATTCACAGCGTCCTTCAGCGTCTTGCTTGCCTTAAAGACAGGAGCCTTGGAAGCCGGAACAATCATCAATTCCTGGGTCTGCGGATTCTTGCAGAGCTTTTCGTTCCGCTGACGCACTTCAAAAGAACCGAACTTTGAGATTGCAACCTTTTCTTCGTGAATCAGTGCATCTGTAAGCACTTCAAAAATGGTGTTTACTGCCAGTTCTGCATCTTTCTTTGTGCAGTCCAATCTTTCCTGTACACCCTGAATCAATTCTGTTTTTGTCATACTGTAATTCCTCCATAATTCGTTATCTATACGCATTATAGCGGATTCCAAAGGATTTGTCAAGAACTCTTTGCAAAAATGACAAATGTACAGAAGTTTCGCCGTTTTTTTCCTCTTTTTTTATGGAAAAATACGCATAAATGAGCGTTTTACCGAACAATCAATTTGTTGCCGTCATAATCTACGGTCAACATGGTATTCGGTGCAAGGTCTTCTGCGATGATTTTTCGAGCCAACAACGTTTCGACTTTTTGCTGAATCCAACGCTTCAGCGGACGAGCGCCATAGTTGACATCATAGCCGTTGGCAATGATATAATCCTTGGCTGCATCCGTTACGGTCAACGACAACTGTTTGTCTTCCAGCCGCTTTCTCAAGCTGTTCAGCATCAGGTCTACAATCTTATAGATTTCCGTCTTCATCAACGGTTTATAGAATACAATCTCATCCAGACGGTTCAGGAATTCCGGACGGAACGACTGCTTCAACAGCTGGTCAACCTTCTGGCGAGCCTCTTCGGAGATTTCGCCGTCTGCGTTGATGCCATCCAGAATATACGGAGAACCTAAGTTGGAAGTCAAGATAATAATGGTATTCTTGAAGTCCACCGTTCTGCCCTGCGAGTCGGTGATTCTACCATCATCGAGCACTTGCAGCAGGATGTTAAAGACATCCGGATGTGCTTTTTCGATTTCATCCAGCAATACCACGGAGTACGGTTTTCTTCTGACAGCTTCGGTCAGCTGACCGCCTTCTTCATAGCCAACGTATCCAGGAGGAGCCCCAATCAGACGGCTCACGCTGAATTTCTCCATGTATTCACTCATATCAATCCGGACAATGTTATTTTCATCATCGAACAGGGCTTCTGCCAGAGCCTTTGCGAGTTCGGTTTTGCCGACACCTGTCGGCCCTAAGAACAGGAACGAACCAAGCGGACGATTCGGGTCTTGAATGCCAGCACGAGAACGCAAGATGGCATCGCTGACTTTTTCAACGGCTTCATCCTGACCGATGACACGGCGGTGCAGGATGTCTTCCATGTGCAACAGTTTTTCCCGTTCGCCCTCCATCAGTCGAGCAACTGGAATTCCTGTCCAACGGCAGATGATTCTTGCAATTTCTTCTTCCGTGACCTTATCCCGCAGCAGATTGTCGCTCTGTTCCTTGGCAGCTTCTGCCTTTGCCTCTTCGGCTTCGAGTTCCTTTTTCAGGGATGGCAGCTTGCCGTATTTCAGTTCGGCTGCTTTGTTCAAGTCGTATTCCCGTTCTGCCTTTGCAATCTGGGCGTTGACGCTTTCCAACTCTTCCCGCAGCTTCTGCACTTTCGAGATGTTTGCCTTTTCGTTCTCCCACTTTGCTTTCATTGCATGGAACTGTTCCCGCATTTGAGCCAGTTCCTGTTGCACTTCTTGCAGATGTGCCTGAGAAAGCTTGTCGTCTTCTTTTTTCAAGGCAGCTTCTTCGATTTCGTGCTGCATGATTTTCCGTTGGATTTCATCCATTTCGGTCGGCATCGAGTTCATCTCTGTCCGAATCAGTGCACACGCTTCATCAATCAAGTCAATTGCCTTATCCGGCAAGAACCGGTCGGTGATATACCGGTCGGAGAGCGTTGCGGCTGCAATCAAAGCTTGGTCTTGAATTTTCACGCCATGGAACACTTCATACCGTTCTTTCAGACCACGCAGAATCGAAATGGTATCTTCGACCGTCGGTTCATTGACCATAACTGGCTGGAATCGCCGTTCCAGTGCCGCATCTTTTTCAATATACTGCCGATATTCGTTCAAGGTGGTTGCACCGATACAATGCAGTTCACCTCTTGCCAGCATCGGCTTCAGGAGGTTGCCGGCATCCATTGCACCATCTGTTTTACCTGCTCCGACAATCGTATGCAATTCATCAATGAACAGAATGATTTTGCCTTCACTCTTCTTGATTTCGTTCAAAACGGCTTTCAACCGCTCTTCAAATTCACCACGATATTTTGCACCGGCAACCAATGCACCCAAATCCAAAGAGAACAGGATTCTGTCTTTCAGGTTATCCGGAACGTCGCCCCGTACAATTCGCAGTGCCAACCCTTCGGCAATCGCTGTTTTACCAACACCCGGTTCGCCAATCAGCACCGGATTGTTCTTGGTCTTTCTGGACAGGATTCGAATGACGTTTCGGATTTCACTATCTCTGCCAATGACTGGGTCTAGCTTGTTATTCCGAGCCAGCTGTACCAAGTCTTGACCGTATTTTTTCAGGACATCATAAGTTTCTTCCGGATTCTGTCCAGTTACCTGCTGATTGCCCCGTACTGCCATCAAGGCTTTCATGAAGTCTGCCTTTTTCAAGTTCCACTTCTGGAACAGTTTTTTCAAGTCTGCATTTGCATGGTCGAACAAGCTCAGCATCAAATGTTCCACGGATACATAGGCATCCCGCATTTTATCTGCCTGCTTTTCGGCATCCGTCAGAACCATGTCCACATCCTGTGCGATGTAAACGGAATCTGCTTTTCTGCCGCTGCCCGTTACGGACGGCAACTGATTGATTTGCTGTTCCAAATCCCGAACAGCAGTTTCCTTGGAAACGCCGACCTTTTCAAACAGCTGCGGAATCAAACCGTTCTCCTGCTCCAGCAATGCACACAGCAAGTGCACCTGCTGAATCATTTGGTTCTGGTGAGAAATCGCCATATCATTTGCACTTTGAATGGCTTCCAATGATTTTTCTGTCAATTTCTGTGCATTCATGATTCATTCCTCCTTGTATCAAAACGGACGCCAATTTTTTGCAATCGGTCATCCAATCGAATTTCTCTCTTTTGGTTGTGTGGCTGTAAGTTGTTTCTATGACAATCCAGCCTGCATTTGCAGGTAAGATTGTTCCAGAGCCGCTTGCAACGCTTCTGCCGGAACTTGCTGCTGCAAGCCTGCAAAATATTGTTTCAGCAGGCGGTCAAACTGACGAATATAGGAACTGATCGCATCGGCAACTTCTTCTTCCGTTTCTAGATTCTGCCGAAGCAACCGCCGTACCATTCCATTCTCCGTTAAAACGTACAACTCTGGAATGGTTCGATACGCTGGGTAAGTTTGCAATTCCAAGTGCATCCAGAAGCGGAAAAACTGCTGCATGCTGTGCAGCAAAGCTTGATTTTGCGTCCGGCAGGAAATCTTCAGCCAGCCAATGCTATTTTCTGTCGGGATTCGCAGCAGCTCCACACGATACCGCACGGTTGGACGGTATTTATACTGCAAAGCACTGTGCAGCGAAATCATTGCATCGGAGGCTTGCAGCTGTACCCGAAAAACATTTTGCATCTGCTGTTCAATCAACGAAAAAACAGAAGCCATTTGTTTTTCCGGTGTTTTGCAGGAAAAATAATCCGCCAAAATCTGATTCATCATCGTAGAACGGTTTGTGCCTTTTTGGGCTGCCAACCGGTCTACTTCCTGCACCACTGTGTCCGTCAGTACAATGCTGTATGTGTGCTTCTTCATGATTCTCACCCGCTTTCTGTAATTATTATTATATCACATTTATGGAACTTGTCAAGAGATTTATATAAATTTCTTTGCAATTTTTGCTTTTTATCGTTTCAGCTGGTGGTTCTTTTCTTTTTTAAGAAAATTGGAACATTTTATTGATAGAATGAATTCTTATACTTTTGATTCTAAACCAAAAAACCACCACGAAATACATCATGATGGAGTTTTGGTCTATATTCTATTTAAGGAGTTGGCTTGAAAAATGTTATTCTACATACGGCAGATTTGGAATCATCATCAGAACAAACTGCATTAAAATTGTACTGTCGCCATCGCCAAGCGAACCATCTGCATTGACATCTGCATTCTTTGTTGCCTGTTCAGACAGTGTAATTTGTCCTGCAAGATACTTGTTTATCATGATTGCATCCACTAAGTCTACCTTGCCATCCAAATTGACATCGCCATAGTTGGTGTCTGTATCTGCATCGGTTGTGGTTTCTGCGGTAGTTGTTGTGGTCGTTGTCGTCGTGGTTGTCCCAGTCGTAGTAGTCGTTGTGGTTGTGGTACTTCCTGCCCGATACAAGCCAATATCATCAAAATACCAAACGCCGGTACCCGGATTGCCGTTCTGTCCGGTATAAATCGAGAACTCTGAAACGCCCTGCAAAGTTGGGGTTTCTGCAGCAGTGCCCCACTGCTGGACATGGAAATCGGAAAACGGAATCTTGACTTCCTGCCAGCCCGTTTCTGCGGTTACTTTCTGAATGCTCTCCCAGTAAGCACCTGCTCCGTCTACAAATTGGAACGTGGTTTCCCGATTGCTGCCGTCTGACAGAATCCAGAAGCGAACCCCGTCAAAGCCTGTCCAATCTGCATTGCTCAGCTTTTTGGTTGCTCCGCAGTAACCTGCTCCGCCGTCTGCAACAGAATAATCATATTTCATCGCATAGCTGCCGTTCTTGGTATGTTCGGCATCCAAAGAAATCTTTAAAGTATCACCATTCACATTTGTTGTATAAGCAGCTGCAAGGGCTGTATCTTCTCCATAGGATTCAAAGTCATCAATCACGCTGCGTTTCTGTGCTTCTTCTGCAGCACTGTAAACCCGAATTTTTACTTTTGGCTGGTTGCTCTCTGAGGTCAGCAACTGAATCGTATGTTCTCCCGTTGCAACATCAGAAAAGACGGAAGCAGAAACGGTAATCGTATCTTCTGTTTGTTCGTAATCTGTTCCAGCAGTCAGGATGGTATCATCCAGCTGCAAACCAGTCACTGTTCCGCTCTGCATCTCATAAGAAAGCAGAACATCTATCGGGTTATCCTTATCCACAACCGTATTCTTTGTGTAAAGGCTGTTCATCGGGGTTTTGTCTTCCATGCGAGCAGCATGCTGCTGGAAGTAGGTCAGAATCGGGTCACCATCCATGACCGTGAATTCACTCAACTTGCGGTCATTGAATTCCCAGAACAAACCGCCTGCTGCATCGTATTCTTCAATCGTATCGAAAACCGCTTTCCAATAGTCTTCATATTCTGCCTCCGGCAAAGAACTATGCACATTAAATTCTGTGACTACAAACGGCTTTCCCACTTCCTGATGGGCATCTTCAATCCACTGCACCATGGTGTTTTTGGTGTCTTCCGGTGTCATGTTTGCCCAGTGTTCATCCGGATATGGATGAGCCGAACAAAAGTCAATATACGGGGACTGCTGGATATAGACGAATGGATTTCCTTCATCTCCGCCAAATCCATAGTCTACACCGTGTCCTTCCAGCCCTGCATAAACCATGTGGTTCGGGTCAACTTTCTTGATATACGCACCCATTTCATCGACCCAAGCCCGCAGTGTCAAGCCGGTGCTGTCCTCGCCTGCATCCTGATACCGTGGCTCGTTCATCAAATCCCATGCAAAGACGGTCGGGTCATCTTTATACTGCACGCCTGTAAAATAGTTGGTACGTTCTGCAAAGTGTTTTGCATAATCCTTGTACCACTGCTTACAAGTTTCGTTAGTAAAGTATGCTGCACGGCTCTTGTGGTTGCCGCCGCTGCCAGCACCTGCCCAACTCAGCTTCTTGTCAATTCCACCATAGGCTTCCCAGTAGTTTTCCAGCGTGATAATCACACGGATATTATGCTGCTGGGCAGAATACATGATATAGTCAAACAGCATAAATTCTGCTTCATTGTATTCGCCCGGTGCGAGTTCAAAACCATGCCATGTTTCATTGGAAAAGCCCCATGTTCGCAAAACCCGAACGCCATTGTCTTCCATCTGCTGCATTCTGGCATCAATGGCTTCCTTGTTCATAAACTTCGTTTCAATTGCCTCGGTCGAATCGTTGCTCGAACCATCACCCAGTGTAAACATATCATAGGAATTACAGCCGGCAAAATAGAACGGTTCTCCATCACACATGAAATGTGTTCCATCGACATAGACAAAGCCCTCTGGAACGGTGGATTCTGTTGCTGCATCGGCCGTCAGCGGCTGTGCCAGAACAGAACCCATTCCGCATACACCCAGTACCACACTGGTGCAAAGTGCTGCAAATTTCTGCAAACCCTTCATATCAAAAATACCCCTCCGTTTTCACGCTTATGCTGGCAGATTCGGAATCATCATCAGAACAAACTGCATCAGAGTCGTGCTGTCACCATCGCCAAGCGAACCATCTGCATTGACATCTGCATTCTTTGTTGCCTGTTCAGACAGTGTAATCTGTCCTGCAAGATACTTGTTTATCGTGATTGCATCCACTAAGTCTACCTTACCATCCAAGTTGACATCGCCATAATTGGTGTCTGTATCTGCATCAGTTGTTGTGGTGGTTGTTTCGGATTCAGAACCAGTTGTAACTTCTGTTTCGGTGCTTGTGGTTTCTGTGGTTGTTGTGGTTGTGGTTGTTTCACTCGGCTCTGTCGTGGTTTCCGTCGTGGTAACGGTGCTTCCAGTAACGGTAATCGTCAGTACCAAATCCGGACAAGTTGCAAAGCCCACATGATAGGTGTGAACGCCCTCGGACAAGGTTTCCAGATAGGATTGATTGAACCGGAACTGACTGCCGTTGATGGCAAAGTCTACGCCCTGCTGCAATGCTTCGCCCTCTTCTGAAATGCCAGTCACTGCATGCCCATTGGTAATGATGGTGAAAATCACATCTGCCGGAGCTTGCTTCGAGAAGGTTGCACTGCTTTCTACAACTTCTGCATCCGGAACAGTTGCACCATCCTGATACAAACCGATGTCATCGAAATACCAAACGCCAGTACCCGGATTGCCGTTCTGTCCGGTATAAATGGAATATTCAGAAACACCATTCAATGTCGGTGTTTCTGCGGCAGTACCCCACTGCTGCAAACGAAAATCGGAGAACGGAATCTTGACTTCCTGCCAGCCTGTTTCCGCAGTCACATGCTGAATGCTCTCCCAGTAAGCACCTGCTCCATCAATGAACTGAATAGTGGTATCCCGATTGCTGCCATCGGATAGAATCCAGAAGTGAATGCCGTCAAAGCCTGTCCAATCTGCACCGTTCAGCTTCTTGGTCGTTCCGCAGTAACCTGCTCCGCCATCTGCAACGGAATATTCGTACTTCATTGCATAGTTGCCGTTCTTGGCATGTTCCGCATCCAGAGAAACCGTCAGGGAATCGCCACTGCTGTTCCGGTGGTAAGCAGCTGCCAATTCTGCATCATCTGCATAGGATTCAAAGTTGTCAATCACACTTTTTTTCTGCGTTTCTGCGTTGGAGTCAATCACGCTCAATAAAACAGTTGGCTGATTGCCATCGGTGGTCAAAATGGTAATCTTATAGTTGCCCAGTTCCAGCCCTTCCAGAACCTTTGCAGAAATCGTAATCACATTGTCTTCCACCGTATAATCTGTGCCCTCGGTCAACATCTTGTCGCCAAACTGTACACCGGAAACGCTGCCCAGTTCCATCGTTGTCCGCAGCTGGATGTCTGCCGGCTTTACAATATCAAAATTTGCTTTCTTTGGGGAAACGCTGTTCTGTGTATTCTTGGCATCCATCCGCTGTGCGTGTGCCATGATGGCATCGCAAGCATCCTGTGTCGGGTTGCCATTTGCATCGCCCTTATAATAAACAGTATAGCCGTCATAATCCTGATACAGGGTTCCATCTCCGGTCAGAGATGCCAGCATCCAGTAATTTGTTCCGGCATATTCAACGCCCTCATAGGTGTTCCCCTCGAAGATGTCGAACCATTCATTGTAAACGTCTGCTCGTTCACTCTTGTCTTTCCATCCAAATTCTTCTACGATAACAGGTTTATTCATTGCTGCTGCATCTTCGCCATGCTTCTTGAACCAAAAGTTTCCCTGTTCCTTGGTCAAGCCCCATTGATCGCAGTAAACATGAATCGTTCCGTAGTCGATATTCGGCAAATTTGTCAGGCTCAGCCAGTCCATACCGGAACTGCCATGATAAACATACTTGTGGTCGCCCTCCGGAAAATCATTGTAACCGTAGTTGTAAAATCCTTCATCGCCGACTGCCAACATATGATTGGAGTCAATGGACTTTACATAGTCACTCATTTCAGATGCCCAATTTTCTACAACATGATTTTCACATCCGGCATCCGATTCACAACGTGGTTCGTTTGCCAGTTCCCAGGAGAAGATGGTCGGGTCATCTTTATATTTGACTCCGGTATACACATTTTCATGATTCAGCAATGTTTTAATGTAATCCTTATACCAACCCTTGATGGTTTCATTGGTATAGAAATCATCGTGCCCTGTGACGTTTTCACCGGCAAGCTGTGCCCACTTTACATACTGGCTCATCCCGCCGAATGCTTCCCAGTTGTTGGTGAACGTAATCAGCAGCCGGACACCTTCCTGCTCTGCCTTATAGATGGCGTAGTCCAACTTCTGCAAGCCGTCTTTTCCCTCATTGACCACTGGTCTTCCAAGGTCAGCATCAAAGTACTGATAATAAACGCCTTCCTTTTCCCCAGAACCGTCTACGCTGTCCGTGAAAACGGTGTATCCATCTTTGTTCACCTTGTCGGTCTTGACACCGGCATCCAGATTGCCCCAGGTACGAATGACTTTCAAGCCCATTGCTGCGGCATCTTCCATAACCTGATCGACTTCATATTGTGGCTTGAAGTTCAGGTAATAGTTGTTCGTTCCGGCATAATAGAAGGTAGAACCATCTAACAAAAACTGTGTGCCGTCGGTCTGTACAAAGCCTGTTCGGTCGGCAGCCTGTACCTTGCTGGGCTGGAAGCCAGCGGCTGCAAATCCGCTGAGTACCAGCGATAACCCTGTTGCGAGTGCGATCCATTTTTTCATGAGAAACCATTCCTTTCTGTACTGGTGTTCCGTGTTTACTTAATCTGTGTTTTTATTTTAGCTTATTTTTCCGTAAATGTCAACTATTTTTTAGCTAAAATCACTCTTTTCTCTTTTCTGAACAAATTTTACATGGCTGTTTTGCACATATTCAACAATTATCAGCCACATTTTTTGTGATTCGTTGCAAATGCCGATTCTTTTTTAGCTAATTTTTTTGATTTTCACAACTAATTTCCTCGCTATTCGCCTGTTGAATTGTAAAATTTCTAAAATTGCAGGCGGCTGCCCTTGACAAATTGGACAGGTTTGATATAATTTAGTTAAAATTAAATTTAAAAAGATGCGGATGCAGGGGTAATTTCTCCGCTTGCATTCCAAAAGGATGTGACTTACTTGGCAAAAGCCGTTCGGATGTCCGATATCGCAGAACAACTACAAATCAGTACTGTAACCGTTTCCAAAGCACTGACGGGAAAAGATGGCGTCAGCGAAGAATTGCGGAAAAAAATACAGAAACTTGCGGTAGAAATGGGCTATCAGTTTCAAAAAAATAAGCAGGAACAGATGCCCTGCTATACCATCGGTATCATTACCTCCTACCGCTATATTGAAAAAGGACAGTCTTTTTACTGGGCAATGTATGAGCGTGTGCTGTTTCATCTTTCACAGGGCAATCACATCGGCATTTTGGAAGTCATTTCAGAATCCGCTGAACAAACCTGTACAATGCCCCGTTTGATTGCAGAAAATCGGATTCAAGGCTGCATCGTCATAGGAAAATTTTCACTCTCCTATTATAAGATGCTGGAACAAGCTTCTGTTCCATGCTTAGTTTTAGATGCGTTTCAAGCAGAATTGCAGCAGGATTCCGTCATTTCAGACGGCTATTATGGCATGTATCTCATGACCAAACATCTCCTGCAAGCTGGCCACAGAGAAATTGCCTTTGTCGGCTCTATCGAAGAAACCAGCAGCATTTTAGACCGCTACTATGGCTACTGCCGTGCCATGCGGGAAGCTGGCATTCTCGTGACAGAAAAACAAGTGCTGCCTGACCGAGATGCTGAGGGAAAAATTGCAATCTCTCTCGAAAAACTCTCTAAAATGCCAACTGCATTTGCCTGCAACTGCGATTCGACTGCTTACATCTTGATCAGTCTCCTGCAAAAAGCTGGCTTTTCCATTCCAAATGATATTTCTGTTGTTGGATTTGATGATTTTATTTTTGCGGAATTGTCAAATCCGCCAATCACTACATATGCAGTTGATATAAATTTAATGTCAAAAAAAGGCGTGCGGCAGTTATTAGCTCGCATTAAAAACCCTGCAATACCCATCCGGCATATTGTTGTCAGCGGAACGATGATTCATCGAAAGAGCGTCCGGAATCTGCCACTCACAGAGCCTGCATCACTTACATCAAAAGAAGGGAATCCAGCATGATTTTATTATCTGCACAAAATCTTTCAAAAACTTATCTGGAACGAACCGTCTTGAATGACGTTTCGTTTTTTCTCAACGAAGGCGACCGAGTTGGCATTGTCGGCATCAACGGGACGGGAAAATCTACCTTGCTGCGGATTCTTGCCGGTGTGGAAGAACCGGACAGCGGAACGGTTATCCGCACCAAAGGCATCCGGATTTCTTACCTGCCGCAAATTCCAGATTTTGCAGAACATGGCAGCATCTTGGAACAAGTCATGGCACATTTGCCAGCAGACTTGAAATCGGCAAAAGAATTTGAAGCCAAATCCATTTTGCAGCAACTTGGTATCTCCAACGTGGACAGCGACATCAGCACACTTTCCGGCGGAGAACGGCGAAGAGCTGGCATTGCGGCGGCATGGATTCAGCCCAGTGATGTTCTGCTGCTGGACGAACCAACCAACCACATCGACTATGAAACGGTACAATTCTTGGAAGACCAGCTGAAAAAATATCGGGGTGCGATTGTCATGGTGACACATGACCGTTATTTTTTGAATCGCATTACAAATCAGATTGTGGAAGTTGACCGTGGAAACCTGTTCGTTTCCCGTGGAAATTATTCCGAATATTTAGAGCAGAAAGCCCAGCGGGAAGCCGATGCGGAAGCACGAGAACGAAAAAACCGTACCCTTTACCGCCAGGAACTGGAATGGATGCGGCGAGGCGTTCGGGCAAGAGGAACAAAGTCCAAAGACCGCATGGAGCGGTTCTATGCCTTGGAAAATCGAGAAAAGCCCGTGGAAACAGAATCCTTACAGCTGCAATCGGTTTCTTCCCGACTGGGAAAGAAAACCATCGAACTGGAACACCTCACAAAATCCATACAAGGGAATGTACTCTTGCAGGACTTCTCCTATCAGCTGCCCCGTGCGGCTCGAATCGGTATCATTGGGCGAAATGGTGCTGGAAAATCCACGCTGCTGAAACTGCTTGCCGGCATTCTGCAACCGGACAGCGGTACAATTACATGGGGCGACACTGTACAAATCGGCTATTTCGCACAGGAATGCGAAACGATGAATCCCACACAAAAAGTCATTGACTACATTCGGGAAACTGCCGAACGCATTCAGACACCAGAGGGAACAGTTACGGCTGCAACCATGTTGGAACGGTTTTTATTTACACCGGAATTGCAGTGGAATCGCATTGAAAAATTATCCGGCGGAGAACGGAAACGGCTCTATCTGCTGAAAATTTTGATGACTGCCCCGAATATTCTATTGCTGGACGAACCAACCAACGATTTGGATATTGTCACCCTGACCATCTTGGAGGACTATCTGAAAAGTTTCTCCGGTGCAGTGATTGCCATTTCTCATGACCGCTATTTCTTGGATAAGATGGCTTCGGAAATCTGGGAATTGCCGGGGGATGGCAGCGTCCGCCGTTATAATGGCAATTATAGCCGGAAGAGTCTGAGAAAAAATCGACCGAAAAGAAAGAAAAAACCTTTGTCGGAAAAAAGAAGCTGAAATTCTCCTACAAAGAACAACGGGAATATGAAACGATTGAATCTGTAATTGCAGACTTGGAAAAACAAATTCAGGAAACTGAAACGAAAATTGCAGCAGCGGTTTCCGATTATGTTTTATTACAGGAGTTATCCGACCAGAAAGATGCACTGGAAGAACAGCTTGCAGAAAAAATGGATCGCTGGGTCTATCTCAGCGACTTGGCAGAACGAATTGAAAAGGGAGAAACTGTATAACGATACATTATAATAAATAAAGGAGGCATCTTCATGAAAATGACATCCGCACAGGCAGCAAAGCTGCTGCGGCAATGGAATGAATCACTGAAAGCCCTGCAAAGACGAGAAGAAAATACCAAAACATTTCTTGCTTCTCTGGGAGAGGATATTGAATCGGTTCGACCGGAATATGATTATGCTGCGATGCAGGCGGAACAGGCTGCCATTGAAGCCAACATTCGCAAGCTGAAACATACATTAAATGTATTCAACACAACCACAGTCATTCCGGAATTTGAGATGACCATTGACCAGATGTTGATCTATCTGCCACAGCTGACCAATCGGCTGGAAAAGCTGTCCCGCATGAAAGAACTGCTGCCCAAACAGCGAGAAAATGCACTATACAATCGAAACGCTGCCATCATTG
>OHWK01000356.1_pt1 | contig 25447 bp, 26 predicted proteins | sample 1579761 | NCBI WGS metagenome assembly OHWK01 (sample SAMEA3882516, study PRJEB24775) | human gut metagenome | biome: human-associated habitat; feature: intestine environment; material: feces | place: Netherlands | collected 2009/2010 | reverse complement strand
CCCCGCCATAGAGCAATCCGCAGCGCTCGGCAAGCTCTCGTTTCTGCCGGCAGCGGTCGGGTTTTGGGCAGGTGTTTTGTTCCTGCTTTTGCTTGACCACACCATCCCCCACCTGCACCGCAGCAGCAAACAGGCGGAAGGCCCGAAAAGCCGACTGCACCGCACCACAATGATGATGCTTGCCGTCACGCTGCACAATATTCCGGAGGGTATGGCCGTAGGCGTAGTGTACGCCGGGTACCTTTCCGGCAGCGCACAGATCACCGCCGCAGGCGCACTTGCACTTTCGCTCGGCATTGCCATTCAAAATTTTCCCGAAGGCGCCATCATCTCCATGCCGTTGCACGCTGAAGGCGTGAAAAAGTCGCGTGCGTTTTTGGACGGCGTGCTTTCCGGCGCGGTGGAACCCATCGGTGCTGTGCTGACCGTTTTGGCTGCCCAGCTCATTGTGCCGGCGCTGCCGTACCTTTTGAGCTTCGCCGCCGGAGCAATGCTGTACGTCGTCGTAGAGGAGCTTATCCCCGAAATGTCACAGGGCACGCATTCCAACATCGGCACGGTGTTTTTTGCCGTGGGCTTTACCGCCATGATGATCTTAGACGTTGCGCTTGGGTGAACGGTGTGAATGCCATTTTAAATGCTTTGCTCTTTTCAGCCTTAACGACTCCGTTTCATCGCGTAAAAAGTTAGTTTGTTCTAACCTGCAAATCTATTATAGCGCGCCATTCAAAAAAAATCAAGGGCATACCGCAAAAGCATTTCATCTTTAATGCGGTATGCCCTGTTTTGATCTCCTCGAATTTTTCAAAAATTCCGCATATAGCAAAAAGTCCTGACTTTCCGAAGAAAATCAGGACTTTGGTGGAGCAGGGGTGCTCAAGGATGAACTCCCCTCCGAAGCTCCGGTTTCGCCTTCAAATGCCGTTTCTATATCATCCAGCGGGATATTGTCAATGCTCAACGGCTTCTTGCTTGCATTGATAATCAAGGTAAAGTGGTCGTCATACAGATAGATGGAATGAACAAAGATATTGATGATGGCTCGGCGCTTGTTCACATCATCGGCGGGCATCTCGCATACATAGTCCAGAAACGCCAAAATCTGTGCCTCCGTCAGCGTGATCTTCTTATTTTCCTCAATAGCAAGCTGAGTTTTCAATTCCTCTTTTTCTGCTTGTTGTTTATGCACTTTGACTACGTCTGCTGCGCCGAGGGCAGCGGCGGCACCCACGCCGGCGTGGCACTGGGCGCTATGCTCTATATGCCCCAGACCACGACCGTGGGTCTGATGGTGGACAGCGACCCCTTTGAGGTCATCACCACCAACATCATGCAGGAGACCGCCAAGCTGCTGGAGCTGGACTTCACGCCCACGGCGGAGAACGTCCACCTCATCGATATGTGCGGCCCTGGCTACGCCATCCCCTCTCCCGAGGGCAACGCCGCCATCCGCATGATGGCAGAGAACGAGGGTCTCTTCCTCGACCCCGTCTACACCGGCAAGGCCTTCGCCGGTTTGGTGAAGATGGCCCGCGAGGGACAGTTCAAGCCCACCGACAACGTGCTGTACCTCTACTCCGGCGGCGCCGGCGGCCTGTTCACCATCGACATCGAGCTGGACTGAGTCACCTTAGCGGGCGCAGGCTTTTAAATCCGGTTATCGGTTGTCATCAGGCGGGTATGCCTTTCCCGCACACATAGAGCAGCACCCAAAAGAACGGCGGGAATGGGAAAGAGTATGGAAAAATCTTGCCGAAGCGCTTGCCGGTACGGCGAGCGTTTTTGCATTTCTGTGGTTGTAAAGCTGCCGAAAATGGTGTAGTATGTAGGCGGATATTTTATACCAATCCGGAGGTGGACTATGCAGATGACCGTGCCGCGCCCGCGTGAACAGGCGCTGGAGCAAATCATGGCGTATATATTGGAGAATAAACTTTCCGCTGACGATAAGCTTCCGCCGGAGCGTGAAATGTGCCAGATGTGGGGGGTTAATCGCTGCACCCTGCGCAGCGCCATTGCCGCCCTGACGGAGCAGGGGATTGTGTACGCCGTTCAGGGCAGCGGGACCCGTATTGCGCACAAATTTCGCCGTATCCTACAGGATTTGCAGGGATTTTCGGAATACGCCGCCGATTGCGGCCTGCGGCCGGAAACGAGGCTGCTGTCCATGTCGCAGGTGGAGTGCGACAAGCAGCTTTCCCGGCGGCTCCATCTGGTGCTGGGAGAAAATGCCTATCGAATCTCCCGCCTGCGCATTCTCAACGGCCAGCCCACCCTTATCGAAACGGCCTATATTCCCGCCGCGCTGGCCCCCGGCCTGGAGGAGCATGATCTGGTGACCGGCTCCCTCTTTTCGGTGCTGCGGGAGGGGTACGGCCTGGATCTGGATCACGGCGAAGAGAAGGCCAGCATCACCACAGCCGCAGAGGAGGAGGCCGTTCATCTCGGCATCGCCGCCGGGGATCCTGTGTTCTGGATCGTCAGCATCACGCAAACGCCGGAGGGTGTTCCTGTGGAATATTGCCGCACCGTGGCAAGAGCGGACAAGGTGGAACTGGTCAGCGTTCTCCACCGCGGAGAAAGCGAGGCATCCGATCATGCGTGAAATCAGCTATAAATCCCCGCTTTATATTCAGCTGCGCGAGGTGATCCGCAGTAAGATCGAAGAAGAAGAATACTTGCCCGGCACAGCCATACCCTCGGAAAATCAGCTGATGGAGACCTATGGGCTCAACCGGGTGTCCGTTCGCAGTGCGCTGGCGGCGCTGGAGTTTGAGGGACTTTTGAAAAGCGTGCAGGGAAAAGGAGTTTTTGTAGCGGGGCCCAAGGCCAAGCGGAATATGGATACGCTGGGCGGTTTTCACAACACCATGCGCCAGAGCGGCGGAAACACCGCCACACGGATTCTCAGCAAGACGCTACGTCAGGCAGGCCCCTATTATGCCCGCCTGCTGGAGATTTCCCCCGAGAGCACCATCTGGTTTATTCGCCGGGTAGAAAATACGGCGGGCGAGCCGGTGGCGCTGGAGGAGCTTTACATTCCCTACAGTGTGGTGCCCGGTCTGGAGGAGGTGGATATAAAGCTGTTCTCCATCTATGACATCTATCAGTGGAACGGCATCGTGCTGGGAGAGGGACATCAGACGCTGCGCATCACCCGGCTGCCGCCTATGCTGGCCAAGCACATGGACGTGCCGCCGGAGCAGGCGGTAATGGAGTTTTCATGCACCACCCGGGATCGGGGCGGCCGGGTGGTGGAGTTTTCCCGCAGCTATGTGCGCAACGATAAGGCGGAGTTTGTCGTCCACTTCCGTCACACAAATCCATAATTGGTATAACTTTTAATATTACAACTATCAATACAGGCGGATAAAATGCGTTATCCGCCTGTATTTTTACCATTTGTTGTTATTTTAACCAAAATTGTCGGGGCTGATTTTAGTCGAAACATAGAATTCACGCTTTTTGCCGCAAAAATCGATTATCATCTTGTAATTGGTATAAGTTGATACTATACTTATCACATCAGGGCAACACAACGAAAAAAGGTTGAGAGGTGGGCCACTTGTCCGATTCCATCGTATCGCTGCGCCATGTGGAAAAATGGTATGGCAACAACCACGTGGTAAAAGACATGAATATTGAAATTCATGAAGGCGAATTTCTGACATTACTGGGGCCATCCGGCTGCGGAAAAACCGCAACGCTCCCGCCTTTAATTTCGATTACAAGACCAACGTCTTCTTCCAGAAGGACGTGGGCGACGCGCTGACCATCTACGATAAATACTATCAAATGCTGAAGGTGGGTTAATCCATCGCTGCAAAAATGGAGGGATATCCTTGGTTAAGTTTGATGAACAAAAACAAATCGACAGCGTAAACGGTGCTTTGGCATTGCGGCCGCAAATCGAAGAGCTGATCGACCGTCTGCTGGCAGAGGGCGTGAAAAACCTCTGCTGGCTGGGCATCGGCGGCACATGGGCCAGCTGTATGCAGGTGGTATGCTATCTCAAGGAGCACACCGACATGGATACCTTCGCCACCAACGCCGCAGAGTATTGCACCACAGGCGATAAGCGTGTGGGCGCGGGAACCCTTGTGGTTCTCTCCTCTGTGACCGGCACCACCACGGAGATCGTGGATGCGGTTCGTCTGGCCCAGAGCCACGGCGCAAAGGTGCTGGGGTTCATTGACAAGCCGGATGCTGAGCTGGCCACTCTGGTGGATTACTGCATCAGCTACAAGGGCAATGAACAGCTGAAGTTCTTTATGGTGGCGGACTGCTTCCTGCGCCGTCAGGGCAACTTCCCCGACTATGACACCTATTATGCCCAGATGGACGCCTATCTGGCCAAGGATCTGGTGGAGATCGAGAAGATTGCCGATCCCTTTGCGGAGGACTTTGCCCGCAAGCATCTGGAGGACAAGCTCCACTACTTCGTGGGCGCCGGCTGCCTGTATGGCGCCACCTATTCCTACGCCATGTGCTACTGGGAAGAGATGCACTGGATTCGGACGAAGTCCATCCACAGTGCCGAGTTCTTCCACGGTATGCTGGAAATCGTGGACAAGGATACGCCGGTCACGGTCTTTGTGGGCGAGGATGCCCAGCGGCCCCTGGGACTGCGTGTGGCGAAGTTCCTGCCGCAGATTTGTGAGAACTTCACCATTATCGACACCCATGATTATCCGCTGGAGGGTATCGATGAGAAGTACCGCGGACGGATGTGCTATGCCATTATGCACGCGGTAACCAATCGCATCGACGCCCATGTGGAAGCCATCAGCGGCCACGACATGGCCATTCGCCGGTACTACCGGAAGTTAGCGTATTAAGTGAAAAAGGGCGGGTTCCCCCGCCCTTTTTTCAGAGGTTTGCTTATGAAATTTGGGATGTTTACCAGCGGTTATCAGCGTCTGCCGCTGGAAAAATGCTTTACAGACGCTGCGCAACTGGGGTATGATTACATAGAGCTTTGGGGCGGCTATCCCCATGCCTTTGCCCCGGATGTAATAGAGGACTATCGGGAGATCCGCCGCTTGCAGGAGCATTACGGCATTCCCGTGCCTGTCTATACGCCGGAGCACAATGCCTATCCCTATAACTATATGCTGGGGACGGAAAAGCAGTGGCGCAATTGTATGGCGTATCTGGAGGTGTCTGTCCGTGCCGCCGGGCTGATCGGCGCTGAGCAGATGCTGATTTCCGTGGGGCACGGCGGCGAGTGCCCGGCGGAATTGCGCCGCGCACGGCTGCGCCGCTCTGTGGAGCATCTTGCCCGCGCTGCCGAACGGGAGCATGTTGTCCTTCTGCTGGAAACGCTGTCCCCTCTGGAGAGCAACACCTGCACACGGCTTCATGAACTCAAGGAGCTGCTGGAGGCGGTGGACTCGCCATGGCTGATGGGGATGTGCGATGTGGTGCCGCCGGTATTGCAGGGCGAGGACCCGGTGGACTATTGCCGCCATCTGGGAAGCAGAATGGCCCATTTGCATCTGGTGGACTGCGATGGCGTGACGGAAACCCACCTGATCCCCGGAGACGGTGTATTGAACCTGAAACAGATTGTCAGCGACTTCCGGCAGGCGGGCTATGACGGCCGCGCCACGCTGGAGCTGGTGACTCACTATATGGACGATCCTACCGGCGCCGCAGGGCTGGCGCTGCAAAGGGCAAAGGAGTTATTATGATAAAAATTGCGTGCGCAGGCGACAACTGTGTGGATTATTATGACAACACCGGCGAGAGCTTTCCCGGCGGAAATCCGGTCAATGTTTCGGTGTATGTAAGGCGTCTGGGCGGCCAGTCCGCCTATCTGGGCGCGGTGGGTACGGATGATTTTGGAAAACAGATGTGCGCCGCGCTGCAAGAGAAGGGTGTAGACGTCAGCCATGTGCAGATTCTGTCCGGCAAAACTGCCTTCACCCATGTAGAGCGCATCAATGGTGAGCGGGTATTCGGCGATTATGATGAGGGCATCATGGCGGATTTCAGACTCCGGCAGACGGATTTCGACTTCCTCAAGGGATACAATCTGCTGGTCACCGGACTGTGGGGGCATACGGAAAGTCAACTGGCCGACGTTCGCGCCATGGGGATCCCCGTGGCCTTTGACGGGGCCGAGCGCCCGCTGGATGAGGCGGGCAGGATCGCGCTGCCCCATGTGAACGTGGCGTTTTTCTCAGATGACGCCTCCGATGAGGAAAGCCTCAAGGCGCGGATTCTGGAGATAGCGGCGCTGGGCCCCCAGATCGTGGTGGCCACCCGAGGCGGAAAAGGGAGCCTTGCCTATGACGGCGAAAGCTTCTATCCGGGCCAGATCGTTCCGTGCTCCGTGGTGGATACCATGGGCGCGGGGGACAGCTTTATTGCCGGATTCCTGATGGCGTGGCTGAAAAAGGAGTCGATCCCGGCCTGCATGCGTGCCGGAGCGGAAAATGCAGCCGTAACGCTGGGCTATCCCGGCGCGTGGTGATAATAAAGGTGCGAATCAACACGGAAGAACTGCTGAAGTCTTTGCAGGAGCTGCTGGCCATTGAATCGGTGGCCCGGTGGGATCAGGAAAAGCCCTTCGGAAACGGCGTGGCCCAAGCGCTGGATTACACGCTTTCCCTTTGCCAACGTATGGGCTTTCATACAAAGAACGCCGACGGGCTGTATGGCTATGCGGAAATCGGCGAGGGTGCGGAGATCATCGGCTGCCTTGGCCATCTGAACGTGGTCCCCGCGGGAGATGGCTGGCATTATCCGCCTTATGCCGGAACCATAGACGGCGGACGGCTGTACGGCCGCGGCATATCGGGCGCTGTTTTATTCATTTGCAAAGTTATTTCTGCATAGTTTTACAATAATTATACATTGCTAAATTTATTTTAGACGGATGCCGCGCAGCACCTCCGTTGTGGTGAAACCGCTGCCTTCAAACCGCAGGTCTTTTAGCGCAAACGGAAGCTTCGCTGTGCTGTCAAGCTTTATCAGCCGATAATTCAGCCGCAAACGCTCGGCATTTTCCGTGATCGAACGACGAACGGACGGCTTTTCAATCTGCTCCGCGTTTTGCAGTACAGCTTCGAGCGTACCGAATTTGCGGATGAGCTGCGATGCTGTTTTCTTGCCGACCTTCTCCGCACCCTTGACATTATCAGCCGTGTCGCCTGTAAGCGATTTAAAGTCCGCATACTGCATGGGTGAAATGCCGAATTTTTCACAGAACTGCGCGGGCGTGTAGATCACCGTGTTTTTGCCGCGGTACCGCAGCACGGAGACATGCTCGGAGAGCAGCTGAAACAGGTCGCTGTCAAACGACGAAATCACCGTTTCGGTGTCATTAAATGTCAGCGCATAACTTGCAATCACATCATCCGCCTCGCAGTCTGTTGTTTCAAAGCGCTTGATCTGCAAATAATCGAGCGCGCGGTAAATATCGCCGAGCTGCGAATACGGGTTTTCCTCTTCCGGCACGGTACGGAGATCCGGGCGGTTTGCCTTATAGGCTTTGTCCAAATCCGCGCGGGTGTTTTCAATTTCGCCATCGAATACCGCAAGCACATGTGTCGGACCTACCATGCGAATGATTTTCAGCAGCGCGCCGACAAACCCCAGCACGCCCTGTATCGCCCGACCGTCCGCCCCGAAAATTCGCGCCGGCATGCCGAAAAACATTTGAAACAGCAAGTTGCTGCCGTCGATAAGCAAGAGTTTAGCCATGGTTTGATCTCCTCGAATTTTTCAAAGTTCCGCATATAGCAAAAAGTCCTGACTTTCCGAAGAAAATCAGGACTTTGGTGGAGACGGACGGGATCGAACCGTTGACCTCTTGAATGCCATTCAAGCGCTCTCCCAGCTGAGCTACGCCCCCGTTTGGTACTTGAAGATTATAACACAGGTGGTTACAAATTTCAAGCCTTTTTTTGTTTTTTATTGATCTTTTTTCGCAAAGCGAAAAATATCGCCGTTTATTCGATGCTGTGAATGCGGTATGTTCCGCTTTCGGCAGCTTTGTAAGCGAGGCCATCTTCAAAGACATAGCCGCTTTCAAGACGAATAACGCCATGCATGGTGCTTGGCAGCTCGACCGTCAACTCAATGACGTCGTCCTCATCCCTCTCCCATGCGGAAGCGATGCGGCCTGCGGGTGCAATGTGGAACGCTTCGGCATGTGTGAGGCGCGAGATGAACGACGGGCGGAAATCCACCTCATTCGGTTCACCGTGCGGCGCCATGCGGATACCGGAGAGCGACTGCGTAAACCAGCTGCTGATGTCGCCCCAGAAGTGGTGATTCAGTGAGCCGATGCGATCACTGCCCTCGGGCTGAAACACCTCCCACAGCGTCGTGGCGCCGCGTGCGATCCAGTTGCCGTAGGACGGATAATCCGGGCGGGTGATCATGGAGAACGCGAGGTCACTGTACCCGAAATCCGTCAAAACATGGAACAGCACGCGTCCGCCGAGCACGCCGACATCGAGGTGATACTCCTGCTCCTCAATAAGGTTGATAAGCTGCTCAAACGCCGCCTTGCGCTCTGCGGGCTCGAAGATGTTGTAGCAGATGGCCATGGCCTGCGAAGTCTGGCAGTTGCCGGCTGCGAGCATAGTGTTCTCGTCGATGAGATACTTGTGCACGGCAGCTTTCCAGCGCTTAGAAAGCGCGCGGGCAAACGCCGCCTGCTCCGGCATATTGAGCTTATCGAACAGAAACGCGGCTTTATCCGCCATGTCCTTTGAGAGCACCGTATCGGTGAATGCGAGCGGCGATTTATACTCGTGCGCTTCGCGTCCCGGCGGGCACCAGTCGCCAAGGCCGATGGCGAGCAGGTCGTGCTCGTCCATACGCGTTGTGAGGTAGTGCAGGTATTTGATGATCGACGGGGCGCACAGTTTGGCGGAATCCAAATCGCCGCGGTACTGATACAGTCTGTACGGCAGCTCAATGAGCACGCTGTCCCATGCAGGGCCGTTGCCCCAAGCAAAGCCCCAGCCGCTTGTGGGCACGATGCCGGGCAGTGCGCCGTTATTATCCTGTGCTTTCACAATGGCACGCAGCCATTCGCGGTAGCTCTTTTCTGCGCCGAGGTTCAGCAAAATATGTTCGGAAGAAAGTGCCGCGTCAGCCGTCCAGCCGTTTTTCTCGCGCTGCGGGCAGTCCGTCGGGAAATAATAGAAATTCGTCACGTCCGATTGACGCGTCATTTGCTGCAATTTGTTTGCGGTCTCATCCGAGCAGGAGAAACCTCCACGCTCTTCGAGCAGCGAGTGCATTTCAAGCGCTGTAAGCAGGTCTTTCGTCGCTTGCGCTTCGGTGATGCCGCTGACGAGCACATAACGGAAACCGTGATACGTAAACGCCGGTGTATATACTTCTTCCCCGTCGCCGCGGCAGGTATACACGTCTTTGTGGACATATTCGAGGTCGCGCGCCCAGTGCTCACGCTTAAACCAGATATTTTCCACATCCGGCAGGCCGTCCTTCAAGTGCTCGCCGTGCCGAAGTTCTATGCACTGGTCAAGCTCGCCGCGCACGCACAAGCGGCACACACCGGCGGTGTTGATACCGAAATCGTACAGATAGCCCTTTTCCGTTTTCGTAACGGAGATGGGCTTTAATTCATTTACGATGTCGATCGGCTCCGCGGTACACAGGCGCTTTTCGCCGCGCGGCTGCGGGGCGCGTTCGGCAAATTTCCATGCACTGTCGTCAAATCCGATCGTATTCCAGCCGGGTATTTCCAAGCGGCCGTCGTAAATTTCACCGAAGCGATAGTCATCAAACAGCAGCGGAGACGATTCCGTGCGCCACGTTTCGTCACTTTCAATGCAGTGTGCCTCCCCGCTTTTGTCCGTGTACGTCAGGCACAGCGCCATTTGCGGTGCGGCACGGAATGCAGCGGTGTCGAAATCCCAGATATGCCCGCCGGGGTTATTCGTGAAGCCGTTGCCAAGCCACACGCCAAGCACATTTTCGCCCGCGCGGAGCGTGACCTCATACGTATCGTAATACACAAGGTCATCGGGATTGCTGATGTACGGCGCAAGACGGCCCTTTGTGATGCGTTCGCCATTTAAATACAGCTCATAAAAGCCGAGCGCCGTGATGATAACGTTTGCTTTGGCTTCGTGATCGGCTTGAAATGCGCAGCGCAGATACGGCGCAGGCACGTGGTGTTCAAATGTATTGTAAGCTTCGGATGCACGGATAAAAGACTTCGGAAATTCCATTTTAACTCCTCCAAAAAGGACTGAATTCCTCTTTTATGACTGCTGTTTTGCTTTTGATTCGGTTGTGGGATCTACGTAGACGGTCTTATACTGCACATAGATGACCATGCCGGGCTTTGCGCCCTGCGGCTTTGAAACATAGCGGATCTGCGTGTAATCGACCGGCACCTGCGCGGAATCCTTCGCGCGGCTGTGCTGCGCGGCAAGCACGGCGGCTTCCTCCATAGCGGTCTCCGTCGGTGCCTTGCCGTCTGTGACGAGCACAGTGTGCGAGCCGGGGATGTTCTTCGTGTGAAACCAAATATCGTTGTTGTTTGCGTCCTTCATTGTCAGCTTGTCATTCTGGCGGTTATTGCGCCCGACAAACACCGTGAAGCCGTCGCTCGTCTTGAATTTGAGCGGTGCGGAAAGCACAGGCTGCTTCTGGTTCTTTTTGCCCGCCTTGCGGCGCACGTAGCCCTGTTCGGCAAGCTCGGCGCGAATCTCATTTAAATCACGTTCGTTTTCGGCGAGGGCAAGCGATTCGAACACGCTGTCGATATACGTCAGCTCCGTCTGCGCAAGGCCGATCTGCTCGGTCAGCTTTTCCTCCGCCGTTTTCGCCTTGCGGTAGTTTTTATAGTATTTCTGCGCGTTCTGCTGCGGTGTGAGCGCCGGGTCAAGCGCAATCTCAAGCTCCGCCAAATTCTCATCATAGAAATTTTGCAGCTTTACGGATGTTTCACCCTTTTGAATCGCATACATATTCGCACTGAGCAGGTCGCCCTTGATGCGCAGTGTGTCGCGCTCGGCGCATGCGGAAAGCTCTGCCTGCTGGTTCGCGATCTTGCGGCTCAAACGGTCGGCATGATTCGCAAGCAGACGCAGAAGATCCTGACTTTTCACGCGCATACGCTCAATCTGGTCGCGCTCGGCGTAGAACGCGTCGAGCATTTCGGAAAAGCTCTCTTTTTCACTGACCGTCATCGCGTTGCCGTACTGACGAATGTCCATAAACGCGAAATCTTTCGGTTTATTCTGCGGGTCGATGACAATATGCGGCGTGCCGGAAACGTTTTTCGCCGTCTCCATCAGCGTCGTCACGTACATCTCCGTACGGCGGCGCTGCGGGGGCGTCATGCTTTTCACATACACCTCATGCCCCAGCCCCGCGCTGTTTTCGACCTCGCGCGCAATGATCGGCGAAATGCCCTGCAAAACGGACATCAATGCTTTGGAAAGCTCCATATCACGCGGTAAAGCATCGATACGCGCCATGATCTCCTCCACCGTGCAGGTAAGCATGGAAAGCTTATCCTGCGGGGGCGGCAGGCGGTATAAAAGCCCAGGCAACACAAGACGCTCCGAAGACATCTCGGCATCCACGCGTTTTAGTGCATCGATGATTTTGCCGTTTTCATCAACCAAAATGATATTGCTGTACCGGCCCATGATCTCCACGGCAAGCGTCAGCTCCACGTGGTCGCCGAGCTCGTTCACGCTGTCGAATTTCAGCATGAGCGCACGCTCCAAGTCGGGCTGCGTGATCTCCAAAAGCTTTGCACCCTGCAATTTCTTGCGCAAAAGCATGCACAGCATCGGCGGCTGCTGCGGGTTTTCCACCGGAATCGTCGTCAGATTGACGCGCGCACTGTTTGCACGGGCGGAAATGAGCAGCTTATATGCGGCGCTGAAGCCGCGAAATGCGAGAATCAGCTCATCGCGGTTCGGCTGAAACACACGGTCTACGCGCGTGCCGAGCAAGGACGTGCCGATTTCCTCTTTTAAATGTCGTAAAAATACACCATCCAGTGCCATTTTATAAAACCATCGCTTTTAAAAAGCGCCTTTCTGTTCTGTTTCAAAGCGTTTCCATCGGCGGGCGTTCGCTTTCGGAAACGATAAATTCCACACCCGGGCAGGCTGTGTCAAGATACGCTTTCAGCCGCTCGCGGTACGGCAGCTCCGTGTGGTAGTGCCCGGCTTCATACAAAACCAGTCCCACCTGCTGCGCCGCGATGGCCTCGTGGTGCTTCACTTCGCCGGTGACGAACGCGTCCGCGCCCTTTGCCTGCGCTGCAAGGGCATAGTCTCCCCCGGCACCGCCGACGACCGCGACTGTGCGGAGCATTTTGCTGACCGCCGTGCAGCGCACCGCCGAAAGCCCCAGCGCTTCCTTAATGTGCGCAGCAAAGTCCTCCGTTGTCATTTCTTCCGGCAGCTCGCCCATGTAGACAATGTCCGTTTCGCCCTCTTTTAAAATGCCGCAGACGTTTTGCAGCCCCAGTTTGCGGCAAAGCGCATCGTTCACGCCGTAGGGATATGCCATATCGAGATTCGTGTGCGCACTGATGACCGCAATGCCGCTCTGCACAAGCGCATAGATGATGTTCTGCGGCTGCACGGTACGCAGCGGGTTAAAGATCACCGGGTGGTGGCTGATGATGAGCTCCACGCCGATGCTTTTCGCCTCACGCAGAACGCGCGGCGTGACATCCAAGCAAAGCAACGTCTTTGTGACGTCGACATTTTCATCACCGACCAGAATGCCGACGTTATCAAAATCCATTGCCGTTTGAAACGGCGCAATACGGTCTATGGCGTCATAGATCTCTCGAACGGTCATGCGTTCTCCTCCTCGCCGTACAGGTCTAAAAGCATTTGCAGCAAAATTTCCAGCGCGCTGCTGTCTGCGCCGCCGTGCCGCATGCCCTTGATCTTATTTTCGATGTTGTGCCGCACGCTTTTGGCATAACGTGCGCTGAACGGACTGCCGGGTTTGATCTGCCCCATATATAAATCAATCAGCTTCAAATTGTCCCGCTTTTGATCGGTATAGTACACAGACATCACGGAGTAAATTTTATCACTATCTACTACCGCTTCTTCGCGGTCAATCGTAAAGCCCAGCGCGGCAAGTCCCTCTCTAAGCTGCATGGCGGTCGTCATCGGCTGCAAAACAAGGTGCTTATCCATCGCGCACAGCCATGGCGCTTCCGAGATGATACGCAAAATAAGTTCACCGCCCATGCCGGCGATGACAATGTCCTCCGCCTCATCCGGCAGCACCCCGTGCAGACCGTCTCCACACACAAAGTGCATTTTGTCCGCCACACCGCAGCGCGAAGCATTGTTCATGGCGCTTTCCAGCGGCCCTTTGTGAACATCAACCGCAACGGCAAACGGTATCTTGCCGGTTTGCAGCAAACAGACCGGCACATAGCCGTGGTCTGTACCGATATCGGCAAGTTTTTTGCCTTCCCGCACAAAATCTGCACATTTTTGCAGACGCGCGCCAAGGGTGGGTGCTCGTTCTATTCTGTTTTGTTCCATGAGTTCCTCCGAATTGCCGGATCGGCGAATTTGCTTATTTTGCGGCGAAGCGCGCGTTAAATGCCGCTGCGAACTGCTCTGCATCCACACCGTGCACCGCACAGGCCTCTGCGACTGTTTCGCCGCGTGCGGCGGGACATTCAATGCAATGCATGCCCGCTTCCCTGAAAAACGCTGCGGCATCCGTCTCCCGCCGCAGAATATCGCCGATGATGGTATCGACCGTAATGTGCATAAAACATCCCCCTTTAAAGATATTTAACCAATTTAATTATACGATGCATAAGTTTGTTTTGCAAGGTGTATCACGGCTTTCCGCGTAAATATCGTAAATATTTATAAAGCAATATTTGTCTTTGAACTGCAAAATGCCCGGCAGTCTCCCGCCGGGCACCGATATGCGTTTTAAAGCTTATCTTTCTTCCTTCATGCGTGCAAAGCACTCGCTGCAATAGACCGGACGGTCCTCACGCGGCTTGAAGGGAACGGTTGCTTCCTTGCCGCAGGCGGCGCAGACAGCCGTGTACATCTCACGTTCCGGCTTTGCTGCATTCTTGCGGTTCTGGCGGCATGCCTTGCATCTCTGCGGCTCGTTCTCGAAGCCCTTGGATGCGTAAAATTCCTGCTCGCCGGCTGTGAATACAAATTCTTTGCCGCATTCCTTGCAGATCAGGGTCTTGTCTTCGTACATGTGTTTTTACCTCGCTTTGGTCATAATAGAATAGAATGAGTTTTGCCCCCGGCGGATTTGCACCGCTTCATTGAAAAACAACGCCATCAACTGTGGAAGGGCATATAAATATAAATATATAGAAAAGGTATCCGCGCGAAAGTCATCCTTTGGCGTCATTGTTTTTCTGCCGCAGCTTTTTGCGTACACGCGCCATCGCGTTATCGAACGCACGCGCCGAAATGCCGAGTTTTCTCTCTGCTTCCTGCCGCTTATAGCCGCCAAGATACAAAGAAAGCACACGCAGTTCAAAATCGGAAAGTGAAATATGAATAACAGAAAGCAGCCGGTCCATCTCGTCACGGCTCTCCAAAAGCGTTTGCGGGTCGGAAAGGCGGTCTGCCCCAAGGTCTTCCATCTCCTCAATGGGCACAGCGTTATTGAGGAAAGAATTTTTCAGACTGGAGCTACGCCGCACGGCGCTGACGATTCGATTGTTGATGCACCGCCCGGCATACGTTTCAAACGACGTCCTTTCGCTCGGCTTATAGGAATTCGCCGCGTCTAAAAGCCCCAAAAGCCCCTCCTGGTACAAGTCTTCCCGCTCAAGGGAAAAAATCTCGCGAAAACTGCACGCCTTGATGCGGATGACCTTCAGGTAGCGCGCCGCAAGCTCCGAAAACGCCGCGTCATCTCCGTTTTGAAAACGAAGTGCCAGCGCCTCATCGCTGAGCGGTATACTATTTTTCTGCCCGGTTTCCTGCATGAGAACGCTCCAAATGACTACTGTTTCTTTATCATACTCCAAACCCTTACAGAAGTCAAGACAAATCTTCCTATACTGTACAAAAATGCTCGACCGAATTTTTACATTTATATCTATCCTGCAAACTTAAACTTCTATTGCCAAAATTCGACAAAAAGTATATAATGCAGACAAGAACTGCGAAAGGCGGTAAAAATATGGTATCAAAAGCATTCAGCATGGGACTTTTCGGCATGCACGCGTTCAAAGTGGAAGTGGAATGTGACCTTTCTGCCGGTCTGCCTGCCTTTGACCTTGTCGGCCTGCCGGACGCCGCCGTAAAAGAATCGCGCAATCGCGTGCGCGCCGCACTGAAAAACTGCGGGTTCGATTTTCCCGTCAGCCGCATCACGATGAACCTTGCCCCTGCCGACGTGCGCAAAGAGGGCCCCGTTTACGACCTGCCGCTGCTCATCGCTTTATTGAAAGCCACCGGCCAGCTGAATGTCAACACGGACGACTGCATTTTTGCGGGCGAGCTTTCGCTTTCCGGTGCGCTGCATCCTGTGCGCGGTGTGCTCTCCATGGCGATAGAAGCCGGAAAGCTCGGCTACACGCGCATGTTTGTGCCTGCGGAAAACGCCTATGAAGCCGCCGTTGTGACCGGGCTTTCGGTCTACCCTGTGCCGGACGTGTTCACACTCATCGACCATCTGCGCGGTACAAAACCGATCCTGCCCGCCGCGCCGTACCACAGCGATCCGAAAAATCAGCCGCCGCTGCCGGACTTCGCCGACGTAAAAGGGCAGGCACAGGCAAAGCGCGCTTTAGAGATTGCCGCAAGCGGCGGGCACAACGTGTTGCTCATCGGCTCGCCTGGTTCCGGCAAAAGCATGCTTGCAAAGCGCCTGCCGTCCATTCTGCCGCAAATGTGCTTTGAGGAAATGATCGAAACGACCGAAATTCACTCCGTTGCGGGACTTCTGCCGAGCAACACCGCGCTCATTGAAACGCGCCCCTTCCGCTCGCCGCACCATACCATCTCCGGCCCGGGGCTTTCGGGCGGCGGGTCTATCCCCCGCCCCGGCGAGATCTCCCTCGCACACAACGGCGTGCTGTTTTTGGATGAGCTGCCGGAGTTTTCGCGCAGCTCCATGGAGACGCTGCGCCAGCCGCTTGAGGACGGCGTTGTGACCGTCTCGCGCGTGAACGGCACGGTCTCTTTCCCGTGTAAATTTATGCTCGTCGCCGCCATGAACCCCTGCCCATGCGGCTATTACGGTCACCCCACACGTCCGTGCACCTGCTCGGAGACCGCCGTGGCTCGGTACCTCGGCCGCGTTTCCGGGCCACTGCTCGACCGTATCGACCTGCACATTGAAGTGCCGCCGGTCAATTTTCGCGACCTCTCGAACACCGCAAAGGAGGAAAGCTCCGCGTCCATCAAAGCGCGTGTGGATGCCGCACGGGATATTCAAAACAAGCGTTTTGCGAACACCGGCATCACCTGCAATGCACAGATTCCGCCGGAAATGCTGCATGAAGTCTGCCGCACCGCGCCTGCTGCCGATGCCCTGCTGAAAAACGCATTTGAAAAATTCGGGCTTTCCGCCCGCGCCTACGACCGTGTGCTAAAGGTTTCGCGCACCATCGCCGACCTCGATAACAGCCGCGACATCGAAGCACGCCATGCCGCCGAGGCCGTGCGCTACCGCACGCTCGACCGCAAATACTGGACAAGATAGAATTATACAAACTAAAAAGCAGTTCTTCCCCACGGCGGTCACATCGCGTCAGCTGTGAAAATTCTGCCGTTTACTTCAATACTCCACTTCCTTGTGTTTTTCCGTTCATCCCGAAATTTCCTTCAAAAGCGCGGTGCAGCCTTCATAAACATCGCGCCAGGTCGCTTCAAAATCGCCGGTGTACCACGGGTCAGCCACGTCGCCGGGGCGTTCGGTGTGCTCCATCAGCAAAGAGAATTTATGCTCCGGATCACCTCCGCAAATACGCTGCATGCCGCGCAGATTGGAACTGTCCATGCCGATGATGTAGTCAAACTTATCATAATCCGCACGCGTCATCTGGCGCGCCGCATGGCCGTCGCAGCGAATGCCGTGTTCCAAAAGCTTGCGCTTTGCGGGCGGATACACCGGGTTGCCGAGTTCCTCTCGGCTCACCGCCGCCGAAGCAATCTCAAATGCGTCTCTTTTCCCCGCTTTTGCCGCAAGGTCTTTCATCACAAACTCCGCCATCGGGCTGCGGCAGATATTGCCGTGGCAAATAAATAAGATTTTTGTCATTTTTGTTCCCCTATCTTCATTTTGACTGTACCGCCATTTTACCATATTCCCGTTTCATTTTCCAGTGCAAACAGAAGCCGCCGTGCGCGCTCACATTTCCGAAACCTACGCCGCCATTATGCGGTTGATTTCGGAGTGGTCTTTCCCCACAAAAAAGCAGCTGCTCCTTGTTAAAAAGAGCAGCTGCTTTTCTATGGGATTTGATTGAAAACTTGTAAGCAAATTAAGAATCAAGAATATTACGGATACCCTGCTGCACGGTTTCATAGTCTTTTTTTAAAGACGCCAACCGTTCCCGCCCGGCGTTTTCAATATGATAGATCACACGCATGCGGGAACGCCCCGTGCTCATGCGCGTTACGATCTCCTCGCCGGTGATGTACCCATCATCCGCCAAGCGGTACAGAAGCGGATAAAAAGACCCTCCTGCACTGTAATAAAACCTTTGCTCCGCTCCTTGATTTTCTGCACAAGCTGATAACCATATGCGTCTTCTTCACACAGCAAAAACAGCGTGAGCATTTCTATGGAGCCTTTTTCTCGTTTTAGGGTGTTAAATGAATCTGAAATACATGCCTGCACTGCCATAATTGCAATAGTGCTCGTCCGTCGACATGACATCAGCCTTGCTGATCTCTCCCGTGATCAGTTTTTCACACAGCACTACCATATCCTGCACGATCTCGAGCCGCAGCGGGTTATAGTAGACCGACCTGCCCGCAAGGTAATCCTGCTGGTGCTGCTCGTCGCAGCCGTTTTCCTGAATGGAATGCCCGCCGAACCACGCATAATCGCGCAGCGCCTCCGCACGCGGCAGGAAGCACTCAAGGTTCTTTTTGTAGCTCTCCAAGACCTTATACATGTCTTTTTCCGGGCAGATCATCAAAACGATATACCCGGAGCCGATGGCGTCGCCGGTAAAAAGCGCCTTGTAGTGTGCGCACGCGAACACCACGGAGTTTTCCGTGTGCCCGCCGAGGTTCAGCACATCCACCGTCACACCGCCACCGAGGTCGATCACGCTGCCCTCGTCAATAGGTACAAGGTGCGGGTATTTGCCGCCGTCGGAAAGCGCCGCCGCAAAGCAGTTTTCGTCTTCGCGGATCTTCTCCACATCGTTTTTGTGCAGATATACTTTTTCAAATCGGTCGATGCGGAACATGTGGTCGCGGTGCGGGTGCGTAATCGCAACCTCGACCGGCAGCCGCGTCAGCTTCTTCACGGTGTCGAGCAGGTCGCCCTCGCCCATGCCCGTGTCGATCAAAAGCGCCTTGTCCCTGCCCTCAATGAGGTAGCACGTCGCCGTAAAGTAGTCATCTATCCGCCAAAAGCCGGGCTTTATCCACGTCACTTCAAGCTGCGTGCGTCTATCCTGCTTTAGCAGCCAACGAACAATTCCCCCGTCCGCAAAGACATTTTCCCATGCGTTTTCGGGGTTGATCTCCGCGCGCTCCACCGTTTCGGAGCCTGTTACGCGCAGGCTCATCACAAGCTTTTCCGCGTCTGCAAGCACCTTGCCGTCTGCGAGCACATTGCCCTCACCCGCGAACGTGTACACCTTCAGCGGCATGAATTTTGCCGCGCGTACTTCATAGGGGTCTGCGTGCCCGCCGAGAATCGCCGCCGCGCTGAAGCAATGCGAAAAATGCGAAATCAGCTGCCACGCCGCGTCCGCGCAGCTTTGCGATGCTGTGAGCGACAATTTACATTTGTCGATGATGCCCGTCGTCTGCCATTCAAAAACCAAGCTCTGCGCCGCTGTTTCGGGCAATATACCGCCCGGTAAAATCAACGCGGTTACCTGTGATTCTCCGCAATGCGGCTCAAGTTTACTTAAACAGCTTTCCGCCTCCGTCTCATTCGAGACAAGACACAGCAGCGTCGGCTTCCCGCCGCCCAGCTCCGCGCCGTTCACGCACCACTTGAGCACCTGTCCGTCAAACACTTTTTCAAAATAACGCATACCTTTTCCTCCCCGTTACAATGACCCGCTATTTTGTGAATAAAACAAAAAGACTCCACATTTCTGCAAAGTCTTTCATGGTCGAGGTGAGAGGATTTGAACCTCCGGCTTCTACGTCCCGAACGTAGCGCTCTACCAAGCTGAGCCACACCTCGATATAAGCCTTGAATACTCAAGGCCATTTTGGCAGCGGTACCAGGATTTGAACCCAGACAAACAGAGTCAGAGTCTGCTGTGCTACCATTACACAATACCGCTATCTGTTTCGTTGTCTTTCTTTCGTTTCGTTTGTTTCCGTCGGACAACGTAGTCTATTATAGCAGATATCCGGGAAAAGTCAACCCTTTTTTCAAAAAAACTTTAAAAATTTGAAATTTATTTTTCGAGTGAGAATTAAAACGCGCAAAAAAGCGCGGAATTATGCGGTTTTTTTGCCTTTTCAGCCGTTTACGGGCTCTGCCAAAAAACACGCGCCGAATGCCTTTGGCATACGCTTTGCGGCATTTTCCGCCAAGCTTTTTTCAGAAAAAATCCCAAAAACCGCGGAGCCGCTGCCGGTCATCAACGCATTTAACGCCCCGTTTTCGCACAGATATTTTTTTATCTCCTGCACAACGGAGATTTGCAGCGCGTCGTCAAACCGATTTCCGAGCGCGTTTGCAATTTCCTCAATCGAGCGATGCTCTACCGCGCGCACCATACCCGGCGTGTAGCGCATGCCGCCGTCCGGCACGTTATCGCATGCACGGTACGCTTCCGGCGTGCTCACGCCCACGTCCGGCTTTACAACGACAAGGTAACACTTCGGTATCTCTGCCAGCGGCAGCAACTGCTCACCAATGCCAAGGCAGCGATATGTGCCGTTTAAAATGCAGAACGGCACATCTGCACCGATGCGCAAACCGAGATACAAAAGCTCTGCCGTATTGAGCGGCTCCTCCCCCGCTTCTGCGCACAGATGATTCAATAATTTCAGCACGGCTGCTGCATCCGCACTGCCGCCGCCCATGCCCGCCTGATCCGGGATATGCTTTTCAATATAAATATCTGCGCCGAACGGCACACCGGTAGCGTCAAAATAATACTGCGCAGCCTTGTATGCCGTGTTGCGCCCGTCGCACGGGATGTGCGGCTTCGAGCACTTGAGTATAACCTCCCCCGTATCGTTCAGCGTCACGCGCACACGGTCGCAGAGAGACACGGACTGCATCACCATGTCGACCGTGTGGTAGCCGTCCTCGCGCCGCCCGGTAATATCGAGCGATAAGTTGATTTTTGCATACGCATTACATTCGGCTGTGTTCATATTCAGTCCTCCCTCATAGGTCAAACAGTGAAAACCGCTTGATATTGATGACATGCTTCGGGCACATTTCGTGGCAGCAGAAGCAATGGATGCACTTGCTGTACTCGATGTGCGCTTTGTGCTCCCGCACCGTTATGGTGTGCTGCGGGCAGCTTTCCGCGCACTTGCCGCAGCCCACGCACTGTGCCGTGTTGATCTTCGGGTACGGCGTCAAAATTCTCTTTACAAGCGGCTGCATGAATTTCGGAACGCGTGTCGTAAAATCGATGCTGCTGGAGCGTGCACGCTTAAAATCATGTACGACAATATTCTCAAAATCGTCACCAAGCACTTCGATCTCCGAAAGCTTTCCCGCACAAAGTCCGCGCTCCTGTGCGTTTTTGAGCACCAAAATTTCTTCGGGCTTCATATCGATGAGCTTCGCGCCGACCATATCCGCTTCGTAGGGACTTTCAGATCCCACAAGTGCGCCGACAAAGCGTTTTTGGCCGCCCGTAGGTCCATCGCCCTCCATGGCGTCTATCGCATCTATAATCGAGAAATCCGGGTGCACATATTCGCACAAATCGACGAGCATTTCCGCAAACGGCTCTTTTTCCGGGTAACGGCTGTGCAGCTCTGGCTTTAATAGCCCCGGCACCACACCGAAGAGATTTTTCACCGCGCCGGAATAACCCATCATGCCATGGGTCTTTAACTTCGCAATGTCGACGACGAGCGTCTCGCGCGGCCGCGCGAACAGCTCTGTGACGGTCAGCGTATTGCAGCGCTTGCCCTCCGGCAGCTGCACTGCCGTGCTCTTACACGCTGTATATAATGAAAAGCCGTATTTTTCCGCCGCTTCCGTATAGCCGCACGCGCGGAACGCGCCTTTCATGATAGATGTATTGTACGGCCCGCCGCCGCTTTCCGCCACCAGCACGTCCGCGCCCTGCCGCAGCAGGCAAATCGCGGCCGCAGCCGTCACATTCGGATGCGTGATGATGGCCTCTTCCGGCGCAGAGCGCATGACGAGATTCGGCTTCAAAATAACGGTCATATGCGGTTTTATGCGGCCATAAAACGCCGAAGCGGTGAACATTGCATCCACCGCTTCGGTCAGCCGTTCTATGTCATAATCCGCAAGCCGCTTTACATACGCACTCACTTTAACTCCTTCAAAAATGCGCCGATGCGGTTCAGCGCCTCTGCAAGGTGCTTGATGGAATACGCATACGAAATGCGTACAAAGCCCTCACCGCACGCACCGAATGCCGAGCCCGGCACCACCGCGACATGCTTGTCGTAAATGAGACGCTCACAAAATTCATCGGACGTCATGCCGGTGGACTGAATGGACGGGAACACGTAAAACGCGCCCTCCGGCTCAAAGCAGGTAAGGCCGAGACGGTTGAGCCCATCCACAATCAAACGGCGGCGCATGTCGTACTGGTCGCGCATTTCGGCAATGTCGTCATCACCGTTTTTCAGCGCTTCGATTGCCGCGTACTGTGACATCGTCGGGGCACTCATAATGCCGTACTGGTGCAGCTTCGTCATCGGGGAAATAATCTCCTTCGGACCCGCCGCGTAGCCCATGCGCCAACCCGTCATCGCATATGTCTTCGAGAAGCCGTTGATGACGATGGTTCGCTCCTTCATGCCCGGCAGCGACGCAATGGAGACGTGCGGCTCGCCGCCGTAAGTCAGCTCACTGTAAATCTCATCGGAAAGCACGATGAGGTCATGACGAATGATCACTTCGCTCAGCGCTTTCAAATGCTCGCGGCGCATCACGGCACCCGTGGGATTATTCGGATACGGGAAAATAAGCACCTTCGTCTTGTCCGTAATGGCGTTTTCAAGTTCTTCGGGCGTCAAGCGGAATTCGTTTTCCGCTTTCGTTGCAATGGAAACCGGCACGCCGCCCGCCATACGGGTCAGCGGGTCGTAGCACACAAAGCACGGCTCCGGGATAATAACCTCATCGCCCTCGCCCACAAGGCAGCGCAGCGCCATATCGATAGCCTCGCTGCCGCCAACGGTGACAAGAATATCGGTAGCTGCGGTGTATTCCAGGTCATATTTGCGCTTTAAAAAGCGGCAGATCTCCTCGCGCAGCGCCATCAGGCCGCGGTTCGGGGTGTAGCGCGTTCTGCCCTTTTCCAGCGTCGTGATACCCTCCTCGCGGATATGCCACGGGGTGAAAAAATCCGGCTCGCCGATGGAAAGGGAGATCACGTCCTCCATTTCGTTTGCAATGTCAAAAAAGCGGCGGATACCGGAGGGCTTAATCACGCGCGCACGGTCGTTCAGGTATTTGCTGTAATCAATCACAAAGGTTGCTTCCTCTCTCGTCAATCTCATCGTAGTCGGTGACAAAGTCCACGCCGCCGTCCTTATATTTCGTCAGAATAAAGTGCGTGGCAGTGGAAAGCACACCGTCGATCGGCGCGAGGCGCTTTGCAACGAACATCGCGATCTCAGACATGGTATTCGCCGTAACGGTTACGGCAAGGTCAAAGCCGCCGGACATCAGGCAGACGCTTTCCACCTCGGGGAAGGCCTTTACACGTGCGGCAAGCTCATCAAAGCCGGAGTCCTTCTTCGGCGTAACGCGCAGTTCAATGAGTGCACTTGCGCGGTGCACATCCGTACGCTCCCAGTTGATGAGCGTGCGGTAGCCCTTGATGACGCCGTCTTTTTCAAACTTATGAATGGCGGCCGCCACTTCGGCTTCGGTCATATCCAGCATAACGGCAAGCTCCTGCACGGTCAGCTTGGCATCATCCTGCAAGAGCTTTAAAAGCTTTTCCATTTTCTTATCCATGGTGTTTTATCCCTTCTGTTTTTATTTTATAAGGCCTGCTGTACCTTTTGCAGCAGGCAGTGTAATCTGTTTTATTCGATCGGCACCTGCACCGGCTTGCGCTCTACAAACACGGTGTACTCCTTGTAGCCGATGTCGCTCAAAAGTTCCATGGCTTCCTCTACGCCGCTTGCAATGTTCTCCGTGCGGTGTGCATCCGCGCCGATGGTGACAAGCTTACCGCCAAGCTCCTTATAGCGCGAATAGACTTCGCGGTCGGGCAGCTTCGGCGCATCCGTGCGCAAAATACGGGAGGTGTTGAACTCCAGCGCGATGTCCGACTTGATGAGCGCTTTTAAAACCGCGTCCAGCTCGTCCTGATACGGCTTGTAGCTGGGCGTTTCCCCCGCCTTACACATGTAGCGCAGCGGGTAGGTGATGTGCGCCAGTGTATCGAACTTGCCCCACTCCACCATTTCAAGGCTCTCCGCAAAGTAGGCGTGCAAAGCGTTGTCAATCTCCTGCTCGGTGGGATTATGCTCGCCGATGTGGTAAAAATCGTCGTGATCGCGAATGTTGTGCAGCGAACCGATTACCACGTCGTAGTCGCGCCCCGTAAGCGCATCATGTGCTGCGTTTAGGTCCTGCAGGGGCTGGCCGAGCTCAATGCCGCGCAAAAGCTTCAAATTCGGGAAACGTTCCTGATTTTGCAACAGCTCCGCATAGGACTGACGTACGACATCGTAATACCGTCCGCCGGGAATGTGCGGCACGTTCATGTACTGGTTGCACTCGCAGTGGTCGGTCACGGCGTAGTAAACCAGACCCATCTCGATGGCGTTCATGCACATATCGCGCATGTTGCGGGTGCCATCGAACGAGCAGTTGGAATGGCTGTGACAATCGGATATATTTTTGTAACGCAAAAGATCATCCCCTTAAAGCACTTCGACCTGTATGCTCAAAACAATATACAAATTGATTTTAACACAATAAAAATCATTTTGGAATACCCAAAGCACAAGTTTTGCAACTTTTCGCCTAAAAACGCATGGTAAAGCGATGTGAAAGTTTCTTCCGACTTCCCCGCACCGTACCTTTTTGATTTTTACACCGCTATTTCCTGCAAAACACCTTTTAAACCTTGACAGCGCCCCACATTTGATAGATAATAAAGAAATAGAAAACCACAGCAAAGCGCTTTTATGTTTTGCAGGAAAGGGTAGGGTCATTTTATGAAAGCAGTCATCACCGTAATCGGAAAAGATATGGTCGGCATTCTCGCGAAAGTCTCCACCGTATGCGCAGAAAAAGGCATCAATGTCATTGAAGTCACACAGTCCATCTTGCAGGATATGTTCGCCATGATCATGATCGTAGACATCAGTGCTGCGACCGTGCCGATCAGCGAGCTCTCCGATGAATTCGATACGCTTGGCGAAAAGCTCGGCCTGAAGATCCATGTTATGCACGAGGACGTTTTCAACTCCATGCACAGAATCTAAATCTATTACCGAAAGGCCGGGAATGAAACTATGATCGATACACATGATATTCTGGAAACCATAAATATGATCGATAACGAGAACCTCGATGTGCGCACCATCACGATGGGCATTTCGCTTCTCGACTGCATCGATTCCGATATTGATAAGGCCTGCACGAAGGTCTACGACAAAATTTGCAGCTATGCCGAAAACCTCGTCAAGACCGGCGAGGACATCAGCCGCGAATACGGCATTCCGATTGTGAATAAGCGCATCGCCGTCACGCCCATCGCCATGCTGGCGGGCGCAAACCCCGGTGCAAACCCCGTTCGCTTTGCAAAGGCACTGGACCGCGCCGCAAAGACCGTCGGCGTCAACTTCATCGGCGGCTATTCCGCGCTCGTGCATAAGGGCTTTGCCCCCGGCGATTACGCTTTAATTGAAAGCATCCCGGAAGCACTTGCGGAAACGGAATTCGTTTGCTCCTCCGTCAATATCGGCTCTACAAAGGCCGGCATCAACATGGATGCCGTAAAGAAAATGGGTCACATCGTCAAGGAAGCCGCCGTCCGCACCGCGGACCGCGACTGCATCGGTGCGGCAAAGCTCGTCGTGTTCTGCAACGCACCGGAGGACAACCCCTTCATGGCGGG
>OHWK01000354.1_pt1 | contig 25603 bp, 17 predicted proteins | sample 1579761 | NCBI WGS metagenome assembly OHWK01 (sample SAMEA3882516, study PRJEB24775) | human gut metagenome | biome: human-associated habitat; feature: intestine environment; material: feces | place: Netherlands | collected 2009/2010 | reverse complement strand
GGTCGGGCTCAGCATTGACGATCTCGGCGATATTGACAACGAGGTCCTCTTCAGCCCATTTGCTGATCTTCTCGCTCTCGCCCCAGGTGGGGAACAGGTCGGCCGCGCCGCCCGTAAACAGTTCGTTCTGCATGCGGTCGTCAAAGCCCTCGGTGCCGGTGTCGTACTCCAGCGTAACGTAGGCCATGAGAGAGTTGTTCTTGGTCGTCTTCGTCTTGGCCGCGGAGACGACCCCGGCCAGGTTGATGCGCTCGCCGTCCTGGAAGCGGGTGGGGCCCTCCGGCTGGGCGAAGTCCTCCAGGACGCTTGCGATGGGGATCGCGCCGTGGTTCCGGGCCAGCTCCCGGTAGGCGTCCATGGGGTGGCCGGAGAGATACAGGCCGGTGACCTCCTTCTCCATCGTCATAAGCTCCTGGGGGGAGAACTCCGGGAGGTCCCGCAGGACCAGCTCGACCGTCGGCTCACTGCCGTCCTCGGTCTGGGAGAAGAGGTCAAACTGCCCCTCCAAATTCTTGCGCTTGTTCCGGGTCAGGCTGTCGAGGAGCTGTTCGTAGGCGTCCAATAGCTGGGAACGGCGCAGGCCCATGGCGTCAAAGGCCCCCGCGCGGATAAGGCTCTCCAACATTCGCTTGTTCATATCCTGCTCCAGCATCCGCTTGCAGAAATCGAGGAAGGATACAAAGGGGCCGTCCGTCTCTCGGCAGGTTAAAATTGACTTGGTGAAGCCCCGGCCCACGCCCTTGAGGGCAGCCAGGCCGAAGCGGATGTCCTGCCCGGCCACGGTGAAGTCCGAGCCGGATTCGTTCACATCCGGGGGCAGCAGGCGGATGCCCAGGCTGCGGCACTCGGCGATGTACTCCGCGATCTTGTCCTGAGAGTCCAGCACGGAGGTCAGGAGGGCGGCCATATACTCCCTGGGATAGTGACACTTGAACCAGGCCGTCTGATAGGCCACGATGGCGTAGCAGACCGCATGGGCCTTATTAAAGGCGTAGTTGGCAAAGTCCGTGATCTCGTCGTAAATGCTCTCGGCGATCTCCTGGGGGATGCCGTTGGCGGCGCACCCGGCGATGTTCCGCTCCGGGTCCCCGTGCAGGAAGGCCTCCCGCTCCCGCTGGATGTCCTTCAGTTTTTTCTTGGACATGGCCCGGCGGACCATGTCGGCCTGCCCCAGCGAGTACCCGGCCAAGCGCCGGAAGATCTCAATGACCTGCTCCTGGTAGACGATGCAGCCGTAGGTGTTGGAGAGGATCGGCTCTAAGGTCGGGTGCTTGTAGCGCACGCTGGCTGGGTCATGCTTAGAAGCAATGAAGCGGGGGATCGAATCCATCGGCCCCGGCCGATACAGGGCGATGATGGCCGTGATATCCTCGATATCTTTCGGCTTGAGGCCCACGCACACGCCGGTCATGCCGGCAGATTCCATCTGGAACACGCCGCAGGTGCGGCCGTCAGACAGCATCTGGAAGGTCTGCGGATCGTCATCCGGGATGGTCCGTAAATCAAAATCCGGGGTGTGGGTGCGGACCATCTGAATGGCGTCGTCCAGCACCGTTAAATTTCGCAGGGCCAGGAAGTCCATTTTTAACAGGCCCAGCTCTTCCAGCGTGGTCATGGTGTACTGGGTGACCACGGCCTCGTCATTTTTCGCCAGGGGGACGTAGGTATCCACCGGGTTCCGGGTGATGACCACCCCGGCGGCGTGGGTGGAGGCGTGGCGGGGCATGCCCTCCAGGCCCTTGGCCGTGTCAATGATCTTCTGCACCGTGGGGTCCTTCTCGTACATCTCCCGCAGGGGCTTGGAGAGGGTGAGCGCAGTGTTCAGCGTCATGTGCAGGGAATTGGGGACCTGCTTGGCAATGGCGTCCACGTCCGCATAGGGGACGTCCAGCGCCCGGCCCACGTCTCGAATGGCCCCCTTGGCGGCCATGGTCCCAAAGGTCACGATCTGGGCCACGTGGTCACTGCCGTACTTTCGGTTCACATAGTCGATGACCTCTCCCCGGCGGCGGTAGCAGAAATCCACGTCAATATCGGGCATGGACACGCGCTCAGGGTTCAAAAATCGCTCGAAGTACAGGGAGTATTTCATGGGGTCCACGTCGGTGATGTCCATGCAGTAGGCGACCATCGACCCGGCGGCAGAACCACGCCCCGGTCCCACGGGGATGTCATGGGACTTGGCGTAGCCGATAAAGTCCGAGACGATCAGAAAATATTCGACGAACCCCATGCGGCGGATCATGGCCATCTCATAGTCTAATTGCTTCTCATATTCCTCGCTGCCGTCGGGGTAACGGCGGGCGAAGCCCGTGCGGCAGATGTGTTCAAAGTAGGCATCTCCGTCCGTCCAGCCCTCCGGGAGCTTGAATTCCGGCAGGTGATAGACCCCGAACTGGAAGTCCACGTTGCACGCTTCCGCGATCTTGGCCGTGTTTTCCAAAGCCTCCGGCCAGTCAGGAAAGAGGGCGGCCATTTCGTCCTCGGACTTGAGATAGAATTCCTGGGTCTCAAACCGCATCCGGGTGGGATCGTCTACCGTTCGGCCCATTTGAATACACATGAGCACGTCCTGGATCCCCGCGTCCTGGCGGGTGAGGTAGTGGGCGTCGTTGGTGGCGACGAGGGGGATGCCTGTCTCCTCGTGGAGCTGAAGGAGGCCCCGGATCACCTCCCGCTGCTGGGGGATGCCGTGGTCCTGCAACTCTAAATAGTAGCTGCCTGGGCCAAACAAGTCCCGCATTTGTATGGCGTGGGCTTTCGCCCCGGCGTAGTCCCCGGCCAGCAGCAGCCGGGGCAGCTGCCCGGCCAGGCAGGCGGAGAGGGCAATGATGCCGTCATGGTACTGCTCCAGCAGCTCCCAGTCCACGCGGGGCTTGCTGTAAAAGCCCTCGGTGAAGCCCCGGCTGACCAGGGCGGAGAGGTTGCGGTAGCCCGTCTCGTTCCGGCAGAGCAGGACGAGATGATAGGGGCGGTCGTCGATCTCGTGGACCCGGTCGAACCGGGTCCGGGGGGCCACATAGACCTCGCAGCCGATGATGGGCTTGATGCCCTCGGCTTTCGCCGCCTTGTAAAAGTCCACCGCCCCGTACATAACGCCATGGTCGGTGACGGCGATGGCCGTCTGGCCCAGCTCTTTGGCCCTGGCCACCAGGCCGGGGATCCGACAGGCCCCGTCCAGCAAGCTGTATTCTGAGTGAACGTGAAGATGGACAAAAGACATAAACTTACTTTCCTTCCTGCCGCATTTCCTCCAAAATTTCTACGGCGGTCACGATGAGCACGTCGCAGCGGTTGGTCAGGCCCAGGTCCGCCGCGGCGGGGGTGGCCTCGGTGGCCTCCACCTTGCTCTTCAAAAGGGTCTGACATCGCAGATCACCAAACTTCTCCTTGAAGCGGCGCTGAAATTCCTTCGCCAGCGCCCCGGTCCGGCGCTTGCTGCCGACGGGATCCTCTGCGTCCACGGGGGTCAGCATCCCCAGCGTCATCACAGCCCCGGCGATGGCCCCGCACAGCTCACCCGTCTGGGCCCCGGCCCCAAAGCCGCCGCCCATGTCAAAGCTGGTCTGTTCGGATAAACCGGTCACGTCGCTGAAGCTGGCCAGCACAGCCTGGCAGCAGTTAAATCCCTTGTGATGGTACTCGGCAGCACGTTCATATCTGGTCATAGTCGTGTTCTCCTTTGTGTTTGGTTGATGATAGTATTTGTAAGCTCTGGCTTTCTACTCGCTTTTTTGGCTGAGCTGGATGAGCTTCCGCAGGCGGTGGCTGAGGGAGGATTTGGTGACGGGCGGGTCGCAGAGGGCGGCCAGCTGGGAGAGGGACAGCTCCGGGTGCGCTTCCCGCAGCTGGGCAGCCTCTTGCAGCTTAGGGGTCAGCTCGTCTAGGGCGCCGCTCTTCCGGAGAATCTGGATGGCCCGGCGCTGCTCCAGGGCTGCGTCTACGGTCTTGTCTACGTTGGCGGCCTCGCAGTTGACGCGGCGGTTCACGCCGTTGCGCAGGAATTTCTCTGCTTTCGTGTTCATCAGCGTCATGGCCGCGATGGGTGCCCCGATGGCGGTGAGCAGATCTTCGATGGCCTCGCTCTGCTTGAAGTAGGTGATGTAATTGGCCTTGCGGGTGGTTTCTTTCGGGGCGTAGCCCAGCTCTAAGAGCAGGGTATTTAACTCCCGGCTGACCCGCAGATGCGTGGTGGCCAGCTCCAGGTGATAGCCCTTCTGCGGGTCTGTCACGGACCCGCCGGCCAGAAATGCCCCGCGCAAAAATGCCAGGCGGCAGTGCTCCTCTTCCAGCGCTCCAAAGTTGATGTGGTGGGCGGGACCGGCGGGGTCAAAGGCGCACTGCTCCCACAGCACCGCCACTTTGTCCGGCGCGGTGATGCGGAAGATGCGCTTCCCCGGCGCGTCTGGGTCGCCCTTTTCGTCGAAGGACAGGCCGAAGGCCCGGTGGAACAGCCCCGGCAGCCGCTGGGCAAAGGCGGGGGATTCCGTGACGATCTTCACCTCCCGCAGGGAGAAGCGGTTGCAGTACAGCAGCACCCCGCAGGCCTCCGCCTGGGTGCAGCATTTTTTGCCCAGCTTGGCCCGGCACAGCTCGGCTTTGACGTCCGCCGCAAAAGACATGGTGGCTTCCTCCTTTTCTCTGCGCTCTGCTTACCGGCTGATGTCCCGGTGGGTCTCCTCCACCCGGTAGCCCTTTTGCTTGATAAACTCCGTGACGGCGTGGGCGATGGCCACAGACCGGTGGTGCCCGCCGGTGCAGCCGATGGCGATGACCAGGTTGGACTTACCCTCCTCCACATACTGGGGCAGCAGGAACGACAGCATCTCTTCCAGATGCCGCATGAACTCCGTGGTCTGCCGGTAGCCGAATAAAAACGCCCGCACGGCCTCCTCTAAGCCCGTACACTCTTTCAGTTCTGCGATGTAATAGGGGTTGGGCAGAAAGCGCACGTCAAAGACCAGGTCTGCGTCGATGGGGATGCCGTACTTGAACCCAAACGACGTGACCGACACGGTGATGGACTCGTCCGGCGCCCCCATGCCAAACAGCCGCAGCAGCTCCCCCCGGAACTTGGACAGGTTCAGCCCGGACGAGTTCAGGATATGGCTGGCCCGGCTACGGACCGGCTCCAGCGCCATGCGCTCCATCTTCACCGCCTCCGGCAGGGCTATGCCCTGCCGGGTCAGCGGGTGGGTGTGGCGGGTCTCCTTATACCGCCGGATAATGTCCTCGTCGGCGGCCTCGATGAACAGCAGCTGATAGTCCAGGTGCATCTCCCGCAGGCCGTCGAGCGCCTGGAACAGCTCGTCAAAGGTCTGCCCGCCGCGAATGTCCGTCACCAGCGCCACGCGGCTGTATTTCCCCGTCCCGGCCCCGGCCATGCACAGCCCTGCAAAGCTGGTGATGAGGGCCACGGGCATATTGTCCACGCAGTAAAAGCCCAGGTCCTCGCCGCAGCGGAGCTCTTCCCCGCCCCGGACATGCCGGAAATAATAATAAATTCCATCCGTTCGCCCCCCTTTTCATTTGTTTCACGGTTCTATAAAGCTCAGGTAACATCTTGGGTAGTAGCTTGGGTAACTTGGGTAGTACCTTGGGTAGTAGCAAGAGCCGGGACCCAATCCCAAGTATATAACTGTTTTAGTATACCATAGACAGCAGAAGGGGCGCAAGATGCCGGGATGGATTCTCCTGGTGTCCGGCAAAGCCGGATGGGTCGGATCAATGGTTCCGCATCAGGCGGTGTTCCGTTGATACACAACCGATTCCATTCGGTAGGTCACCCTCATCCGTCCGCTTCGCGTCCACCTTCCCCCCCGGGGAAGGCTTTTTCAGGTGGTACCACCCTGCAAAGTTGTACCGCGTCAACAGAGCCTTCCCCGAGGGGGAAGGTGCCCCAGTGCGCACACTGGGGCGGATGAGGGCCACCTCCCGCAAGCACCCCGCCGTGTACCAACGCACCACCCTCCCCTTCCAAGACAGAGAAAGGGCACGACCGTTCGGCCGTGCCCTCGTGGGTGCTATATTGGAAAGCTTACTCCGTTACAAGATTGCCCTGTGCATCAATGGTAAAGGACAGGTCATTGTATCCATCCACACTGATTACCACGGTGGAATTACCACTTGTGCTAAAGCTATCCTCGGTAATGTCAAGATAGATATTTTTTCCACCATAAGTCGGGTGATTGCTCAGCTTAAACTTCTTGGTAGAGTTCCAGAAAGAAGATGTTTTTTCAATCGCTTCTCCGTTGACCGTTACATGGTTCGTCTCAATCAACGCCAAGTAAGTTGCAATGGTACTATCATCTCCAACGAAAGAGATGCGAGTATAATTATCTCCAAAGGATTCCTTTTTCTTCTCTGCGGAAGAAACTGCCGGAGGAGATAACTTACTTGAATCCCCATCAGTCACCAGCTTACCATCCTTGCTAACAGTAAAGATCAAGTCTGCGTAGCCATCAACCTTAATCGTAACCACGGTGTTTCCTTCAGTAGAGAAGCCATCTGTGGTCAGCTTCAAGCAGTCATAATCAGAGATGCTACTAGAACTATCTACAACATCCGGCTTATAGCTTAGCTTCACATTCCACCAAAAACTAGCTTTACTATACCGATTGTCACCCACTTTAACGGAGGAAATATTCCCCAGATAGGCTTTCAGAGCAGTGCTATCCATACCTTCAAAGGTAACACGATAAGTATCTGTATCCAACTTCTCCACACCCGCAGCAGTAGGTGCATCTTTCGTCTCAGTTTCGGGAGGCGTTACGGGATCAGTGGTACCACCATTAACAACCACGGAACCATCACTACCATTGACAATCAGGGTCAACGTCTCATAGCCGGAAGCGCTGATAACAACCGTGTTTTCGCCACTATTCTTAAAGGCTGACTTGCCCAGATTCAGAATCGAAGAATTGTAGCTAGGATCATACCAAGCAAACTCATCCGACTTGATCATAGACAGTTGGTACACAAAATTATTCAGCTTATAGGAAGATCCATTCACTTCTACAGAAATATCTGACTTCCAAGAGTTATATCCTAAGTTGCCAAAATCCAATGTATAAACATTGTCGCTAATACTACCTGTCGGCTTAGCATTAGGTACCGGCTTCAATTCCACAGTACCAGCCACCGTGAATCCTGCACTCAGGCCAGCTTCGTCATAATAGTCAGCCTTAATATTCACTGTGTACTGACCGGGAGTAGTCACATTATACAGGTCCACAGACTTGTAATCCTCAGCCACAACATAATAAACATCGTCTGCACTGCTAACGCCCTTTAGCCACACGTTACGGTCATCCAGAGTGATCGCGTTCAGATTCTTCAAGAAGTCGCCATTGGAGCCATTGATTACAATATGAACTTTACCAGCGGTTTCCGTGTCCACAGTTGCGTCCAGAGAAAGGCCTGTCTCGTTCACCTTGGTATAATTGACTTCCACATCCTGGACCTTATAGCCAGCAGCCTTGAGACGGATGGTGTTCTTGCCTATGGTGAAGCAGTTTGCGTCGAAGGTGATGGTCTTATATGTCAGGTTTACGTTGTACTTATCTGTACCCAGCTCGCGCCAGTCACCATTCAGATAAACCAGACCGTCTTCCTTAATCTTGGTCAGGTAAGCGGTGGCATCATTGCCGCTAAAGGTCAGAACAACATTCTTGCCCTGCTGATTATTCGAGACCACAGCCTCTACAAAATCCAGCTTGCCGGAAGTGCTGCTATCCTGAAGGTCGCCCAGCAGACCGTCTTCCAGAACTGCTTTGGTTGCACGGGGCTGAGAGGCGGTTGCCTGGGCATCAGCACGGTAAGAAGTGAAGGGAATCCACATGGTGCCCTCTGCCTGTGCCGTGTTGACCGCACTAATGTAATTTCTAAAAGTGTAATATTTGGTATCACCTGTGTTAAACACAGAATCAGCAATCACACTGGTCTTCCAATAGTCCAGCACGGTAGATGCGGCGGAGGTTTCCGCGCCTACCTTTTCCAAAACCAGCGCATTGGCCAGCAGGTCGCTGTCGAAAAGCAGGTCAGCAGAAACGGCATAGCCGCCGCCACTGGAGGAGCTATCGCTGCCACCGATGTTGGTGGAGGCGCCAGAGATGACGTCAATACCATAGCTCCGCATGGCCTTGGTGACAGGCGTTTCGACTTCTTTTCCATCCGCTACATAGAACTTGCAGGTAGCATCCTGGAAGCCGTTGGCCTTGATCGTTAAGACATAGGTGCCCTTCTGATCCAGATGATTGGTGCCGTTTTCAGCCGTGGTATCATTGTACAGAACAAACAGGTCCTGGCTGAACAGGAAATAATCGTCGATCTTATTCAGCGTAACCGTTTTCTTGTCCGGCTTAGTCAGGGTAACTTCCTCAATGGGGTCCGTAATGCCGTATACCATATTCTTCACGGAGAAGTGCAGGTTGCGGCCGGACTCCGGGGTCTCCTTCACAGCAAACACAGGTGCGTCATGGTTCACTACATGAATGGGCACCAGGGCATAGCTTTTCTTGCCATCCGTCGTGGTGGAAGCCACACGGACGTAGTAACGGCCATTGTTGGTAAAGTTGCTCTGGTTAAAAGGAATGGTCAGAGTGCCGACCGTACCATTGTGGTCAGTGGTGCCCTTGGTGTAGGTCAGGTGATTGTTCAGAACTTTCTTGTACTGGTCATACTGAACCAACTCAAGAGCGCCCGTATCTGCGATGTTATTAAACCACTCTTCGTCACCATCCTTGGCGGCAGAGTTTTTATAGTTGAACATGATCACCACATTGCCGCTCGTATTGTCCTCGTTTAACTTGGTAACAGGAGAGTAGCTGGGATGCTCGTTTTTGGCGGGGGTGGTGCTGAACGTGGTCTGCTTGGGCAAAACACGAGCGTTCCCCTCGTCGTCATAGTTGGTCAGATAATAGTCCCACAGAGCCAGAGACGTATGTCCCAGGTAATAGTCGGGCAGGTAGCCAGTCTTCTTTTGGTAGACTGCACTCTTACCGTCAGCGGGAGCAGTCCCAATCGTGATGGTCTGGGTCTTCCCGTTGCTGGTCAGGGTGACGGTACCGGGCTCGGCGACCAGGGGGAGCTTGGCGATGGTCCCCTCCGTGGTCACATTTGTGACATAGGCCGTTACGTTCTTGCCGTCCACGGTCACAGTCGTGTTGTCTTTTGTATAGCCGTTTTCAAACACCAGGGGCAGCCAGGTGCCGGCATCGCTGGTAAAGGTCTTGGCTTTGTCCGCCTTTACGATGGTGCCCTGCGTTACGCTGCTCCCCCCGCCGGAAGACGAACCGCCGCCGGACGAGCTGCTGCTGCCGCCGGAACTGCCGCCGGAGGACGAGCCGCCCCCGCTGTTGGAAGCGCCGCCGTTGGTCGTGCCGTTGGGGTTATAGGCTTTGCCGTCGATGGTGAGCTTGGGCGTGCCGTTGGGGTTGGCCAGCTGGATGCCCTTTTTGGGGGTGCTCTTGGTGAGGGAAACGCCGTCGGTGCCGCCGCGGACGACCAGGCGACCGGTGACGGTGACGTTTTTGAGGCTGGCGGCGGAGACGCCGTCTGCGAGGATGAGATCACCCTTCACAGTGACGTTCTCCAGGGTGCTGTTGGTGCGGAGGATCAGATTGCCTTCCACGGTCTGGTCCTTCAGGTCCTGGTCGCCGTAGGCGGCCACGAGGGCATCCATGACCTGGGCAAACTCGGCACGGGTGATATAGCTCTGGGGGTTCAAAGCGCCGTCCGCGCCGCTCACATAGCCCTGCTCCACCAGGGCAGCCACGGCACCCCTGGCCCAGGAAGAGACCTGAGCGCCGTCAGAGAATTTGTTCAGGGAGGACGCCTTGCCATCGGCCAGGCCAAAAGCGCGGGCCAGCACGGCGAAGGCCTGCTCGCGGGTGATGGGGTCGTTGGGGCTGAGCTTGCCGTCCGCGCCCTGGAAGACGCCCATCTGCACGCTCTTGGCCATCTCGTCGTAATGCCAGACGCCGGGGACCATGTCGGTGAAGCCGGTCAGGGACGCCTTGGCGCTGCTGGCAAAGGCGCGGTTGACCATGGTGGCCATCTGGGCGCGGGTGAGCAGGCCCTTGGGCAGGATCTTGCCGTCGGACCCGTTGAGCAGGCCGTTTTGGACGGCGTGCGTCATGGCCGGTGCCGACCAGTCCGTGGGAAAGTCGGAAAAATCCGACGGGACGGCGGCGAAGGCATTGGTTGATAGGAGCATCGCTCCTATCAACCCCATGATCATGGGACTTTTCTTACCTCTCATCAGGGGTACCTCCTATGGGAAAGAAATCGTTGCCCGCAGCGGGTTTCCAAAGGTCTCTCGCGGGCGTCGGTAGTTTACCACAACTAACTGTATCCCGTCTGTTCGGTTTTGGCGGAGTTTTTGCGGAGAGCGGCGAAGTTTTTCTCGAAAAAGGTTGGAATATTCCGATTTAGCCTACGCTAACATTGTGCATCAAAAAACCCCCGGCAGAGGAAAAACCTCTGCCGGGGGCCATGAATCACGTGAATTCAGTTCGTCAAGCGCAAATTAGCACTTCTCGAAGATGGCAGCAACGCCCAGGCCGCCGCCGATGCACAGGGTAGCCAGACCCTTCTTTGCGTCGTCGCGCTTCATCATCTCGTGCAGCAGGGTGACGATGATACGAGCGCCGGAGCAGCCGACGGGGTGGCCGATGGCGATGGCGCCGCCGTTGACGTTGACCTTGGACATATCGAACTCCAGCTCACGAGCCACAGCGATGGACTGAGCAGCGAAAGCCTCGTTGGCCTCGATCAGGTCCATGTCCTTGATGGTCAGGCCAGCCTTGCTCAGAGCCTGACGGGAAGCGGGGATGGGGCCGGTGCCCATGATCTTGGGGTCGACGCCGCCCTGGCCCCAGGAAACGACCTTGAACAGGGGCTTCAGGCCATACTTCTCGACAGCTTCCTTGGAAGCCAGGATGATGGCAGCAGCGCCGTCGTTCAGGCCGGAAGCGTTACCAGCGGTGACACGCTGCACGCCGATGTTCTCAGCGGAGGGGGTCATGTGGGTGGCCTCGAAGGTCATCTCGACCTTGTCCACGGTGTTGTCAGCGGAGTTGGGGAAAGCGCCGCGCAGCTTAGCCATCTTCTCCAGGGTGGTGTCCTTGGGATGCTCATCGACCTTGAACTCGATGGTCTCCTTCTTCTTCTTCACGGTAACGGGCACGATCTCGTCCTCGAAGCGGCCGGACTTGATGGCAGCCAGAGCCTTCATCTGAGAGTTGTAGCCGAACTCGTCCAGCTCCTCGCGGGTGATGCCCCAGATGTCGCAGATGTTCTCAGCGGTGGTGCCCATGTGGTAGTTGTTGTAAGCGTCCCACAGGCCGTCCTTGATCATGGTGTCCACGGCCTTGATCTCGCCCATACGAGCGCCCCAGCGGGCAGCGGGGATGGCATAGGGAGCGCCGCTCATGCTCTCGGTGCCGCCGCACATGATCAGGTCAGCATCGCCAGCCTGGATGGCGCGGGAGCCCTCGATGACGGTCTTCAGGCCGGAGCCGCAGACCATGCTGACGGTGTAGGCGGGGACCTTCAGGGGCACACCAGCCTTGACCATGCACTGACGAGCCACGTTCTGGCCCTGAGCAGCGGACAGAACGTTACCGAACATAACCTCGTCCAGCCACTCGCCCTTGACGTTGCCGCGCTTCAGAGCCTCGGCGATCACAGTAGCGCCCAGGTCAGCAGCGGGAACATCACGCAGGGTGCCGCCGAAGGTGCCGACAGCAGTACGGCAGGAGCTGATGACATAAACATCTCTCATAGTAGATTGTACCTCCAAAAAATTTTAACAGGGTAGCATTAAAGCAGCCATTTACCGCAACATTATACTTGTCACGTCTGCAAAAATCAACTGTATTTTTGAAATTTCCTTTGATTTTTCTTCCCTTTTTTGAATGAGCCTCCGCTCACTCCGCCGCAGCCTGGGCAAGGCCTGCCAGGGCCTGGGGCAACGAACTGTCTCCCACCAGGACGTAATCGGACCCGGCGATGATCAGATCCCCCTCCGAGTTGCACCCGAAGGCATAGCTGGACGAGCCGTCGGCGTTGGCCAGTTTTACCTCATAATAGGCCCCTCCGTCGGGCAGCGTCACCACGCCGTGGCCCCGCAAAAAGCGGACCTGGGCGCTCTGCATGGCCTGCCACACTTCGTCAAGTTCCGACCCTTCGGCCACGTTCCACTTCTGCCCCTCCTGATGGACCTGGTCATACACCGTGAGGGTCCCCGTGGTGGGCGCTTCCGTCCCGCCCAGGCAGTCCAGCAGCGGCTGCGGCCGCATGAACGCGATCATATAGGCCGCCACCAGCGCCGCGATCACCACCACCGTGATGAGGACCGTCCGCAGTTTCTTGTGTTTCATCGTCCCGTCATCTCCTTGCATTCAATTTGCGTATGCAAAGACCTATTATACCAGAGCACGTCAAAAAGGCAAGGAAAAGCACAGCAAACCGCACCCCGACAAAAAGGGAGCAGACCACACCGCTCGCGTGGTCTGCTCCCTGGAGCCTTCCTAAAAATCAAGTCAGTTCGGCACCGTGCTGCTCACGTTGCCGGTGGTGAGGTCTACGGTAAAGGTATAGGTACCGGCCTGATGCACGTCTTGCACGGCCTTGTCGAAGCGATAGGTATAGGTGAGGGTCGTGCCCTTGCACTGGATGGAGGTGGGGGCCTCCTGGCGGACGGCGGTGGTCTTCACGCCGGGCAGGGTGACGACGGCGCCCTCGCCGGGCTGGGAGCCGGCCTTGTAGACCAGGACCAGCTCATCCTGATACCCGCCGTGGGGCAGGCCGCTCTGGACGCGCTCCAGGATGGTGCAGGCGCTCGTCTCCTCCATCCAGGTCACGTTGTTCACGCCCTGGAGCTTCTCGGCCAGGGCCGTGCGGTACTTGCTCTGCGTGTGCAGGGCGGCGTAGGGGTCAGCGGGGAACGCGGCCTGGAACTGCTCGGCCGTGAAGCGGCCCTGGCTCACCAGCTGCTGCCACAGGGGGGTGCTCGTCCCCTTGACGGGTGCAAAGAGCGCGGCGGTGGTGATGCGGACCATCTCGCCGCGGGTCAGGGTGGTCCAATCCGTCTGGGCGGGCAGGACACCGGCCTTCACTGCGGCGTCCCAAGGCGTGTTCCAGAAGAAGTCCGTGCCGTCCTGGTAGCCCAAGGCCCGGAGCATGAAGGTCAGGTACATGGCGGTCGTGACGGGGGAATCCGCGCCGAACTTGGTGGCGGAAACGCCCTTGGTCAGGCCCTTCTTCTGGGCGTAGCTCACGACGCCGTTGGCCCAAGCGGGCACGTCGGTATAGGGGTGGTTCTTCGCCGTCCCCTCCTGATCGCCGGCGCCCAGCGCCCGCACCAGCATGGTGATGCCTTCCGCCCGGTTGGGCTGGCGGTCCAGGTCATAGTTGACGGACCCGTCGGCGTTCGTCCCGGCACCCCGGAACAGGCCGAGCTGATTGAGCTGCTGAGCCAACGCCAGGTCGCTCCCGGCAGGGGCGGCGTTGGCTTCGCTGTACTGCCAGGTCGTGTAAACAGGCTGGTCGCCCTGCGCTTCCACAACGACCTTCAGTGCGCCGTTGGAGAGCCAGGAGACTTCCAGAATATCGGACTTGGCCTGCGGTGCAGAGAGCGTTTTGGCGGTGCCGCCGGTCAGGTCGAAGAGCTTTGCGTTCCGCGCGTTGGCGGTGCCGTTGGGGACGTAGACCAGGGCCAGCTTGCTGGCGTCCGCGTTGAACGCCTGGACGCTCCGGGTCCGCAGCGTGCCGCTGAGCTTTTCTTCCAGCAGCGGTGTCAGCGCAGACTTGCCCTCGAACTTGCCAACATAGACCGTGTCGTTGGCCTGGTTCGTGTAGGCGATGTGCCCGGCCTTTGCCGCGATGATCTGCGCGGTGGGGGTGGCAAATTGCAGCGTGACCTCGCTGCCGTCCCGGCCGACCACGACGAAGGCCATCTCCTTGTCCCCCAAGGACTTGGTACACAGGGCGTGGTCTGCATCGACCCAGTCTGTGATCGCGTAAGTATCCTTATCCGGCAGGGGAACGGCGGTCGGCTGGGTCCCCGGCGTGTCGGCGGTGTAGCCGTCGCTGAGCTTGGTCCAGCTGCCGGCCTGCTGCCCGGCGGCAGAAACGCAGACGCTGAGAGACAGCGCCAGGGCCAACGCCGTGGCCAGGGCCAAAATTTTTCGTTTCATGGGGAATCCTCCTTTGTGTTACACTTCCATTCGGGGTTTGATTTGGGAAAATTTATGTTTGTGCGGGAGCGCTCACCGTCTCCAGCCAAGCACCGGTCTCTGCATCCACGATGACGTAAACGTCCGCCTGCACGGGTTCCCCCTTCGCAGGCCCATGGAGCATGATCCCTACGTTGTGGAACGTCACGACCCAGGCGGGGCGGTCGGTCAGGGTGATGTCAGACTCCGGCAGCACCGGGCACTCCGTGTCCGAAAGCCGCACCAAGGAAGCCTGGATCGTTTCCGCGTCCTCCCCGGCATAGGTCTGGAGCTTGGCCGCGGCAATGGCTTCCTCCTGGGTGATCCAATCCCCCTCCTGCGCGGAGAGCGGAACCCCTTGTAGCCCGCCAAGGCCCAAGTCCACCTTCTCCGGCGGCTGCGCGGCAGGCTCCCCCGCCGTCTCTCCCTCCAGAGCGCCCGACGCGGCCAGCGTAACCACCGAACACAGCAGAAGCGCAGCGACAAGGGCCACAAGGGAGCGTGCTTTTTTCATGCGACACCCTCCTTTCATTGTATCTCCGTAGAGCATTTGATTTGGGAAATCCTTCCGCTCTCAGTATAGCTGATTTCATGAATAATTTCAATCATTTTTCAGGCAAATTTATAATAAATGATAGAAAAGAAGGGCATCTTTGACGGATACCCTTCTTAATAATAAAAATTGATGCAGTGGTAAATTTGACCTGATACACTTATTCTTCCAACGCTTTCTTCAAGTCTTCCATCCTGGTATACCCCTTCACATTGGGGTCTCTGGCAATGCGTTTGGCTTCCTTCATGGCGTCCAGGGTGGCTTGGTTGTAGGTGGGAGGGGAAATGGAGTCCATTCTGTCACACGACCTTTCTTTTTGTTACCCTGCGAAGGGGCGCACGCGGAAGATGGCGCCGAGGCTTTCGGCCAGGTGGCGGCAGGCTTCGATCTCCTGGGGGGTTTTTTCGTAGTCCACGATGGAGACCATGACCTTGGGGACGTACTTCCGGGCGTTCCGCACGAAGTCCAGCATGGCCTGCCAGGCGGCTTCGCCTGCGCCGGGGCGGGTGATGGCGAGGTAATCGGCTGCGTTCGAGGCGTTGAGCGAGACGGAGACGGCGTCCAGCCGGCCTTGCAGCTCCGGCGTCACGTCCCGGTGGCAGATGAGGCTGGCGTGGCCGTTGGTGTTCAGGCGGATGGGCGGCGTGGAGCCGGTCGCAGATCCAGAGCAGGTCGTCCAGCCGGCACGTCGGCTCCCCGTAGCCGCAGAAGACGATCTCGGCGTATTGGGTCAGGTCCTGGCCCAAAATTTCCGCCAGCACGTCCTCTTTCTTCGGCTCCTCCTGGAGCCACAGCCCGCCCAGGGACGAGTCTGCCTGGTCCCGGATGCAGAACACGCACCGGCAGTCGCAGCGGTTGGTGAGGTTGATGTATAAGCTGCCATAGTAATCATAGGTAATGATGTCACCGGTCATTGGGAACGTCCTCCTTTTGAGATGGGGTGGGGTCGGCGCAGGGGTCGTGTTTGGTCTGCACCAGGATGGTCTGCTTGACCTTGTCGATCTGGAGGGGTTTGGGCAGGTGTGCGTTCATCCCGGCGGCGAAGCAGCGCTGGGCATCCTCCTCAAAGGCGTTGGCCGTCATGGCCAGGATGGGGATGGTCTTGGCATCCGGCCGGTCCATGGCCCGAATGGCCTTCGTGGCGGTGAGGCCGTCCATCACCGGCATCATAATGTCCATGAGGATGGCGTCGAAGGTGCCCGCCGGGTGGCTCTGGAAGGCCTCGACGGCCTCCTGTCCGTCGCTGACGATGGTGAGCGTGGCCCCCTCGTCAGAGAGGGAGATGCGCACGATCTCGGCGTTGAGCTCGTTGTCGTCGGCCAGCAGCAGGTGCAGGCCCCGGAGGCTGGCCGTGGGGTCCGGGGGCGGGGGCGCCGCCACCGCCTGCTCCGAGACGGCAAAGGGCAGCGTGATGACGAAGGTGGAGCCGACGCCCTCGGTGCTGCTGATCTCAATGGTCCCGTGCATCTTTTCCACCAGGTTCTGGACAATGGTCATGCCCAGACCGGTGCCCTTTCGGTCGGCAACGTTTTCCTGGGAGAAGGGGTCGAAGATATGCTCCAGAAACGCCTCGCTCATGCCGATGCCGGTGTCGGAAATGGTCCAGCGATAGGTCACCACCTGGTTTTTCCTCCCCAGGCATTGGAAGCGCGTGGTGATGCGTCCCCCCACCCGGTTGTATTTGATGCAGTTGGTGTAGATGTTCAGCAGGATCTGCCGCAGGTGGAGGGGGCTGCCGTAGACGTAGGGCAGCTCCATGGGGTCCGAGCGCTCGTCGCGGACCATGGTGATGCCGGCCTCAGCGGCCCGCTGCTCGATGATGGTGAAGACATCCGAGGTCAGCGTTTCCAGGTCCAGAGGCACTCTGTCCAGCACGATCTCTCCGCTCTCCAGCTGGCTCATCTCTAAGATGTCGTTGATGAGGGCCAGGAGATGGTCCGCCGCCACCCGCATTTTTTCCCGGTTGGCGCTGAGGAGGGCGGTGTCGTCCGGGTGGGCGGCATCGATCTGTAACAGGCCGAGGATGCCGTTGAGGGGCGTGCGGATGTCGTGGCTCATGTGGGAGAGGAAGCTGGTCTTGGCGGCGTTGGCCCGGTCGGCCTGGTCCACGGCGCGGATGAGCTGTTCATTTTTCTCCCGGAGGTTGTTGGCATGCTTGATCTGTGCCTGGATCTGCTCATCGTGGTAAACCTGGGCCGTTCTCCAGCGGACGGCGTTGGTGACGGCTAAGAGGATCAGGTAGGCCACCAGGGCATACACCATCGTCCGAGGGGTGCTGCGGAAAACGGTCTGCTCCGGCAGGAAGGCGTAGACGTAGCAGTCTCGCCCCCGCTCCATCAGGCCGAGGTAGCGGGCGAAGGTCCCGTCGCCCTGCTTGGCCTGGGTCAGCTTGTCGCTGATCCCCTCGGCCTTGATCTTCCGCAGGATCTCCAGGTCATCGGTGCTGGAGCCGATGAGGGTGGGGTCGTTGCTGGCAATGATGTCGCTGCCATTGCTGACCACGATGATCCCGTTGTTCTCCCGGTCGTAGCCGGAGAGCATGGAGGTGATGGACAGGCTGAAGGAATCCAGGTATTCCACCGTCGTGTGGTAATAGCCCACGACCAGCCCCGCCTGGTCCTGGCGGCGGGCGGCGGTCAGGTCCACCTCGCTGCCGTCCTCGCAGTAAAAGCGGGCGGCGTAGCGTTTTTCCGGGTAGGAGACCGTGTCCCGCAAGGCGGGGGAGGCCAGGTAGTCCGCCAGATCAGCCGGGGCTTGACCCTCGGCGTGGTATTGGGCCAGGATCTCCCCCTGGGGGTCCAGCAGGAGGACGCCGGAAACGTAGGCGTTTTCCGCGCAGCGCTGTAAGGCAGTCTCGTCTGCCGCCGTGTTGCTCTCCGCCAGCTGGTGGACGATCTGCTTGCAGCTTTCCGTCATCCGCATGAGGCTTTTCGTTTCGGAAGCCAGCTGGATGCGGGCGTAGTGGTTGCACTGCTCTTTGACGTAGCTGGTGGTGTTGGACAGGGTGCTCTGGATGTTTGCCATATTGGACTTGGTCGCGGCCACGAAGGCCCCGATCAGCACGGCCAGACCGATCAGCACCAGGAGCAGGGACTGGTGCTTGGCGGCGAACTGGGTCAGGGGATGCTTGGACTTCATGGCGTCACCTCCAAGAGGCGTTGTGGCTCGTCCAGATACCGCCCGACGATCTGTTCCAGGCTCCCGTCGGCCCGCATTTCCTCAAAGGTCCGGGAGAGTTCCTTGTCCAATCCTCGCTGGTCCGTGCGGGCGAAGGCCACGCCCAGCCCCACCGTCAGCAAGGGCTCGTCCAGGATGCGGTAGTCCAGGCTGTAGTCGGACATACATTGCAGGATGGCGGTCTCGTGGGCCGCGAGGGCGTCGGCGTAGCCCTTGCTGAGGTAGGGATAGATCAGCTCCCGGTCTTGCAGGGAAAAGACCTCCGCCACGCGGGGGATGCGCGGGTCCGTGTGGGCAAGGAAAAGCTCTTCTGGCTTGGTGGTGCTCTGCACGGCCACCCGTTTCCCCGCCAGGTCAGCCAGCGTTTGTATGTCGCTGTCCTGCCGCACGGCCACCACCTGGCGGCTGTATAAGTAGGGTTCGGTCCAGAGGTACTGGTCCTCCCGGCCGTCGCTGGAAAAGCTGCCCCAGATGCAGTCGATCTCCCCGCGCTCCACCAGGTCCTTTTTGTCCTCCCAGTCGATGGTGACGAACACGGCCTGGTAGCCCATGCGGCGAAACGCCTCCTTGGCCAGGTCTACATCGATGCCGGTGGGCTGGCCGTTGGCGTCCTCGTAGTGAAAGGGCGGGTAGTTGTCGCTGCCCACCAGGATCACGGGCAGGTCGCTGTGGGACGCAGTCTCGGTCTCCGTCTGCCCGCCGCAGCTGCCCAGCGCCAGCACCAAGCAGCACACCGCCCCCAGCACCAGCCCCGCCCGCAGGACGCGGGAGAGAGGAGACCGGCAGGGCAGGCATCTCTTGAAAAATTTATGCTTCATAGGCAAGCTCCTGGTTCAAACATACTGGGTGAAACCGTGAGGAATTGATAAAAAAAGGATAGCATACTCCCACCCTGTTTTCAAGCGCAGGAACCCCCAGAAATCGACAGCGTGCATTTTGTTCCAAATATTTTTGAGAGCAAAAATGCTGCAATTATATTGACAATAAACGAACTTTTCACATATACTATAAACATAGAAAGGGGTGACGTACTATGGCAGCAACAAACCTAAATATCAGAACGGACAAGGCCATCAAAGAGCAGGCAGAGCAGATTTTTAACGAGCTGGGTCTGAACATGACAACGGCGATCAATCTTTTCTTGAGAACTGCGATTCGTGAGCACGGGATCCCGTTTGAATTAAAATTGGATGTTCCCAACGACACAACGGCAGTGGCCATTGAAGAGGGAAGAAACCTTCTCGCTGACCCTTCCGCTTTTTAAGAAGTAATCTATCCCATAGAAGAGAGTCATACCTCCACCAACGGGAAAGTATGACTCTCTTGCTTAGTTTATCGTATTTTGATGAGGCGGTCAGCGGCAGCAGCTGGAGCTGGCGGCGGGGGCCTCTTCTTCGGTCATGCCGGGGAGGGTGCTGGGCGGGAAGAACTCGCCCACGGGGAAACGGATCTGGCGGAAGATCTCGCAGGGATCTTCGTCGCCCTCCTCGTCGCCGCCGGCGCACTCGCGGGTGGGCATGCAGTAGTCGTACATGGGGATGAGCAGCTGGGAGTCCCGCTCCAGGCGGACCATGGAGAACTGCCCCAGGGTGACGTACAGCCGGCGGCAGCCGCCGTCAAAGGCCAGGTCACAGTCGAAGCAGGCGCTGATGCAGGCGGGGATCTCGGTCAGCTCGTTTTCCGCGCAGCACCCGCAGGGAGGTGGAGGGGGCGGACAAGGCCCGCAAGGACCGCCAGGGGGCGGGCAGGGGGGCGGACAGACCAGATCGCAGGGATCCAGCAGCTTCAGGTTCAGCACGATGGGATCCACGGCCTCCACCACGGCCTCTGGCAGGTTGCTCCGGCCCAGGACCTGGCAGTCCGCTCCATCGGGGTAATAGCGGGAGGAGAAAATTTTTGCGCTGCCTTCACTGCCGAAGAGCAGCACCCGCTTGTCGAACACGGCCAGCCCGCAGATCTCCGCCGGGCGGGAGCCGCCGACAAAGGCCTCTGCGGTGATGCGGTAGTAGTAGCGGATGTCCACGCTGTAAAAGCCCCGGTTGTAGCTGGCGGGCTCTACGTCGATGTACGCCTGCAACAGCTCGGCCCGGCCCCCGCGGACGCTGAGGGCGCGGTCGATCACAGCCTGGGAGGCACGGGTGGGGTAGACCCGCAGGTCCTCGATGCAGTCCTTATCCCGGCAGCTGTCGTAGATCTTCTTGGTGTGGATACAAACGGCTTCCCGGATGCCGCAGCTGTCCTGCACGGGTCCGGGTACGACCCTTTCGTTCATAGTGATTGACCTCCTTTTGGATCTCATCAGACCGGCGCAGCCGCAGACACGGGTCTCCGGCGCCTGGTACCCCATTCTATGCCGGGGCCGGGCAGGGGTTCCTTTGGGACAGGGGCAGACAGAAGCAGACAAAACTTTTCTCTTGCCTTTTGGCTTGGGCTGTGCTATACTAAAAAACACTGAAAGTGAACATGCAGGTATAGTTCATCGGTAGAACGCAAGCTTCCCAAGCTTGATAGGAGGGTTCGACTCCCTTTACCTGCTCCAAAAGCGAGAGCATCTGATCGTAGATGCTCTCGCTTTTTCATGGTATGATTTTCAGTTTTTGTTTCTTATCTTTTAAGTGATCAGGATTTTGGTATGCGATTTTTTCTTCGCGTAATAATTCCTGAATAGCTTTTCGCATTGTGGTCGTGCTCTTCTTATAGCCAAGCGCAACGGCCAGCTCAGAGGTAGAAGATGCTCCCGTTTCTTCCAAGGCAGTAAGGATCAAAGATTTTAATTCTTCGACCGTGCGATAGGTCCGTTTGGTCTCTCTTCCCGCAGACTTCTTTGAGAAAGATGGCAAGAAGGAAGCGTGAACAGGAAGGACTACGGTCAAATAAGTCCGGTCCGAATCTGTTTCAAATGTAGGAAGTGGAGAACCATTTTCCTTCATGGCGCGCAAGATCGTAGGGATCCCTGTGTTTCTGCCTTCGACCAGACGCAGTTCTTTCAGAAAATCGCCGATCCGACGGTTTCGGTATCGTCTGGAAATCATTCGGCGGTTGGCAAGATCTTCGTCTGAAATGGTCCGGTCTGGTCCAGGTAAGCTGGTGATCTCCATTTGCTCTGGTGTGATCACGACAGTAATGGGTTCTCCGATTTGATAGGACTTATGGTAGATCGCGTTGGAGAGCGCCTCCTCTACTGCGGCATAGGGATAGTTACAGAAACGCTCTGCTTCGGCCTGACCGGATACTTTTTTGACTTTTTCTTGAATGATATAATTCTGGAGATAACTGAGGGCATCTCGCAGCTGGCGGTCCAGAGGTCCTGTAAACAGTTTCTCTGTCATTCCAATTCCTGTCGGATCCGGCTTATCCACGATTTCAATGCGTGCATAGTCAAAAAAGCGCTCCGGGTCCTCACTGAAAAACATCAATCCAACGTTCAACGGCTTCCTGAATTCGCTGGGACCACCAACCAGGCGCATATCTACGGCAATGTCTGCAAGGGGCCGTTTCAAAGCTTCCTGTTGGAGGTCGCTTCCGACAGAGTATAGATACTCTGCAATCAAACTGGCTCTCAGATCTTCCAGGTTTGCTTTTAAGTTGGCTCGGTCATCAAAAGGAACATTATTTGCTAAGAGGAACAGCTCTTTTTCCTCCAGTGCATTTGCCCGAATCGTGTTAGACAATTTTCGGATATAATACGCTTTTTCTGACTTTACAGATTTTCCCTCGGAAATAGACACCGGGCATTTATAGGGCCGGTTCTCCCCACCGGGTGCCCACAAGATCAAAATGTCTTTTCCTTCATACGTAGTGTGTTCAACGATGGGAATATAACGCGGTTCAATGAGATTGCATTTTTGCAACAATTCTTTATTGATTCGGTCGATCGCTTCTTTTCGGATCCCTTCCACAGGAAATTTTGGCATCCCATCCTCTTCTTCTACCCCAACAATAAGATAGCCGCCGCCCCAATTGTCAATGTCATTGGCGAAGGCACAAATGGAATAGACGATGGGCTCTGCATTCCAGTTTTTCTTGTATTCCACACGAGCGCTTTCTACGACCCGACGGTTGATCAGGTCATCAATGTTGATCGGTAACGCCATAACGACACCTCTCATTTTCCTTGGTTGATGCTCAATCTGATGCTCAATCTGATGCTCAATTTAAGCAACTTATGAAATGAGCTTATTATATGCCACTTGGACACAAAAAACAACGGAAAAACCAAACAGAGATGGACCACCCTCAGAAGCGCCACCTTCAGAAAAGCGCTGCACAGGCTGAAATGATATGCTCCCCCTTGATGAAACAGTGAAAAAAACAAATTCACTGAAAATCAAGGGGGAGCATTATTATGCCGCAAAAGCAAAAACTGGGAATAGAAAAGAAGGTAAAGATCGTCAAGAGATATCTGGCAGGAGAGGTAAGCATAAGCACAGCGGCAGCAGAGGTCGGCGTGGGTCGGGAAACGCTTCAAGGTTGGGTCATGCAGTATGAAGCAGAAGGACTCGAAGCCTTTTTGCCAAACAGGAAAAATCATACATACAGTCCGGAATTAAAGCTGCAAGCGGTACAGGAGTACCTGTCCGGAAAAGGAAGTCAGGCAGAGTTCAGCAAAAAATATGGGTTGCGGAGTAAAAAACAGCTCCACAATTGGATAAAGGTGTATAATGCACATGGAGACTTTAACTCCAGAAAGAGTTCAGGAGGAGGAAGCTACATGAAGCAGGGACGGGACACCACGCAGGAAGAACGTGTTCAGATCGTCAAGGACTGTCTGGCCAGTGGGAAAAATTACGGCGAGATGGCCTTGAAGTACAAGGTAAGTTATCAACAGGTACGCGCCTGGACGCTGCGGTTTGAGGAGATGGGCGAGGCAGGTCTGGAGGACCGGCGCGGAAAGAGGAAGAAGGATCAGGCTCCCCGAACCGAACTGGAGAAGGCACAGATCGAGATCGAACAGCTCAAGCACAAGCTGTATCTGGCGGAAATGGAGCGTGATCTGTTAAAAAAATTGGACGAGATCGAGAGGAGAGATGCCTTTCGCAAGTGAGACAGCGCCATATCTATGCCGCGATTCGGGAGGCACATGTTGAAAAGGGGTATCCCATTGAGTTGACCTGTGAGCTGCTCCATGTGGCACGTTCAGCCTACCACAGATGGGTCTCCGGCAAGCTGAGTCGGCGGGCCGCAGAGAATGAACGTCTTGCGGATACGATCGAGAAGATCCACGAGGAAAGTCCGGATAAGGGCTACCGGAGGCTCAATGACGATCTGCGTCATGACCACGGTATCCATGTCAATGACAAACGGGTGCTCCGCATCTGCCGGGCCAGAGATATCCGCTCTACCGTGAAATATAACAACCGTGGCTGCACCAGACATGCGAAGAACCCACAGTATCTTGCTGAGAACCTTTTGGACAGGCAGTTTTATGCAGAGAAGCCAAACGAGAAGTGGCTTACCGATGTAACAGAATTCAAGTGGTATGAGGGAACTCAAGTGCACAAACTCTATCTGAGCGCCATTCTCGACCTTTGCGACCGGCGTATCGTGTCCTATGTGCTCAGTGAGCGCAACGATAATCCGTTGGTTTTTAAGACCTTTGATAAGGCTGTAAAAGCCAATCCGGACGCGCATCCCCTCTTCCACAGCGACAGAGGGTTTCAGTATACCAACCGTTCCTTCCACCACAAGCTCGTACAGGCAGGTATGACGCAGAGTATGTCCCGCGTAGCACACTGCATTGATAACGGCCCGATGGAGGGCTTCTGGGGCATCTTGAAGCGGGAGCGCTATTACGGCAGACGGTTTACCTGCAAGCGGGAGCTTATACAGATGATTAAGACCTATATCCATTATTACAATACTAGACGGGTGCAGCGTAATCTGGGTGTGTTGACCCCGATGGAAAAGCACAAACTCGGTCTTGCCGCATAAAAAGCGGCCAGCAGCACATGTGGCTGCTGACCGGAAAAACTTTATATTTTTTCACTGTCCTCTTGTCGGGTAGCAGTTCAGAAATCACTGAAAAGACGCCTTTGCCTTTATGGGCGTATTATAGAACTGACCAGGCCATTTGTCAACCAATTCTCTGAGATTTGTAAAACTCTGTCGACTTTGCCAAAAAACAAGTTTTTCATCCAGGAATTTTTAAGATTATGAAATTTCATCGCTGCACACTTGCATAATTTAGGCCGTTGTTCCAGAGGAGCTGATCTGTTTCTCCGTATGCGACAATTTTTGATTATGCGATATCGTAGACCACAATACCACTGTAAATCGTGCTCAGAACGATTTCCAATTTTCCATCATTATCTACGTCTGCCACGGTGGGCTGTGCCATACAGCCATTGGCTTCCTTCACAGAGCTGCTGAGAGGTGCAGGGAGGGCTACGGTCGCCAGGGGTTTTCCGGTGCCGTCCAGGACATATAGACTGCCCTTATAGGCGTTCTGCTTCAGCTGGGTATAGGATGTAAAAATGACCTCAGGCTTGCCATCGCCGTTCACGTCACCCACAGCAGGCTTCGAGGCAAAGGCATAGCCGGAAGAGGACCGCTTTACCAGGCTGTAGGGCCAAGCGCCGTGTTCCGTACCATCCAAATTCCAGCAGTGGACTTTAGCATCGTTGGCTGTGTAGAGAATCTCCTTGTTGCCGTCTCCGTCCACATCTGCCACGACGGGTGTATTGTTGGGAGTGGCGAGGATAGAAGTATTCAGGGTAACAATGCTACCGGTATCTGTGGGGATTTGCGTCCAGTCAAAGCCCTTGGAGAAATTGATGTAGCGGGTGCGGTCCAGGTTCAGGATGAAGGGCGGGAAATACTTTGCGCTGCCCTCATAGGAATTACTGTTGTCGATCATGATCTTGGCTCCATCGACAATCATACCGGTGCAGGCAAGTTCCACGGTGCCGTTGCCGTCCAGGTCAGCGGCCACGATGCCGCCGTGGGTGCCAGAGAGGATGTAGCGTTCTTCTCTGGTTTTGTTGGCGGTGTTGATCTGAGCCAGACCGATGGCAAAACAGATACCATTGTGACTTCTGGCGTATTCTGCGCAAGTGGTTTCAAAGCTGTAATTCTCACAGATGGGGAGGCCCTTCCAGGGCAAGCCCTGATATACACCGCCGGAGGCCATGACATCAGAGCCATCTAGGTTGTATGCACGGACAAACTGATCATCGAAGAGGAGCACCAGCTCTTTCTGGCCATCTCGATCTAGATCGACAGTCGTCATGGAGTCAGAGTAAAGGCCGTAGTCACAAACCTGGGGCCAGCCTGCACGGAGCTGTCCATTCGGCTCGTAGATGTAAAGTGAAGGATCTTTACTGGCGCCTACGCCGAGGCCAATGCAGATCTCGCTGGTACCGTCGCCGTCCATATCGCTGACGGTGAGGGCATAGACGGGCTTCTGCGTGGTGATGGGCCAACCGGGTTTAAAATAGCCCTGATTGTTGTAAAGAGCAATGAGACTCTTGCCGCTTCCATAGTTGGTGTGGACGGTCAGAATTTCCTGCTTGCCGTCACCATCTACGTCCTGTACATAGACCTGACCGGAAGCCCGGCCAAAATCGCCGCTGCTGGAACGAGCTGTAGCACGGTCCTTTCCGGAGTTGACGCCCCACAGGGTTGCGCCGGTAGAACCATTCAGGCAGAAAATAGA
>OHWK01000348.1_pt1 | contig 25793 bp, 28 predicted proteins | sample 1579761 | NCBI WGS metagenome assembly OHWK01 (sample SAMEA3882516, study PRJEB24775) | human gut metagenome | biome: human-associated habitat; feature: intestine environment; material: feces | place: Netherlands | collected 2009/2010 | reverse complement strand
AGAGCTTATTCCACATCACACCGTAGTAAAAGCTGGCCGGTTCCTGCATCAGGCCCGCGGCGAATTCCTCCTTCGTCATCGGGCCTTCCATCAGGAAGCCGTAGGTCTGCACCTTGGTGGGCCGCTCGGGGCGGGGGTCATCCTCGGCACGGGGGCGGGGCGGCGTAATGCGGTTGTAGTGCGCAATGACCAAATCTGCGCCGCTCTCCTCGGCCCGCTGCACCAGCAGCTCCGTGGCGTAGGGCTGGATCGTGTCGTCGGCATCGACGAACTGCAGATACTTGCCCCTGGCCTCCCGCAGGCCCATGTTGCGGGTCGCGGCCACGCCGCTGTTGGCCTTGTCGATGAGCACGATGCGCGGATCGACGTTGGCATACATCTTGCAGACCTCCAGGCTGACGTCCTGGCTGCCGTCGTTCAGCAGCAGAATTTCAAGGTTCCGGTAGGTCTGGCGGCGGATACTCTCCACACAGCGGGCGATATGATCCTGGGCGTTATAAATCGGCACGATAATACTGACAAGCGGCTGCTCCGGCATGGCGGGCGACCTCCTTTTTGTAGTAGTATATCCACAATACCACACTTTTGCCCGGTTGGCAATGGAAAAAGTGCGCGAGGTGTGGTATGATGCTTATAAGGGCTTCCCCATCGGGGGAAGCTGTCCGCAAAGCGGACTGATGAGGGCCGGCCTTCCGCCGCAGCCTGTTCATGGGCTGCCCCCGCAGACCTGCCCCTCATCCGGCCTTCGGCCACCTTCCCCCATCGGGGGAAGGCATCACTATGAAACGAGGTCACCACCATGAAGCCTTCCATCATCCGCCTGCGTGCGCTGGAAAAGCAGCTGTACGCCTACCTGTATGCCATGACCGTCATCGACTTTGACGCCGAGACCGTCGCGCCCGAGGGCAGCGCCGATGGCCGCGCCGAGGCCACCGAGGTTTTGAGCCGCGCCAGCTTTGACCTGCTGGTCAACGACGGCACCGCCGCCCTTTTGAAGGAAGCCGCTGCCGACGCCGAGACCGAGCAGGAGCGCGCCGAGGTCCGCAATTTGCAGCGCCAGTACGACGAGATCGCCCGGATCCCCGCCGACGAGTACGCCGCCTTCACCAAGCTGTGCAGCCAGAGCGTGCCCGCCTGGACCAAGGCCAAGCGCACGAACGATTTCAGCCTGTTCGCGCCGTATCTGGAAAAGCTCATCGCCGCCCGCCGCGCCCAGGCCCGGTATTTTGCGCCGGACCGCGACCCCTATGAGGTCCTGCTGGACCGCTACGAGAAGGGCCTTACCATTGCCCAGTGCGATGAATTTTTCGCGACGCTGCGCGAAACCATCGTTCCGCTGCTGGCGGACATCCAGACCCGCGGCAAGGCCGTGCGCACCGACTTCCTCGACCAGGAGTGGCCCATCGACGCCCAGCGCCGGGTCAGCAAAAAGATCATGGAGCTGTGGGGTCTTGACCCGGCCCACTGCTATCTGGCCGAGAGCGAGCACCCCTTCACCACCGAGTTCTGGCGCGGCGATGTGCGCATCACGACCCACTACATGCCCCGGGACATCTTCTCGAACCTCTACAGCGTCGCCCACGAGGGCGGCCACGCGCTGTATGAGCTGAACATCAACCCCGACTACGACTACACCGTTGTCACCCACGGCGCGACGATGGGCATTCACGAGAGCCAGTCCCGCCTGTTTGAGAACCTGGTGGGCCGTTCCCGCGCCTTTGTCCACTACCTGTACCCGACGCTGAAGGAACTGTTCCCCGCGCAGCTGGCCGACGTCTCCGCCGAGGAGATTTGGCGCGCCGTCAACCGCGCCGAACCGGGCCTGATCCGCACCGAGGCCGACGAGCTGACCTACTCCCTGCATATCATGGTGCGCTATGAGCTGGAAAAGGCCCTGATGCAAGGTACACTGGCCGTGGCCGACCTGCCCGCCGCCTGGAACGCCAAGTATAAAGAGTACCTCGGCGTCGATGTGCCCGACGATGCCCACGGCTGTTTGCAGGACATCCACTGGTCCATGGGCGACATCGGCTATTTCCCGAGCTATGCCCTCGGCAGTGCCTACGGCGCACAGGCCCTCGACGACCTGCGCAAAACAAACGATTTTGACGCCCAGTGGGCCAACGGCGACGTGGAGCCGCTGAAGGCCGCCTTAAAGGAGCGCGTCTGGCAGTGGGGCAGCATGAAGGAACCCGCCTGGCTCGTCGAGAGCCTCTGCGGCGGCAAGTTCGACCCGCACCACTTCACCGATTATTTAAAGAAGAAATACACCGAGCTGTACGAGCTGTAAAGCCGTCAGCTTCCCGGGTCGATGCAAGCATCGACCCCTACACCGTAGGGGCGGATTCCATATCCGCCCGTAGCCGTTCGCCCTGCCTCCCCTTCCGGGCCATGCGTAGGGCGGGGTGCCCCCACCCCGCCTCCGTTCTCCGCTATACCGCACAAAAAATCCCGTCGGATGCCCTTTTCCGGCGGGATTTTTTCAGCATAATACGCTGTCCGGGAAATTCAGGCAGGTGTACAGGTACCGCAGTGCCTCGTCCATCGTGTCAAACTCGCCGCCGTCTGCCTCGCTGGGGCTGGCGGCGATGGTCGACTTGTCAAACGGGATGCCGTTCTCCCTGCGCCATTCGTCCACCTGCAGTGCTATGTCATTGGCATAGCCCGGGCGGTCCTGCCTGCTGCCGTCGGCGTCAATGTAAACGCAGGCGCCGTACTTTTTCCGGTCCGGCAGGCGCACCAGCTCGGCCAGCGTGTAGTAGTCGCGGTCAAAGTAAAAGAGCATCTGCCCGCGGTAGGCGGCGATCTCCGCCACGCTTTCCTCGCGGTTCGTGATCTGGGGCACGTTGTCCACCAGCCGGTGCAGCTCGTCCAGCAGTGCGTCGCCGTCCTCAGGGTAGGCATCCGTGCCCTTGGCAGCAGCGATTTCCCCAAAGCAGTAGGCCTGCCAGTGGGGCGGGCATTTGCCCAGCTTGGCACGCTCAATGTAGTAGAGCAGGTCAGCGCGGTAGGAGGCAGCGAGTGCGTTCAGACTTTGTTTTTTCATAGCTTGTAGGCCTTTCATTTTGTATCATTTATGGTGTCCGTTTCTCGGAACACCCTCATCTTACCATAACCGTTTGTCGAATCCTGCCGCTTTATAAGACCGAACGCCGTTTTATTTTAGGGACAGCTGTTTTCCGCTGTCGAAAAAACAGCAGGCACGCAAAAACTGCGTACCTGCTGTCTTTTTTGTTACTATTTTACGGGCTGCCCCTGTGCGCACAGCACTGCGTCCAGCGCCGTCAGCTTATCCGGCACACCGCCCAGCTCCATACCGGGGAAATCCGTCTCCACGCCCGCGGACGCCAGCTCATCGGCACAGGCCGCGGGGTCGGCACAAATCGCCTGTGCTTCGGCCAGGATGCCCGGCCAGTTCAGCGCCAGCCGCTCCTGCGCGTCGCCGCTCAGCCCGGCCCGCCAGGTATCCGCTGTACCATCCTCAAACTCCGACGCGCTCAGGTACTCCACCAGCACCGCCGCGGCCCGGGCCGTTTTCAGGCTGCAGCCTGCCGTGTCCGCGCCGAAATCCACCAGCCCATCCAGCACGGCAAGCTGCTCGGTCCGGCTGCCTGCGTGCCCGGTGCCCGCTTCGGACGATACCGCCTGCACCGTGGACGCCGCCTCCGGCACCGCCGGGGCCGCGCACCCGGCCAGCAGGGCGGCCCCCGCTAAGAGAATCGCTAACCTACGCATACCAACGCCCCCAATCCTACCTTATATTATTCACAGCAGGTGTGGCGTGTTTCCTGCTTGCAGCAGTCGCCGCAGCTCTGGCGGCGGATATATTTTTGAATGTCGTCAAAAATCGGCATCAGCGCCTCGCCGTTTTCGGTCAGGCGATACTCGACCCGGGGCGGGACCTCGTTGTAGTCGATGCGCTGCACCAGCCCGTCCGCGGCCAGCTCCTTCAACTGGTTCGACAGCATCTTGTGGGTCACGCCGTCCAGCAGCTTGCGCAGCTCACCGTAGCGCAGCGTACCGTGCGCGCCCACCATGAATAAAATGCGCATCTTCCACTTGCCGCTGATCTGGTCCATGACCTGCTCCATCCTGTCACAGCCCACATCCGCATAGCGGCAGTTACAGTGTTCGTTCGGGTGCATTGCTCACACTCTCCTTTTGGGTAGCGGTTTCTAAAAAGTGCGTACTTGTCAAAAGTGCCTATTTGAATATACTAAGTATAGGGTATTTTCCCCGCGTTTGCAACTTGTTTCTTGGGAATGTTTGCGGTAATATAGTTGTGTATGATTATAAGGTAGGGCAGCCTGACCTCACCCCGCCCTACAATATTCACCGCCAAATGTGCGGAAAATCACCCAAGAGGAGAAAACAACCTATGTACGATGATTTAGTAGAGTTTCTGCAGGAGTCCGTCACCCCGTTCCACGCCGCTGCCACCGCCGAAAGCTGGCTGTGCGCCGCCGGCTTCACCCGGCTGGAGGAGGCCGACTACTGGAACCTTGAGCCGGGCAAGGGCTACTACACGACCCGCAACGGCTCGTCCGTTGTGGCGTGGCGCGTGCCGCAGCACGCCATCGGCGGCTGGCGCATCGTGGCGGCAGCCGTCGTTTTCAACGGTGTCGGCCTTGATTTGCCACAGCGACTCCCCGTCGTGGAAAATCAAGGCCGACACCGTTGAAAACGACGGCTGCCGCCGCCTGAGCGTCGAGGGCTACGGCGGGATGATCATGTCCACCTGGCTGGACCGCCCGCTGACCGTCGGCGGGCGCGCCCTCGTCAAGACCGAGGACGGCATCGAGAGCCGCCTTGTGTACCTTGACCGCGACCTGCTCGTCATCCCGTCGCTGGCCATCCACTTTCAGCGGGACATCAACAAGGGCCACACCTTCAACCCGCAGGTCGATATGCAGCCGCTGTGGGGCCCCGCGGGCAGCCGTACCCTGACCGACCTCGTCGCCGAGTCCCTCGCCGTGGAGGCCGCCGACATTCTGGACAGCGATCTCCAGCTCGTCACCCGCCAGGCCCCGACCCAGATCGGCCCCGACGGTGAATTTTTCATGGCCCCGCGCATTGACGATCTGGAATGTGCCGCCACGACGCTGCTGGGCTTTCTGGATGCGTCCGGGGAGACCGACAGCGCCTGCGCCCCGGTCTGGGCGATGTTCGACAACGAGGAGGTCGGCTCCTCGAGCCGGATGGGTGCCGCGAGCAGCTACCTGCGCGACGTGCTGGACCGCATCCTTGAGGCCGTACCCCACAGCGCACAGGCCAGCCACCGCGCCATGGCCAACAGCTTTATGCTGAGCGCCGACAACGCCCACGCGACCCACCCGAACTTCCCGCAGAAGTCCGACCCCTGCGCGCCCGTGCGGCTGGGCGGCGGCGTGGTGCTCAAGTACAACGCCAGCCAGAAGTACACGACGAACGCCGTCAGCGGCGCGATCTTCCGCGCCATCTGCCGGAAGGCCGACGTGCCGGTGCAGGTGTTCACGAACCGCGCCGACGAGGCCGGCGGCAGCACGCTGGGCAATTTGCAGAGCCACACGCTGCCCATCCCGATGGCAGACATCGGCTGCGCCCAGTTCGCGATGCACAGTGCCGTCGAGACGGCCAGCGTCGCCGACGCCGAGGCCATGACAAAGGCCGTGGCCGCCTTCTACCGTGTCCATCTGCGTGCCCTTGGCGACGGCACCTACACGCTGGAATGAGCACGGGACGCTACGCGCCCAGCCCCAGCGGGCGGATGCACCTGGGCAACCTCATGTGCTGCCTGCTGGCCTGGCTGAGCGCCAAAAGCAAGGGCGGGCAGGTGCTGCTGCGCATTGAGGATCTGGACACCCAGCGCTGCCCCCGCAGCTATGCGGACGCCATTGTGGACGATTTGGCGTGGCTCGGCCTTGCCGCTGACGGCCCGACGCCGCCGGTCTACCAGAGTGACCGCAGCGAAATTTATCAGCGGTACTTCGACGAATTGTCCCGCCGTGGGCTGGTCTATCCCTGCTTTTGCAGCCGCAGTCAGCTGCACGCGGCCAGTGCGCCCCACCGCAGCGACGGGCAGGTCATCTACGCCGGGACCTGCCGCGGCCTGACGCCCGCTGAAATTGCCGAGCGCTCCAAGACCCGCGCCCCCGCCTGGCGCGTGCAGGTGCCCGACGAGGTCATCGCCTTTGAGGACGGCCACATGGGGCACTATGAAGAAAACCTCGCCCGCGACTGCGGGGATTTTTTCCTGCGGCGGGCCGACGGTGTGTTTGCCTACCAGCTGGCCGTCGTTGTGGACGACGCACTGATGGGCGTCGATGAGGTCGTGCGCGGCAGCGACCTCTTGTCCAGCACACCGCGCCAGCTCTGGCTTTACCGGGAGCTGGGCCTGACCCCGCCGAAATTCTACCATCTTCCGCTGCTTTTGGCCTCCGATGGCCGCCGCCTCTCAAAGCGCGACGGCGACCAAAGTCTCGAGAACCTGCGGGAGAAATACACCCCCGAGGAGATCATCGGCAAGCTGGCCTTTGCCTGCGGCCTGCAAGCCTCCCCCGCCCCTACAACGCCCCAGTTCCTGGCCCGCACCTTCGATTGGTCCCAGGTCCCGAAAAGCGACATCGTTCTGCCGGAAAATCTGTTTTAATAAGATAAAAGGCTTCCCCCTCGGGGCTGCGCCCGCAGGCGCGTGTCGAAGCGCAACCGCCGGAGGCGGCTCTTAGCGCGGAGACTGAAGCTGTCACCGAAGGTGACTGATGAGGGCAGACCCCGCCAACACCACCCGCTCACGGGCAGTATCCGTCAGCTCTCCCCTCATCCGGCGCTCCGCGCCACCTTCCCCCTCGGGGGAAGGCTTTCTCTGCACTACCAAAAAAGGAGTATCCCCATGCAACGCTACGAAATCACCGGCATGAGCTGCGCGGCCTGCGCAAGCCATGTGGAAAAAGCCGTTGCGGCGGTGCCGGGTGTGGCATCCGTCGCCGTAAGCCTGCTGACCAACTCAATGCAGGTAGACTACGCCCCCGACGCCGACCCTGATGCCACGGCACGGCGCATCCTCCGCGCCGTGGACGCCGCCGGGTACGGCGCGTCCCTCGCCACCACCGAGAGCGAAAGCGCCGAGCTCGAGGACACCGAGACTCCCAAGCTCAAAAAGCGCCTGATTGCCAGCCTCTGCTTCCTTGTCCCGCTTATGTACGTCTCGATGGGCCACATGATCGGCCTGCCGCTGGGCAGTGTGTTCCACGGCGGCGGCTGGCATGCCATCCTGTACGCGGGCACCCAGCTGGTGCTGACCCTGCCCGTCTGCTGGATCAACCGCGCGTTCTTCCTCTCGGGCTGGAAGGGCATCAAGACCCGCGCGCCCGGCATGGATACCCTCGTCGCCCTCGGCGCCGGCGCGTCGCTGGCCTACGGCGTGTTCGCCATCGTCATGATCTGCATCGGCCTGTCCACCGGCAACGACGACCTGGTCATGCAGTACCGCCACGACCTTTATTTTGAGTCGGCGGCCATGATTTTAACGCTCATCACCGTCGGCAAAACGCTGGAAGCCTACAGCAAGGGTAAGACCACCGACGCACTGAAAAGCCTGATGAAGCTGGCCCCCCAGACCGCCTGCGTCCTGCGCGGCGGCGAGCAGGTCACAGTCCCGGTCAGTGAGGTCAACGTCGGCGACCTCTTTTTAGTCCGCCCCGGTGAGAGCATCCCCGTGGACGGCACCGTCACCGAGGGCATCTCCACTGTCAACGAGGCCGCCCTGACCGGCGAGAGCATGCCGGTGGACAAGTTCCCCGGCTCCCCCGTCAGCGCCGCGACCATCAACCAGAACGGTGCGCTGACCTGCCGTGCCGAGCGCGTCGGCCAGGACACGACGCTGTCCCAGGTCATCCGCCTGGTGCGCGACGCCGCCGCGACGAAGGCCCCGCTGGCCAAGACCGCGGACAGGGTCTCCGGCATCTTCGTGCCCACCGTCATCTGCATCGCCGCGGCCACGTTTGTCATCTGGCTGCTGCTGGGCCAGACCTTTACATTTGCGCTGGCCCGCGGCATCAGCGTGCTGGTCATCAGCTGCCCCTGCGCCCTGGGCCTGGCGACGCCCGTCGCCATCATGGTCGGCAGCGGCGTGGGTGCCAAAAACGGCATCCTGTTCAAGACCGCCGCCAGCCTCGAAACCACTGGCTACACCGACGCCGTGCTGCTGGATAAGACCGGCACCGTCACCACCGGTGAACCCAACGTTGTAAAAATCTTCGGCACCCGCAACGTGCCCGAGAAATTCCTGCTCAGCATGGCCGCCGGTCTGGAGCTGCGCAGTGAGCACCCGCTGGCCCGCGCCATCCTGCAGCGCGCCGAGAAGGACCATCTGTCCTACGCCACTGTGACCGACTTTGAGGCCGTACCCGGCAAGGGTCTGCGCGGCAAGGTCGCGGGCAAGGTCATTGCGGGCGGCAATGCCGATTTCATCCGCGAGACCTGCGCCCTGCCCGACGACCTGCAGCAGGCGGGCGACGAGATGAGCGCCGACGGCATCACGCCGCTCTACTTCTCGCTGGCCGGTAAGGCCGCAGGCGTCATCGGCGTGTCCGACGTCGTGAAGGAGTCCTCCGCCGCCGCCATCGCCCAGATGCAAACGCTCGGCCTGCAAGTCGTGATGCTGACCGGCGACAACGCCGCCACGGCCCGCCACATCGGCGCGGCTGTCGGCCTCGACGCCGACCATGTCATTGCGGGCGTCCTGCCCGCGGGCAAGGAAGCCGAGGTCCGCGCACTGCAAAAGCAGGGCCGCGTCGCCATGGTCGGTGACGGCATCAACGACGCCCCCGCCCTGACCCGCGCCGAGACCGGCATTGCCATCGGTGCCGGTGCGGACGTCGCACTGGACGCCGCCGACGTTGTGCTGGTGCGCAGCGACCTGGCCGATGTGCCCGCCGCGGTGCGCCTGTCCCGCGCGGTGGTGCGCAACATCCACCAGAACCTGTTCTGGGCGTTCTTCTACAACGCCATCTGCATCCCGCTGGCGGCGGGCGTGTTCACGGGCTTCGGCATCACGCTGAACCCGATGATCGCCTCTGCGGCCATGAGCCTGTCCAGCGTCTGCGTCGTCACAAACGCCCTGCGGCTGAACACCTTTGACCCGCGCAGCGCCGCCCACGATGCCCCGCCGAAGCGCAAAGCCCCGGTCCGCGCGTCTGCGCCCGAGATCCCCTGCCCCACCGGCAGCTGCCCCGTGCAGCCTGCCCCGGAAAATAAAACCACCCAAACGGAGGGAACTGCCATGAAAAAGACGATTCACATTGAAGGCATGATGTGCGGCCACTGCGAGGCCACCGTGAAGAAGGCATTGGAGGCCCTGGACGGCGTGCAGAGCGCCGAGGTCAGCCACGAGAAGGGCACTGCCGTTGTGTCCCTGACCCACGATGTGGCCGACGCCGACCTCAAGACCGCTGTCGAGGCCAGGGATTACACCGTCACTGGCATCGACGCATGAGCGCCATCCGCCGCCGCTGGCGCTTCACCGGCACAGTGCAGGGCGTAGGTTTCCGCTATTATGCCCGCGCCGCAGCCCTGCATCTGGGCCTGACCGGCTGGGTCGCCAACAACTGGGACGGCAGCGTCACGCTGGAGGCCCAGGGCGAGCGTGCCGCCCTCGACGCCCTTGTCCCCCTCATCGAGCGCAGCAACCGCTGGGCCCGCATCGAGAACGTTGAAGTCACCCCCCTGCCCGTAAAGGAGCACGAATACGGGTTTGGGGAGAGAAGCGGAGAGTAATTTTCAGAGAGGAGATAGGAGTTAGGAGAGAGGAGAGAACCCTGCTGTGGGAAAATCTCCTATCTTCTCACTCCTATCTCCTCTCTTTTTGGCTTGCACTTGTCTGTTATTGCAGGTATAATACTATTATATCAACATCAAAAGGGGTTTTCACATTGCCCGGTACTTTATATCTTGTCGCCACGCCTATCGGCAATCTGGATGACATGCCGCCGCGTGTGGCGGCTACCTTCGGCCTGGCGGACTTCGTCGCGGCTGAGGACACCCGCGTCACGCTGCGGCTGCTCAACCATCTGGGCCTCAAAAAGCCGCTGGTCAGCTACTATGAGCACGCGCTCCACCACGGCGAGGCCATCCTGAACCGCATCGAGGCCGGGGAGAATTGCGCCCTGTGCAGCGATGCCGGTATGCCCTGCATCAGCGACCCCGGCGAGCAGATCGTCCGCGAGGCCCATGAGCGCGGCATCAGGGTCGTGCCCATCCCGGCGGCATCGGCCTGCGTCACAGCGCTGGCGGCCAGCGGCCAGCCCACGGCCCGCTTTGTGTTCGAGGGCTTTCTGCCCGTCCCCAAGCGGGACCGCCGCGAACGGCTGGCCTTTTTGCAGAACGAGACCCGCACGATGATCTTCTACGAGGCCCCGCACAAGCTGCGCGGCACGCTGGACGACTTGGCCGCTGCCTTCGGCGCGGACCGCTCGGTCTCGCTCTGCCGTGAGCTGACCAAACTGCATGAGGAGATCAAAAAGACGACTCTCGGCGAGGCCGTGGCCTTTTATAAGGACAACGACCCCCGCGGCGAGTATGTGCTGGTTCTGGCCGGTACCGACCCTGCCGCCGTCGAGCAGGCCGCCGCGCCGACCCTGGAAGAAGCCGTCGCCGCCGCCCGCGCCCTGCAAGCGGGCGGTCTGCCCCCCGCCGCCGCCGCCAAACAGGCCGCCGCCGGGACACCGTTTAGTAAGGGTGAAATATATAAAGAGCTTATAAAATAAAAAGCCTTCCCCCTTGGGGCTGCGCCCGCAGGCGCGTGTCGGAGCGCAACCGCCGTAGGCGGCCCTTAGCGCGGAGACTGAAGGTGGCCGAGGCCCCGCCCAAGGCCGGATGAGGGGCAGCCCTGCGTCATCGCCCATTCACGGCCATACCTCCGCAAGCTCTTCCCTCATCAGCCGCCTGCGGCGGCAGCTTCTCCCCCAGGGGAGAAGCCTTTTTCAACAGGAGTCTATTTCTATGTGTAAAATTCTAGTCATTTCCGACGTTCATGGCCGTCTGCGCGACCTGCGGTGGGTGCTGCAAAACGAGACCGCCGACGCCATGTTCTACCTCGGTGACGGTCTGTACGACCTGAACGCCGCGCTGGAGCTGCGCAGGGAGCCGGTGCCCTATCCCATCTACCGCGTGGCCGGCAACTGCGACGTCAACTACAGCGAGCCGTCCGAGGGGCTCGCCCCCTTCGGCGGGGTGCTTTTCTTCTACACCCACGGGCATCACTACGGCGTCAAGATGGGCAGTGAACGCCTGGCCGAGTGTGCCGGTGAGCGCGGCGCAGATGTAGCGCTGTTCGGCCACACCCACCGGCGCGAGCTGGTGCGCGGCGTCGGCACGGCAGCCACGGTGTTCAACCCCGGCAGTCTGCGCGACGGCGGCAGCTACGGCGTCATTACGATTGAAAACGGCAAATGCAGCTTTACCTGGAAGAGGGTGCCTGAATTTTGAACGAGAGCGTAATTTACCTGCCCGAGGTAGACAGCACCAACCTTTGGGCCAAGCATAATCTGGACAAGTTCGGTCCCATCGGCGCGGTCTACACCACCCACCAGACCGCCGGGCGGGGCCGCCTTGGCCGCAGCTGGCTTGATGCACCCCACAAGGGCCTGTACTACACCGCCGTCATCAGGACCGATCTGGTCCAGCCCGCCACGCTGCCGCTGTTTGCCAGTCTGGCCGTCTGCGACGCCCTGCGCGAGCGCTACCGCATCGACTGCCAGATCAAGTGGCCGAACGACCTTTTGCTGAACGGCAAAAAAATCGTCGGCATCCTGTGCGAGGTCGGCCCCGACGGCCACAGCATCGTGGTGGGCATCGGCATCAATCTGGCCCAGCCGCAGGAATATTTCGACGCCGCGGGTCTGCCCCACGGCACCAGCCTGGCTCTGCAGGGCGTGCCCGTGGACATGGACACCGACCCGGAGTGGCTGGCTCAATACATGACCGACTTCGGCTTTGACCGCGCGCTCTACACCTACGAGGCCGAGGGCTTCGCCCCCTATCGCGAGCGCTACAAGGCGCTCTGCGTCAATCTGGGCCGCCGCGTCACCTACGACGGCGGCGCCGGAACCGCCGTTGACGTGGACGACGAGGGCCGTCTCATCGTCCGCGACGAGACCGGCGACACCCGCGTCTTTACCGGCGAGGTCAGCGTAAAGGGAATTTACGGGGAGGTGTAATCATTGCCGCCCCGTAGGGGCCGGGCATGCCCGGCCCGCAGCTTTCCCGCCGGCATCCGCCCACTGTGCACCTCCGGGCCGCACATGTGCGGCCCCTACTGCTCTATAAAAAACACAGAGCGTTCCTCCCATCCCGGGAAGAACGCTCTGTTTTTTTAATTCATCTTCAGATATTTCCGTACCGGCAGCGACACGGCACCGGCAACGACGCAGCAGAGGACCCACTCAAAAATAGCCTGCACGCCGACCAGCAGCACAATGAACATAAACGCATTCTGTGCGCCCAGCGTGTTGGCCAGGTTCTGCACATAGTCACAGTTATAGAAGATCAGTACCAGAAAGCCCATGAAGAACACGGTGTTCAGCACCGGCGCGGACAAGCCGCCCAGGAAGCAGGCCAGCTTCTCATTCTTGGGCATAGCCTTGCGCAGCGCGTTGAAGATCAGCGCGGTGCACAGTCCCATCAGCACACGGGCCACAAAGCAGACCACAAAGGTGCCCGCAGGGCTGACCTGGAACAGGGCTGCGCCCATGGCGGACTTGCCCTCAACAGCCTGAATAAAGCTGGTTGCGCCAAAGACACCGCCCAGAATAGCACCTGCCATAGGGTTCATCGTCATAGCGCCGATGGCCACGGGCACGGTGAGCAGCGACGCCGACAGCGGGCCGATCTGCAGATAGCCCAGCGGCGTGTAGTTCAACACAAGCAGAATGGCCACCAGCAGCGCAAGCTGGGTGAGCCAACGGACGTTGGTACGGTTTTTCATATTCAATTTTCCTCCTGCTGCCGTCTCCTACAAATCGGGAGTACAGCGCAAATGTACGGTCCTATCGGGCCGCCGAAACCAAGTATACAGCAAACAGCAGGAAAACGCAAGCAAAAAATCGGCTGCCAAAAGGCTTCTCCCCACGGGGGAAGGCGTATAAATTACAGCTTTCCCTCGATCAGCAAGTCTCTGACTTCCAGCAGATCCTCACATTTCCTGTCATACAGCTGCGCGATCTCCTCCGTCGGCTGCATCAGATCCGGCACCATCACGGTCACACAGCCCGCGGCGCGGCCCGCGCGCACGCCGTTAAAGCTGTCCTCCAGCACCAGGCAGTCATGCGGGTCAAGGTGCAGCTTTTTCGCCGCGACCAAAAAGGTGTCGGGTGCGGGCTTGCTGTGGGCGACCTCCGTACCGGAGACAACATCGTGGAAATACCGCGCCGTGCCGGTGGTCTGCAAATTCATCTCGATCATATTCCGCGGGCTCGAGCTGGCCACAATGCGCGGCAGGCCCATGTCCTCCAGTGCGGCCAGCAGCTCCTTCAGCCCCTTTTTGCAGGGTACGCCCCGGGCAAAGCGCTCGTCCGCCAGCTGCCAGATCTTGTCCAGCACCTTCTGCGGGTCGCCGGGGATGTACTCGGCCACATGGCGGCGCAGGTTGTCCCCCGCCAGGCCGCGTCCCCCGGCCCTAAACTTCTCCATATCCGCGGGCAGCGGCAGACCCAGCGCGGCGCACGCGGGTTCCCACAGGGTATCCCACAGGCGCTCGGTGTCAAACATCAGCCCGTCCATATCAAAAATAACGCCTTTTACCATCGGTGTCATCCTTTCGCGAAACATAATTTTCTCTATTGTACCGCAGTTTCGGACATGATGCAAGAAAAAAGGCTTCCCCCTCGGGGCTGCGCCCGCAGGCGCGTGTCGGAGCGCAACCGCCGGTAGGCGGCTCTTGGCGCGTAGACTGAAGCTGTCGTCGCAGGCGACTGATGAGGGAAAAGTGTGCCACTACAACCCATTCAAGGGCAATTTCCGCAAACTTGCCCCTCATCCGGCCCTACGGGCCACCTTCCCCCGCAGGGGAAGGCTTTTTCACTTTTCCAGATACCCCCGCACCTTGTCCAGTGCCTCGCGGCCCTCGCGGTGGCCGCGGTTATACAGGTCCAGCAGCTTGTTCTCGTCGCCCTCAAACCGGCCTATCGTGATCGGCTCCTGCGGGCGCACGCAGCAGATGCGCCCGTCCGCCTCCAGCTCATCCAGCTGATCCATCAGGGTGTTGTAGCGCAGCTCCTGGGTCAGCATATCGGCCAGAAACAGCGGCTTATCGCTGTAAAAGTCGTCGTACAGGTCCACCATCTTCTGGCCGGGCATCGCCTTGCGGAAGCCCTTCTGCCGCGTCGTGATGACAACGATCTTTTCAAAGCCCTCGTTCAGCGCCCAGTTCAGCGCGATTGGGCAGGAGCATCCGCCGTCGAGGTACGGCTGACCATCCAGCACGACAGGCACGGATGCCAGCGGCAGGCTGGCCGACGCGCGTACGGCCTCGTCGAACGGAAAATCCGTCTTTCCCTTCTCAAAGTAGGCGGGCTTGCCGGTCTCGACGTTCGTCGCCACCGCAAAGACCCGCATACCGCCGTGGGCGAAGGTCTCCTCGTCGAAGGGCACTTCCTTTTTGACGTCGTTCAGCATAAATTTCAGGCCAAACAGGCTGCCGCCGCGCAGCGCCGCCTTGGGGCCGAAGTACCGGCTGTCGTGGCGGTAGCGCAGGTTGATGCTGGCGGACCGCCCCGGCTGGTGGGACGCATAGTTCAGTGCGTTCAGTGACCCGGCAGAGACTCCGGCCACCGCCGGGAAATAGACGTCGTTCTCCATAAAGGTATCCAGCACGCCCGCCGTGAACAGCCCGCGCAGCGAGCCGCCCTCCAACAGCAGGATCGAATTGTCCGGTATCGTGATTTTGCTCATAAACAGCACCCCCTATTTAGCTATTTTACCGTATAAAATCCGCAGGTGCAAGCAAAAAAGCGCTGCAGTTTTACACATCGGGCAAATTGTGCTAAAATAGAGAAAACGCTCCGAGAGGATGATTGCTATGGTATCCCTTCGCGGTCTCACACTGACCGCCGCCCGGCCGCGCATCATTGTGCCACTGTTCGCCCGCGATCCGGCAGCGCTCTGCCCTTTGGCGAAAGCCGCCAGCGCCGACCCCGCCGCCGATCTGGTCGAGCTGCGTCTGGACCCGCTGCCCGCGGATGAATTTCTGAACGCGCTGGCGCTTGTGCGCGGCATCGTGGACAAGCCGCTGGTCGTCACGATCCGCACCCGGGCCGAGGGCGGTGAGCTTGCCCTGACGCCCGACGCCTACGCCGCGCACTGCCGTGCCCTGCTGGCACGCGGCGGCGTGGACGTGCTGGACATTGAGTGGCGGGCCTGCGGCGCGTTCCGCGCCGAGCTGCGCGACGCAGCCCACGCCGCCGGGGCCGCAGCGCTTTTCAGCGAGCATCACTTTGACGCCACGCCCGCCACGGATGCCATGGCGGACACCCTGACCGGCATGGCCGACGCCGGAGCCGACATTGCCAAGCTGGCCGTTATGCCCCGCTGTGCCGCCGACGCCGCCCGCCTGCTGGAGGCCACAGCCCGCGCCGCCGACGCCCGCCCGGACACACCGCTCATCACAATGAGTATGGGCCCGCTGGGTGCCGTCACCCGCTTCTGCGGCGGTGCCTTCGGCAGCTGCGCGACCTTCGGTGTGACCTCCGGCACCTCCGCCAGCGCCCCCGGCCAGCCGCCCGCGGATCTGCTGAAGGCAAAGCTGATAACCGCGCCCCTGTAACGCACCTCTGTAGGGGCCGGACATGTCCGGCCCGCGGCCTTCCCGCAAGCGCCCGTCTGCCGTACACCGCCGGGCCGGGCATGCCCGGCCCCTACGGCACTGCTGCAATAAAAACGCCTGTTTGCCCTTTGCATCGTAGGGTGGGGTCTTGACCCCACCGCGCCGCCTCCCGTTATTTCAACGTAAAAGCATGACCGAACTGTAGGGGCCGGATATGTCTGGCCCGCGGCCTTCCCGCAAGCGCCCGTCCGCCGTACACCGCCGGGCCGGGCATGCCCGGCCCCTACGGCACTGCTACAATAAAAAACGCCTGTTTGCCCTTTGCATCGTAGGGTGGGGTCTTGACCGCTCCCTACAAAGTAATGGCAAACAGGCGTTTTCCTGTTCTCAAAACAAAAAAACGCGCGGCCCCCTTTGCCTGAGGGCCGCGCGGAATGTGCTAATGTAGCTTACTCAGCCTGGATAGCACCAGTGGGGCAAACGCCCTCGCAAGCGCCGCAGTCAACGCAGGAAGCTGCATCGACAACAGCCTTGTCCTCCATGGTGATTGCGCCAACGGGGCAGGTGTCAACACATGCACCGCAAGCAACGCACTCGCTGGAAACGGTATGAGCCATCGTGAACTCCTTATCTCCGTGCTGAATCTATAGTTTGTACCCTCCCGGCCCTGCACGGCTGCTCCCCGGGATGGCACACAGTCGGTTTGCTCTGCCTACTGCGTTGTATTTAGTGTATCACATTACGACTGATTTGGCAAGTGCCATATCTTGAATTTTTTCAGCGGTAAGCCGCAACTAACTGCCGCTGTAGTCCGTTATTTGTCCTCTTTATCAGCGGGGAGCGGTGTGCGCTTGCCGCCGCGGACATAGACGCATTCGTCGCGCTTATAGATGCGCGGCGCCAGAATTTCCACGTTGGAGCGCACCTTCAGTGTGCCCGCCACCACGTTCACTTCAATGACCGTGCCCTCGCCGTCCGGCGTGCGGACGATGCTGCCCACCTGCGGCGTGATCGAGTTCAGGTATTCATAGCTCTTTTGTTCATAAGCCAAACAGCACATCAGGCGTCCGCACGACCCACTGATCTTGGCGGGGTTCAGGCTCAGCCCCTGCTCCTTCGCCATCTTGATGGACACGGGCTGGAAGTTTTTCAAAAACCGGCTGCAGCAGAACGGCTGACCGCAAAGCCCCAGGCCGCCCAGCATCTTGCTCTCATCGCGCACGCCGATCTGGCGCAGCTCGATGCGGGTGTGGAACTGGGACGCCAGATCCTTGACCAGCTCGCGGAAGTCCACGCGGTTGTCGGCCGTGAAGTAGAACACCAGCTTGCTGCGGTCCAGCGTGTACTCGGCATCGACCAGCTTCATTTTCAGGTTGTGGGCGGCAATGCGCTGCTCACAGATATGGTACGCCTGCTGCACATCGGCGCGGTTCTGGCGCATACGGCGCACGTCCACGGCATCCGCCACGCGGATGACCGGCTTGACCTCGCGGGAGAAGCCCGGCACCTCATGCGCGGCGCGGACGACCTCGCCGCATTCGGTGCCGCGGGCCGTCGTGACGACGACAAAGTCGCCCTCCTTGATCTTGAACTCGCCCGGGTCAAAATAATACGCCCGGCCGTTCTCTTTAAATTTAACGGATACTACTTTCATTGGTTCGGTCCTTTTATATGGTCATTGTCATTTTAGCATTGTTGCAGGGGGGGGCGGCACCCCCGACGCCCCGGGCGGATATGGAATCCGCCCCTGCGCATGTAGGGCGGCTTCCCCCCTCGGGGGAAGCTGTCAGCGGCCCTGACCGCTGACTGATGAGGGCGGAGTTTCCGCAGTCGCCCGTCAATGGGTTGCTGCCGGTAAGTTTCCCCCTCATCCGGCCCCGCGGGCCACCTTCAGTCTCCGCGCTAAGAGCCGCCTACGGCGGTTGCGCTCCGACACGCGCCTGCGGGCGCAGCCCCTCGGGGGAAGGTTTTTCACGCAATTTCCCCCGCCAGCACGGCCACGTTTAACCGCAGATTTCCGTTTCCGGTCAGGCTTTTCCTTGCCCGGGCGTCGGCGTTCAAAATCTTCGCCGCGCCCGCCGGGTTCAGCCCGCCGCACTGCTCCTGCCCGTAGGCGGGGCGGCGCAGCACGGCGCTGCACAGCTGGTCCAGCGTCCACAGCAGGGCCGCAAAGCCGTCCTTGTCGCGCTCGTACTTCGTCAGCAGCGCCAGCGCGCGGTAGGTGTCGCCCTGCGCCGCGTAGCCGCACAGCGTTTTGGCCATGCCCAGCGCGGCTTTGGCCGTCGGGTCGTTCCAGCTTTTCAGCGCGGTGCCGATGTGTCCCTCATACAAAAACGCCAGCTCCTCCGCCGCCTTGGCGGGCAGACGCTCGGCCTTTAAGCGGGCGGCACAGTCTGCCGCGGGCACCGGCGCAATCGTGTAGGCCGCGCACCGGCTGCGGATCGTCGGCAGCACGGTGGCCGCGCTCGTCGCCGTCAGCAGGAACAGCACCCCCTCGGGCGGCTCCTCGATGATCTTCAGCATCGCGTTGGCGGACGACCCGTTCAGATTCTGCGCGCCGTAGATGAACAGCACGCGGCCCGCCGCGTCGGTGGACAGCGCCGAGCGCTGGATCGCCTCCCGCGCCTCGCGCACCTTTTTAACGGGGATCTGCCCGCTTGCACCCTCGCCCTGCAGAACCAGGCATTCGGTGTCCTCTTTTTTCAGCACGGCCTCGGCGTGGGGGCCGCCGGCAGGGTACAGGTAATCTGCAGCAAGACAGCGCGCAGCAAAGCCCGCGCCGCAGCCCGGCTCCCCCACCAGCAAAACCGCATGGGGCAGCCGCCCGCCGCGCAGGGCCGTGCCAAGCTCGGCTTTCAGCGCGTCATTGCCCGCCAGGCGCTCCAGCATCACAGCTTCTCGAAGCGCTCGACGTTCGTGACCATGACGGTAGCGCCGCCGACCGTGACCTCCATCGGCATCGTGCTCTCAATGCCCAGGCCCAGCGTGGCCGTGCCGGGCACGATCTCGGTGCGCTGCTTGCAGCACTTGGAGATGATGCCGATGCAGTCATCGACGCGCTCGTCATCGGTGCAGATCAGCAGCGTCATGTTGCCCGCCATCAGAAAGCCGCCGGTGGTGGCCAGACGGGTGACGTAGAACTTGCTTTTCAGCAGCTCGTTGCAGACATTCTTGGAATCCTCTTTATTGACGATTGCAGTGATAAGCTTCATGGTTAACCAGCCTTTCTATTGATACATCGAATTTTTCAGCGGTTGCGGTTTTCCCAGTCGCGGCGGCGCTTCCAGTCCTTCACGGCGTCAACGCACCAGTCAAAGACCTCGCGGCCATAAAACGCCAGAAAACCCGCCAGCCCCAGCACGAGGCTGACCTTGATGGCGAAGCTGCCCGTCAAAAAGCTGAAGGCCCAAAACGCCAGCTCGATCCAGCCCAGGTATTTCATCTTGAACGGAATGATGCCAAACAGCAGCACCATCTGATCCGGCCACAGCCAGGTATAGGCGAACAGCATGCTCTGGAAGATGGCGCTCGGCCCGGCGTAGCCTGTCAGAAAGCAGCTAACCCACGCACCCAGCATGCCCAGCGCCAGAAACAGCGTCGTGCGGAAATCGCCCCAGACGCGGGCCAGCGCGTTGCCCAGCCAGTAGTAGAACAGCAGGTTCAGCACGCCAAAGACGCCGCCCAGCCAGATGGGCACAAACAAAAACGTGATAAGGCGCCAAATCTGTCCGTGCAGCACATAGGTGCGGCTCAGCATCAGCAGACTGTCGAAATTGCGGTTGAAAAACAGTATGATGATGCCTGCCGCCAGCTGTCCGATCAGCAGCCCGTTGATGAGGTTCGGGATGCCGAGGTTGCCGTAGCGGCGTTCGAGTTTATCGATCCAGTTCATGGGAGAAGCCCTCCGTTGCATACAAATTTACAGAATATATTATAGCAATTCCGCGCGCAAAGTGCAACAATTCCCTGTCGAATCCCTTGCGGCAAACCGGAAAATGTGCTACGCTTTTATCTATAACAAGGAAACGAGGCCGAACATGGGACGTACATCCACCAAAGAAAACAAAAACAGTTACCAGCTTGCCCGCGAGGAGCTGGGCCTGACCCGCGAAAAAGCCAGTGAGCTGCTGGAAACGATAGCCCCCGAGCGCATTGAAAAAATTGAGAACGAACGCACCGTGCCTCGCCCCGACGAGGTGCTGACGATGGCCGAAAAGTACAAGCGCCCGTCGCTGTGCAACTGCTACTGCTCGCAGCAGTGCCCTATCGGCCAGCGGTACGTACCGTTTGTCACGCGGCGCGAGCTGCCGGCCATCATCCTTGAGATGCTGGCCTCGCTGAACGCAATGAACAGCAAGAAGGAGCGCCTGATCGAGATCGCCGCGGACGGCAAAATTTCCAACGACGAAATCGACGATTTCATCCATATCCGTCAGGAGCTTGAGCGCATCTCCCTCACCGTGGAGACCCTCCAGCTCTGGACCGAGCGCATGCTGGCCAACGGCCAGATCGACGCGGAGACGTATAAAAGGAAGCTGCAGGAATAACCTTCTATCTCTCCCCCACCAGCAAAAATTCCCCTCTATTTTTCTCTTTTTCTCCTGTTTCTGCAACAATTCCCGTGCTAAAATCGTATTACAGGTTGAGGGAACACGCCCTCGCCTGACCGCGTACCTGCACAAAGGAGTTATAGAGGATGTTTACGCTGTTTGTTCTTTTTGTTTTTGCCTGGCTGTTCGTCAAGTCTGTCGGTTTGGCCTTCCATGTGACTTGGGGCCTGGCGAAATTCGTCGCCACACTGCTGTTCGTGATTGCCCTGCCGCTGCTGGTGGTTTTCGCCGTCGTCGGCGCGCTGCTGCCTCTGCTGCTGCCCCTGGCCCTCGTGGCTGCCGCCTTCTGCATTCTGAAAAAGGCATAAAGTACCCAACCGCCGTGCGGCCCGGAGCTGCACGGCGGTTTCTTGTCATTGAGGTGTCGGCGTGGTATACTTGTAGTCAGGGCGTTTTGCGCCTGCTATCATCCAACAAAGAGGTTTTTCCCATGAAGCTCGTTGTCTGTTTTCCCGGGATCGGCTACCACTGTGATAAGCCGCTGCTCTACTACAGCCGTAAGCTGGCGGCCTGCGCCGGGTACGACCACCCCCTTTTGCTACAATATACCTACCACAAGGACGGCCTGCGCGGCAGCCCCGCCGCCCTGCGCGAGGCATTTGACACCCTGTACGCCCAGGCCGAGGCCCAGCTGTCCGCCGTAGATTGGCCGCAATACGACGATGTACTGTTTCTTTCCAAGAGCATCGGCACCGCTGTCTCCGCCGCCTTCGCCCAGCGCCACGGCATCCCCTGCCGCCAAATTCTCTACACGCCGCTCTCCCTGACGTTTGCGCTTGCCCCGCAGAATGCCCTTGCCTTTTTAGGCACCGCCGACCCCTGGAGCGATGCTTCCTCCGTCGCCGCCGCAGCCCGCGCCAACGGCACGCCGCTCTGTCTTTATGAGAACGCCAATCATTCCCTGGAAACCGGCGACGTTTTGCACGACCTGGCGACCCTGCAGGACGTCATGCAGAAAACGCAGACGTTCATTGCAGATACACCCCACTGACATTTTTCCCCCCAACATTTTCCCACCCGCAAAGAATTGACATTTGCCCCGCAAGCTGTTATAATAAACTGTACAAAATTTATGCTGTGGAGCATTACTCAAGTGGTCGTAAGAGGGAGCACTCGAAATCACACCCTGCGGGAAGTTCCGCGCAACAAAATTAAATATGCAGATGTACTCAAGAGGTCGTAAGAGGGAGCACTCGAAATGCTTTAGGACAGGAGACTGTCGCGTGGGTTCGACTCCCACCATCTGCGCCATATCCGTCGTAGAATCGAAAGATTTTACGACGGATATTTTTGTTTACGGCTTTGAAATGTGATGCTGTAAGTTTACGCAATGACTATTACAAGCCAAAATCCACTTGCAACAATAATCTGTTGCAAAAAGCCATTTGTTGCCCGAATTGTTGCCCACAGTTCATGATTTCCTGCGCGAAGGGATAATAACTTATAAAGAGTTATCTCCAACAGCAGCGTTTTTCGGTGTTGCGAATACTGCTTGGTGGTATGCCGTCAGCACACTGAGCTTGCGCTGCTCCTGTACTTGTACATAGCGGGTCGTGACGGTGTTGATTTTCAGATTTACGCCCATTTGCTGGGAAAAATCGTCCACTGAATGTCCGAGAATTTGGCTAACTGCATAAAAATCACCTGTCAAATTGTACATATTGGTGCCCGCTGTGCCGCGTAGATCGTGAAATCGGATTTTCGGCATCCCAGTGCTACGCATAAATCCGTTAAACTTGACCGAAATACGCTTTTGTAAGTATGGCGAACCGTCCGGCTTGCACACAACAAGATCGTTATCGTAATACTTGACCCCGCCGAGCTTGCACAACCGCCGCTGGTCGGCTTGTTCCTGTCTAAGCCGTAAAAAGATTGGCAGTGCTTCTTCTGTAATGGGAAATGAACGTGTTTCGCCTTCGTCACGGTCTTTCAATGGTTCCAAGTGCGGCACAATTTTAGCATCTTTCGGCAGGTCACAGGGAATTTGGCCTCGCAAGGTAATTTGCCTATGCGTCAAATCAACATCACGCCAGCGTAGCCCCAGCGCTTCGCTGAGTCGCAGCCCAAACAGAACAGCGAGCAGCACCACGGTCTCAAGTGCATTACCATGTACAAACGCCAAAAGCTGCTGCACCTGTTCCACGGTGTACTTGTCATATTTGCGCCCGGCGTTCTTACTAAACCGTGTCATAATGTTCTTGGCTGGGTTGTTTGGAATGTAGCCATACTTTACCGCCGAGGACAGCGCAGAGCTTAAAATTCGATGGCAATAACGCACTGAATTCTCCGCCAGTCCCTTCTCACGCAGTTGCGCAATCATATCGTCAATCATTTGGGGTGTCAGTTTATTCAGAGGTACTTCGCCCAGCATGGGAATTAGATGTATGTTTATGCCGCTCCAATAGCTGTATCGCGTACTTTTTGCAAGGTTATGGTGGTAGCTTTCGTACCACTTGGGCAAATACTCTTTTAGCTTTTGCTTGCTTTCCGGTCCATAGCCGACCATAGCGGCGCTGCCAGTCTGTAACTCCAGCTTGATCTGTGCCTCATACAATTCTGCTTCCCTGCGCGTTGCAAAACCACGTTTAGCAATGCTTTTCTGCCTGCCGTTCTCGTAGACTTTCACATTGACATCGTAGACGATGCCCGATCTGCCTGTTAAAATTCCTTGGCTGTTTCGCTTGTTTTTGACTTTTCTCTCGCGGATCGCCATATCAGCACCCACCACTTACAGACCTTGCTGGGGTCTTGGCACGGTTGTAATAATCCCAAATCGCCTGTTCGGAAATCAGGCGGCGGTTGCCGTTCTGGATGAACTCCAACTCGCCGTTGTCCATCAACTGGCGCAGTCGATTTTCTCCGATGCCGGAAACAACTGCCATTTGTTCCACAGTTTTCAGCATCGGTTCAAACGGATTTCGCACAGCTTGCGGTGTTTTTTGCTTTGCATATCTTGCCATAACTATCCCTCCTGCGGTATAATTTATAAAACAAATTGTTTGTGGTACTTGTGCACAGCACAGGAACACGATCATTTGTAAGGCTTGAAGATTTGGTATATTCAGTTTTCAAGGTACTTGTAAGCAACACATACATTTTGTATTTCCTGCTTACAAGTATATTATATGACACACTTTTTGTATGTCAACTGTTTTCGGTATAAATTCTTATTTTTTTAACATTTGGGAGACTTGTTATGGATACCCAAGGAAGAAGAATAAAAAAATTGCGTTTGGCTAAAGGTCTTTCGCAAAAGCGCCTGTCCGATATGGTTGGAATTGTACCTACCCACTTACAGGCCTACGAATACGGAACACGCCACCCAAAAGAAGAAATTCTCAATCGGCTGGCAAAAGCATTAGATGTCACACCAAGTATGCTTCAACCGTTAGATGTTGATACCGTAAATGGTCTACTTGGCATTATCTATGAAATGCACACCAGCTACCATGGCTTGGAAATTGTAGAAGAAGATGGACAGGTTTCTATCCGCTTGCCAAACACTTTACAAGCAATGCCTGCAAAAAAATCGTTGCTTAGGATCAAGAAAATTCTGGACGACTATACATACCAGCCTTATCCAGAATACCAGTCAGCGAAAGACATCGAAGACGAAAATCAAATTCTACCGGATACGGGCGTTACTGTTGCGCAGGAGAAACGCTGGGTCAAAGAGCAAGAAGGTCTGTTGCTGCGGGCAACAGATTTATATAGCCCAGATGTGAATTACAATCAAATCGAGGCCGATCGAAAGGCGCTTCGTAAGCAATATCCGGATGACAGCGAAGATGAGGATTAACCTTTATGGATACTTATCAACTGAATGAACAGCAACAGCGATTAGCAGAAACTTTTTATAACGATTATTCTCTTATCAAATTTGGGGCTTATGGGGAAGAATACCTTTATACTGTTTGCGATGTAGATACAAGAAAATATCATGCCCTGAGAGAAAGACCAGATTATAGACAGTTTATTGCCGATAAGGACAAATACTATCGCCAGATGCTAAGTAACCTAATGGCGCTGCGATGCAATTTTTCAGCCGATTCGTTTATTGAAGACAAAGAAAAGCGCCCATATATGTGGAACCATGTGACAGATAGATTATTGCGAGAATGTGAGCCTATCGTAAAATTGCAAATATTGGAAGATGTGAAGAAGGAAAAGTAGAAAATTTATATTTAGATATTTAAGTATTACCCTGGGGGAAAAGAATGGCTAAAATTCAATCTGTTGAACCGAACGTTGCTGATTTAGCAAATGGTTGGATGCGATCTTACAAACTTGATTACAAGCTCGAACAGGAGTCGCTCAATACAGAAATTGATCGGGCGCTAGACGAATACTTCTCGAAAAATGGCGGCGTTGGCGGAAATCGTCCGGATGCCAAGCTGCTTTTGCGGGACAAAAATATGGTGAATTATCCCGTCCTGATCGAGTACAAGGGCTATAAAGATAAACTCGTGGCCCTTGATTCCGAGGGTAAAGTTGCAAATAAAACCGCCAAGAACCAACCCGATTTTAAGCATATCAATTCTTATGCGGTAAACGGTGCCGTTCACTATGCAAACGCACTTCTGCATTATACGAGCTATACTGACATAATCGCCATAGGAATGACCGGTTACAAAACAGAAGCCGGAAATCTGGAACATGAAATCGGCGTATATTATGTATCTAAAAGCAACTTCGGTATCGGGCAGAAGATCGATAATTACACAGATTTTTCATTCCTCAAGAAATCAAATTTTGATAAGTTCATCGAAAAAGTAAAGCGCCTCAAGCTTACACCGGACGAAATCGAGAAACTAAAAGAGCAGCGAGAGCGGGAAATCAACGCAAGCCTTGTAAAGCTGAATAATGATATTTATCAGAACGAAAAAGGCTTGAGCGAGCGCGATCGCGTATATCTTGTGGCTGCGTCCATCATTGCGACGCTCGGCGTTCCCGGCAGAGTGGCTGCTCTTGAAAAATCCGAGTTGAAATCTTCAACCGAAACCGGAAACCGTGATGGTGATATTATCCTCCGCAAAATCAAGGCTTTTCTGGACGAAAAGAATCTTCCGCAGGAAAAGCGTGATATGATTGTCCGCACATTACAGAATACACTGACAACGGATAATATTAACAAGGTCGAAAACGGAGAAAGTCAGCTCAAACGTGTCTTTGCAAAAATTGTTGATGACCTTGGTATATACTATAAAATCGGTCTTACCACGGATTTTACCGGTAAGTTATTCAATGAGATGTATAGCTGGCTGGGCTTTTCTCAAGACAAGTTAAACGATGTCGTTCTAACGCCCGCCTATGTTGCAACTCTTTTAGCAAGGCTCGCTAGAGTAAATATGGATTCCTATGTATGGGATTTTGCAACTGGCTCTGCA
>OHWK01000345.1_pt1 | contig 25889 bp, 18 predicted proteins | sample 1579761 | NCBI WGS metagenome assembly OHWK01 (sample SAMEA3882516, study PRJEB24775) | human gut metagenome | biome: human-associated habitat; feature: intestine environment; material: feces | place: Netherlands | collected 2009/2010 | reverse complement strand
GAGAGCAGATACTCCCGCCGCAGCACCAGCTTGCGGTAGGTGGCGCTCTGGTCCTCCAGGCCGCTGAAGTTCCCGCTGGAGGCGGCCTGACGCAGGCTCGTCATCGACGAGAGCATCTGCTCCTCCAAAGCCGTGCCAGAGGGAGACTCCGGATAGGTGGCGTACTGCAAGGCGGTCAGATCGGTCTGCACCTGCAGCAGCTCCTCCTGGCTGGCCACGTAGGTCTCGTCCTGATAGACCACGGCCAGGTCTTTCCCCTTGGCGACTTTTTCGCCCTGGCCCCGCAGCAGCTGGACCACGCCGGACGCACCGGACACGGGGACCTCCGAGCGGACCACCCAGCCGGTGGCGTTGACGCTGGTCTCCATGGAATCTGTGTAAGCGACGGTGAATTTATAAGGGTCCCGCATCCCCACCCAAGCCGAGCAGATGAGATACACCACGATGGCGGTGATGGCGATGGGCATGGCGACCTTGGAAAAAATGGTACCTTGTTGTTGGTTCATAGGGTCAGCCTTTCTTGGGCTGGGACCTTGTCCTTTTCCAGACGGAGAAGAACCCGTCAGAGACAAGGCCCGGCGCTAGTCTGCGTCATCCTCCCAGGACAGGGGCCGTTCGGGCACGACCGTGGAGATGGCGTGCTTGTACACCATCTGCTGCTTTCCGTCGCTGTAAATGACCACCACGAAGGGGTCAAAGCCACGGATCTCTCCCCGGATCTGGAAGCCGTTGACTAAAAAGACGGTGGCGCCCATCCGGCTGCGCCGCAGCTTGGAGAGCAGGGTGTCCTGTAAGTTGCGCTTTCTGGGTTGTACTGCGATCTGTGTCTGTTGCATAGTAGACGCACTCCTTTTCTTTGTGGTGCGTCTATCCTACTCCGTTTTCGTGGAGAAAGTCCGTCGAATCCCGGATGATGCTGGAAATATTTCCCTGCCTGTCCACCTCGATCCAGTGGGCCTTGGGGTTTCGGCGGAACCAGCTCAGCTGCCGCTTGGCATACTGCCGGGAGCGGAGCTTCACCTCTTCGGCGGCTTGTTGGATGGCATCGGCGTCGCCGCTGGCGATGGCCGGGACAAGCTCCTTGTAGCCGATGGCCTGCATGGCTGTCCCGTCCTTGGGGATGCCGGCGGCCAGCAAGGCCTGAATCTCTTTCACCAGGCCGTGCGCCATCATCTCGTCCACCCGCTGGTCGATGCGGGCATAGAGCGCCTGCCGGTCGGCGTAGGTCAGCGTGATGGTCAGCGCCTCATACCGCGGCGGCACGGCCTGGGTCTCCCGGTTGTGCTGGGAGATGGTCTTGCCGGTGGTGTACCACACCTCCAACGCCCGTAAAATTCGCTTCTCGTCGTTGGGGTGTAGGCGGGCAGCTGCCTCAGGGTCAATGCGTTCCAGGTCTGCCCAGAGCCGGGGAAGTCCCCCCTGGGCCGCTTGCGCCTGGAGCTTGGCCCGCAGGCCGCTGTCCGGCTGGAAGTCAGAAAACGTCTGCCCCTTGCAAAGGGCGTCGATGTACAGCCCCGTTCCCCCGACCAGGATCGGCTGTTTCCCCCGCGCAAAAATATCCTCCACGCAGGCCGTGGCCTCTTCGACATAGCGGGCGACGCTGTAATTCTCGCTGGGGTCGGCCATGGCCATCATGTGGTGGGGCACGCCGTCCCGTTCTTCTGCGGTCGGCTGGGCTGTCCCGATGGGCATCCCGCGGTAGACCTGCATGGAGTCGGCGGAGACGACCTCGCCGTCCAGCGCCTTGGCCAGGGCGACGCCCAGCTTGGTCTTGCCGGTGGCGGTGGGGCCGCAGATGACGATGAGTTTTTTGGACTGGGCCATCTCAGGCACCACCTTTCCTTCGGGATTCGACCTTATTTTACCACCAAATCCCCCGCCTGTCCATTAGCTGCGCTTAAACTGATGCTCCAGCTGCTGCCGGGTCATGGTAACGGCCACCGGCCGCCCGTGGGGGCAGTATTTCACCCGCCCGGCCATGACCTCCCGGACCACCACCAGCAGCTCCTCCCGTGAGTTCTTCTGCCCGCCTTTGATGGCTGCTTTGCAGGCCATGGTGTGCAGCACCGCGTCCCGCGCCGCCTGGGGGTCGGCTCCGGCCCCCTTCAGCAGCTCCCCTGCCAGCTCACACAAGGCGGCTTCCACTTGGCCGGGTTCCAAATAGTCGGGGATCTCCCGCACCACAAAGGCCCCGCCGCCAAACTCCTCGCAGGCAAAGCCAAACTGCGCCAGCAGGTCCAGGTTGTCCAGCAGCGCCACCCCCTCCTCCGGGGGCGGGGTAAAGACCACGGGGGCCAGCAAGGTCTGTGCCATGGGTTGGTAGCCCGCGGCCTTCATGCGGTCGAAGTTCATCCGCTCGTGGGCGGCGTGTTTGTCGATGAGGTGGACCGTGTCCCCCTGCTCCACGATGAGGTAGGTTTGCAGGATTTCTCCGGCCAGCCGCCAAGGCGCTTCCTCGGCGGTCACTTCCTTCGCCGGGGCCGGCGGGACCGGCACCGTTTCCGGTGCCTGGGGTTGGGCAGGCGGCTGCAATAGGGTCAGCTGGGGAGCGCTCTCCGCCCGGTTTTCCTCCACGGATCGTGGACGGGGAATGTCAACGGCTTGGAGGGGCGGAGCGAAGTTTTCAACATTTTCCACCGATTTATCCACATTTGCAGGAAAAGCTGTGGATTTTTCTTCGTTTCCTGTGGAGAAACCGGGGAAAACTCTGGTTCCCCCTGGGCTTGCTTTTGCGGGTGCTTTGGGGGGCGCCGGGGGCATTTCCCGTGCCAGGGGCCGCAGAAGCGCGGCGGCAGCAGGGTCCCGCAGGGTCTGTCCCTCCCGGAACTGCTGGGCGCTCATCCGCTGGAATCCACCCCCGGCGGACGGCTTCGCCGTCGATGCAGCAGGAGGCATTTTAGCAGACATTTGCACCGATTCCGTCTTTTTTTGTTCCGGGAAGACGAGGTCGGGGTGCCGGTTTTCCCCGTTCAGCGCGGCCAGGACGGTGTAATACACCCCGTCAAAGACCTTGCGCTCATACAAAAACTTGACCTCGGTCTTTGCCGGGTGGACGTTTACGTCCACGGCGTTGGCCTTGAGCTGAAGCTGCAGCGCACAGCCGGGGAACTTCCCCACCATTTTCTGGTTCTCATAGGCCCGCTCTAAGGCGGCCATGAGCAGCTTCGACTTCACCTGCCGCCCGTTCACGAAGAAGAACTGCTGGTTCCGGCTCCCCCGGCAGCAGGCGGGCAGGGAGACAAAGCCCGTTACGGTCACGTCCTCCGCGCCCCCCTGCACCGGCACAAAGCCCAGGGCCATGTCCCGGCCTAAGACCGCATAGAGGGCCGACTGCAAGTTCCCGTCCCCCGGCGTCAGGAGATCCTGCTTCCCGTCCCGGAGAAACTTGATAGACACCTCCGGGTGAGACAGCGCCAGCTTCTGCACCAAGGCAAACACTGCCGCGCCCTCCGCGGCGTCCCGCTTCATAAATTTCAGCCGAGCGGGGGTGTTGTAGAAAAGGTCCCGGACCACCATCGTCGTCCCCAGGGGGCAACCGGCCGGTTCCTCTTCCACAATCTCTCCTCCCTCCAGGGTCAGCGAGTTCCCCAGCGTTTCCTCCGCTGTTCGGGTGATCAGCTCCACCCGCGACACGGAAGCGATCGCCGCCAAGGCCTCCCCCCGGAACCCCAACGTCCCGATGGCGTCCAGATCCTGGGCGGTGTGGAGCTTGCTGGTGGCGTGGCGCAGGAAGGCCGTGCGGCACTGCCCGGCGGGGATGCCGCTGCCGTTGTCCGTGACCCGGATGAGGGCCATGCCGCCCCGCTGGATCTCAATGGTCACTGCCGACGCCCCGGCGTCGATGGCGTTTTCCACCAGCTCCTTCACCACCGAAGCCGGCCGCTCCACCACCTCCCCGGCGGCGATCAGGTCGGCCACATGGGCGTCCAACACTTGGATCGGGGCGTGTTCGGTTTTGGTCTGTTCGTTCCTTGGCATGGTGTGTTCCCTTATCTGGTCAAATTATAGCTTTGCTTTCAGGTCATACAATAGGTTCATCGCTTGCAGGGGGGTGAGGCTTTCCAGCTGCGTATTCCGCAGCGTTGCCAGCACCTCTTCCTCCCCCAGGGCGGTGAGAGAGACTTGCGGTTCCTCCCTGGCAGAGGTCTGCTTGGGGGCCTTGTCCTGGCTTTCCAGTTCGGCCAGGATCTCCCGCGCCCGCCGAATGACTTTGGGCGGCAGGCCCGCCAGGTTGGCGACCTCGATGCCGTAGCTCTGGTCCGCCCCGCCGGGGACGATCTTCCGCAGGAAGAGGATCTCGTCTTTTTTCTTCCGGGCGGCGATGTTGAAGTTTTTGACCCCCGGAAGCTCCCCCTCCAGCACGGTCAGCTCATGGTAGTGGGTGGCGAAGAGCGTCTTCGCCCCCAGGCGTTTCGGGTCGGCGCACCACTCCAACACGGCGCGGGCAATGGACATGCCGTCGTAGGTGGAGGTCCCCCGCCCGATCTCATCCAAAATAAGCAGGCTCCGGGACGTGGCGTGCTTGAGCAGCTCGGCCACCTCGGTCATCTCGACCATGAACGTAGACTGTCCCCCGGCCAGGTCGTCCGAGGCCCCGATGCGGGTGAAGATGCGGTCCACCACGCCGATCCGCGCCGCGCGGGCGGGCACGAAAGAACCCATCTGGGCCATGAGGACCATGAGGGCGACTTGACGCATATACGTCGATTTGCCCGCCATGTTTGGCCCGGTGAGGATGGCGGCGAGATGCTCCTTGTTGTCCATGTAGGTGTCGTTGGGGACAAAGAGAACGTCCCGGCGCATTTTTTCCACGACCGGGTGCCGTCCTTCGGTAATTTCCAGGCGGTCGGAGTTGTCCACCGTGGGCATACAGTAGTTGTTCTCTGCCGCCACCGTGGCGAAGGAGACCAACACGTCCACCTGGGCCACCGCCCCGGCGATCTCCTGGATGCGGGGGGACTGGGCCGCCACCTGGTCCCGGATGTCGCAGAAGAGCTGGTATTCCAGGGCAACGATCCGGTCCTGGGCGGAGAGAATGGTGTGCTCCATGTCCTTGAGCTCCTGGGTAATATAGCGCTCGCAGTTGGTCAGGGTCTGCTTGCGGATGTAGGTCTCCGGCACCTGGTCATAGTAGGACTTCGAGACCTCGATGTAATACCCAAAGACTTTGTTGAAGCCGACTTTCAAGGACTTGATGCCGGTCTTCTCTTTCTCCGCTACCTCCAGCTTGGCGATGACGCCCTTGGTGTCGGTGAGGATCTCCCGCAGCTGGTCCACGTCCTCGTGGTACCCGGCCCGGATGATGCCCCCCTCCCGCACGGAGAAGGGCGGCTCGTCGAGGATGCCTCTGGCGATGAGGTCTGTCAGGTCCGGCAGCCCCGTGAGCTGCTCCCGCAGGCGGGCCAGGAGCACGGGGGACTTGTCCGGCAGATAGTTTTGCAGCTCCGGCAGGCGGCGCAGCCCGGCGGCCAGCGCCACGAGATCCCGTGCCCCGGCGGTGCCGTAGACGATGCGGGAGATGAGCCGCTCCAGGTCCGTGATCTCCCGCAGAACTTGCGTCAGCTCTTCCCGTTCCACGGAATGGTCCACCAGCCAGCCCACGGCGTCCAGCCGCCGGGAGATGGCCACGGGGTCGAGCAGGGGCCGCTCCAGCCAGCTGCGGAGCTGCCGCCCGCCCATGGCGGTCTTGGTCTTGTCCAGCACCCAGAGGAGGGAGCCTTTCTTCTCCTTGCCCCGGAGCGTCTCGGTCAGCTCCAGGTTGCGCCGGGCCACGGGGTCCAGCTCTAAAAACCGGCCGGTGGAATAGTACCGGACGGTGTGGAGGTAGGACAGGTCCGTCTTCTGCGTCTCATAGAGATAGGACAGCAGCCCCCCGGCGGCCTGGATGGCGGGCCGGGCGTCCCCCGGCACCTGGTCCAGCCCCACGGTAAACTGCTGTGTCACCCGCGCCTGGGCCGCGGCCAGGTCGAACCGGGCCTCGGAGGCGTGCTCCACCCGGCAGGGCAGTTTGGCGGATAAATAGTCCAAAAGGCTCTCTTCACAGGCTCCCGGAGAGAGAATGATCTCGCGGGGGCTGAAGCGAGCCAGCTCATTGATCGCGTGTTCCTGCCAACCGGCGGGGTCAAACTGGGTGAGGAAGACCTCTCCGGTGGAGATGTCTCCCAGGCACAGCCCCGCCCCCTGGGGGCCGCTGTATAGGGCCGCCAGGAAGTTGTTTTTGCCTTCCTCCAGCATGTTCTCCTCGATGAGGGTGCCGGGGGTGACGACCCGGATGACCTCCCGGTCCACCAGGCCCTTGGCCTGGGCGGGGTCCTCGGTCTGCTCGCAGATGGCGACCTTGTACCCCTTGGCGATGAGCCGGGAGATATAGGCCTCGGAGGAGTGATACGGCACGCCGCACATGGGCGTGCGCTGCTCCGGCGGCTTGTTCCGGTCCCTGGTGGTCAGGGTGAGGTTGAGCTCGGCGGCGGCGGTCTTTGCGTCGTCGTCGAACATCTCGTAAAAGTCCCCCAGGCGGAAAAAGAGCAGGCAGTCGGGATGCTGGCTCTTGATCTCTAAATACTGCTTTTTCATGGGGGTCAGTTCAGCCATGGGGATACCTCTTCTTACATGTCGGTTGATGTTGTGCCACTTTGTGTGGTGCTGTATGGGTGCTGTTTTACGTGGTGCTATATGGATATTGCTTTGTACAATACGATTCGTAGGGGCCGCAGACCCCTGCGGCCCGTGCGTTTAGGGCAGTACGGTGTTTCGTTTTGTGGTACTACCCGGCAGGTTGCGGGCCGCAGAGGTCTGCGGCCCCTACAAAGTGATAAAACAAGTTACGATGCAAAAGAAATTATGCCAGCTCGCCGAACAGCGCCCAGATGGAGGCCCCGGTGATCTTGGCCTGCTGCCAGGTGCCGATGCAGCTGGGGTCGGCTTTGAGATGGATGAGCCGCCCGCCGTCCGTCCGCGCGGTGAGCAGGCCGTCCTCCCCTTCGCCGTCGACGAGACAGCGGTAGGTCTTGCCGATGTAGGCCTGGTGCTTTTCCCCGGAAATTTCATTCTGCCGCCGGAGCAGGCGCTGGAAATTGGCGCTCTTCTGTTCCTTCGGCATGGGGTCCGGCAGCTTGGCGGCGGGAGTCCCCCGGCGGGGAGAGAAGATAAAGGTAAACAGCGCATCGTAGCGCACGGCTTCGATGAGGCTCAGCGTCTCCTCAAATTCCTCCTGGGTTTCCCCAGGAAATCCCACGATGACGTCCGAGGTCAGCACGATGCTGGGGATGCGCTGGCGCAGCTGCGCGATGAGTTCTAAGTAGTGTTCTCTGGTATAGCCCCGGTTCATGGCCTTGAGCACCCGGCTGCTGCCCGACTGGAAGGGCAGGTGCAGCACCGGCGCGACCTTTTCGCAGGCGGCCATGGCGTCGAACAGCCGGGGGCCGGCGTCCTTGGGGTGGCTGGTCATAAAGCGGATGAGGAACTCACCGGGAATGGCGTTGACCTGCTCCAGCAGCCACGCGAAATCCACGCCCAAGTCCAGGTCTTTCCCGTAGGAGTTGACGTTCTGGCCCAAAAGCGTGATGTCTTTGTACCCGGCGTCCACCAGGGACCTCACTTCGTTCAGGATCTCCTGCGGTTGGCGGCTCCGCTCCCGCCCCCGGACGTAGGGGACGATGCAGTAGGTGCAGAAGTTGTTGCACCCGTACATGATGGATACCCAGCCCTTGAGCCGGTTCTGGCGCACCGTCGGGATGCCCTCGGCCACGGTGCCGATCTCATCCCCGGCGGCGAAGACGCGCTTGCCCTCGGTCATCTTTTTCAGCAGCAGTTCGGGGAACTGCCACAGCAGCTGCGGGCCAAAGACCAGGTCCACATAGGGAAAGGACTTCTTCAGCCGCTCCACCACATGCTCCTGCCGGGCCATGCACCCGCAGACGCAGATGATCTGCCCCGGATGCCGCCGCTTCGTGTGGGACAGGGCGCCCACGTTGCCAAAGACCCGCTGCTCCGCGTGTTCCCGCACGGCGCAGGTGTTCAGCAGGACCAGGTCGGCCCCCTCTTCCGTGTCGGAAAAGGCATACCCCATCCGGGCCAGATAGCCCCGCAGACGCTCGGAGTCGGCTTCATTCTGCTGGCAGCCGTAGGTGTCCACAAAGGCCAGCTTCTGGCCGGGGCGGTCCTCCAGCAGGGTATGGATCTGGTCGCAAAGGGCCAGCTGGCGGTCGATCTCCGCCGGCGGGATGGTCACAGTCTGTCTCAAAGTCGATTCCTCCGGGTCTCTGCGTGGCAGGATTTGTAGATAACAATACAGCATGCAAGTATAGCACGAATCGTCAACTTTTTCAAGAGGGCGAAGCAGGTACGTTTCTCTGCGGACTTTGCTCGACAATTCAATCTTCACATAGAAGATTTTTTACATCGGTTCGTATTTCCTGGGCGGAATACGTTTTTGCACCGGCCAACCGATTTTGTTCCCGCCGAAGCAGTTCGGCCAGTAAGGAAAGCTCTGCTTCCCGCTTCTCCCCGAAATCAGTTTCAGAACGGATCGTCATAGCGTGATGCACCTCCGCAGACTTCATAAAAGAAAGAAACCCTTTGGCAGGCGTGGCGTTCCCCTGCATCTCTTTTGACCCATAGGGTGCGTGGCTGCCACGAAATTGACCACCTCAAAGAGTCTTTCTTTTTAATGTATGTTTAGTATAGCAGTCCTTTTTAGAAGGGTCAAGATATTCTAAGGCAGTGTGTGAAACGATGAAGTTCTCCTCACACCTGTCTCAAGGGGCCAATATCGCTCGACTTTTCCCCCAATTTATGCTAAACTAGAAAAAATACTCCCCAACAACTACAAGGAGGAATGAAGAGATGAGAAAGAGAATTTTGGCAGGGCTTCTGACCGTCGCCCTGGCGCTGAGTCTGCTGCCCACCGCCGCTTTTGCCGCAACCGGCACGGCGATTGTCGATGTCTACTCGCTTGCGGATATCAAATCCGCCGCAAACCAGGATCAGGTTCGCATCATTCGTCTGATGAAGGATATTGATGCGAGCAAGGAGAACGTGACCTATGATGGGGACGGCTTCAACACCAATTCTGCCATCGGCCGTTTGGCCTCCGGCTGTGTGCTGAACGGAAACGGACACACCATTTATAATCTTCGCGGCCCGCTTTTTGCGAACAACATGGGAAACATCCACGATCTGAATGTTACGCTCGTCAATTCGGATGATAATTCTGATATTTTCGCTCCCGGGGGATATCCGCTTCTTTCAGGCATTGCCTCATGGAATGACTACCGCGGCGTCGGAGGTGTTATTGAAAACTGCACCGTCACCATGAATGTGAAGCGAGATTTCGGAAATGTTGGGGGTGACTGGCTCAGTATCGACGGTATCTCTCAGGGAGGTACTATCCGCAACTGTATTGCAAAACTGAATATCGACTTGAAATTAGATTCCAATGCCTATGGCGGCATTTCTGTTTGTGGTATTGGCTCCGGCTACAATAATTCCCTTACCGATCACTGTCTGGTGCTTGGCAGCGTGAAGATCACCAGTCCTCAATCGAGCAATGCAGACGCTTATTTTACCGGTATCAGTGGCGGTACGACACAGGATTCCGCCTGTGCTCTGGACACGCTTTCGATAACCGCCAAGAGTGCACGCAACGATCCTTATGAGCATTTTACACTCGGCTCCGGCTCCGAGGGTACCGGAACGCGAAACCGCGCAGCTTCTGACATGAACGTAAATTATACATTCAATAACCAGATACTGCTTTCCGGCACACCTACGACCGCGTCCGGCAACTATACTCTGGACACCCGTCCCAATATTCTGAAGGATTGGGATCTCTCCCAGATCCCCGCTGAGACCCCGCCCACGGATACCCCCATCCAATCGGACCCCAACGACATCCCCGACGACTATATCCCCATCTACACGCTGGCAGATCTGAAAACCAAGACCCATGACGGCTACTATCTCCTGATGAACGACATCGACGCCAGTCAGGAGGATGTGAAGTACGACGGCAACGGCTACAACGCCAACTCCGTATGCGGCCGCCTGTTTTCCGGCGGCGTACTGAACGGCAACGGCCACACCATCTATAACCTGCGCGGGCCGCTCTTTGAGTACAACATGGGTACCATCCGGAATCTGAATGTCACCCTCAGCAACACCGACAAGGATACCGACACCTTTGGGGCGGGCAAAAGCCTGGCTGGCATTGCCCTCAGCAATGTCAACGGCGCTGCGGAGGGCCTCATCGAGAACTGCACCGTCACCATGACGGTGGACCGGACCTTCGGGGAGTTGGCCGGTTCCCTCAGCATCAACGGCATCTCCTCCGGCGGCACCATCCGCAACTGCATCGCAAAGCTCAATATCTATCTGGACCCCGGCTTCGGCCCGGAAGGCTCCGGCACCATCTCCATCAGCGGCATCGGCTCCGGTAACAATAACTCCCTGGTGGACCACTGCCTGGTACTGGGAAGCATCGGCATCCCGAACGGTCTCAGCACCAACAAGCAGCCTGTCCACTTCAACGGCATCAGCGCCTGCACGGCCCAGGACTCCGCCTGCGCCCTGCAGCGGCTGGTGGTACACACCCGGACCGCCCGCCAGGACCCCTATGAGTACTTCACCCTTAGCTCCGGCGGCACCTCGCTGGCCGGGACCGGCAGCATCCGCAACCGGGTGGCCAACGACATGAAGGTGGACTACTTCTTCAACGGTCAGAGCATCCTCGGGGGTCCCCCCAACACCAAGGCCGGGACCTACACTCTGGACACCCGGGCCAACATCCTGAAGGACTGGGACCTCTCCGTCCTGCCGGACCCGGACACCCTGCTGAAGACCGACTTCACCAGGGGCACGGCGGAGTTCCATTTCATGGGCAGCTCCGGGAAGACCCGGACTTGGCAGTTCGACTACGACGACAACTACTTCTATGGTCAGGAGGACGGCTTCAGCTATGACGCGGACCTGGCTAAGGCCTCTCTCTGCCTGGAGATGGCCAGCTTCTCCGCCCACGTAAACTCCAACTGGGACCGGAATCTCTCCGCCGACAATCTCACCCGGGCGGAGAACATCCGGGAGCTCTATCACACCCTGGGCTTTGACCCGGAGACCTACCAGTTCGTCAATTATGATACCGCTCTGACCAGTTCGGACGATAAGGTTGCCTACTCCATGGCCATGAAGTACATCCAGAACCCGGACGGCAGCACGGATACCCTCATCGCCGTGCCCATCCGGGGCGGCGCTTACGGCGCCGAGTGGGCCAGCAACTTCAATTTGGACGGCGGGCACCGGGGCTTCCGTGTTGCAGCCGGAAAGGTCCTGAGCGGGCTGAGCAACTATATTTCAAAGCAGGAGATCAAGGGTGACCTGAAGATCTGGGTGGTGGGCTTCAGCCGGGGCGCCGCCGTGGCAAACCTTCTCGGTCGCCAGTTGAACATGATCACACCGGAATGCGCTTCTGCCGTCAACGGGCGGGACTATAGCAGCAGCACTGTAGGCGGACGGCATCTCTCCGAGGAGAACATCTATGTCTACACCTTTGCCACTCCCGCCGGTGCCAGCCAGAAGTTTGCGGGCAAGTATTTCGACCCCAACATTTTTAACATCGTGAGCCCGGTGGACCTGGTGCCCCATGTGGCGCCGACGGCCTGGGGCTTCACCCGTTACGGTACAACGCTGACCCTGCCGGCCAAGAACTCCGACCAGCTCTGGAATAAGTTTGCCGAAATTTCCGGCATCAGCGGTAAGAAGGGGATTGGAGAAGCGCAGCGCCTCACCATCGATGAATTCTGCCGGGAATCCTTCCGGATCAGCGGAAATACCCCCTATGTTTTCAATGGAATCCCATATGTCAGCATCCAGCAAAAAGTCATGGATTCCCTTGCCAAACAGTTGGGCAAGGCGCCGGATGCCGACTTCTCCGTGATAACGGTGTTCCAGCTGCTGTTCAGCACTGTGCGGAGCGATGTAACCTGGAGCCCCACCGCCGCGCTGCTGCTGCGGCTCGAGACCATCGGTATGGCCCACAACCCGGAGCACTATCTGGCGCGGCTGGAAACGGACGGCCTGCAGGATGAAAGCGACTTTGACGCTGCCAGCCGTACCCGCTCCGTGCGCATCTCCGCTGCAGACGGAGCTGAGACCCGGAACAAAAACTTCCAGGTGAGCTTTCTGAACGCATCCGGCCGGTCCGCCGGTACCTATGCCGCAGGCGTCTGCACCAGCGGTGAGGTCTCGGTGGAGATGACGGACATCGGGCTCATCGCCACCTTCCCCGCCGGGGCGGACTATACCTTCACTGTCTCCGGGGCGGATGCCGGAAAGCTGGCCATGACCGTCTACGCCTACGACAGCGAGGAGCTGGACCCCGCCCGGACCATGGACTTCAACACCCTCCCCTCAAAGAATGGCTCCACCTGCACGGTCTATGTCCCTGAGGAGCCCTATGACGACTTCTATGTGCAGGACATCAGCGGGAAGGAATATTACCCCGACAGCGACAGCGAGAACGTTCAGCACTTCACCGACGTACCCGCCGGGGCCTACTATGCCGATGCGGTGAAGTGGGCCGTGGCGGAGGGCATCACGAGCGGGACCTCCCCCACGACCTTCAGCCCGAACAACGGCTGTACCCGCGCCCAGATGGTGACCTTCCTCTGGCGTGCTGCCGGGTGCCCGGAGCCGGAGTCCGATTATGAACCCTTCCGGGACGTCCCCAAGGACGCCTATTACCGCAAGGCAGTCCTCTGGGCCGCCGGGGAGGGCATCACCAGCGGTACCAGCCCCACGACCTTCAGCCCCAACGCCACCGTGACCCGCGCCCAGACGGTGACCTTCCTCTGGCGGTGGGAGGGGGAACCGGAGGCGGACCAGCGCAGCGGCTTCCGCGACGTGCCCACCGGGCAGTATTACAGCGAGGCTGTTTCCTGGGCCGTGGAAGCGGGCATCACGAACGGGACCGGGACCACGACCTTCTCGCCGGGACAGACCTGCACCCGCGCCCAGATCGTGACCTTCCTGTGGCGCGATATGGCCTGAGCGCTGCGATGCTCCCACTGACCGCTGCAATGCTTCCACTCCCCTCTTGCAACCTACCCCCGGTTGTGATATGATAGAATCTAATCATAAAGTATTTTAAGTAGGACCCGCTGGCCTTTGCTCAGTGGGCAAAGGAACGTAGTTTTATGGAAATCAATGGCATTGAGGTCGAGCTTGACCTCCGATACAGCGAAATGAATCTCTCCCAGGGCATTTTGAAGGCCCTGGACCAAAAAGGCTTCACCATGGCCACCCCCGTCCAGGCCGGGGCCATCCCCTGCTTTAAGGACTGGAAGGACGTGATCGCCAAGGCCCCCACCGGCTCTGGCAAGACGTTTGCCTTCGGCATCCCCATGGTGGAGCACACCGACCCGGAGGGGACGGACGTGACCGGCCTGGTCCTGGCCCCCACGCGGGAGCTGGCGATGCAGATCCAGGATGAGCTGCGCCAGCTGTGCGCCTATCTGCCCGGCATCCGGGTGGCCTGCTTGTACGGCGGCCAGCCCATCGACCGGCAGATCAATGTCCTGAAAAAACGCCCCCAGATCGTCGTGGCCACCCCCGGCCGGCTCATGGACCACATGAAGCGCCGCACCGTCCGCCTGCAAAAGGTCGAGACCGTCGTGCTGGACGAGGCCGACCGGATGCTGGACATGGGCTTTATCAAAGACGTGACCCATATTCTCAAGCAGATCCCCCACCGGAAGAACCTGGGCATGTTCTCCGCGACCATCTCCCGCGAGGTCATGGACATCTCCTGGGTCTACCAGCGGGACCCGGTGGAGATCGTCGTCCGCCCCGTCCAGGAGAACCAGCCTAAGATCAGCCAGTTCCGCATCAAAGTGGACATGGGCGGCAAGGTCGATCTGCTGGCCCACATCCTGGAAAAGGAGCATCTGGAGCGCGTCATCGTCTTCTGCAACACGAAGAACACGACCGACCGCATCACGGGCCTGCTCCAGATGAAGGGCATCGCCGCCCAGTGCATCCACGGTGACCTGGGCCAGAAGGTCCGGGAAAAGGTCTTGTCCGACTTCCGCTCCGGCAGCCTGCGGGTGCTGGTGGCGACAGACGTGGCCGCCCGCGGCCTGGACATCGACGATGTGGACGGCGTCATCAATTATGATATTCCCGAAGAAGGGGAATACTACGTCCACCGCATCGGCCGGACCGGCCGCGCCAAGCACCAGGGGAAGGCCTATAACCTCATCTCCTCCGTGACCGACGATGTGCGCCTGGACGGCATCATCCGCAACAACCGCTACGATGTAAAGACCATCACCCTTTGACCTGACTATATTAAATAACGCGCCTATGACACCATTTCAATTCCCCAAAGCAACCGATGCCACCTGGGTCAAGCCCCTGCTCAACGCGGAGGGACTGGCCCTGTGCAATTACAGCTTCCCCGTCCTCTTCTGCTGGCAGCACGCCTACGACTTCCGGTACGCCCGCGAGGGCGACCGCCTGCTCACCCGCCTGACCAGCTCCCTGGGCCACTCGTATCTCTGGCCCGTGGGCGAAGGGGACCCGAAGCCCGCCCTGGATGCCATCACCCAGGACGCCAGAGAGGAGGGCCAGCCCCTGCGCCTGATCGCCCTCACCCAGTACCACAAGAATTGGCTGGAAGCCAATTACCCCGACCGCTTCGCTTTCGAGGAGGCGAGGGACGGCTTCGACTATCTCTACGACATCGACCGCCTGGCCGACCTGCCTGGCAAGAAGCTCCACGCCAAGCGCAACCATATCCACCGCCTGGACGAGGCCTATCCCGGCTGGGACTGGACCCCCATGACCCAGGCCGACATCGCCCCCTGCCTGGCCATGGACGCCGCCTGGCACCAGGAGGCCCTGACCCGCGAAGCCGCCGAAGGCGGCCTGTCCACCCTGGATGACGAGCACCGCGCCCTGGTCCTGGCCCTGGAAAACCGGGAGGCTCTGGGCCTAGACGGCATCGTCCTACGCTGGCAGGAGGAGATCCTGGGCTTCACCCTGGGCGCCCTGCTCACGGAGAACGTCTTCGACGTGCACTTCGAGCGGGCCAGAGGGGACATTCAAGGGGCCTACCCGGCGGTGAACCGCTCCTTTGCCCGGTACATCCGGGAGAAGTATCCCCAGGTCCGCTACCTGGACCGGGAGGATGATATGGGCCTGCCCGGCCTGCGCAAGGCCAAGGAATCCTATTATCCCGATTACCTGGAAGTTAATTTTAGCGCAGTGGAGATCCGCTGCGACTTGACCTCCCGTCCCAAGACGGAAGGATAACGGACCGTCCTGTCAGCTGATCCCGGCGGCCCAGTGAATACGGAGAAGGAGGAATCCCCATGATCACCATTCGCCCCGCAGTTCCCGAAGAACTGCCCCAGCTGAAGGACCTCTGGCGCAAATGCTTTGGCGATCCCAGCACCTATGTCGACATCTTCTATCAGAAGTTCTGCCCCGTGGAGCAGGTCCTGGTGGTAGATGAAGTGGGGGAGCTGGACTCCATGGCCGCCATGCTGCCCGGCACCGTTCACCTGCCGGATGGCACCGACATCCCCGTGGGCTACGTCTATGCGCTGGCCACCAACCCCTATATGCAGGGCAAGGGCCACGCCCGCCAGCTGCTCAAGTATGCCGACGAATACCTCCAGAAGCGGGGCGACAAGGCCATGATCCTGGTCCCCGCCTCCCCCTCCCTCCACCGCTTCTTCGAGACGGTGGGCATGGACGAGTGCTTCGCCACCCGGAAGGTCGAGTTCCTCGCCTCTTCCCTCACCGGTGACACCGGCGGCGGCGTCATGACGCCCGTCGCCCCCCGCGAGTACAACGAGATCCGCGAGAGCTATCTCAAAGACACGTTCCACGTGACTTACAGCGACAACATGATCACCTTCCAGCAGATCGGCAGCCACATGGCCTACGGCGACCTGTACAAGATCGAGGTGGACGGCGTGGTCGGCTGCGCGGCCATTGAGTATGTCCAGAAGCGCCGCCTGCTGACCAAAGAGCTGCTCATCCCCCACGCCCAGATGGGCAAGGCCGTGGAGACCATCGCCAAGGAGATGGAGGCCTCCCGCTACCACATCCGCACCCCGGCTTTCTGGGACGGCCTGTCCGGCAGCTACACCCAGGCCTTCGGCATGATCAAATGGTACGACCAAGACCTGCACGCCAAGTATTGCAGCACCCAAGACGCCTACCTGGGCCTGGGCTTCGATTGATGGAAAGTTTTCCCTTAAAATTGTCATAAACGCAAGACCCCGGAAGAGTTTTTTCACACTTCCGGGGTCGTTTTGTAAAAAAAGATCCCCCTTGCTCAGGCAATGGAACCATGCCGCGGCAAGGGGGATTCGTTTGTTGTTTTAGGATCTGCCAGGGAAGAAGCTCACCGCACGACCAGCTGGTCGTTCTCGCAGTCCACCACCAGGGTGGTGCCGGGGAGCACTTCGTCGGCGATCATCTTGCGGCCTACCAGGGTCTCGACCGTGTGCTGTAAGAACCGGCGCAGCGGACGGGCACCGTACAGCGGGTCATAGCCGTTGTCGATGACGTAGGTCTTGGCGGCAGGGGTCAGCTCCACGGTCAGCTGCTTGTCGGCCAGACGCTTGTTCAGGCTGCCGATGAGCAGGTCCACGATGGAGGTGATGTTCTCCTTGGTCAGGGGCTTATAGTAGACGATCTCGTCCAGACGGTTCAGGAACTCCGGGCGGAAGGACCGCTTGAGCAGCTGATCCACCTGGTCCTTGGCTTCCTGGGAAATTTCGCCGTTGGCATCGATGCCGTCCAGCAAATACTGAGAGCCCAGGTTGGAGGTCAGGATGAGGATGGTGTTCTTAAAGTCGATGGTCCGGCCCTGGCTGTCGGTGATGCGACCGTCGTCCAGCACTTGCAGGAGGATGTTGAACACATCCGGGTGGGCCTTCTCCACCTCGTCGAACAGGACCACGGAGTAGGGCTTGCGGCGGACGGCCTCGGTCAGCTGACCGCCCTCTTCATAGCCCACATATCCGGGAGGGGCACCGATGAGCCGGGAGACGGAGAACTTCTCCATGTACTCCGACATGTCGATGCGGACCAGATTCTTCTCAGAGTCGAACAGGGCCTCGGCCAGGGTCTTGGCCAGCTCCGTCTTGCCCACGCCCGTGGGGCCTAAGAAGAGGAAGGAACCGATGGGCTTATCCGGGTCGGCGATCCCGGCGCGGCTGCGCAGGATGGCCTCGGAGACCAGGCGCACGGCCTCGTCCTGGCCGACGACCCGCTTGTGCAGGATGTCCTCCAGGTGGAGCAGCTTCTCCCGCTCGCCCTCCATCAGGCGGGCCACGGGGATGCCGGTCCAGCGCTCGATGATGCGGGCGATCTCCTGGTCGGTGACCTTATCCCGCAGCAGGGAGCGGGCCTTGCCCTCGTTGGCGATCTGCTCCTCTTCCTCCAGGGATTTTTTCAGGGCGGGGATCTTGCCGTATTGCAGCTCGGCGGCCTTGTTCAGGTCATACTCGCGCTGGGCCTTTTCCAGCTCGGCGTTGGCAGCTTCCAAATCGGCGCGGAGCTGCTGGACCTTACCGATGGCCTCCTTCTCGTTGTCCCACTGGGCCTTCTTCGCCTTGAACTCCTCGCGCATGTCCGACAGTTCCTTCTGGATCTCGGCCAGGTGCTCCTGGGAGAGGTGGTCGCTCTCCTTTTTCAGGGCGGCTTCCTCGATCTCGTGCTGGATGATCTTCCGCTGGATGACGTCCAGCTCGGTGGGCATGGAGTCGATCTCGGTGCGGATCAGGGCGCAGGCCTCGTCCACCAGGTCGATGGCCTTGTCGGGCAGGAACCGGTCGGTGATGTACCGGTTGGACAGAGTGGCAGCGGCGATGATGGCGCTGTCCGTGATCTTCACGCCGTGGAAGACTTCGTAGCGCTCTTTCAAACCACGGAGAATGGCGATGGTGTCCTCCACCGTCGGCTCGTTGACCATGACGGGCTGGAACCGACGCTCCAGGGCGGCGTCCTTCTCGATGTACTGGCGGTACTCGTTCAGGGTGGTGGCGCCGATGCAGTGCAGCTCGCCGCGGGCCAGCATGGGCTTGAGCAGGTTGCCGGCGTCCATGGCGCCTTCCGTCTTGCCGGCACCCACGATGGTGTGCAGCTCGTCGATGAAGAGGATGACCTTGCCCTCGGACTTCTTCACCTCGTTCAGGACGGCCTTCAGCCGTTCCTCAAATTCGCCGCGGTACTTGGCCCCGGCAACGAGGGAGCCCATGTCCAGGGCAAAGATCGTCTTGTCCTTCAAGGAATTGGGCACGTCGCCCTTGACGATCCGCTGGGCCAAGCCCTCGGCGATGGCGGTCTTGCCGACGCCAGGCTCACCGATGAGGACGGGGTTATTCTTGGACTTCCGGGACAGGATTCGGATGACGTTCCGGATCTCGTCGTCCCGGCCGATCACGGGGTCGAGCTTGTTCTGCCGGGCCCGTTCCACCAGGTCAGAGCCGTACTTCTTCAAGGCCCCGTAGGTTTCTTCGGGGTTATCCGAGGTGACCCGCTGGTTGCCCCGGACAGAGGTCAGGGCCTGCAAGGCCCGCTCCTTGGTGATGCGATACTCCGAGAAGATGCTGCCCAGCTCCCGGCCGGCCGTCTCCAGCAGGCCCAGGAACAGGTGTTCCACGGAGGTGTATTCGTCTTTCATCTCCCCGGCGATCTTCTCGGCCCGGTTCAGGGCCTTTTCGGTCTCCGCGGAGATATAGATCTTCCCGGCCTCGTGGCCGGAAGAGGAGACCCGCGGCTGGCGCTCCAGCAGGTTCTTCACGGCGGCTTCCAGCGAGGGGACGGTGACGCCCATGCCGGAGAGCAGCTGAGGAATGAGGCCCTCGCTGTCCTGGAGCAGCGCCCAGAGCAGATGGACCTGCTCGATCTGGGGGTTGCCGTATTCCTGGGCGATCTGTTGGGCCGAGCGGATAGCCTCGGCGGATTTCTGAGTCAAACGTTCAGCGTTCATAAAGTCAACACTCCTTTCGGGAGAAAGGGCACCGGGAGACCCGGTGCCCTAAAGTTTCGGGGATAATAGGTAGAACCCCTCAGTCTGCTTCGCAGCCAGCTCCCCTTTCAGGGGAGCCTTTTGTTAGTATATGCCTCCCCTGAAAGGGGAGGGGGACCGCCGTTAGGCGGTGGAGGGGTCCACTCTAGCACTTAACCAATGGTGATCTGGCGTGCCTGGGGCACCACGGGGGCCTGCTTGGGCAGGGTCAGCTCCAGGATGCCGTTGTGGTAGGCGGCGGTGATGCCGCTCTCGTCGATGCCGGAGACATCGAAGGTCCGGGCGAAGGAACCGTAGCGGCGCTCCCGGCGGACGTACTCGCCCTTCTTGGCCTGCTCCTCTTCGCTCTCCTTGTGCTCTGCCCTGATGGTGAGGATGCCCTCCTTCAGCTCCAGGGAGATCTCCTCCTTCTGAAAGCCGGGCAGCTCTGCCTCCAGCAGGAACTTGTCGCCCTGATCCCGGATGTCCGTCCGGAAGGCGGGCAGCTTGGCGTTGGAATCATTGAAGAACTTCTTCTGGAAGTTATCGAACATATCAAACATATTGTCATCGTGACGCTCAAAGGGAATCATACCGAACATAATGCAACCGCTCCTTTTTTATCATAAACACGTTCTCGCAAGGCCTCTGGCCTGCGTTTTGTTTTTCACTCAATTCACAGGAGTGCTTGGCATTTTCCCAGGTATTCCCGGGAACCTCCTGTCTACGGTGCCTATACTACTGCGATTTTATGAAAAAAATTCGAGGATTTTATGTCTAAATTGTAAACGTTAGCACTCTTGCTTATTGAGTGCTAAAATGAAGAACTTGTCGAATTTCCTGTTTTCTGGTATACTGGCCGTGCTGCCGAACCCTTCGCAGTGGAGGGAGGTGAGGAACTTGGAGATCCTGGTATCTTTTCTCGTCTCCGTTTTGGCAGGAATCGTAACCTATTACATCTGCAAATGGCTGGACGACGATGACGAGAAGTAAAACGCATGGCAGCCAGCCTGGGATGAACTAAGCCCTCACCCCGTGTATACACACAAACCAAAAGGGAACAGAAACCCCATCGGAAGATAGCAGCTTCCGATGGGGTTTCGTGTTTGGTGAGTTCTTTGGAGAATCCTGGTTATCTCCTTTTTCATTATAGCCGATACCCCACCTGATGTCAACTGCCTTTCTCTCATTGTTCCCCGCCCCGATTTGTGCTATACTGACCTCACACAACATTTTACCCCAAGACGGGAGGTACTTACCCTATGACGAACGTATCCCAACGCATGTTAAATCTCGGCACGGCCCGCTCGGAGATTCGCGAGGCCTTTGCCTTTGCCCAGGCGAGAGCTGCAGAAGTGGGCGCGGAGAACGTGGACGATTTCTCCATCGGTAACCCCAGCGTCCCCGCCCCGGCCACGGTGGCCGAGGCCGTCCACAAACTGGTGGACGCCATCGACCCCATCAAGCTCCATGGCTACACCCCCGCCCAGGGCGACGGGCAGGCCCGTGGGGCGCTGGCCGACGATCTCAACCGCCGCTTCGGCACGAACTACACTGCCGACAACTTCTATCTCACCGCCGGTGCCGCAGGTGCCCTGTGCTGCGCCCTGTCCGCCCTGTCCTGCCCCGGCGATACCTTTATTACATTTGCGCCGTATTTTCCGGAGTATAAGGTCTTCGTGGAGAGCGCCGATGTCGCCGGGGCGGAGCTGGTGACGGTCCCCGCCGACATCGAGGACTTCCAGATCGACTTTGCCGCCTTTGACCAAGCCCTCACGCCGAACACCAAGGGCGTCATAATCAACAGCCCCAACAACCCCACCGGCGTCGTCTACTCCGAGGCCACGATCCAAAAACTGGCCCAGGTCTTGACGGAGAAGTCGAAGGAATACGGCCACACGATCTGGCTCATCTCCGACGAGCCGTACCGGGAGATCGTCTACCGGGATACCCCCCTGCCCTGGGTGCCCAATTACTATCCCAACACCCTGGTCTGCTATTCGTATAGTAAGTCCCTCTCCCTGCCCGGCCAGCGCATCGGCTATGTGCTCGTGCCCCCCCAGGCGGAGGATGCGGACATCGTCTACGCCGCCGTGTGCTGCGCGGGCCGCGCCCTGGGCTATGTCTGCGCCCCCAGCCTCTTCCAGCTGGTGGCGGCGGAATGCACCGGCCAGACGGCGGACATCGAGATCTATCACAAGAACCGCGACCTGCTGCTCAACGCCCTGCGGGACATGGGCTACACCTGCGCCCAGCCGGACGGGGCCTTCTACCTCTTCCCCCGCAGCTTAGAGCCGGACGCCCGCGCCTTCTGCGAGCGGGCCAGGAAGTATGACCTGGTCCTGGTCCCCGGCGACAGCTTCGGCTGCCCCGGCCACGTCCGCATCTCTTACTGCGTGCCGACCGAGCAGATCCAGCGTGCCCTGCACAAATTTGAACAGCTGGCGGCAGAATACAAGTAAGACTCTCCCACTTTGATTTTTCCGGATTTTCCGCTCCCACCGTCCCCTGCGGCGGTGGGAGCTTCTGCCGTCTTAAGAAAATCTTAACCTTCCCCCACCTTGTATCTTAATCCCTCAAACGCTATGCTAGACCCAAGAGGTGACGACCATGTACAACATCCTAGTCTGCGACGACGAAAAGGACATTGTGTCCGCATTGACCATCTATCTGACCACCGCCGGGTATCAGGTCTTTCCCGCCTACGACGGGACGGAGGCCCTGGACCTGCTCCGCCGGGAGGACATCCACCTGGTCCTGCTGGACATCATGATGCCCAAGCTGGACGGCATCGCCGCCCTGACCCGCCTGCGGGAGGCATCCAACGTGCCGGTGATCCTGCTCACGGCCAAATCCGAGGACACGGACAAAATTCAGGGGCTGAATCTGGGGGCGGACGACTATGTCACCAAGCCCTTCAACCCCGTGGAGGTCCTGGCGCGGGTCAAGTCCCAGCTTCGCCGGTATTTGCAGCTGGGCGGCGGCACCGTCCGCCCCACGGCCCTGCGGCTGGGGGGCATCGCCCTGGACGACCGGACGAAGGAGGTCACCCTGGACGGCGACCCCGTGTCGCTCACCCCCAGGGAGTATGACATCCTGCACCTGCTCATGGGGTCCCCCGGCACCGTGTTCTCTCCCAAGCGCATCTACCGCGCCGTGTGGGGCGAAGAGCCGTTCGGGGTGGAGAACGCCGTGGCCGTCCACATCCGTCACCTCCGGGAAAAATTGGAGATCGACCCCTCCGACCCCCGTTATATTAAGGTAGTCTGGGGCCAGGGGTACAAGATGGAAGGGGGAAAACCATGAAACCGAAATTACGCCAGCGGCCCTGGGCCAGGATCGTCGTGGGCCTCGTCTGCGTCCTGTCGCTGACCCTGCTCGCCGCCTGTGGCAGTCAAGTGATGATCCTGGCCCAAGGGGGCGCGTTCCGGCCCAGCGGTGCCTATCACATGCAGCGGCATGTCGAGCAAGACCTGGCAAGGGACTACACACAAAATGTGGCGAATCGTGTCTACGATCTATCCGTTCCAGTGGAAGATTTTACGCTGAACCATGTGTTAGAAACGCCAAACTTCTTCTATGTAATTCAAGATGAGGATGGTTCTGTGCTTGGTTCCGGCGGTACCGAAGGTGCTGCGCAAGCTACTTGGTCAGAAAAGGTGCGGCTCGACAATGGAGAAAGAAGACAGGTTGTCCGCCAAACCTTTGACACCGAGCGGGAGATGCAAGAGTATATCAATAAACTCTACCAAACCTATGACGATGTCCAAATCAGAGAGCAATATTCGGCGGATGATGAAATGACTACTACAACGGAGGACAGTGCAGACAGGTCTTCTGCCCCTACCTCCAGCACCTACTACGGCCTGGTTGCCGAGTGCATCACCTACGGCGACGAGCGCTATGTAGAGGTTATCGGTTCTCTGCGCTCCGACATGGTGGAAGAGGGTGACGCCTATGAATCTTTGAACAATCTCTCCACTCTGCTGGCCCACAGCAGCACCTTGGTCGCCGGGACGATCTTTGGTGGTGTGCTGGCTCTGCTGTGCCTGCTCTTCTTGCTCTGGCCGGACCCCGTTTGGCCGGGCGTGGAGGAGGAGACGGACGAAGCGGGCGATCTGCCCGGCTTCTGCCGCCGTCGCCCCTGGCTGGACCGGGCTGTGCCCACGGATCTGCTGGTGATCGTGGCCGGGATCGTCCTGCTGTGCTGTGCGGCGGCGCTCTCCGACGATTTGAATTACCAATTCATGCCGGGCAATACGATCGCGGCGGCGCTGGTGGGCAGTCTCGTCTTCCTTCCCACTCTCTGCTCCCTGGTCCGCCGGGGGCGGGAGGGGGCGCTGGGTGAAAACCTGCTCTTCCGCCGCATTCTCCACCCCTTCGGCCGGTTCTTCCGCTGGATGGGCGGGGGCATTCGGGAGACCGTGCAGAAGCTGCCTCTCTTCTGGCAGGCGGGCCTGCTGTTTGTGGGCTTCGGCTTTTTGGAGCTGCTGTGTCTGCTGGGCGTTTGGAACAACGGCGCCGGGATGGCCCTTCTGTGGCTTCTGCTGAAGGTCGTGGAGCTGATCTTCTTCATCCGCCTGGTGCTGCAGCTGATCCACTTGCAGGCGGGCGGCCAAAAGCTGACCCAAGGGGACCTGAACTACCAGCTCCCGCTGGAAAAGCTCCACGGCCCCTTCCGCGCCCACGGCGAAGCCCTGAACAACGTCCGCCAGGGGATCCAACACGCCGTGGAGGAACAGATGAAGAGCGAGCGGATGAAAACGGAGCTGATCACCAACGTCTCCCACGACATCAAAACGCCCCTGACCGCCATCGTGAGCTACGTGGACCTGCTCAAGCAGGAGCCGATGCCCAACGAGAAGGCCAAGGAATACCTGGACGTACTGGACCGCCAGTCTGCCCGCCTGAAAAAGCTGACGGAGGACTTAGTGGAAGCCTCCAAAGCCACCACAGGCAACCTGACCGTGGACCTCCAGCCCACGGACGTGAACGTCTTCCTGGGCCAGACCACCGGGGAATATGAGGAGCGCCTGGCCGCCAAGCAGCTGGCCCTCTGCCTCACCCCGGCGGAGGGAACGCCCATTATCTCCGCCGACGGCCGTCTGCTGTGGCGGGTGTTTGAGAATCTTTTCAGCAACATCCAAAAGTACGCCCAGCCGGGCACGCGGGTGTACCTCACCTGCCAGGCTACCGATGAGCAAGTGACCATCACCTTCCGCAACATCTCTGCGGAACCGCTGAACATCTCCGCCGATGAGCTGATGGAGCGCTTTGTCCGGGGCGATGCTTCCCGGAATACCGAGGGGAGCGGCCTGGGCCTCTCCATCGCCCGGAGCCTCACCCAGCTCCAGCACGGGACCTTCGCCCTGGCGGTGGACGGGGACCTGTTCAAAGCCATTTTGACCTTCCCCCGGCTGCGGGATGGGGAAGGATAATGACCCGCACGAATTGGATGCAAGGGACTGCCGTTTTTGCGGCGGTCCCTTTTGCTTGACAGGGGGGGGAGGGGACACTATACTGTATAGAGCAAACGATGTCACCCGATTCTCCAAAGGAGTTCATCTTGGAAGAAAACCTACTCCACTGCGCCGCCACCCTGGGCATGGCGGCGGTCCCTGTGGTCGAGCTGCGGGGTGCCATTCCCTTCGGGCTGGCCTTTGGCCTGCCGGCAGATCTCGTCTTTCTGCTGGCCGTGGTGGGCAATATGCTGCCCATGCCCTTTTTGTTGTTTTTCGTGCGAAAGGTCTTTCGCCTGCTCCGTCAGCGGCCCTGGTGGGGGGAGAAGATCGACCGCCTGGAATCCCGCGCCCATCTCAAGGGGCGCATGGTCCGAAAATATCGGATCCTGGGGCTGATCATTTTGGTCGCCATCCCCCTCCCCGGCACGGGCGCCTGGACGGGGGCGCTGGTGGCGACGATCTTCCGCATCCCCATCCGGAAAGCCCTGCCCGCCCTGCTGATCGGCGTGCTCATCGCCGGGGCCATCGTGACCGCCGTCTCCTGCGGCGTGATCTCCCTCTGGGTCTAACGGACCCGCCGCCGCGCATAGACTGTACGGTATGATCGGAGGGGGGCGCGGCAGATGGGAACGCGGAGGACACGCAGGTTTTGGTTGTGCTGGGCTTTGGCCCTGGCGGTGACGGCGGTCTGGACCATATCGGCCTCTCCCGTCCAAACGAGCCAGCCCGTCGGCGGCGCGGCCCACGGGAGCTATGTGGCCCTGACCTTTGACGACGGCCCCTGGCCGGGCACCACCAACGCCCTTTTGGACGGCCTGGCCCAGCGGGGCGTAAAGGCCACGTTTTTTCTGGTGGGCGAGCAGGTGGCGGACCGGGCCGAGACCGTCCGCCGCATGGCCGACGAGGGGCACCAGCTCGGCCTGCACACCTGGCACCACGTTTCCCTGAAGGGCATGACGCCCGACCAGATCACATCCCAATTAGACCAGACCCGCGCCGCCATCCGCGAGATCGTCGGGCCGGTGGACCTGATGCTCCGCCCGCCCTACGGCTTTGTGGACGACACCCTGCGGCAGTGGGCCAAGGCCCCCATCATCTGCTGGTCCTTAGATACCGAGGACTGGAAAGACCCCACCCCGTCCCGCATCACGGCGGATATTCTGCGCCAGGTGAAGGACGGGGACATCATTCTCATGCACGATATTTTTGACACCTCCGTGACGGCGGCTCTGGCCGCGGTGGACCAACTGCTGGCCCAGGGCTATCAGCTCGTCACGGTGGAAGAATTGTTCGCCCAGCGCGGGCAGGACCCACAGCCGGGAGCAGTCTATTGCAGCCTCCCCCCGGCGCAGAAGGAGGAAGTAGAACCATGAAAAAGATCATCGGCGTGGCCATCTTAGCGGCGG
>OHWK01000326.1_pt1 | contig 27554 bp, 17 predicted proteins | sample 1579761 | NCBI WGS metagenome assembly OHWK01 (sample SAMEA3882516, study PRJEB24775) | human gut metagenome | biome: human-associated habitat; feature: intestine environment; material: feces | place: Netherlands | collected 2009/2010 | reverse complement strand
GACTGAACATACGAGAAACCTTTCGCTCAGTCTCCAAGAAAACGTCCGCAGCCCCTAACGCCCGGTTTGTTGCGCATTTTGGTTGAGGCTTGAGTTGAGAGACATGGTCCGTCGTCCGGGTACGATTTCAGTCGCCAAACCAAATCAACCTATTTAGGAAGGCGACGGAACCATGCCGAATCAGATTCTACAGGTCGACGAGAACATGCTCGAGACGAAGCTGGACCGGTTGGTGTCGGAGAAGGTCGAACAGCTGTTGAACGCGATGCTGGACGCGGAGGCCGACGAGATCACGGGCGCGTGCAGGCGTTCGTATACGCTGGAATGCAAGACGAATGCGGCCAGACGCGCGCTCGAGGGCGAGCCCCTCGCCCGCGTGGCGCGCGACGCGGGTTGCACGCCGACGAGCGTGTACCAGTGGATGCGCCGCTACCGGAGCGAGGGGATACTGGGACTGATGGACAGGAGAAACGCGCCGATGCCGGCCGAACCGATGCCCGCGGCCGGCGATGACGTGGAGGAGCTGCGCCGGCAGGTGGAGGTCCTGCGGCTGGAGAACGCGGTGATGCGGGAGACGATCGATGTTTTAAAAGCCGACGACCCGCGCCTCGACCCGTCCATGCTGACGAACAGGGAGAGGACGCGGGTCGTCGACGCGATCAGGGGTGAATTCGGCCTGGCGGCCTGTCTGAAGGCCGTGGGGCTGAAACGCAGCACCTACTATTACGAGCGCGGCGCGATCGCCGCGGGCGACAGGTACGCCGTGCTGCGGGCCCGCGTCGCCGGCCTGTTCGAGCAGGGTGGGCGCGCATGGGGATACCGGACCATCCACCGCATGCTGCGCCTTGACGAGTCCGACCCGATCGTCGTCTCGGAGAAGGTCGTCAGGCGGATCATGCGCGAGGGGGCCATGCGGCCCGTGTACCTGAAGCGGCCGAAGCGGTGGAGCTCCTACGCCGGCGAGATCGGCGAGGCCCCGGCGAACCTCGTGGAGCGGGACTTCCACGCCGACGCGCCGAACATGCTGTGGGTCACGGACGTCACCCAGTTCACCATGGACGGGTACAAGTGCTGGCTTTCCCCGGTGGTCGACTGCTTCGACGGGATGGTGGTCTCCTGGACCTTGTCGCGCTCCCCGAACGCCGACATGGCGAACCGGATGCTCCTTGACGCGGTCGCCACGCTCAGGGACGGGGAACATCCAATCATCCATTCCGACCGCGGCTGCCACTACCGGTGGGACGAATGGATCCGCATCTGCGAGGAGCACGGGCTGATCCGGTCGATGAGCGCCAAGGGATGCAGCCCGGACAACGCGGCCGCCGAGGGGTTCTTCGGCAGGCTCAAGAACGAGTTATTCTACGGGCGGGACTGGAGGGGCGTGGGCTACGAGGAGTTCCGCGAACGCCTGGCCGCCTACCTGACCCACTACAATGAAACCAGGATCAAGAAGTCACTGGACTGGATGAGCCCCGTGCAATACCGCAGAAGTCTTGGACTGGCCGCCTGACCGTCCAAAAAAACATCCGCACCCCCTCCGTGCGATCATGGACGATGCGCTCCGCCTGCGCCATCGCATGATTCCGTACCTCCACACCATGAACTGGCGCGCATCCCGGACAGGCCTTCCCCTGGTGGAGCCCATGTATTGGGGATCGCCCGACATCGACGCCGCATACCACGTTCCCAACGAATACATGTTCGGCACCGAACTGCTGGCCGCGCCCATCACGGAACCGATGGATAAATCCTCCCGACGGGGCAAGGCCGACGTATGGCTGCCGCAGGGCGACTGGTTCGACTTCTTCACCGGGCGCCGGTATAGCGCGTCTTCGCCCAACGGACGGCGCATGACCGTCTGGCGTCCGCTCGACGGAATTCCCGTGTTCGCGAAGGCCGGCGGCATCGTGCCGATGCAGCCCCTGTCCGAGGGGGATTCCATCAACTCCGTCGACAACCCGCAGCATCTGGAGATCATCGTCTTCCCCGGAGCGGACGGCGACTTCACGCTGATGGAGGATTCGGGACATTACTCTCGGCAGATCACCCCGGCGACCACCGCGATCACCTATCGATGGCGCAAGGACGGCGCCACATCCGCACTCACGGTATCGCCAGCCCAGGGAGACGTTCACGCTCTGCCGGCCCGGAGAACATGGGATTTCCTGTTCCGAGGCATTACCGACAGCGACATATCCGTACAGGCCGACGGCGCATCCGTCGATTCGGATCGCCGGTATGATGCCGAAACCCTCACATTGCAGGTAACGGTCGCCGACGTATCCACCCGCAGCGAGATACGTGTCACCATCGGCGACACGACGATGGCCGCCGATCCCCGCATGGAAGACGTCTTCGACATCCTTCGGCATGCCGAAATGCGATATCTGACCAAGGAACAGGCTTATGCCGCCATAGCGGAGAACGGCATCGACGCATTGGCCACGATGGATTCACTCGAGCACGTCAGCGGGCCGGACATGGAAGATTGCTCCGATTCGCATATGCCGAGCGCCGTCCGTCAAGCGCTGACGGAGGTGCTGCTCCGATCCTAGCCCGCATGTCGCCTCTCCCGGAATACGCCACGGGAGAGGCGACAGCAGCCCGTCACAGACCCATGTCCAGGCGAACGCCGGGCCGTCAACACGTCGAGGCACGACGCACCAGATCGTAGGAGGTCACATACGTGCGGAACGGATCCGCCGACCCCTCGATGCGCGCGATCAGCATATCCACGGCATGTCGCGCGTAATCATCCACATGCGGGTCGATCGTCGTCAATCCGGGCATGCAGTACTCGGCATCCGGCACGTTGTCGAACCCAATGACCTGCATATCCTGCGGCACGCGCACGCCGCGCCGCTGCAGCTCATGAATCACCCCGATGGCGAGCGCGTCGTTCAGGCACATGACCGCATCCGGACGCGGCGCATCCGGATCGTCCAACAGCCCCGCCACCGCATCGCGGCCGCCGGACTGCACCCAATCCGCGTTACGGACCAGCCGCCAATCGACCTGCAGGCCACGCTCCTCATGGGCCAACACATAGCCGCGGGTACGCATCGTGCTGGTGGTTTCGGGCCGCGACTCGCGGTCGGCATCCGGGCATGCGTTCTCCGCGGTGCCGCCGATCAACGCGATCCTACGGCATCCCGAATCCAGCAGCGCCCCCACCGCGGTGCGTACGGCCTCCACGTTCGGCATCGTGACCCAATCGGCCAGTCCCTGCGTATCGTAATCGCCCACAATCACCAACGGATACGGCTGGTGCAGTATCGTGCGATCCGTGATCGGCGAGCCCATGAAGAAAATCCAGCCGTCCGCGGCCAGCTTCTTCGTCTCCGGGATCGCCTGCGCCAAGCCGCCGGCGCTGTTGTAGGTATCGGTGATCACCGCGTACCCGCGGGAACGTGCCGCCGCCACGATGCTGTCGGCGAGATAGGGCATGAACGGCTGGCAGAAATCGGTGATGGCCAGTCCGATGAGCTTCGTGCCGCCGGTTTTCATGGCGCGGGCGGACACGTTAACGCGGTATCCGAGGCGTTCGATGGCATCCTGGACACGCTGGCGCGTCTCCGGGCGCATACTGCCGGTGTTGTTCAGCACATTCGACACCGTTTTGATGGAGACGCCCGTCTCGCGCGCCACGTCGGTGATGGTCACCCGTTTCGCCACAGCACCCCTCTCGTCGCACCATCGGGCATGTTCCGCACGGTTCAGGCGGAACGCCCGTCTGATTCCAGCATAACGCGTTTTCCCCGGCCGGTCCGGTCCCTTCCGCCCGGCCCGGGAAGCAAGGGCCGTGCGATCCGTCCTTCTCCGGAACGGACCGCGCGGCCCATCGCGTCACTTGATGTGCAGGGCGGTCCAACTCACCGGCGGCAGGGAGACGCGGACCACGCCGGACTCGGCATCGTACATGGCCGACCCGTTGGCGTGCGGGGCCACACGGTTCTGGTCGTAGAGCGTATTCGCGGCGAACAGATCGTCGTCGTGCAGCGTCTGCGCCTCGACGGATGCCGGCTGCGCGCCGTCCTGCAGCCTGATCTCGAACTCGGCGGTCGCCTCGAGCGAACGGTTCACCGCAAACACGGCGAGCGAGCCGTCGGCGCAGCGCACGGCCACGGCGTTCACGCCGTCGACCTCGCCATAGCGCGGCGTATCCACGGTGCCGGCGGACAGCTTCGGCTCCAGCACGGTGCCGCCCTTGGCCAGGCGCGCGGTCACGGAGAACGGGTGGAACGTGGTCTGGCGCCAGGCCGGGCCGCCCGGCTCCGTCATGATCGGGGCGATGACATTGACCAGCTGCGCCAGGCTGGCGGCGCGCACGCGGTCGGCGTTCTTGAGCAGCGTGATCATCAGATCGCCGAACACCACGGCGTCGGCGGCGGTGTAGATGTCCTCCAGCAGACGCGGGGCCACCGGCCAGTTGCCGATGCCCTCGGGGGTCTTGCTCGGCTCCTCACCCTGGTACCAGACATTCCATTCATCGAACGAGATGTACACGTCGTGCGCGCTCTTCAGATGGGCCTTGGTGGCGTCGATGGTGGCGGCCACGTCCTTGATGAAGCCGTCCATATCCACGCCGGAGGCCAGGAAGCTGGCCATGTCGCGCGTGCCGTCCTCCTTGAAGAACGGCTGGTAGTAGGCGTGGCAGGAGACGAAGTTCACGTTCTCGTAGGTCTTCTCAAGAACGGTCTGCTCCCACTTGCCGAAGGTCGGCATGCCATGGGCGGAGGAGCCGCACACCACCAGTTCCACGTCCGGATCGATCTGGCGCATGCCGGCGGCCACGGAGGCGGCGAGCATGCCGTAGTCCTCGGCGGACTTGTGGCCGAGCTGCCACGGGCCGTCCATCTCGTTGCCCAGGCACCACATGCGGATATCGAACGGCTTGTCGGCGCCGTTGGCGCGGCGACGTTCCGACAGCTCGGTGCCGCCGGGCACGTTCGCGTACTCCAGCAGGTCCAGGGCCTCCTGCAGGCCGCGCGTGCCCAGGTTGACGGCCTCCATCAGCTCGTTGCCGCCGGTGGCCTCAAGCCATTCGGCCATCTCGTGCAGGCCGAATTCGTTGGTTTCGGTGGAATGCCAGGCCAGATCGAGTCGACGGGGACGTTCCTGCTTGGGGCCGATGCCGTCCTCCCAGCGGTAGCCGGACACGAAGTTGCCGCCCGGGTAGCGGATGGTGGTGGCGCCGAGTTCCTTGACCAGGTCGATGACGTCCTTGCGGAAGCCGTGCTCGTCGGCGGTCGGGTGGTCGGGCTCGTAGATGCCGGTGTACACGCAACGGCCAAGGTGCTCGACGAACGAACCGAACAGACGATTGTTGACCGGAGCGACCTCAAAATCGTCATCGACGACGAGACGTGCGGTCAGATGGTCCTGCTGGGGCATGGGATTCCTTTCTACATATCTGCATGCACTCTGCATACGTGACACGTATCCATACAACGATGTACCGCGGAGGCGCGGGCGACCGGGGACATCCGTGTGACAGCCACCAGTGTAGTACAACCTTGTACTGACTGCCGGAAGGCGTGGCGCAGAGACGGCTGAGACCTTTTGGCGCACCACTGCAGCAAAAAAGATCCCAAGAAGTCGAATTACAGTCCCATCCGACGCATAGCCACCGTGAACATACGGCAAAAGGCATCAACCACGTCACCCGTCCACCCGCTACATTCACAAGCAGTACCGCCCACTCTGCATCATTCGCATATGCAAAGGCCGCGAACCGTACGATGACGGTTCGCGGCCCCCTGACATGCCATTAGGCCACCCGGCTCGCACCGGCTGTTCGGCCTGCCGGCTCAGCCCTCGCGCTTGGGCGCCTGGCTGGCCACGCGGGTCAGGCGCGGCGGGCGGCGCGTGGACACGAACAGCGGCTGCACCTCGACCAGCGGGTTGTACGGCGCCAGGCCGAACCACTTGACCGGGGAACCGGCCACGCGGCGGATCGCGTACTTGATCTGCAGCGAGAGGGCGCCACGGCCGGAGACCTTCGGCTCGGGCATCAGCGCCTTGTGGATCACCACGTAGCGGATGGTGCCGATGCCGGGATCGGCGTCAAGCTTCGGGTAGATCGACTGCTGGTTCGGCAGCTCGCCGGTCTTCTCCAGATCGTGCATGATCTGATGCAGGTAGGCCGGGATGGACTGCGAGACCTTGAAGCCGAGGCGGATGCGCACACGGAACAGGTAGTCGGTACCGAAGCTCTCGACCGAATACTCACGGGTGAACGGCTCGTCGGTGGTCTCGACGGCCACCGCCCACCATGCGCGGGCGCGCTTGGGGTGGTCGGCGAAGATCGAGAAGAAGATGTCCGTATCGAGACGCTTCAGGTCCGGATCGCTGGTCAGGTAGACGATGTTGTCCGCGAACCGGTGGATGCGGCTATCGCCGTGCAGCTTGTCCAGCGCGGGGAGGAAGTCCTTCGGCATCATGTGCCGACGCTGCGAGCGCTCCAGCTTGGTGCCCTCGTTCCACGTGTACATGATCATGAGGATCGCCAGCGTGAGCAGCAGCGTGAACCAGCCGCCGTGCAGGAACTTGGCCATCGAGGCGGCGAAGAACAGGACCTGGATCGCCAGGAACACGATGGTGAACACAACGGCGCCGAACTTGTTGCTGCGGTGCCACAGGTAGATGCCCAGCAGGATCGTGGTGGTGATCATCGTGATGGTCAGTGCCAAGCCGTAGGCCGCCGAGATATGTTCCGAATCGCGGAACAGCAGCAGCACGGCCAGCGTGGCCACGCACAGCACCACGTTGACGACCGGAATGTACAGCTGGCCGCGGGTACGGGCAGGGTAACGGACCTGCAGATGCGGCATCCAGTTGAGGCCGGTGGCCTCGGAGACCATGGTGAACGCGCCCGTAATCAGCGCCTGGGAGGCGATGATGCCGGCGGTGACCGACAGCACGACGGCCACATAGCGCACGTTCGGATCCATCATCTGGAAGAACGGGTTGATCCCCTCGGCGTCGGCCAGTTCGGGGTTGTTCTGGTTGCGCAGCATCCACGCGCCCTGGCCGAAGTAGTTGAGCACCAGCGCCACCTTGATGAACGGCCAGGTGAAGTAGATGTTGCCGCGGCCCACGTGGCCCATATCCGAGTACAGCGCCTCGGCGCCGGTGGTCGAAAGGAACACGGTGCCCATCAGCGCCAGACCGGTGGCGTTATTCGGACTGAACAGGAACTTGATGCCGTAGTACGGGTTGAGTGCGGCGAGCACGGACCAGTCGTTGCCGATGGCTACCACGCCGACGATCGCCAGGAACGCGAACCAGACCATCACCACCGAGCCGAAGACCTTGCCGATCGATTCGGTGCCGCGCGACTGCACGGCGAACAGGATCATGATGATCACCGCGGTGATCATCATCGTCAGATCCTTGTTCTCGGTGAACAGATGCTCCAACGCCGGCAGCGTCTTCAGGCCTTCGACGGCGGACGAGATCGACACGGCCGACGTCAGCACCGAGTCCGCCAGGAAGGCCGCGCCGCCGAGCATGGCCGGTATGACGAGCCATGCGCCGTATTTGCGAATCAACGAGTACAGAGCAAAGATGATTCTGCAGAAACGGACATCCAAACATCCCAATTCACATCACACATGACCGATTCTCCAGAATCGGACACACAGAACACATTTTTCGGAACTCAGACGTCCGATTCGGCAGAATCGGACACATGTGCACAAGTCGGATGATGAGCACGACCATCGACGGGCGTTCGCCGGTTGTGGACGCCGCTGAAATCGATGCGATCTACACCGGGCACACGCATGAAGACGCACAGTATCAACGCGTGGTATCGCCTGGCACCAGTGTCATGGGAATAAGCACGTTCGGCTCGAACGGCTTGGGGATGTTCTTGCGTGAAGCGTTAGCCGCGGCCACTTCCTCATTGGCAATCGCCTGCACGATATGGTCGGCCGCCGACTGTGCGATCGCCGAGAAATCCTGCGCGACCGCGGTCAGCTTCATGCCGGCCAAATCAGTCAAATACGTACCATCGTAGGCAACGATCTGCAGCTCGTCAGGAATGGAAATTCCACGGCCCAACGCTTCGCGCACGCAGAACGATGCACCAATATCGGAACTGACCACGGCATCGACACCGTCGATCGTCACCTTGTCGAGCGCATTGCTGACCGCACGATGATAGCCGGCAAAATCCATCACTTCGCCAGCTTCAACATACTCGTATTTCACGCCTGCGGAGGTCAATTCCTGTTCCAACGTGAGGTAGTAGCGCACCGTCGGGAACGTGGTCTTTCCCAAATCGAACGGTCCTTCCTCGACTTCTCCGCGCGCAGCCAAATCGAAGAATTGATCTCGCGGACCGCCAATCATCACCACATGTTTGGCACCATTGCGGATCAGCATCTGCGCAATCAATCGCCCACCCTGCTCGTGGTCGGATCCAATCGACGAAATACCGTCTCCAAGCACACGGTCGAACGCGACGATCGGGCGATGAATCGACGTCCAATAATCGCCGGGATGCGAAGTGTGCGCACACATGACGATGCCGTCCATCATGTGCCGACGCAACATGTCGACATACTGGATTTCGCCGTCCGCCTCATCTGCGGTAGAGCACAACATAGTGCGTAATCCTTGCGCGGCGAGCGCATGCTGCAGATGTGCGGTAAACGTTGCAAAGAACGGGTGGCGGATGGTGGGCACGATGACGCCGACCAGATTCGTACGATCATGATACAGATTGCGGGCAAGCTCGTTCGGCACATAATTGAGGGCTTGCATGGCTTTGCGCACACGTTCGCGCATGTCATCAGACACGTACCCGTTGCCGTTCACCACCAGCGAGACGGTGCTCAGAGACACCCCGGCCTTCTTCGCCACATCGCGCATGCCGACCATGATCGCACCTTCCCCGTCATCACTGTTCTATCGTTGTATGCTCACGTGCTTACCACGAAATATTACATTCATTTACATTCTCTCGAACCTGTTCGACAGTCCGGCAACGAAATACAGCTTCTTAGTGTCGACTCCCGCGGAGGCGAAGGCCTTCAGCAGCGGCTTGGTCTGGTCGAATGCAATCACCAGCGTTGCATCCGGACTGGCGGCCTTGATGGCGGTTGCGCTCAGATTTCTTTCACGTTACTCAGCGACCGTCCGTGTAACGTGAAAATTACGCCGGATTGGCAAGCAGCGCAATGCCGAAACCGGCGGCCACACAAATGAGAGGCACCGCGACGGTTGCTATTCCATAGCCCAGAGCCAGCGTAAAACGACGCTGGCGAATCAATGAAACCACTTCGTTGAGCGCCGTGGAGAATGTTGAGAAACCACCGAGAAATCCGACAACGAACATCATGACCGTGTCCATATCCACCGATTGCGAATAGTAGGACATCATGGCGATGCCTGCGCATAGCGAAGCGACGCCGTTGATGACGAGCGTGGATAGCGGGAAGTTGCGGCTCGTTCTCCGATTCTCGCGGTTCCAGCCTCGTTGAATTGACACGTCGAGCACGTAACGGGCCATGGCTCCCAGACCGCCGAACAGACAGATCATCCACATCATCAGCGCACCTCCCCGGTAGTCGGGTCGGCGACAAGCGAAATCTCCGCAGTGATCGGTTTGGGCTCGAAGCTGGGTGGAAGCGGGTTGGCCGGCTGCTGGATTGGCTGCGACTGCTGCTGGGGCTGCTGGATTGGTTGCGACTGCTGAATCGGCTCGGGCAGCTGCCCCAAGTCTGAAGTATCCGGCTCGCGCAACAACGGCTGCGATGACTGTGTCAGCTGAGGAACGACCAGCGGAGGAATCTGCGGAACATGGCCTGTCTGCATAGGCTGGATGGCAGTCGGCGGCACGGTTGGCGTTTCGACTCGCGGAACCTGTCCCGTCTGTGCAATCTGCTGGGCCGTCTGCGCGGCTTCCATTGCGGCCTGCGCGGCAGAACGCGCCACGTCGGCCACTTTCACATGGCGTACGCCCTGCGTGTCCGATTCGGCAGAATCGGACACGGAAACAGCTGAAAACGCACCCCGAACCCGCTTTCGAGTACTCCGTGACAGCAGTGCCTGCATCAGAACCACGCCGGCGGCGGCAGTGAGCAAACCGCCTGCAAAATTTCCCGCAAGATAGCCAAGCGCACTGGCGATATGCCGCTCGTGCAGACCTTCCATCGTTTCCAGCATCACGCCGGACATCGTCGAAAGCCCGCCGAGCAAGCCGAGCCCAACGCCACGGCTGACAACCTGCCGCACCCGGCGACGCAGCCACGAAGCGGTCGCCATGAATTCGGTCAGCATCGCGAACAGGAAGCAGGCGACCATATTCGACACAAACGTGCCCACAACGAATGGCGTCCCGCTGACCGACGGCAGGAGCATATCCAACGCATGCCGACAGCCGACTCCAACAAATCCACCGACGAACACCACAACATACATCAGTCCGTCGGCGAGCGGATTGAACCGCGCCTGCATACGTTTCATCGGCGCCAGGGGAATCGTAGGCGGATCCATGGTGTTAGCGGCGGGCGCGGTTGCACCAGCATGCATCACCTCAACAGTGTCGATTGCCTGCGTGATGGGATGTGAGTCCTCACCCGCAGTCACCACGTCTCCCGGCGATTGTTCTTGCGATTCCATTGCGCTCCCCCTGTACTGGCCTTCCGCGGACAGCGTTGTTCCGCCCATAGGCCGTGCAACAACGAGCTGGGCCGCGGTTGCCGCCTTCCTAACGCATATGAGTTTACACGGAGCGCCAACGTATGCACCCTGGATGTCCGATTCCGCAGATTCGTACATCCAGAGTCCAGCCGAATTCAGCCAGGCTCAGTCAAGCCGGGCATCACACAGCCGCCGCATCGCAGGTCGCACCTCGCGCTCCTCCTCGCCACTGAACAGCACCACCAGATAGTCGCCGGCACGCAGCCGTGTATCGCCGCGCGGCACGATCTCGCTTTCGCCGCGACGCAGGCCGATGATCAGGCACCCAGACGGCCAACGCACGTCACACACCCGCTTGCCGTCCGCAATCGCTCCCATTTCCAATGGCAGTTCCATAATGCCGCTGCCCACATGGCTTGCGATCGCCATCTGCATGCCTTGCGCGCGCACGTACCGCTCCAGCAACTCCCCATAAATCGGTTTGGTGCGCAGCAAATCGGACACCAACAGCGCGACGAAAGCGACGGCCGCGACCGGCAGCATGTGCGTCAACGTTCCAGACATCTCCACAGCCAACAGAATCGACGTGATCGGCGTTTTCACGGACGCGGCGAGCGTGCCCGTCATCACGCACACCGCAAACACCGCCACTGCGTCGGATGGCAGATCACCGAATCGATGCAACACTTCACCGCAGATGCCGCCGGCCAACGAACCGACCGCAAGAATCGGCATGAAAATACCGCCAGGCGCGCCTGAGCCGAAACTCGTGGATGTGAACAGCATCTTCGCCACGAACAGCAGACACAGCATTCCCAAGCCGACGCGCGCATGTTCGGCGGTATCAATCAGATTCGAGCCGCCGCCGAGCACATCGGGCAACCAGATGCCGACAGGCAACGCGATCGCAATCGCAATCATCGGGCGGCTCCATGCCGGCAGTTTGCCGTACAGCGTCTGGAAGCCAAGCAACGAGCGGTTCATCAGCGAACCAACCAAACCGGCCACCAATCCCAACGGAATCAGCCACACATACTCTTCCAACGACAGCTGACCGATATCACCGAAATCCAAAACCGGACGCAGACCGAAACAGTATTTTGAGACGAAATCGGCGGTCAGCGATGCGGCGGTGGCGCCCATCAGAATCGCAGGGGAAAAACTCCGATGCACCCCTTCCAAAGCGAACATCATGCCGGACAGCGGCGCGCTGAACGCGGCGGACAAGCCGGCCGCGGCACCGGCGGTGACCAGATAATGCTCCTGCATGTCCTCACGGCGGCGGCCGCGCAAACGGTGGGACACACACTGCGCGCCCGACGCACCAATCTGAATGGACGGCCCCTCACGGCCGAGCGACAGACCAAACAACGCGCCCAACAGTCCACCGACGAAACGGACTGGCAGAATCGTCTGCCAACGCATCTTCAAGCCGCATATCACCACGCCGTTGGTCTGCGGGATGCCGCTGCCACCAGCCATCGGCTCCTTGCCGACCATCCACGCGATTGCTAGCGCGGCCGCCACCGCGGCAACCGCCCACGGCGCAATCAGCCACGGGGTCTCGCGAATCCGCGCATATATCCAACGGGACGCATCCGTGCCGTATTCGATGCCGAGACGGTATACGACAACCAGCAATCCTGAAACCAGACCAATGACTATGCCGGCCGCCGCCATCTTCCACTTCAAGTGGTCGAATCGCGGAATCAGCCGGCGGATATCATGTGCCGCGTCGTTACCAGTCAAGCCGGGAAATTCGTTGCAGACGGTCAGTCGACCAGCGAATTGATCTGGATGACATGATCGCGCTGCGGACCGGTGCCGATCGCGGAGATACGGCAGCCGCTCAGCTCTTCCAAACGCTTGACGTAGGCCTGGCAGGTGGCGGGCAGCTCGTCGAAGGAGTGGCAGTCGGAGATGTCTTCGTCCCAGCCGGGCATGGTCTCGTAAATCGGCTTGGCGGCGGCGAAAGCGGCCTGATCGGTCGGCATATCGTCGTGACGTTCGCCGTCCACGTCGTAAGCCACGCAGATCGGAATCTCCTTCAGGCCGGCGAGCACGTCGAGCTTGGTGAGCACGATGTCGGTCAGGCCGTTGACCTGGGAGGCGTACCGGTTGACGACTGCATCGAACCAGCCACAGCGACGCGGGCGGCCGGTGGTCACGCCGAATTCGTGGCCCTGCTGACGCAGCCATTCGCCGGACTCGTCCAGCAGTTCGGTGGGGAATGGGCCTTCGCCCACGCGAGTGACGTAGGCCTTGGAGACGCCGACTACGCGGGTGATCTTGGTGGGGCCCACGCCGGTACCGGTGCAGGCGCCGCCGGCGGTCGGGTTGGAAGAGGTGACGAACGGGTAGGTGCCGTGGTCCACGTCAAGCATGGTGGCCTGAGCGCCTTCGAACAGTACGGTCTTGCCTTCGTCAAGCGCCTTGTTGAGAATCAGGCCGGTGTTGGCCACGTACGGCTTGAGGCGTTCGCCGAGCTTCAGCAGCTCCTCGGTGGTCTGGTCCACGTCAATCGGACGACGGTTGTAGAGCTTGACCAGCATCTGGTTCTTCTGGTGTAGGCTGGCCTCCACCTTGTCGTGCAGATGGTCGGCGTTGAACAGGTCATGCACGCGGATGCCGACACGGTTGATCTTGTCCGCGTAGGCCGGGCCGATGCCACGGCCGGTGGTGCCGATCTTGTGCTTGCCAAGGAAGCGTTCGGTCACCTTGTCGAGTGTGCGGTGGTAGGGCGCGATGATGTGTGCGGCCTCGCTCACCTTGAGGTGGGAGCAATCGATGCCGCGGGATTCCAGGCCGTCAATCTCCTCGAAGAGCACTTCCGGGTCCACGACCACGCCGTTGCCGATCACCGGGGTCAGGTTCGGGTTGATAATACCGGAAGGCAGCAGGTGCAGGGCGTACGACTCATCGCCGACCACCACGCTATGGCCCGCGTTGTTGCCGCCGTTGAAGCGCGCGACGTAATCGACCTTGGTGCCGATCAAATCGGTAGCCTTGCCTTTACCCTCGTCGCCCCACTGAGCACCAATAAGAACAATTCCAGGCATGATGCACCTCCGCATTCGCACGATTCCGCCGGAAACAGACTACCGTACACCCTCTACCCTGCGAAGTTTCGTCTCACGCAGGGCGAGGCTGGAGGTGCGACAACCCGGAATGGGTGACGAATTTCTACTCGTACGAGGCGATGCTGTGACCAATCGCACAGCGCACAGGTTGAAGAACGGAGCCTAGAGGGCATGCCTCGCGCGATAATGAAGCCATGACGATCGCAACACCGGAACGCTATGCCGAAATGCTCGAGGCCGCCCGCCGAGGCGGTTACGCCTATCCAGCCATCAACGTAACCAGCTCACAGACACTGAATGCTGCGTTGAAGGGCTTCGCAGACGCCGAGTCCGACGGCATCATCCAGATTTCCGTGGGAGGCGCGGCCTACGTCTCCGGCAGGGGGGTCAATGATCGCGTTACCGGCTCGCTGGCGCTGGCGGCTTTCGCACATGAAGTGGCTGCGAAATACCCGAACATCACCATCGCTCTGCACACCGATCACTGCGCCAAGCAGTATCTGGATGAGTGGGTGCGTCCTCTGCTCGCGCATGAGGCCGATCAGGTGGCACGAGGCCAGGAGCCTACATTCCAGTCGCATATGTGGGATGGCTCCACCGTGCCGCTCAAGGAAAATCTGGACATCGCCGAGGAACTGCTCGACAAGTCGCAGAAGGCGCACACCGTGCTCGAAATCGAAATCGGCGCGGTCGGCGGTGAGGAAGACGGTCACTCCGCCGAAATCAATGAAAAGCTGTATTCCACTCCGGAAGATGGCCTCGAAGTCGCCCGCCGACTGGGTTTGGGCGAACGTGGCCGGTACATGGCCGCTTTCACATTCGGCAATGTGCATGGTGCCTACAAGCCCGGCGTGGTCAAGCTGCGTCCGTCGCTACTCGGCGACATTCAGGCGCGTGTGGCGCGCGCGGTGGCCGAAGGCGAGTTGCCTAGCGCGGCCGGCATAGTCGATTTCCCCAACGGCAAGCCGTTTGAGCTGGTGTTCCACGGCGGCTCCGGTTCACGCCCGGAAGAAATCGCCGAAGCTGTAAGCTACGGCGTGATCAAGATGAACATCGACACCGATACCCAGTACGCCTTCACCCGTCCAATCGCCGACCACGTGTTCGAGAACTACGACAAGGTGCTGAAGATCGACGGCGAAGTGGGCGAGAAGAAGTTCTACGATCCGCGTTCTTGGGGCCGTAAGGCTGAGGATTCCATGTCCGCCCGCGTGGTCGAGGCTTGCCGGCAGCTGGGTTCCGCGGGCAAAGCGCTCAAATAGCGCGTAGTTTTGCGATCGTGCGCGACACTTTCCCGGAAATAATGAAAATCATTGAAAATCAATGGAGCGGACAACGGGAGTCGAACCCGCCTCTAAAGCTTGGGAAGCTTTCATTCTACCGATGAACTATGTCCGCATGCCTTACGGCTGCTGCACCTCACGTGACGAGCATGCTCAGCCAAACGAGGCACGAATAGTTATCCTAGCACGTCACCTGCCGACGCGCGTGGAGTAGGTGGGCGGAGCGATCGGCGTGCCGTTCATTTCGTTGGCCATCTGCATGAGACGCGCTATGCGCTCATCGGTCGGCGGGTGCGTGGAGAACAAGCGCGAGAAACCGACCGCGGAGAACGGGTTGGCGATCATCATTGCGGAGACGGACTGGGTGCCGGCGGTTTTGCGCATCGGCGCGGTCTGTGCGCCGTAGGAAATCTTGTTCAGCGCGGAAGCCAGGGCCTCGGGATCGCCGGTGAGCAAGCTGCCGTCTTCATCGGCGTCGTATTCGCGGGTGCGGGAGATGGCCATCTGGATCAAAGACGCGGCAATCGGCGCGAGAATCACGCTCAGCAATGCGCCGATCAGGCCGAGGCCACCGGAACTATCGCGGTCGTCTCGCGAGCCGCCACCGAAATACATCAGCGAATAGCCCAGATAGGAGATGACAGTGGCCATGGCAGAGGCGATGGCGGAAGTCAGGATGTCGTGGTTGTACACGTGCATAAGTTCGTGGCCCAGCACACCACGCAGTTCACGGGCGTTGAGAATCTGCAGGATGCCTTGGGTGCAGCAGACAGCCGCGTGCCGTTCGTTGCGTCCGGTGGCGAAGGCGTTCGGGCTCATGGTGGGGGCGATGTAGATGCGCGGCATCGGCTTGCCGGCCTTGGCGCTCAGTTCACGCACGATCTGGTAGATTTCCGGGGCTTCCTGTTCGCTGACTTCCCGCGCACCCATGGAGGCGATGGCGAGTTTGTCGGAGAACCAGTAGGTGCCGAACGTGGTAATCAGGCCGATGACGATATAGATGCTCAGGGTTTGCCGACTGCCGCCCGTGGCCCACCAAATCAGCATGATGATGGCCCACATCAGGGCAAACAGCAGCGTTGTCTTCAGGCCGTTGAAATGGCCGTGCACCCGTACTTTGGCATCCATAATGCACACACTAAAATCGCATGCTGAATGATTGCTGGATATGCGCCGCGAGAAATGTCCCATATTCGCCCGGCCCGTCCGGCCCCGAGCCCGGCCGCGTCCGCACGGGGCGCGGCCGGGTGGACGAATGCCGGACGAATGCCGGACGAATGCCGGACGGGCGTGGGCGGGCCGTCAGGCGTGGGCGAGCTCGCGCATCTGGTCGGGCTCGATGACCTTCTTGTGCTCGCGGCCTTCCTTGGCACCCTCGGCGCGCTCGAAAGCGTCGACCTTCTTCCAGCCGGCGAAGTCGATCGGGCGAATGCCGCGCTCGGCCAGCAGTCGGTCGATGGATTCGGGGTCGCGGTCGGCTGCCACACGGCCACCTTCAGCGGCCTTGGCCAGATCCTCGAGCATGTTGGTCACGATGGCGAGCGCATCGGACTTGGTGGAGCCGATCAGGCCCACCGGGCCGCGCTTGGCCCAACCGGTGGCGTACAGGCGGTCGCGCACTTTGCCGCCGTCGGCCTCGGTGGTGATGCGGCCGTCGCCGTTGGCGTTGGCCAGGTGGGCGCCGTGCTCGTCGTAGGTGATACCGGGAGCTTCGGCGGGCTTGTAGCCGATGGCGTGGTAGACGGCCTCGACCGGGTAGTCGGTGAACTCGCCGGTGCGGTGCATCTTGCCGTCGGCACCGGTTTCGGTGCGCTCCACGCGGATGGCCTTGACCTTGCCGTCCTCGCCGAGGATCTCGGTGGGGGCGGAGTTGAAGTGCACGTAGTACTTGCGGTCGGCCGGGTTGCCTTCGAAGTCGACGTCGCCGTCATCTTCCATGTCTTCGGCCATCTCGCGGACGGCGAACAGCTCCTCGACCATCTGGCGGGTGAGCTTGTCCTTGCCGGCCACCTCGATGGTCTCGTCGTCCAGATCGAAGTCGTCCTCGTTGATGATGAGCTGCACGCCGGGCAGCTTCTCCATCTCGCGCAGTTCCTGCACGCTGAACTTGGCCTGGGCCACGCCACGGCGGATGAACAGGTGGAGCACCTTGGCCTTGTTCTGGCCGATGCCCTCGTACACGTTGTCCGGAATGTCGGTCTTGGCCTTGAGGTCGTCGGCGTTGCGCATGAGTTCGCGGGCCACGTCCATGGCCACGTTGCCGCCGCCGATCACGGCGACGTTCTCGGCCGTAAGCGGCCATTCGCGGGCACCGGTGGGGTAACCGTCGTACCATTCGACGAACTTGGCGGCGCCGTACACGCCTTCAAGGTCGGCGCCGGGCAGGTTCAGCGGCTTGTCCTTGACCGCGCCGGTGGCGAACAGCACGGCGTCGTAACGGGCCAGCAGGTCGTCAAGAGTCACGTCCTTGCCGAATTCCACGTCGCAGTAGAGGTGGATGTTCGGGTTATCGAGCGTCTTCTCAAGCGCGGAGGCGATGAACTTGATGGACGGGTGGTCCGGGGCCACACCGTAACGCACCAGGCCGAAGGGCACGGGCAGCTTCTCGAACAGGTCGATGCGCGCTTCGGTGCCGAGGCCGAGCTCTTCGCCCAGCTTCTTGAGCTGGCGCAGGAAGATATCGGATGAGTAGACGCCGGCCGGACCAGCGCCGATTACAGCAATGCGGAGTTCAGTATTCACAGATTCAGTCACGCGCTCTAGCCTAACGCAAAGCCTTCCGTTGCAACAGAGGGCGAGTGGTGGGAATTCTGTGTATTAGGCCATAGTTTGTGCGTTTGGGAAACCTACGAGCACTGCTAATGTCAGATTATGGGTTTCCCTATTGGTCAAGTTATTGCCGTTCTCATTCCAAGAAGCATGCAAGGCGGATCAGGCCCTTACTCCGGATACGTTTATGCTGCAAGGCGGTTATCCACGCATTTACGACACGAGAATGCCGCTCAATCTGTTCTTCTCGAACTACATCGACACTTATATCGAACGTGATGTTTCCGAATATCTTGATGTACGCAATTTGGCTGAATTCCGCCGATTCTTGACTCTTTGCGCACTCAGTTCCGGAGCACTCATAAACTACACCAACATCGCCAATGAACTTGGTGTAAGTCCGCGAACCGTAAAGGCATGGATGTCGATTCTGGAATCAAGTTACATCGCATTCCATCTCATACCGTTCTACACGAACGCACGCAAACAGGTGGTCAAAACGCCGAAACTCTATTTTTATGACACTGGCTTGCTGTGCCATCTCTTGGGCATTCGGACGGTCGAAGCACTGGTTGCGCACCCCAAGTTCGGCGATATATTTGAAAACCTCATCATTGCGGAAACCATGAAACAGCATTTGAACGCCAATCAGGAGCCACAATTATTCTTCTACCGCGATGCCAGCAAGGTCGAGGTGGATTTGTTGGATTTCACCGATCCGAATCATCGCCTGATGATCGAAATCAAATCCGGACAAACCTATCATGACCGGTTCGCCCGCCATCTCACTTTAATTGGCGATGTTCTCGGTATACCGTGTGAGCAACAGTACGTAACCAGTCGGGTTGAGCATAGTTATGTCTCACAAGGAATCCGCGTCACCTCCACCCCTCGATTGGCTAGAAGGCCGACGGTAAAGAGCCGCCGCAGAGCAGTAGGAATTCTGTGCAATCAGTGAATCCCTTGAGGCATTAAAGACGTCACCTCCAACGGCTCTTTACGACCTCGATTGCATTCATTAGGTCATTTCTTCGTCCATTAGGTCGGAGGGTGCTGAAGCCATCCCTTGGAACGGCGGGGTTTCAAGGGCCGCTCCGACCAAGGACCGACCTAATAAACGTCAAATCGACCTAATGAATAACTCCGATGCTATTGCTGCTTTCGTGGGTGGGATTTCCGTTTCCGCCACGTCACCAACCGTATCGCCCCGATTATGTTTCGATGCGGTGGACTCGACATACGACCATCCCGGTCAGTCAACTGACCTACAAAAACAGCAGAAGCCTCATATTCTTAATCAGTCCCGATCAATTAGGGCAGTGAGGGCCCAGAGGATGCTCACCACGTCGATGGCCTCCTGGAGGAAGGCACCGACGACGACCGGGATAAGGTTGAACGCGGCGGCAATCATGCCGATGGTGGCAAGCACAAGGCCCGCGATTACGGCTTGAAGCATCACGCGCTTGGTGCGGCGTGCAATGGCGATGGCGCGCGGCACGGCGGCGATATTGTCATTCATAATGACCACCTGAGCGCTTTCGGAAGCGGCGGTGGACGTGCCATCGGTCATGGCCACGCCGATATCGGCAACAGCGAGCACCGGGGCATCATTCACACCGTCACCAACCATCATCGTGACGGTTTTGCCGGCTCCTGTAGCGGCCCTGACTGCGGCTACCTTATCCTCCGGGAACAGTTCGGCGTGAACCTCGTCAATGCCGACTTCGCTGGCAATGATATTGGCGGAAGCCCGCTTGTCACCGGTAAGCATGGCGAGCTCGGTGACGCCCAACTCATGCAGTTTGGCGAGCACTGCCTTGGCGTTGGCACGCGGCACATCGCGCAGCACGATGCGCGCGATCAGCCGGCCGTCAACGGACACGTAGGACGCCATCTCATCCGGCTGCAGCAGGCCAAAGCGAGTGCGCAGGTCATCTTTTTGCTGAGCTCCCCCTCTTAGGGGGAGCTGGCCGCTTCGCGGGCTGAGGGGGGCAGCCTCGCCGACCGCCAGGAATCCATCCTCCCCAGCAGCCGCGAAAGACAGCCGGCCAACGCGCACCGCGTGTCCGTTCACCTCGCCGGAAACGCCCTTGCCGGCGTCTTCATTGATGTTCTTGACGACCGGATACTCCCGGCCATGGCCAGGCCAGCTGGCCTCCGGCTCTGGGCACAGGCGCTGGCCATCCTCGAACCGCTGGCGCAGTCGGGCCAGCGCCTCCGCGCCGGCCTTGGCAATGCCTTTGGACAGGATGTGCACCGAGTAGCTTTCCACCGCGCCGGCCATCATCAGCACATGGTCTTCGTTGAGACGGGTTGCAGCGCCGGGCAACATCTCGACGCGCACCACCTGCGGCTGCTTGACGGTGAGCGTACCGGTTTTGTCGAAGAACACCTGCGTGACGCGGCCAAGGTTTTCCAGCACGTCCTGTGCTTTGATAAGCACGCCGGCTGCGGCGAGGCGTCCGGTTCCGGCGATGTATGCCACCGGTGCGGCGATGAGCAGCGGGCAGGGCGTGGCCAGCACCAGCACCTGGGCGAATCGCGTCGGCACCCCGGACACCGCCCATGCGACGCCGGCAATCACCAACGAAAGCACGGTAAAGGGCACGGCCAAGCGGTCAGCGGTTTTTACCACGGCCGGGCGCGACTCCTGCGCGGAGGCCACGAGCTCGAGGATGCGCTGGTACTGCGAATCGGCGGCCACCTGGGTGGCACGCATGGTCAATGCAGTCGAGCCGTTCACCGCCCCGGACATCACACGGGCGCCGGCGAACACTTCACGCGGCACCGGCTCACCGTTGATATTGCTCAGGTCGAGCGTGGCCGTGCCGGACAGCAGCTCGCCGTCAACCGGCACAGTTTCGCCCGGCAACACCATGAGTACGTCGCCCAGCTGCACCTGCTCGACCGGCACCGTGTCGAAGCGGTGCGCGGCGGCGGCAGCCGATGCCAAGCCCACACGCCGGAAGCCATCGGACGAATCGCCCTTATCGGCAGCAAACCCACGCCCCACGCCAGGCAGGTTGACGACGTGCGCGGTTTGCGGCGCGGCCTCCATCAGCGCGGTCAGGCTGCGCTCGGCCTTGGCTTGAGCGTATTCCTCAATGGCCTCGCCGGACGTGATCATCAGCGTCACCGCCCAACTTGCCCAGTATTCGGCGACGGCCACGGTGGAGAGGATCGCGACCACGGCCAGCACATCGACTCCAACCTGCCCATGACGCAAATCGTCAATCATGCCGCGCACAGTGTCAATCACGATAATCAGCACCAATGCGATAACCAGCCACTGGCCGAAGCCCGGATTGCCAAGTACCGGAATCGCCATCGCATTGCCCCACGGACGCCAATCGCCCAGTAAAGCCAGCGGAATTGCGGCGATGACGACGACTGGAAGCATCGGCACAAGCTTGCAGATGTCGAGAATTTTGGTGAAGAATCTGATGAGTGCGCCCATCATTGCTCCTTACGCTCGTATACGGAGTCGATTGCGGTACGGCAAGCGTGGCCCGCGCAATCGGCGCTGCGGTCACGCCTTGTTAACCCACCGGCGGCTTTGCCTGGGGCTTCGCTTTGCTCGGCTCCCGCGCGACCTTCCGATACACGGCGTAAAGAAATGTTCAGTTTTGTATTGAATTATGCGCTTTGTTCGGAGCACCGCCCGAACTCAGTGCTTGACCTACCCTATCAACGAGCGTTGCGCGACATGCCGGATATCGAAACTGCGTTGGCGGCATGGGCGCGGGGCACAATCGCGCATACGAAAGGCCCGTGGCAGGAGTTTGCTCACTGTCACGGGCCTTTGCTTGTCCGACACGGTGTTCAGCGGTTACCGCTCAACACCGTGTGACGTTGTCGAGTCGGCTTTACCACAGGCCGAACGGGTCGGAGAAGCCGCCGCCGTCACCGGTGCCGCCATCGCTGTTGCCATTGCCATTACCGTAACCGTTCTGGCCATTGCCGTTCTGGTTGTTCTGGTTATTCTGGCTGTTGCCGTTGGAATCGGAGCCGGACGAACCGTTCACCGACGACTCCTCCTGATCGAGCGTCACGTCCACATTCATGGTCTTGCCGTCGCGCACGATGGTCAGCGTCACCTTGTCTCCCAAAGCCGCGGCACGAACGTAACCAAGCAGCGAGTAGTTGTTGTTCACGGCGTTGCCGTTGAAGGCCACGATGGTGTCGCCCTCCTTAAGGCCGGCCTTGTCGGCCGGGCCGCCGGAGACGACCGCGCTGCCGGTGGCGCTGGACTTGGTGATGGTCGCGCCGCCGCGGGTCACGCCGTCGGCTTCAACCGTGTCGGACTTGATGACCACGCCGAGGGCAACGTGCTTGACCTTGCCGTCCTTGATGATTTCGTCGGCCACACGCTTGACGAGGTTGGACGGGATGGCGAAGCCGATGCCGATGGAGCCGGCGGAGTCGGAGGAGGTGGCGGTGGAGGCGATCGAGGAGTTGATGCCGATCACCTGGCCGGCCGCGTTGAAGGTCGGGCCGCCGGAGTTGCCGGGGTTGATGGCCGCGTCGATCTGGACGGCGTTGGTGACGATCTCGTTGTTGTTGTCGTCGGTCACGGTCACCGGGCGGTTCAGGGCGGAGACGATGCCGGTGGTGGCGGTGTCGTCGTAGCCGAGCGGGTTGCCGATGGCCATCACGTTCTCGCCGACGGCGAGCTTGTCGGAATCGGCGAATTTCACGGCCTTGAGGTCGCTCGGCGGGTTGTCGAGCTTGATGACCGCAAGATCGGTGGTGGCGTCAGTGCCGACGAGCGTGGCGGAATACATGTTGCCGTTGGCAAGCGTCACCTGAATCTGCTGGGCACCGGAGATCACGTGGTTGTTGGTGATGATGTGGCCTTCGGTGTCGATGATGGCACCGGAGCCCTTGGCGGTGCCGTTGCTCAACGCGGTCTGGATGGAGACCACGGAGCCGGAGACATCGCTGGCGACAGTCTGCCAGTCGGGGGCTTCGCCGCTCTTGGCGGTGGCGGACCCGGAGCCGGACTTATTCGAGCTGACGTTGGTAAGCGAGTTGCTGGTCGGCAAGGTGATCAGGCCGCTGGTGAGGGCACCGTAGCCGAGGCCCAGGCAGAGGGCCGCAGCCAGAACGGCGGCGACCACGGCGATGAGGATGTTGCTCGCCGTCTTGGACATGCCCTGCTTGGCGGGGCCGGGCTGACCGGGCTGACCGGGCTGTCCCGGCTGGGTCGGACCTTGACCGTTCGGCGTACCGGTACCGGGAACGCCGAAACCGAACAGACCGCCCTGCTGGGGCTGCTGGCCATTCCGGCCATTCTGACCGGACTGGCTGGCAAACGGGTTGCCGTTGTTCTGCTGCGGCTGCGTGGGCGGATTGAACGGATTGCCGTTACCCTGCGGCTGCGGGTTATTGGTGTAGTAGGGGTTGCGGTTGCCCTGCTGGCCCTGTGGGGTTTGCTGTGCAGGCTGGCCGAACGGGAATTGCTGCGTGGGCTGGGCATTGTTGCCGGCCTGGCCGCCCTGCTGGCCCTGTGCCTGAGTCGGGGTCGGCCCATAAGCGCCGTATTCCGGGGCCGGGCGGTACAGCGGAGTTGTGGCCGAGGTCTGGTCTGCGGCCGGCGCTGCCGGAGAAGCCGGCGAGGAGGAGACCACCGTGCTCTCGCCCTTGGCGGAGGCGTAGTCCGGGATGGGCTCGGTGGCGGCAGTGTCGGTAGCGGCTTGCGTAGGCTGCTGATCGGCAGCGAGGGCGGCCGAGGAAACCGGGGCTTGCTGCTCGCTGGAATCGCTGGCGTTGCCGGCATCAACCGAGTCGCCACCCACAAACGGGTTCTTCGGCTCGGCGTTGCCGGTATCGGCAGTACTATTGGGGTTTTCGTTATTCCGCGGGGTCTGGTCGACGCCCTGCGGGTTAAATTCGTCAGCCATTGCTGCTCCTTTTCCTAAATTCCTATCACGTCTGTTCGGCGGCTATTCGGGCACTTGCCCATTGCCACTTCTCGTGTGCTACCTCAGTAGTAAAGGCAGTCAATCTGGAGGTTTTCTGAACGTTGATTGAAAGTCTATGCGTAATCATCGCAGAGTCTTATGGGCATCTCGGCTTCGAGGGGCTGATTTCCTGTTTCGGGAACATCTACTTGCACTTCAAGGGGCTGTTCGCGCGGTCAATTCCGAGTATCAAGGGCCCTCATTTAACGCCATTCCGCCATTTTTGCAGCCGGCCTACTTGACCGGGAACCCCTTGAAGCGGAAGTAGACGTTCGGGAGCGGCGAAATCCGCCCCTCGAAACCGAGTTCTTCACAATTTCCGGCCCTTTTCTGGCCCTTCTGCCTAAAGTGAACATATGACGATCAGCCTTCTTGAACATCCGTTGGGCGCACAGCCCGGACAGCCCGGCGACCGCAGCGCCTTCCATTTCGAAACGATCACCCGCCTGCCATCCACGGCCAGCGGGCTTGGGCGAGACGGTGCCCGATACGGCCGCACCGGCATCATTCACACGCCCCACGGCGATATTCGCACGCCTGCCTTCGTGCCGGTGGGCACGCAAGCCGCGATGAAGGCCGTGTTGCCCGAGCAGATGAAGGATCTAGGCGCACAGTGCCTGCTGGCCAACGCCTTCCACCTGTTCGAGCGCCCGGGCGAGGACGTGCTGGACGCGGCCGGCGGCTTGGCGCGTTTCATGAACTGGGATGGGCCCACGTTCACCGATTCTGGCGGTTTCCAAGTGATGTCGCTGGGCGTCGGCTTCAAGAAGACGCTGGCAATGGACGTGACCGGCATGAAGTCGGACGACATCATCGCCAAGGGCAAGGAGCGCATGGCCTGGGTGGATGAGGACGGCGTGACGTTCAAGTCGCCTTTGAATGGTGACGCACATCGTTTCTCCGCTGAGATTTCGATGGGCATCCAGCACAAAATCGGCGCAGACATCATGTTCGCGTTCGACGAACTCACCACGCTGATGAACACCCGCTCCTACCAGGAGGACTCGGTGGAGCGCACCTTCCGCTGGGCCCGCCGATGCGTGGACGAGCACCAGCGGCTGACGGCGGAACGCCTGGGCAGGCCGTATCAGGCGCTGTATGGCGTGGTGCAGGGCGCGAATTACGAGGATCTGCGCCGGCGCGCGGCTTCGCAGATCGCGTCGCTGGACTTCGACGGCGTGGGCATTGGCGGCGCGATCGAGAAACGCATCATCGGCGACACTTGCGCCTGGATCTGCGACGCGATGCCGGAGAGCCGGCCGCGCCATGTGCTGGGCATCGCCTCCGTGGACGATATCTTCGCGTGCGTGGAGAACGGCGGCGACACCTTCGACTGCGTGGCCCCCGCGCGCTGCGCCCGCAACGGCGCGATCTACACGAGGTCGGGCCGATACAACATCAAACGCGCCCAGCACAAGTTCGATTTCGGCCCGCTGGAGGAAGGATGCGACTGCTACACGTGCCGTCACTACTCGCGCGCATACGTCGACCACCTGCTTCGCGCACGCGAATTCAACGGCTTCACGTTGGCCACGATTCACAACGAGCATTTCTTCGTGAAGCTGCTGGACGACATCCGCGCCTCGATCGACGGCGGATACTTTGATGAGTTCCGCGACGAAGCGTTGGCCCACTTCTACGGCAACGGCGAGCGCCGGCCAGGGTTGTGAGTTTTTCTCCTTCGTTGCGGCTTGTGCCGAACTTCTCTCTGCTCCCCCCGCTGAGGCTGAGACGTTAAGCAAACAGCCCAGTGGGCTGTTTGTAGTCGAAGGTGAGACGATAGTCGAACCAGCAGGTTGCAGGCAAGGCCCGTCCTTAATTGCGGACGAGCTGTCACGAAGTGACTGAGGGGAGTGCCGCCACCCTCAAAGATCACGGCGCCCGCAGGAGACCCACAAGCGATATATCCCTGCCTCCCATGCGACACGCCGAAGATTGCATGATTACCCAGCCGGGTGTAAGTTAGTCGATTGTCTGCGAGTGTGGCGGAATGGTAGACGCGCTGTCTTCAGGTGGCAGTGAGTGTATGCTCGTGGGGGTTCAACTCCCCCCACTCGCACCAGCAACTAAAGGGCTGGAATCGGAAGGTTCCAGCCCTTTTGCTTTGTCCGGGCAAGCGCCGTTTTTCAGGGGGGGCTTTAGGACTTGAGACTTATGGCCCAACTTTCGTGGCGGAAAATGTCCCGGTACCTGCATCAATCGTTTGACGTTCAAGCCAGGCCAGAATCCGCTGTCCCGGTTCGCGATTTCGGGCGATCTTTGCAAACCGGGACAATTTTTGTTGCCCCGGTATAAATGTCAATCGATTTATGCGAAAACCGGGACAACGTGCCAATTCCAGAATCGGCCTTATTCCGCCGATTCCGTCTGCCAGACGATATGAGTTGAGGAAACCGGAGTGTCCCGGTTCACGAAAACAAGCCGAAATCGCCGACCGGGACAGCGGATTCTGCCCCGGTCGACAGGTCAAACGATTGACATATGAACCGGGACAAATACAGATCAGAGAGAAGCCCATGAAGCAGATTTAACTTTCCTCAACTTTCCATCCGCCATAAACTAGCATTACATAACATCATGAACCGAGACGAAACCAACGAAGTATCTGGAGTCACCGACGACCAGCTCGGCCGAACGGCCGAGCCGTACGAATCCGGCAACTGGCGGGGCGGCGTCGGGAGCATCATTCGCAGCAATCCGAAATCAGGAACCGACACAAGTCGGACCCAGCAGACACGCATAATACGAGTTCACAGACTCGGCGATGTATTCCGCAACCGCACCACCGAATACCACACCACGGAAGAACTGTAAGCATTACGAAATCAACCTTGATTATTGCGCGGGCCTATACTAGGTTACGGTAGCGTAGGTTAGTGGTCGGGAGAGCGTCGCCGGCCATAGCGAGGTGATCAGTATGAGCGTTTCCATCAGCACGCCATCTGGACGAACCATGGCTTCCGCCGCAACAGTTGCGCCTTCCGCAACCGCGAGTCAAAAATCCAGCGCAAGCGCCAACCCCACCGCACTGGACCGTGCATCGGCCCGATACAGGGCCGCGCAATCGCGCTACCGCCAAGCCAAGGCCGCACTGAAGGCGATCAAGCGCCAGATCGTCCCCGTGGATGCATTCGGCAATCGCAAGCCGCGACTGCGCGGATGGCTTCACCTCGCCACCCTGCCGCTGTGCATCGCGGCGTCCATCGTACTCATCTGCATCGCGCCGGCCGGCTCGGTCAAAGCGGCCTGCGCAGTGTACGGTGCCTCGGCCATGCTGCTGTTCGGCAACAGCGCGCTGCTGCACGTCGTGCCGTGGCGCAGCGCGAAGGTGACTCGCGTACTGTGCGGCATCGATTATTCGAACATCTTCCTCATCATCGCCGGCACTAACACACCTGTGCTGTTCGCACTCAGCCCGGCGATTCGCCGGCCATATCTCACGGTGATTTGGGTGACCGCGGCGATCGGCACGATACTGCATATCGTCTGGCTGCGCACCCCGAACTGGGTGTTCACCACTGTGTATGTTGTGCTGGGATTGGCGCCGGTGACACTTATTCCGCAACTATGGACGGCTCCCGCAGTGGGCCCGGCTGCGACCATTCTTATCGCGTGCGGAGGTGCCGCGTATATCGCCGGCGCTGTGTGCTTTGCGCTGCGCAAGCCGAATCCGATTCCAGGCTGGTTCGAGTTCCACGAGGTGTTTCACCTAGGCACGGTCATCGGGTACGCCTGCCACGTCGTGGCGATTGGGGCTGCGGACGTTTTCTTGGAGATAGTCATGCAGCCATTCCTTGGCTTTGACG
>OHWK01000290.1_pt1 | contig 29862 bp, 30 predicted proteins | sample 1579761 | NCBI WGS metagenome assembly OHWK01 (sample SAMEA3882516, study PRJEB24775) | human gut metagenome | biome: human-associated habitat; feature: intestine environment; material: feces | place: Netherlands | collected 2009/2010 | reverse complement strand
TGCCCGGTGCGGTGCGAAGGCTTGCCTCCAGCGCATTTTCCAGCAGGTTGGAAAGCACGAGACACATATCCATCTCGTCAACCGGCAGTGTCTCCGGCAGATCGAGTCTGGCGCGGAAGGGGATCTCATCGCGCTTTGCCATGGCGCAGTAATAGCCGACAACACTGTCAGCCGCACGGTTTTCACAGAAGCACATATCAAGATTCGGGATGCGGGAGACGGTCTGTGCAAGGTAGCTTTTCAGGTTCTCCAGGTCACCTGCCTCGGCCAGCGCAGAAATTTGATTTAATTGGTGGCGCATATCGTGCCGTGCCTGCCGCGCTTCCTCGATGGCGGTCCTGAGGTTTTCATAACGCTGCTGCTGCATCGAAAGAAACTGGTTTTCCTGCTGCAGCTTCGCATTGCGGTTGAGACTGGTTGCCATCAGCAGGAAAACCGCATTGAAGCAGAACATAAAGACCAGAAGCGCACTGCTCAGCACAATATAGCCCTGCAGTACGCGGCCTGTCTGGAGCGTTGACTGATAGCGCGGGATCATGAAAAGGTTCAAAAGGATGAACGCCAGCGGCAGGACCCAGAACACATACCAGGTCTGCGCAAAATTGTCGTCCTCGACCATCGCACGCACCGTATGTGTCGCAGGATAATACGCGGCCAGCACGATGACCCAGCAAACGGCGTTATAGAACACGCAGGCGCCCAGGCAGAGCCACGGTCCGTCCGGCGGCAGCTGCAGATTCCGGATGATCGCGGCGCTGACGGCACGGGACAGGCTGTTCACGCACGCGAACACCGCGCAGACGGACAGCGCAATCGTGCCGGATTTCCAGAGGGAGATGGTAAGCGTTCTGGTATACAGGCAGATCGCAGCCAGCGCGACCCCCGCAAGGGCAAAGACCGTGGAAGCATGAAGCCGATAGCAGACAAGCCCGCTGCCGATGCACAGGCACGCCATCAAGGGAAAAAGCCAGGCGGCCAGCCTTCCGGGGGACTGCTTCAGATAGGTTTTTACAGGGAAATATCCAAGCAAAAGGCCGGGGAGTACGACGAGAAGCTCCAAAATCGGACGCAGAATATCCTTCATTTCATACGCTCCCTTTGCAGCAGAAATTCCATAAACGCCTGCCGGGCAGGCTTTAAAAGCTCCTGACTGACATAGACGCTGCTGCCGTCTGTCATGCAGAAGGCACCGTCCCGAAAATCCGCGGCGTGCTCTAAATTGACGATCATGCCTCTGCCGCAGACGAAAAAGCGGGGATCTTTTTTCAGAGGCTCGGTGAACACCTTAAAGCTCTGGCGGGTGATCAGCGTTTTCAGGGCAGTCGTGCGGATGTTGATCAGATGTGCAAAATGCTCTGCCGAGATAATGTCCCGGTAGCAAAGACGGACATCACTGCCGCTGACCTTCACCGTCAGGACCGGCTCGGGGAGGGGGAGTCTTGCAAGCATCTCGGCAAGCAGGGCGGAAAGCTCCTCCTCCGAAAAGGGCTTCACGAGATAGTGGAGCGCACGGACCTGAAAGCCCTCCAGCGCGTGGTCGGTTGAGGTCGTGGTAAAAACCAGAAGGCAGTCTGCGTCCGTTTTGCGCAGCTCCTTTGCAGCGTCCATGCCGCTCATCCCGTGCATGTAAATATCCAGAAACGCGGCGGTAAAGCGCTGCTCTTTTTCTGCGGCGAGAAAGCTCTCGCCGCTTTCAAATTCCAATAGCTCCGCCTCGGCGCCGTACAGGCGCAGCTGCCGCGCAAGGCGCGTTTTCAGCTGCGCGCGCTCGGTCTCAAGATCATCCACAATTGCTATTCTCATGCCGGACTGGCTCCTTCCGGAAAGTTTCTATTTAGATTATAGCACAATTGTTCGGCAGCGGCACGGCAGAAAAACCCGATTTCGTGCCGGAATTAGGGCTTTCGTGCCAAAAGGCTTGAAAAGCCTGCACCGTTCCGTATACTGAAAGCAGAAACAGTCAACGACGGCAGAAAGGGGGCGGAGCGCTATGTACCATATTGCCGTGCTGACAAAGAGCGAAACGCAGGAGACCTTTTACAGAGAACAACTTTCACGGTTCTGCGCAGAGCGCGGTCTGTTTCCCAGGGTGGACTGCTACCGCGGGCAGGAGGTATTCTTTGAGGTCGCGCGCAAAAATGCGCCGACCAACGCTGTAATTTCCCTTCCGGGTGTGGACGGGCTGAATGCAGTGGAGCACCTGCGGGCGCTTTTCCCGGAAACGCGCATCATCTGGTGCAGCGAGCTGGATTTTTCCCTGCATGCGTTCCGGCTGCGCGTAGACTACTTTCTGCTGGAGCCGATAACGGAAGAAGCATTCCGGCATGGGCTTTATGTATGGGTAGAGGAAAAACAACCGTCTGTTTCGCCCCGAGCGGATCACAACCAACACAGCAAGGAGGATCACCGATGAAAAAGAGAAACCCGATTTATACTGCAGGCAGCTTCCTGCTGGCAGGAGCATTGACCCTGTCAATGGCAGCCTGCAGCGCAGCACAGACACAGGCAACGGCGGAGGCCGCGCAGACGCCTTCCGCCACTGCAACACCGGCTGCCACAGCCGCACCTGCCGAGGAAACGACCCCTTCCGCGCCGGATACCGACGCACTCCCCGTGAAGGCCTTGCAGCCCAAGCAGGTCGACGAAAACCCCTACATGGCAAAGAGTGATGCGAACATCCATCACGACGGTTATAACACCGATTCAACCGACGAGATCCTGCCGCTCGGCATCTATCCGGAGATCCATGTCTCCTATGAGACGACGAACCCGAATGCGTCTCCCGCCATTTACTTTGACAGCTACGGCCATGCAGTCGTTCCGCTGCTCGGCGGCATCGCCATCCGCGATCTGAATGCGGAGGAGACAAAGACGCTCGGTTATTTTTCCCCGAAGCAGCATGACGGCGGCAGCTACCTGATCCAAAGCTCCTACACCTTCCTGGACGCTGAAAACCGCATCGTCTGCCCGACCAGCAACAACCATGTACTGATGCTCCGCGCAACGGACGAGGAGGGCAATGTCCTTCCCGAGTTTGAAAAGGTGCTTGACATCGACATCAAGGCGGCGGCAGAGGCCGCGCTCGGCAAGGAGCTGACGCAGAATCTTCTTTCCGTGGTATTTGACTACGACGGGAACCTCTGGTTCGCCACCGGCGGCTTCCGCATCTATCCCGAGCGCCAGCAGCAGGGCGTTCTCGGCTATATCGCCCACTCGGCAATCGAAGCGATCCTCAACGGTGAGCAGACCGACCTGTCGAAGGCGGTTTTCGTCTACGAGCTGACGCCCGGCGAGGGCGCGGAGAACGGCATTGCCGCCTCCAAGGACGGCGCGGTCATTCTGACCAATAAGAATTGCTATCTGCTGCGCGCCAACAACGGTGTCGAGGCTGTCTGGTGTACGCCGTATGAGAGCGTCAGCGCAAAGGTCAGCGGTGAAGGCGACAAGACCACCGGCGGCGGTCTTGCGTGGGGCGGCGGCTGCTCGCCGACGCTGACGCCGAACCTTGTGATGTTCACCGACAATGCAGACCCCGTGAATCTTCTTGCGCTCGACATGAAAACCGGTGAGGTCGTGGCAAAAACGCCGGTGCTCGATGATCTGCCCGATGGCTATCAGGTGGCAATCGAGAACTCTGCCATCGTCTACGATGACGGCGCGGGCACGGTCAGCACGATTGTCTGCAACTGGTTCGGCGCGGGCAACGCAGGCCTTGCCGACCCCAACAACGATTCTTCGATCCAGAGCTACGCCAACATTTATGACCAGAACTGGCTGATGAAGGGCAATGCCATGATCGCCCCCGGCGTCGAGCGCGTGGACACCGTGAAAACCGACAGCGGCTACGAGATGAAGAGCATCTGGACCCGAAACGATCTGAGCGACACCGCGATCATGAAGCTCTCCACCGCAACGGGCTATATCTACGGCTATGTGCAGGATCTGACCACGGGTATGTGGCAGTACATCATTCTCGACTTTGAAACCGGCGAGACCGTCTTTACGATGGATGTATCCAACAAGTACGGCTACAATAATATGGCCATCGGCATGTACACCGGCAACAGCGGAAATGCACTCTACTGCCCCACCGGCTATCTGGAGCTGCTCCGCCTGCAGGACCGCTTTGTCTACCTGCCCGAGCTTCCGTACCGCGAGGTCGATCTCGATCAGGCGGCAAGAAATGTGCTTGCGCAGGATCAGTTTGCACAGGACGGCGGCGAAGGTACGGTTGCAAGCTGGCGCAATACCGCAACCATCCGCAATGTGCACCCCAACACCACGGTGGCCTTCCGCATGAACAACCTGTCCGGCAGCGCCTCCGATTTGACGCTCTACGCCTATGGTGCAGACGGCAAGCTGGCAAAGGTTGCCCCCGAGCTGTGGTCGATCACCGACGAGACCGGCGCGGCTGTGACGGAACTGACGGACGGCGTTCTCTATGAGCTGCGCGTGACCGTCGCCGACGGCGGCGATTTCGACCTGAGCGAAACGGAAAAGGAAATCAAGCTGTCCGTTGTGCTTGGAAAATAAGTGGGTTTTGAGAGGCTGCTGCCCATTCCTCCCAAAAAGACCCCAAAAAGACCGAGGTAAAAGCCATAAAATGCTTTGAGGTTCACGCCGTCAAGCAGACAGAAAAACAGTATTCGTTTATCGTTCGCCGTTTCCACAAGGAAACGGCGAATTTTTCGTGCAAAGACGAAACAGCCAATGCACGCTCATCTCCGAAGCATCGGGTGCAATGCAATCTTAACGCAATCTTAATATTCCGACAGAAAAGCTTAACACCATCTTTAAACGGGCAGCGCTATACTGTATTGTACGAAAATTTTGCTGGAGTGTGATTTCTCTTGCCATTTCACCGGCATTTAGCCTGTAAGCTCAATTACTTTCAGTCCATAATTCTGATGTTTGCAGCGGTTATCCTTATCGGGGCGGCACTTCTGATGCTGCCGATTTCTGCGCAGGAGCGCACCGTCACCCCTTTCCATGAGGCATTATTCACAGCAACCTCCGCCGTCTGTGTCACAGGGCTGGTTGTGCGGGATACGGCTTCTCACTGGTCAGCGTTTGGTCAGGTTGTGTTGATGGTGCTGATCCAAATCGGCGGCTTGGGTGTGATCACAGTCGGCGCGTCTTTCTCGCTTTTATCAGGTCGGCGCATTTCCCTGTCCCAGCGCGGGCGGATGCAGGAAGCTATGTCCGCCCCCAAAGTGGGTGGAATTGTGCGGCTGACAGGCTTTGTGATCCGTACCTCTTTGGTGATAGAAGGAATCGGCGCGCTTTGTATGCTCCCGGTTTTCTGCCGGGATTTCGGCGTTTCCGGGATATGGAAAGCCGTTTTTCATTCCGTCTCCGCTTTCTGCAATGCGGGCTTTGATTTAATGGGTACCCCCGACATGCCTTTTGTCTCGCTGACCGCATATCGCGCAGACCCGGTTATCAACCTGACGATTTCCGCCCTGATCGTTGTGGGCGGCATCGGCTTTCTGACATGGGATGACGTGCGGTGCAATCGGCTTTGCTTTCATCGCTATCGGCTGCAGAGCAAAGTTATTCTGGCGGCAACAGCGCTCTTAATTTTGCTGCCAACGCTATACTTTTTCTGCTTTGAATTCAAAGGCGGCACATTGCGGGAGCGGCTGCTGCTCTCGCTGTTCCAGTCCGTAACACCCCGAACAGCGGGATTCAATACGGCAGACTATACGTCACTGTCCAGCAGCGGGCGCGGCCTTACCATTCTGCTGATGTTCATCGGCGGTTCACCGGGTTCTACGGCGGGCGGCATCAAGACAACAACGGCGGCAGTGCTTGTCGCCAATGCGTTTGCTGTATTCCGCAGGCAGAAAAGCCCCGAAATGTTCGGGCGGCGGATGGAAGAAAAAGCGGTCCATGATGCCGCAGCTATTTTTACACTGTATCTCGTCCTTTCGCTGACGGGAGCGTTTGTCATCAGCACGGTGGAGACGCTGCCGCTGTCCGAATGTCTGTTTGAAACGACCTCGGCCATTGCTACCGTAGGGCTGTCTCTGGGGTTGACACCGCATCTTGGAATCGTCTCACAGGGGATTTTAATTTTCTTGATGTTCATTGGGCGCGTCGGCGGACTGACTATGATTTACGCAGCGCTCTCCGGCAGCAAAAGCAGCGCGGCACGGCTGCCGCAGGAACGCATCACCGTAGGATAAAGAAAGGTACATACCATGAAATCTATTTTACTGATCGGGTTGGGTCGATTTGGCCGCCACATCGCAGAGGAGCTGAACAAGCTCGGCCATGAGGTCATGGCGGTGGACGAAAACGAGGACCGCGTCAACGCCGTTCTGAGCATTGTGACCAACGCCCAAATCGGCGACAGCACCAACGCGGAATTCTTGGAGGCGTTAGGCGTCCGCAATTTTGATGTCTGTATTGTGGCGATCAGCGGAAACTTTCAGAGCTCACTCGAAACCACGTCCCTGCTGAAGGAGCTGGGCGCAAAAATGGTCGTCTCCCGTGCGGAACGGGATGTGCAGGCTAAATTTCTGCTGCGTAACGGTGCGGATGAGGTGCTTTACCCGGAAAAGCAGCTGGCCAAGTGGGCGGCCATCCGCTACGGGTCCGACCATGTGCTGGATTATATCGAGCTGGACCACGACCACGCCATCCTGGAAGTATCTGTGCCGTCCGCGTGGATCGGAAAGACCGTTGGCGACATCAATATCCGCAAGAAATACAGCATCAACATTCTGGGCATCAAGCGCAACGGGATTGCCGACGTCAACATTGACTCGGACACGGTTCTGCCCGGTGACGGCACATTGCTGGTGCTGGGCGAGGGCAAGGCCCTGAGCCGGTGCTTTCATATCTGATCGTTTGCAAGGGAAGTGGTTCATTTGAGAACGGCACTGCTGATTTTGCTGTTTCTGGCCGCAGGACTTTTTCTTGTTTTTATTGGTGTCCAATGTGATGCGTTCTGGCGCAGCGTTCGCCGCGCACAATTTGAGCGGCGTGAAGGCTTCCGGCGCTGGTAATGCCGCCCGAAATATGGTATGATACCCTTCAGAAGGGAGGATTTGCTGTGAATATTAAAAAGCCATCTCCCGATACAATGAAAGAGCAGGCCGTCCGACAGGCAAAGGATCTTTTGATCACGGTGCTGATTCTGACCGCTGCAACCGGCATCGGCAATATTTTCTGGTATTTCTCTTTTACCAAAAATATCATATCGGTGTATATCCTGGGGACATTGCTGACCTCGCTTTTTACCAAAAGCTATTTCTACGGCTTTTTAAGCTCGTTTTCCAGCGTGCTTCTTTTCAATTTTTGCTTTACAGAGCCCCGCCTGACGCTGCACGCATACGAGCGCGGCTACCCTGTCACCTTTGCCATTATGCTGATTGTTTCCATCATTACGGTCACATTGGCGATTCAGAATATCCGCAATGCCGAGGAGAAAGAGCGCGCTGCCGTCCGTGCCAAGAATGAACAGCTGCGCGCCGATTTGCTGCGCACGATTTCCCACGACCTGCGTACCCCGCTGACATCCATTTCCGGCAATGCCTCCAACCTCATCAGCAACTATGAGAAGATGGACGACCCCACCCGCAAGCAAACATTTCTGGACATCTACGACGACTCTATGTGGCTCATCAATCTGGTGGAGAACATTCTTTCCATCTCCCGCATTGAGGATGGGCGGATGAATCTGTCCATCTCTACAGAGTTAGTAAGTGAAGTGTTTGAAGAAGCCCTGCGCCATACCAACCGGCACAGCGGGCAGCACACGATTACTGTACAGATGGACGATGATCTGCTGCTGGCGCACATGGATGCAAAGCTGGTTGTGCAGGTCCTGATCAATCTGGTGGATAATGCCATCAAATACACGCCTGCCGGGTCGCACATTGTCCTTTCCGCTGCGGCGCAGGGGGAAAGCGCCGTAATTCGGGTAAGCGATGACGGCCCCGGTATTCCCGACGAAGCAAAAGAAAAGGTCTTTGAAATGTTCTCCACCGGGGAAAAACGCATTTCGGACAGCCGCCGCAGCCTTGGGCTGGGACTGGCCTTATGCCGCACGATCATCGCAGCCCACGGCGGCACCATTACACTGTCCGACAATACGCCGCACGGCTGCATCTTTACTTTTACACTGCCCCTTGGGGAGGTTTCTTTGCATGAATAAACCCTTGATTCTGGTTGTGGAGGACGATGCGCCTATCCGCAACCTGATTACCACGACACTGAAAACGCAGGATTACAAGTACATTGCGGCGGCTACTGCGTCCGAAGCACTCCAACAGGCAACGATCCATGCACCGGATGTGATGCTGTTGGATCTTGGTCTGCCTGATCTGGACGGTATCGAGGTGATTCGCCGTATTCGCAGTTGGTCTGCGATGCCCATCATCGTTATCAGTGCCCGCAGCGAGGACAGCGATAAAATCGAAGCCTTGGACAGCGGCGCCGACGACTACCTGACGAAACCGTTCTCGGTAGAGGAGCTGCTGGCGCGGCTGCGGGTAACGTTCCGCCGCATCTCGATGCTGCAAAACGCCGCCGGTTGTTCGGTTTTTACCAACGGTGATCTGCAAATTGATTTTGCGGCTGGCTGTGCCACCTTGAAAGGGCAGGAACTGCACCTGACGCCCATCGAGTACAGGCTGCTCTGCGTCATGGCCAAGAATTGCGGCAAAGTGCTGACCCATACTTATATCACCCACGAAGTCTGGGGCAGTTCCTGGGACAATGACGTGGCCTCGCTGCGTGTTTTTATGGCTACGCTGCGCAAAAAGCTGGAATCCGAGCCGGATTCGCCGCAGTATATCCAGACGCATATCGGCATTGGATACAGGATGCTGAAGGTGTAAAAAGAGGTATAATAAAAACTCGCAAAATTGCGGAAAAAAATGCAAGCGACAACGGAAAAGTATGGAATACCACCGCTATCGCCTGAAGCCCCCCTATCCTTCGCTAAACTTTGATTTAGCGAAGTTGTGTATGGAGGGCTTTTACCCTATCGATTTTGGAATCGCAGCGGTTTCTATAGTCCCCCTCTAGTGAGCAAGATAAAAGCACTTTCCCTTATTTGCAATGCAAATATAAGGGAAAGTGCTTTTTTGTAAGGGCAAAATTCCGCGTTTAAAGCTGTGCAAGACCTGCCGGGTGCCATTCGTCCCGGATGCCGATGTCGGCACAGACGATCTCACCGCAGAAGGGTGCGGAGCTTGGAGCTGTGTGCAGGGGCTTGCAGCTGTCAAACGTCACGGTCAGGTCTGCGCGGACGGCTCCCTCGGCGGCCTCACCCGTATCGGTGTTGATGCCGCTGGGCAGATCGACGGCCAGCACGAATGCGCCGCTTTCCCGCTGACGATTCATCAGCGCACAGGCAGCCAGCCCGGCCGGGCGAAGACTGCCGTGAAACCCGGTGCCATACAAAGCATCCACGACGGCGTCAAAGGGCTGTGCTGCCAGCGCTGCCGCATCGCGGCATAGGGCGACCGGCAGGTCTGCCAAGCGTGCATAGTTCGTCATGGCATCGGGCGTTTTGGGGTCGCCCTCGGCCAGCAGGACGACCACGCGCCAGCCATCTTGGGCGGCGGCGCGGGCCATCACAAGGCCGTCTCCGCCGTTGTTGCCCTTGCCGCAGACGATGAGCAATGCCCCGCCAGGCGGAAGGCGCGCCCGCAGCTGGGTGTAGGCGGCCAGCCCGGCGTTTTCCATCATTTGCAGATAGGGCAGGCCGTGGGCGTTGCCTGCACGCTCGATCTCCTTCATCTGCGCAGCGGTCACAATGCGGTGTTTCATAATTTGTGCCTTCCTTTTCCCTGTAAATACGCTTTTGCCTTTTCAAACGACATGACTCAGCTTTTCTCCCTTTGTCACGGTATGACATTTTGCAATCAACTGTACAAATTACAGCGCCGTGCCCGTTTTGGGCACAAAAAAGCGGGTCATGTCGGCCTGCTCCAGCGCCAGCAGCTTTACCTTTCTGTCAATGCCTCCGGCATATCCGGTCAGGCTGCCGCCGGTGCCGACCACGCGATGGCACGGAATGATAATAGAAATTTTGTTATGCCCAACAGCGCCGCCCACGGCCTGCGCAGACATCCGGGGCCTTCCCTGCTTTTCCGCAAGCTGCCGTGCGAGTTCACCGTAGGTCACGGTTTGCCCGTAGGGAATTTGCAGCAGCAGCGCCCACACCGCCTGCTGAAATGTCGAGCCAGCCGGGTGCAGCGGCGGCAGAAAGCCCGGCTCCCGCCCCGCAAAGTAAAGGTCCAGCCAGCGCCGGGCCTCGGAAAGGACCGGCGTTTCCCGTTCGGTATGCTCGGCGGGCAGTCCGTCGGCAAAATATTTCGCGCCGTCGAACCACAGCCCGGTCAGCCCGACCTCGTCCGCCGCCAGCAGGATACGGCCCAACGGGGCGTCATAATGCTGAATATATGTCATCGTATATGCACCTCACCAGCTGAAAAACAGGCCGTAACGGCCCGCAGCCTTTTTATCATTATACCGCATTCCGCTGCAAAGCTCTATCCGTATTTTGCAAAATATCCAAGACTGTTGCCTTTTTCCCGCCAATCCCCTATAATCATGGGTAATGACAGATAAAGGAGCACTACCATGAAAATTGCAATACCCTATCAAAACGGCCAGGTTTTCCCACACTTCGGCCATGCACCGCAGTTTAAATTCTACACCATCGAGAGCGGCATGATTTTACACACCGAGGTCGTCGAGACCGCGGGCAGCGGCCACAGCGCCGTGACGGCCTTTCTGATGCGCGGCGGCGTTGACACGCTGATCTGCGGCAGCATCGGTGCGGGCGCACAGACTGCCGTAGCCGGGGCCAACATCAGGCTGTACGCCGGTGTCAGCGGCGACGCCGACAAGGCCGTGCTGGCGCTGCTGGCCGGAAAGCTCGTCCATGACCCCACTGCTGTTCACTGCGGCCACCACGATGGCGAGCACCACTGCGGCGGGCATCACTGCCACTGACAAGGAGGCTTGCACCATGACCCTTACCGAACGTGCAGCCGCAGCTGCAGAATTAAAAACCACCGGGCAGTGCAACTGCACCCAGTCTGTTGTAAAGGTATTTGAGGACAAGCTGCCCGTGGAGGGCGACACCCTGCGGATGCTGGCGGCAGGCTACGCTGCCGGTATGGGCTGCCTGGAGAGCACCTGCGGCGCACTGATCGGCGCTGTGATGGTGGCCGGCATCCTGACGGAGGGCCGCGGCACGCCCGCTGTGGCACGCGCACTGGTCCGGAGCTTTGAGCAGCGGTGCGGCGCGACTATCTGCAAGGAGCTGAAGGGCGTTGCCACCGGCGTGCCGCTCTGCCCCTGCCCCGAATGCGTGCGCAATGCCGTGCTGGCGCTGGGCGACGTACTTCCCGACGCCGTAAAGGAGTGAGCGCCGATGTTTTTTGCCTACGGGGAAGCCGAGCTTGCCTGCCTGCGCGCCAGGGATAAGCGGCTGTGTGAGGTCATCGACAAAATCGGGCATGTGGACCGCGTCGTCGATACCGATTTGTTTTCGGCGGTGGTGCACCACATCATCGGCCAGCAGATCTCGACGAAGGCGCAGGCCACGATCTGGCAGCGGATGCAGGACGCACTGGGCATCGTGAACGCCGAGACGATCCTGGCTGCCGGTGTTCCCAAATTGCAGGCGCTGGGCATGACCTTTCGCAAGGCGGAGTACATCACCGATTTTGCCGAGCGCGTCCACAGCGGTGCGTTCGATCCGGAGGGCATCCGGCAGAAAAGCGACGAGGACGCCATCCGCGAATTGAGCGCCCTGAAGGGCATCGGTGTTTGGACGGCGGAGATGATTTTGCTGTTCTGTATGCAGCGGCCCAACATTTTCAGCTACGACGACCTTGCCATCCAGCGCGGTCTGCGGATGGTCTACCACCACCGCAAAATTGACCGCAAGCTGTTTGAAAAGTACCGCCGCCGGTTCAGCCCCTATTGCAGCGTGGCCAGCCTGTACCTGTGGGCCGTGGCAGGCGGAGCGATCCCGGAAATGCGCGATTATAAACCGAAAACCGCACGATAAAAAAGGCAGCCGACCCGCTGTAGCTCTGTCAGCGGGTCGGCTGCTCTTTTACATTTTAAATTTGCCACGGAGTTATAAAGCCTTACCGCGCTGCTCTTGCCGGAATTTTGCTGCGCAGCGCCTCAAGGCGGTTCAGCGCGTCGTTCAGCGTCTCGTCCTTCTTGGCAAAGTGGAAGCGGATCAGGTGGTTGACAGGCTCCCGGAAGAAGCTCGAGCCCGGCACCGCGCCGACACCGACCTTAGCGGCCAACTCCTCGCAGAACTTCAAATCGCTGTCATAGCCGAATTCGGAAATGTCCATCATCACATAATACGCACCCTGCGGTACGTTGTGGACAAGGCCCAGAGCGTCCAGGCCCTTGCAGAACAAATCGCGCTTGTGCGTGTATTTTGCCAGCAGGTCATCGTAGTAGTCCTGGCCGAATCGCAGTCCCGGGATGATGGCCTCCTGCAGGGGAGCCGCCGCGCCGACGGTCAGGAAGTCGTGTACCTTCTTGGCGCGCTCAATGATGGGCGCAGGCGCAATGACGTAGCCCAGCCGCCAGCCCGTGACCGAGTAGGTCTTGGACAGCGACGAGCAGGAGATCGTCCGCTCCCACATATCGGGCAGCGCGGCAAAATAGGTGTGGGTGTGCGGCGCGTAGACGATGTGCTCGTACACCTCGTCGGTGATAACATAGACGTCATACTTTTTGGCAAGGTCCGCAATCAGCTCCAGCTCGTCCCGGGTAAACACCTTGCCGCAGGGGTTCGAGGGGTTGCACAGGATCAGCGCCTTCGGGTGTTGGCGGAAGGCATTCTCCAGCACCTCGGGGTCAAAGGTAAATTCCGGCGGCGTCAGCGGCACATAAATTGGCTCTGCCCCGGTCAGGATCGTGTCCGCGCCGTAGTTCTCGTAAAACGGCGAGAAGATAACGACCTTGTCCCCCGGGTTCGTCACGGTCATCATGGCGGTCATCATCGCCTCTGTGCTGCCGCAGGTCACAACGATCTCACTGTTGGGGTCAATTGTCCGGCCCATATAGCGGATCTGCTTGGCGGCCAGCGCCTCGCGGAAGTTCTGCGCGCCCCAGGTGATGGAGTACTGGTGGTAGTCCTCGTGCGCGACCTCGGCCAGACGGTCCAGAATTGCTTTGGGCGGGTCAAAATCCGGGAAGCCCTGGGAAAGGTTCACCGCGCCGTATTGGTTGGAGATACGGGTCATGCGGCGGATGACGGAATCGGTAAAGCCTGCGGTACGGTCAGAAAGCGGCTGCATTGGTAGATCACCCCTGTTGTTTATTCCTATCTGTTTGCTTGGTTACTTTGCATTGTACCGCGGCAGCGCAGGTTCGTCAATGCCGTTCCGCGGAAATTTTGCATTTTGGAAAATCGCTGGTATAATAAAGGAAACAGACAAACCGGAAAGGATGTTCCCGATGCCGCAAGATAAATCCTTACAGATGAATCAAACCATCGAAACTGCCATTTTGCAGCTGCAGCAGTCCCCTACCCCGGAGCAGCTGGCCCACACGCTGACCGTCGTCCGCCGCTGTATGCAGGCAGGCGGGCAGTGGATCGTGGCCGTCGAGCCCGTCCCCGGTGGCGGGCAGGTGCAGCCCCGGGTCGTGACGACGGCGGACGGCGCAAGCTGGTGGTACGCCTTCACCTCGTTTGAGGAGCAGATGAAAAGCCCTGACACGGTGAAATCGACCTTCCTTGCAGACATTGACAAGCTGTTTGCCGCAGCGCTCTCCGCACCGGAAATCGCGGGCATTATTGTAAATCCGTGGCACTGCACCCTGCAGCTGGATAAGGAGCTGATCCGCATCATCCAGCCGGGCCGTGCCGGCTGACGGGAGGATGTAGACGATGAAAATTCAATCTGTTGCTATTTTGGGGGCCGGAGCCGTCGGCTGCTATGTGCTGTGGGGCCTGGCCGACAAGGCCGCTGCCAACAGCCTGCAGCTTGGCGTCGTGGCGGAGGGTTCCCGCGCCGAGCGGCTGCGGCAAAACGGCTGCACGATCAACGGGCAGGTCTATCACCCGCAGGTCTGGACCCCGCAGCAGGCCCACGGCGTCGATCTGCTGATCGTCGCGCTGAAATACGGCGCACTGCCCGGCGCACTGGACAGCATCCGCACCATTGTGAGCGAACGCACCGTTGTCATGAGCCTGATGAACGGCGTTGACAGTGAGGAACTCATCGCCGCACAGGTCGGCGCAGCTCATGTGCTGCCCGCGCTCATCAAGGTGGCCTCCCACCGCACCGGGGACGGTGTGCGTTTTGACCCGGAGACGACCATCGGCATCATCTACGGGGAGCTGACCGCACCGTTTGACAGTGACCGGGTGCAGGCGGTGCGGGCGCTGTTTGCGGACACGGACATTCATTTCCGTGTGACCGAGCATATCCGCGGGGAAATCTGGTCCAAGTTCAGGCTGAACATCTGCAACAATCTGCCGCAGGCGATCCTCGGCGCGGGCGTCGGCTGCTACAGCGACAGTGCCCATATAAAGGCCATCAGCGACGGCCTGCGCCGCGAGCTGGAGGCCATTGCCGCCGCCAAGGGGATCGACCTCTCCAAGGCAGCTGCGGCCTCCACCCACGGCAGCACCGTGCCGCCAACCGCGCGCTACTCCACCCTGCAGGACCTCGACGCCGGGAGGCACACAGAAATCGATATGTTCTCCGGTGCGCTCATGCGCATGGGGCGCGAGTTAGGCATCCCGACGCCCTACAACGAATACACCTACCACATGATCAAGGCTCTGGAGGAGAAAAACGACGGCCTGTTTGACTATACGACAACAGATGCTGTGACCTGCTCCCGATAATAAGGGGGTGCAGACGGCCCTTGCGGGCGGCTGCATTTTTCTGAATTTTCTTTATTTTTGCAGAAAAAAACTCTCAATAGACGCCCGCGGCGGGACTATTGAGAGTTTTTTTCTGCGTTTTTATAAAAATAATTACCTGCGGCTCTGCGTCGCCTTTTGGCAATCTGCATTTTAGAAAAGCTGTGTTTCTCCTGCCGACCCTCTCCCCTTCCCTGCCGGTTTCCCTGGATGCGCATGATTTTGTTTGCCGTTTTGTATATTATATATAAATTATTACAATTTGTTTCTTTTGTGCTGTTTTTGCAGCGGAGAAGATTTCTCGCAATACTTTTTACTTTTTTCGTATACTTTTACGTACTATCGAAGATTACTAGAGAATTTTTTGTTCAGAATAAAACTCGCAATACAAAAAGAAGAATTTTTCTGTTTTTTTCTTCTGTTGTCAGAAAATTTCTCTCAATAAGCCTTTTTCCCCTCTGCCCTCTCTTTTTTGTCACTGCACTCTCCCCTGCTCCGCCGGAAAAGCCGCGAACCGATTTTTTTTCACTGCGCAGCATTTTTCTCTCAACAGCGCAGAAGAAAACTCGCATTTCGCTGTCTGCTTTGCCCGTAGCCGCTTGCGTATTGAGAGTTTTTTTCTGCCGAATTGAGAGTTTTATTCTGGCAAAATCAGCAGAAGAGAACTCTCAGCACAGCAGAATATTTCTCTTTTTTCGTGGGAATAAAACTCTTTTTTCACAGGAATTTTTCTCTCAATTCAGCAGAAGAAAACTCGCAATCTACTTATTATATATAAAGAGATAAATTTATAAAATAATAAATAATAATTATAAGAAAAAAATACAAATGGCACATTTATTTTTTATTGCGAGAAGCCGTTGACATTTTCCGCAATTGCGTGTATGCTTAATGTACTGTATTTGTGGAGGTGTAGGTCTATGTCTGAAAAGCGGAAAAATGACACCATCATTGAAGGCGAATACTATGACCCGGACCTCCCTGCGCAGGAAAACACGCCGCCACAAAAGCACCGCCGCCCCCGCTCTGCAGGCAATGTACCCAAGTACAACCCGGCGTCGGAATCGATCATCACCAAGAGTAATGACCTGATCCAAAAGACAAAATATGCCCTGCCAAAGCTGGAGCAAAAGGTGCTTCTGGCAATGATGGCACAGATCAACCCCAAGGAGACCCCGGATGCGGACCGCGTTTATTCGTTGAGCTTTTCCGACTTCGGGCGGCTGGCCGGGGTCAACATGCACGACAATACCTATCTGGAATACCTGAAGGACACCGTCAAAAGTTTGGAGGACCGCTCCTTCTGGAGCCTGGACCCGGCCAGCGACGGCCACCAGTACAAGGTCCTGTCCTGGCTGCAGCGCGGCTCCACCGTGAATGACCGGGACAAGCAGATCCGCGTGCGCTTCAATCCGGAGATCCTTCCCTATCTTTCCCAGCTGAAAAGCAACTATACCTCTTACAACGTGGAATATCTGCTGACGATGAACAGCACCTACTCCATGCGTTTTTACGAAATTTTGCTCTCCTACGACAACGGAGACACCGATTACGGCTACAAGAACGGCCTGGTGTTTCAGCCGGTCACAAAAGAGATACTGGACCGTTTCCCGGACAAGGCGCAGGACATCCGCGGCTTCAAGTACAAGGTGTTTGACATTCAGGAGCTGAAGGAGCAGCTCTCTCCCCCGCCGGAAAAGCGCAAAAAGGACAAGGAAAAACCGCTGACCGAAAAGTACAGCAACTTCCACGATTTTGAACGCTACGTCCTGACCAAGGCCAGGGACGAAATCAACCAGATGACCGACCTCTGGTTTGACTATATCCCGGTCCGCATCCGCGGCGGCAGAAAATACGAGCGGCTGTACCTGTTCATCCGCTACAAATCCGCGCAGGAGATGGACGCAGTGCGCCAGCTGCACGCGCAGAAAAGCGCTCGCAATGAGGAAGTCCCGCGCCGCAGAAGGACGCGGAAAACCACCGAGCCGGAACGAAGCGCGGCAGTTGTGTCCGCGGCAGAGCCGCTGGGGGACGAGCTGTTTACTATGACGGTGACGCGGGCTGTTCGCGTGCTGGAAAGCAGGGCGCGCAGCCAGACCCTGCAGGAAAAAATTTCACCGGAGCTGTACAGCGCGGTGTCCTCGGTGCTGGTATATACGGCGCGTCTGCTGACCAACACCAACAGCGAGAAAAGGGCAAAGCAGGCGCAGGAGACCCGCGACGCGCTGAACCGCATCCTGGCCCAGCAGCACGATTTGACCTGCTGGGCGCTGGGCATGGCGCGGATGATGCTGACCAAAAAGGAGAACGGCCAGCTCAAGTCGCCGCAGTACAACGCGACCATTGTATACAACGCGATGGAGGATATTACGATCATCCCGAGCGGCAGGGACGAGCTGCGCAGCGCTGGTGCAACGAATCATTTCAAGGCAGATCTGTCCGTCTTTGATAAATAAATTTGCCACGGAGTTATAAGACAAAAAGGCATAACAAAAAGCGTATGGATACCCGGTCCGCAAAAGCTGCGGCACGGGCGTGTCTATATGCTTTTTTCTTTATATAAAAGTTTGCCACGGAGTTATAAGACTTTTCTGCCGCAGAAAAGCCCTGCCAAAACTGCAAAAGTGCTGTTGACGATGCTGGCAAATGTGGTATACTATACATAGATGAAAACGACATAAAAAATAATTTGCCACGGTGTTATAACTACATAATGAAATGGGGAACAAGCGAATGGCTGCAACAGTAATAACCATTGCGGTGGAAAAAGGCGGCTGCGGAAAAACCGTAACGACCTCTAACCTTGCCTATCTGATGGGCGACGAGGGCAAAAAGGTGCTTTGCCTGGACACCGACCCGCAGGGCAACCTGACGTTTGCCCTGACAGGCGGCAACGCCATTACCAGCAAGGCCTTTGCCAACCGCAGTCTGTATGATATGATCGACGGCTTCCGCTACAACACACAGACCAAAGATTTTATCGTCGAGTCGGAATATGAAAACGTGGACCTGATCCCGGCCAACGACCAGACGCCGCGCCTGTCCAAACGGCTGGAGGATCTGTACACGGACGCCCAGCGGGACTATGACCGCGGCGACCCGAAGTATCTGGCCAGCGATACCGACGTACTGGACTATTTCCTGCGCCAGGTCAAGGACGAGTACGATTATATCCTGATCGACACCCAGCCAAGCCGGGACAGCCTGCTGCTCTCCAACGCAATTGCCGCGGCGGACTATGTGCTGATCCCGCTGAAGTGCGATTCCTTCTCGGAGGACTCGGCGTTCCGTACCTATGTGCTCTGCAATGAGATGCGCAAGAGCAAGACTTCCCGCATCAAGGGCGTCGGCGTGATGCTGACGATGGTGCAGAAAAGTGCAGCCTCGCAGGACATCCGCAGTGACTGCCGTGCCAAGCTCGGCGCGACGCTGTTCAACGCGGAAATCGCCTTTGGCAAGAGTGTGGATAACAGCATCAACCGCTGCGTGCCGGTCTGCTACTCGGCCCGCACGCAGCCTCCGGCCAAAAGCTATGTGGCGGCGTATGAGGAGCTGAAAAAGCGCCTAGCGGAATTGGAGGAAAAGTAAGATGGCTATGAAAAAGAAGCCCGGCAGATCCAAGGTCGAGGTGGGCATTCCGTCCACCGAGGCGGTTTTCAGCGCCGGAAACAACAACGCCTCCGGCAGCCTGATTGCCAACCTGGCCACGCAGAACCGCGCCGAGCTTGCCTATGAGCTGCGGGAAATTGCCTTGCAGGACATCGAGCTGAACCCGGACAATGCAATTTTCCGCCAGCTGGACACCGACGAGGATGTGGAAACACTGGCCAACGACATTGACCGCAACGGCCTGATGCACAATCTGGTCGTATATCCGCGGACGGATGGAAAACAGACGAAGTACGTTCTGCTCTCCGGCGAGCGCCGCTATAAGGCATTGAATTATTTGCAGGCGCGCGGTGACGCAAAGTGGAACACAGTCAAAAACTGCCGTGTTGTCACAACACCGCTGAGCGACAACGAGAAAAAGGTCATGCTGCTGAGCGCCAACCTGCAGGTGCGCGGCGGCTTTGCCAACGAGATGATCCGCCGCAAGGCGGTTGCCGAGCTGGTGTCCTGCCTGCAGGCAGAGCCGTACAACCTGACAGCAGCCGAGGCAAAAAAGGCCATCAAGGAGGCAACGCCCATCAACGGGCGGCAGATCGATAAGGATCTGAGCATTGAAAAAAATCTGAATGAGGGTCTCAAGGATCTGCTGGATCGTGGCTTTGTGCTGCGCAGCGAGGCGGAGAGTTTTTTGCGGATGACGCCCGAGGAACAGAGAATCGCTGCCCAAATGCTGCAGCAGCTCTATGCTATTGCGTACAACGGCCCGGGCAGCGCAGCCATTCAGGACGAGAAAAAAGCGATTCGCGGGCGGTTCGTGGATGCACTGCGGACGGTGGCCGACACCAGCAGTATGCAGGATGCCCACGAGGCGTTGGTCGCTGCGGTGTTCACGGTCCAGAAGGAGATGGCGTGTCTGAAGGAGACCATCCGAAAGGTCAAGACCATCCCGCCGGAGCAGCCCGCCGCGCAGGTCGAGCAGACAGAGGTCATCCGGGAGGTCAGGGAAAAGACCGCCGGTGCCAAGGCACAGAGCAAAATTACGGGCAAGCTGTCCAGCCAGACAAGCCGCTTAGAAACGATGCTGCGCAGGAAAAACCCCGAGAAGCGCCTTGCAGAAAAATATACCCACGAGGAGCGTCGGCAGGCCATGAAGGAGCTGGACGAGATGATTGCCACGGCCACGCAGCTGCGGGAAATCATTGCAAAGGTGGAGCGCAGCGCCGATGAAGCCCAGGAAGTATAGGCTGCGTATCCGCCTGCACCGCAAAATTTACGACCTGCTTGAGATGGAAGCATTGTGGCAGGACAGTAAGATCGGTACGCTGGCCAACCGCATCTTGCAGGAGGAGCTGGGCAAGCTCCGGCAGGTCGGCCTGGACCACTGCGTGTGCGGGGATGAGGACGCAGCATCCGCGCGGCGCATCGAGGCAGAGAAGCACCCCGAGAGCTATTACATGCTGCCGTCGTTTGACTGCCGCGAAAAGTATATGCCGACCCATGGCCGCGGCCTTGACACGAAGGGACAGGTCACGCTGCTGGTCACAGCGGAGCAGCTGCAGCTGATCGACGCGCTGTTTGACCGGGAAAGCGGCTGTGTCCGCGGGCTTTACTCGGAATCCCAGGGGCAGACGGTCAAAAGCTACCGCTATCAAATCGTGGGGCTGCTGCTGCACAATCCCTTGCTGCAGGAGTTACAGAAGCAATAATTGTTACAGAAAAGGACTCGCAATGGATTTGCGAGTCTTTTTTTATAGGAAGTTTGTGGCAGGGCAGGGGAGAGAAAAGGGTATTGCGAGAGAATTTCTTGAAAAAAAAGAGAAAAAGTAAGAAAAAGCACCTGCTTTGTTATATAGAGAATGTAGGGGCGAACATTGTTCGCCCGCCACCATGGTGCAGCAAGGCTTTTCCGGGAAGGCCTTGCACATAGCGCGCGGGCACGGGCGAGCAATGCTCGCCCCTACAGAGTTTTATAACGGCAGAATGATTTACAAACAGTAATAGTAAATTAAATGTTTCCAAATTGTACTTTTAATGCCCTGTATTGCGAGAGACTTTCTGCGGAAAAAAGAAAAAATCAGAAAAAATCTCCGCCTTGCAACTGCGTTTTATATCTGCTACAATAGCGGTAAAAATAGGGGAGGTCTGCACATGGAACCGGAAAAGCTGTTGGAGGCGCTGCACACAGCGGAAAAACTCAAGGACACAACGCGGCATTGCTATACATCGAAGGGACGGCATGAGAGCGTGGCCGAGCACAGCTGGCGCATTGCGCTGATGGCGTTCTGGCTGCGGGATGAATTTCCGCAGGCGGACATGGACAAGGTCATCCGCATGTGCCTGATCCACGATCTGGGCGAGTGCTTTACCGGGGACATCCCGGCGTTTGACAAGACCTCCGCCGATGAGGCCGCCGAGGAAGCGCTGCTTTCCCGCTGGGTCGATTCACTGCCCGAGCCGGTCTGTACAGAGATGCGGACGCTGTACGCGGAGATGGCCGCCTTGCAGACGACGGAGGCCAAAATCTACAAGGCGCTGGATAAAATGGAGGCCAGCGTCCAGCACAACGAGTCCGCGATTGCGACCTGGGAGCCGCAGGAGTATGCGCTGAACCTGACCTACGGCGTGGAGCAGTCGCAGTTCTCGCCCTATATGCAGGCGCTGCGGGAGGCCATCCGGCAGGAAACGCTGCGCAAGATGGAGCAGGAGGGCGCGACACCGCAGCCGTGAGAACGGTATAAAAAATCCTCCTGGCGGGCAGAATAGAAGGTGATGATTCTGCCGACAGGAGGAAACCAAATGCGAGAAATGTTCTGCTTTCAGTGCCAACAAACGGCGCATAACACCGGCTGCGACGGCAAGGCCGGTGTCTGCGGCAAAAAGGCCGACACCGCCAACTATCAGGATGAGCTGATCGGGGCACTTATCGGGCTGGCGCGGGCGGCGCGGGCTGGGACACCGACACCGCACACCGATGAATTGATTTTGAAGGGCCTGTTCACGACGATCACGAACGTGAACTTCAACAACGAAACTATCCTGCAATGCAAGGCGGAAATCGAAAAGGAAAAGGCTGCCGTCGGCCCCGGGCAGCTTGACGATTACGACCTTGCCGCGCTTTGGGCGGCGGGGGAGGACGTGCGCTCGTTGAAATCGCTGATCCTCTTTGGGCTCAAAGGCATGGCAGCCTATGCGTACCACGCCCGCGCACTGGGGAGAACAGACCCCGCTGTGAACGCCTTTTTCTATGAGGCACTCGAGGCCATCGGCGCAGAGAAAACGCCTGACGAGCTGCTGGCGCTGGTGCTGAAAACCGGAGAAGTCAATCTGGCCTGTATGGCGCTGCTGGACGCAGCCAACACCGGCGCATACGGTGACCCCGTGCCGGTCACGGTGCCGCTGACGATTGAGAAGGGCCCCTTCATCGTGGTCAGCGGCCACGACCTGCACGATCTGAAGCTGCTGCTGGACCAGACCGCGGGCAGGGGCATCAACATCTACACCCACAGTGAGATGCTGCCCGCCCACGGCTACCCGGAACTGAAAAAATATCCGCACCTCAAAGGCAACTTCGGCACGGGCTGGCAGAACCAGCAGTCAGAGTTCCACAACATCCCCGCGCCCATCCTGTTCACAACGAACTGTCTGATGCCGGTGCGGCAGAGCTACAGTGACCGTGTGTTCACGACGTCGGTGGTGTCCTACCCGGAGCTGACCCACATCGGGGACGACAAGGATTTCACCCCGGTCATTGAAAAGGCGCTGGAATGCGGCGGCTACCCCGAGGATCACCCGATGACCGGGATGAACGGCGGCAGCACGGTCATGACCGGCTTTGCCCGCAATGCGGTGCTGTCCCACGCAGAGCAGATCGTCCGGCTGGTCCGGGAGGGGAAGATACGCCACTTTTTCCTGATCGGCGGCTGCGACGGTGCAGCACCGACGCGCAGCTACTACACGGACTTTGCACGGATGACGCCGCCCGACACGCTGATTCTGACGCTGGCCTGCGGCAAGTACCGGCTGAACGATATGGATCTGGGCAGCATCGAAGGCATCCCGCGCGTTCTGGATTGCGGGCAGTGCAACGACGCCTACAGCGCCATTCGCATTGCGCTGGCGCTGGCCGAGGCGTTTGGCTGCGGCGTCAACGACCTGCCGCTTACGCTGGTGCTGTCGTGGTATGAGCAGAAGGCTGTCTGCATTTTGCTGACACTGCTGTATCTGGGGCTGCGCAATATCTACCTTGGCCCCACGCTCCCGGCGTTCGTCTCACCGAATGTACTGGACTTTCTCGTTAAGCAGTACAACCTGACGCCCACGGGCGACCCGAAAACAGACTTGGAAAAGATACTGAACCGACAATAACAACATCCGCCGTGCAGAGAGACGCCTCTCTGCACGGCGGATGCTTTTTTGCGGTTTTTGGCTTCTTCAAGTAAATGGGCGTTTACACCTTAACCAGCTCATACGCCTGCGTGCCGATGCCAAGGGTCTCGGCGCTGTCGATGGTGTGGGTGCCGTGGCGGCTGTTGACGCGCTCCATAAAGTGGTCGCGGCCCGGGTCATTGCTGTTTATGACCAGGTCGATGCAGGCGCGGTCCAGCGCGACGGGGTCAAGGCTCGAGAGGATGCCCACATCGTTCATGCAGGGGTCCTCGGCCACGGCGCAGCAGTCGCAGTCAACGGAAAGGTTCTTCATGATGGCGACATAGGCTATCTTGCCCGCAAAGTGCTTTGCCACGGTGGAGGCGGCGTCTGCCATGGCTTCAAGGAAGGTGTCCTGCTCGGCGCAGTTCTCCCACAGGATGTTCTGATCGGTGACCTTGCCGCCGGAATGGATGTACGTCTTGCCGGCGCTAGACGCGCAGCCGATGGACAGCTGCTTGAGCGCACCGCCGTAGCCGCCCATCGGGTGGCCCTTGAAGTGGATGAGCACGAGCATACTGTCATAATTCTCGATGTTCTTGCCCAGATAGTTGACCTTGAGGACCTTGCCGTTCTCGACGGGCCATTCGACGTCCGGACCCTCGGCGTCCATGATGTCAACATCAAACAGGTCGCTCCAATGATGCTTTTTCATCAGCTCGATGTGCTTGGGCGTTTCATTGCGTGCGCCGCCGTAGGCTGTGTTGCACTCAACAACGGTGCCGTTGACGGCGTCGATGACGGGCTTCATAAACTCGGGGTGCAGGTAGTTCTGGTTGCCGTCCTCGCCGCTATGGACCTTGACGGCCACCTTGCCGGGCAGCTCGATGCCCAGCTGGCGGTACATCTTCACAACGGCTTCGGGGGTGAGTTCGTTGGTGAAATAGACTGTGGATTTAGCCATAATAGGGGACCTCCGTTTAAAATAGTAGCGTGATAAAAGGCTTCCCCCTCGGGGGAAGCTGTCCGCGGAGCGGACTGATGAGGGCAAAGCATGCGATTGCTGCCTGTTCACGGGTGGCCAACGGAGGGCTGCCCCTCATCCGGCCTCGGTCGGGGCCTCGGCCACCTTCCCCCTCGGGGGAAGGCTATTGAAACCGCAGCGGCAGTTCCGGTTCGCACCCTCACTTTTGCCTTTCTGCTGTCTCTAGCATAGCATGAAAGCCGGGTTTAATGTCAAGTGGTTTTGCAAAAAATGAAGCAAAAGCCTTGCAAAACACGACAAACTGTGCTACTGTAAATTTGTACAAAAGGGGAGCTTGCGTAAAGCGGGCTGAGAGTGGGCTGTATCGCCCTGACCCAAAAGGCAGCGCCGCCGCGGTGCTGCCTGAACCTGATTTGGATAATGCCAACGTAGGGAGATACCGTAGCACTGCGCTTCTTGTGAGCTTTTGTGCGGATATGTCTTTGCAGGCGTATCCGCATTTTTACTTATAAGGAGCGTTTTTTATGCTGGGTACCTGTCTTGAAAATGTGCGCAACACTGTGCCGCTGGTGCACAATATCACGAACTATGTCACGGTCAACGACGTGGCTAACATTCTGCTGGCCTGCGGCGGCAGCCCGATCATGTCCGATGAGCCGGAGGACGTCGAGGACATCACGTCGATCTGCGGCGGCCTGAACATCAACATCGGCACGCTGAACCAGCGCAGCATCGAGGGCATGTTCCGCGCGGGCGCAAAGGCGAATGCCCTCGGCCATGTCGTGCTGCTTGACCCCGTCGGCGCGGGCGCGTCGGCCCTGCGCACGAACACCGCCGTCGAGCTGATGGAGAAGATCAAGTTCACCGTCATCCGCGGCAATATCTCCGAGATCAAGACGCTGGCGCTGGGCAGCGGCACGACGAAGGGTGTTGACGCTGACGTTGCGGACGCCGTGACCGACGCAAATCTGGACAGTGCCGTCAAATTTGTCAAGGACTTTGCGGCCAAAAGCGGCGCTATCGTCGCCGTAACCGGTGCCATCGACCTTGTCAGCGACGGCACGGCCTGTTATGTCATCCGCAACGGACGCCCCGAGATGGGCAAGATCACCGGCACGGGCTGCCAGCTCTCCGGCATGATGACGGCCTTCGTCGTTGCGAACCCCGACAATAAGCTCGAGGCTGCCGCCGCGGCGGTCTGCGCCATGGGTCTGGCGGGCGAGATCGGCTGGAGCCGTATGGCCGAGGGAGACGGCAACTCCACCTACCGCAACCGCATCATTGATGCCATCTACAATATGGACGGTGCAACGCTGAATGGGGGCGCCAAGTATGAACTGCGATAAAAATGATCTGCTGCTCTATGCCGTCACGGACCGCCACTGGCTGGACGGGCGCAGGCTTATCGACGTTGTGCGCGAAAGCCTTGACGGCGGTGTGACGATGGTCCAGCTGCGCGAAAAGACGCTGGAGGAGGGGAAGTTCCTCGAGGAAGCGAAGGAGCTGCAAACGCTCTGCCGCGAGCGCGGTGTGCCGTTCCTTGTGAATGACAACGTCGAGATTGCCCGCGAGATGAACGCAGACGGCGTGCATGTCGGCCAGAGCGATATGGAGGCGCAGGACGTCCGCGCGATTTTGGGCCCGGACAAGATTCTGGGCGTCTCCGCCCAGACCGTGGAGCAGGCCGTTCTGGCCGAAAAGCACGGCGCGGATTATCTCGGCGTCGGAGCGGTGTTCCCGACCGGCTCGAAGGACGACGCCGACGATGTGAGCTATGAGACGCTCAAGGCCATCTGCGGGGCCGTGTCCATCCCCGTTGTCGCCATCGGCGGCATCACGCAGGAAAATGTCGCGAAGCTTGCGGGCAGCGGCATCTGCGGCGTCGCGGTCATCAGCGCGATTTACGCGGCAAAGAACATCCAACAGGCATCCGCCGACCTGAAGGCCGCCACGGAGAAAATGCTGCATGACTAAGGCTGCTGTTTTTGATCTGGACGGCGTGCTGCTCGACTCCATGGGCATCTGGAACGACCTTGGCGCGCGGTATCTGCGCAGCCTGGGCGTCACGCCGGAGGAGGGACTCAACGAGATTTTGTTCTCGATGAGCATGGAGCAGGGTGCGGAGTATCTGCACACGCACTATGCACTGCCGCAGTCTGCCGCCGAGGTCGGCGCGGGCATTGCGGACATGCTGCGGGACTTCTATTTTTATGAGGTCCCCGCCAAGGACGGCGCGGCGGCGCTGCTGGCCGCCCTGACCGCCCGCGGCGTGAAGCTGGCGGCGGCCACGTCCAGCCCGCGGGAGCACGTCACGCGGGCGCTGGAACGGCTGGGGCTGCTCGGGTATTTCACCCGGCTTTTCACTACGGCAGAGGTCGGCGTCAGCAAGCATGAGCCGACAATTTACCTGCTGGCCGCCGAGGCCCTGCACGCCGCGCCGGCGGAAACGCTCGTCTTTGAGGATAGTCTCTACGCCCTGAAAACCGCGAAGGCCGCGGGCTTTTACACAATCGGCGTCTACGATGCCGACGGCGAGACCGACCAGGCCGGGCTGAAAATGGCAGCGGATGTGTATGTGAGAGATTTGCACGAAGCGAAAGCAGCACTCCTGTAGGGGGCGGCGTCCCACTGCCGCCGCATGGCACGGAGCGGTCAAGACCGCTCCCTACAAAGCCCCTTGAAAAATTGCATCGTAGGGAGGGGTCTTGACCCCTGCTGCTGCAAAAAAGCCCCCCCAGCGGTACACCGGGGGCACCACCTTGTGCCGCTTTATAAAACCTTGCTGTATACAAAAAGGAAAGGAAGTTATCACCATGAGAACAGCATTGACCATTGCCGGAAGTGATTCCAGCGGAGGCGCCGGTATCCAGGCAGACATCAAGACCATGACCGCCAACGGCGTTTTTGCCCTGTGCGCAGTCACGGCCCTGACCGCCCAGAACACCACCGGCGTGACCGACATTTTTGACTCGACCCCGCATTTTCTGGCGGAGCAGCTCGACGCAGTGTTTACCGACATCTTCCCCGATGCCGTCAAGATCGGCATGGTATCCTCGGCAGAGCTGATTGAAACGATTGCGGCAAAAATGAAGGAATACGGCGCAAAGCACATCGTCGTGGACCCCGTCATGGTCGCAACATCCGGCGCAAAGCTGTTGCGTGACGACGCCGTGACCGCGCTGTGCGAAAAGCTCCTGCCGCTGGCCGAGGTCCTGACGCCGAACATCCCCGAGGCGGAGATCCTCTCCGGCATGACCATTCAAAACGCCGCCGATATGGAGCGGGCCGCACAGACCATCAGCGAAAAGTACGGCTGTGCGGTGCTCTGCAAGGGCGGACACCAGATCAACGACGCCGACGACCTGCTTTGGCGCGACGGCGCGGGTAAGTGGTTCAAGGGACGCCGCATCGACAACCCCAACACCCACGGCACCGGCTGTACGCTGTCCAGCGCCATTGCGTCGAATCTCGCGAAGGGCTATGACCTTGACACGTCGGTGGAGCGCGCAAAGGCGTACATCTCCGGCGCGCTGGCCGCTATGCTTGACCTCGGCCACGGCTCCGGCCCGATGAACCACATGTTCGCACTGAAGGGGGATTTTGTCGAATGAAAAAGACTTCTACCTTTCAGAACGGCCTGATCTGGTTCGGCGCGGGCGTATCGCTGGCCGAGATCCTGACCGGCACCGCCTTTGCGCCGCTGGGTATGGCAAAGGGTTTTGCGGCCATTCTGCTCGGGCATATCATCGGCTGCGCCATGATGCTGCTGGCGGGCCTCATCGGCGGGCGCACGGGCCGCAGCGCTATGGAGACCGTAAAAATGAGCTTCGGCCAGAAGGGCGGCCTGCTGTTTGCGTTCCTGAACGTTTTGCAACTCGTCGGCTGGACGGCCATCATGATCTATGACGGTGCACTGGCCGTCGGCGGCATTTTTGCGATTGGCCGCTGGGTCTGGTGCCTTGTCATCGGTGCGCTGATTATCGTGTGGATCGCCGTCGGCGTGACTGATTTGGGCTGGATCAACAAAATTACGATGGCTGCTTTGTTTATTCTGACGCTGGTGTTGTGCAAGGTCATCTTCTTCTCCGGCAACGCCATGGTCGGCATTGACGGCGAGAGCCTGACCTTCGGTGCGGCGGTGGAGCTGGCCGTGGCGATGCCGCTGTCCTGGCTGCCGCTCATCAGCGACTACACCCGCGACGCCGAGAAGCCGACCCAGGCGACCTGGATCAGCGTGCTGGTCTACGGCGCGGTATCCTGCTGGATGTACGTCATCGGCATGGGCGCGGCCATCTTTACCGGCGAGTATGACATTGCCGTCATCATGGTCAAGGCCGGGCTCGGCATTGCCGCGCTGATCATTCTGGTTTTCTCCACGGTCACGACGACCTTCCTCGATGCGTGGAGCGCGGGCATCTCTGCCGAGAGCCTGTCCGCAAAGCTCAACGGCAAAAAGACCGCCATTGCTGTGACGGTCATCGGCACGGCGGCGGCCATCCTTTTCCCGATGGACGACATCACGGGCTTTCTGTACCTGATCGGCTCGGTGTTCGCGCCGATGATCGCCGTGCAGATCGCAGACCACTTTATTTTGCACCGGGACCGCTTTGCCGCGGCTGCCGACGCGCGCAACCTTGTTATCTGGCTCGTGGGCTTTATTGCCTACCGCCTGCTGATGGGCGTTGACACGCCGGTGGGCTACACGCTGCCCGACATGGTGCTGACCGTAGTGCTGTGCCTGCTGGCCGAAAAAGCAAAACCTACCAAGCAAATGTAAAAGTGTAAACCAACGAGGCGGAGATAACGACGCCTGCGTAAAAGCGCGAAGGACGCGCTGTAAACAGCAAAATAGCACCCTGTATTTTGCGAAACCTGTCCTGTTTTGGAGCACGGGCGGCAGCTATAATGGTAGCATCATCAGCAAGAAAACCCGCTGATGACGACCCTTATCGCTGCCGCTTTTTTTGCGGCCCAATGTGTTCTGAAGGAGGAACAAGAGTATGGGATTCATTATTGCTGCCGCTGTTGCCGCGGCCATCATTGCCTTCTGCTTTCTCTGCTACAAGAAGGCCCCGCCGACCCAGGCCATCGTCGTGACAGGCTTCGGCCTCTCCCGCCCGAAGGTCGTCTGCGGGCGCGGCGTCTTTGTGCTGCCCATTGTGCAGCGCGCAGACCGCCTGAACATGCGCCTGTTGAAAATTGACGTGAAAACGCCGGAAACGGGCGTTAAAACCAAGGAGGGCGTCTCCCTCTGGCTCGACAGCGTCGTCACCGTCCAGGTCTACAGCGAGAACTCCACCGTCTCGGACGAGGAGGTCCGCAACGCCGGATATGACGACATCCGCAAGTACATCAATTCCCGCCAGCAGGCCGCGATCTCGAACTTCCTCGGCATGGACGAGGCGCACATCAATGAAAAAATCAACGATGTGCTGCAGGGCAACCTGCGTGAGATCGTGTCCGAGATGACCGTGGACCAGATCCTGACAAACCGCAAGCAGATGGCCGTCAGCGTCGTGGAGAATGCACGCCCCGACCTGGCCAAGATGGGCTTGGAGGTCGTGACCTTCAACGTGCAGGACGTCAAGGACGCCGTGGACGCCATGGGCCACAACCACGGCGTTATTGAAGCCATCGGCGTCGAGCAGGAGGAGCTTGTGAAAAAGCGTGCCTCCATCGCCAAGGCCGAGGCCGAGCGTGACGTCTCCTGCGCGAAGGCTGCTGCCGCCATGGCCGCGAACGAGAAGGAGATCGAAGCCCAGACCGCCATTGCCCAGCGCAACAACGAGCTGGAGCTGGCAAAGTCCAAGCTGAAGGCCGAGGCTGACAAGGCCGCCGCCGACGCGAACGCCGCCGGTATGATCCAGACGAACCTGCGCGCCAAGGAGGTCAAGGAGTCCGAGGCCGACGCCGAAATCGCCCGCCAGAAGAAGATGGTCGACCTGGCTGCCCAGGAGGCCGAGGTCCAGCAGCGCAAGCTGGATGCCGAGGTCCGCAAGCAGGCCGACGCCGAGCTGTACCGCCG
>OHWK01000276.1_pt1 | contig 30731 bp, 25 predicted proteins | sample 1579761 | NCBI WGS metagenome assembly OHWK01 (sample SAMEA3882516, study PRJEB24775) | human gut metagenome | biome: human-associated habitat; feature: intestine environment; material: feces | place: Netherlands | collected 2009/2010 | reverse complement strand
TAGACTGGCCGGCGACGGCGCGCACGGAACGGGCGCGCGGGCCGAGCGACAGACTCGGATGATCGGAGGGGGACATATGGACGCGGAAAGGGACACGGACGGGACGACGGACGCGCACGAGGGGAACCACACGCCCGCGGACGGTGCCGGGACGGAGGGCGAAGGCGGCAAGCCGGACACTAGGCCGGGCGACAGACTCGCGACCATCCGACGCACGCTGTGGTGGATAGGACTGGCGCTACAGCTCCCATTCGCTTTGACTCTGATCCATTTTGATACCCCTTACCTGATATTGGAGCGTATCCTATGCGCTATTCCGCCAAGACTGGCAAGCGACCCGTCATCAATCGTCGGCATTCCCGCACTTGAAACGGAATGGTGTCGAGAATTCCTGGCACTAGTCCTGGGCGCAGTTTGCTGGGTTACAGCTGGAGTAATGAGATTAGTTGCGGACAGCCCATCAAACCATGGAAAAGAAACCCTTCCTGTACGCATCTTCGCCGGAATCATCACCATCATCGTATTGATGGCCACCGGTATTACAGGACTCTTCCTCGGCATAGCGGCCTTTTAGAAGTTTCCCCGTATCTGGCAGAGGAATTCCAAATCGAAAGCACAACAGCGAATGTGTGGGCAGACGACACATCTGCCCACACATAATGCATTATGCGAGCTACCGTCTTGGCTGATCAATGAATGCAGCGAACGCCCGAGCACTCACTTCAGCTTCCTGCTTATCAGGAAGCTTGTCTGTACCGGCAGCCTTTTTTAGGATGCTTTCGCTCATTCCAATATTTGTCAAGAAATTACGATGTATCTGGTCTCAAATCCTTTCAATAGACGAAAGTTGCGCTTCTCTGATCCAGCTGTAAACGGCGTATACTGGCGATATTCCAGTGTTTTACCGGCTTATTCGTCTGAATCTGGCTTCCATCGTAGGAACAGTGACCTCATGGGAAGGCGACGGATGAAGACAAATGGAGACGAGAAGGAGACTCGCTTGGCCGAAACTACTGCTACCTATGCTCTGGGAGTCTTCTGTCAGCTCGTAAGAAAAATTGAAGCAAAACACGCAGAGCCAACAGGCCGGATTCATCTACCTCATCCTGTGCACCGTCTCCGGCGTCGCTGCCGGCCTGCAGAACACAGGCTGATCTACACACCAGCGCATATGGGGAAGCCCCGCTCACATCGAGCGGGGCTTCCCCGTTTTGTGTGCATCTTTCATCATCTTGCAATAATTCTTACATGTAAACAGAGAGTTCTTGCATGTAAGAATTATTGAAAGGTGATGAAAGAACTTACTTTCACGCGCGCCAATCATCCCAACACGTATCGGGATGACGGCCCATTCCCCTCGCGGCGCAACTTGCCCGCATCCTCTAGCTTCTTCAACAACCGGTATGCACTGATATAGCTCAGGCCAAACAAATCCATGACATCCGCCGTAGTGACGACACCATCATTTTTTTCGGCGAACTCCAGAACAAGGCCACTGCGCCGGGTGGCATCGATGTCACGCTGGCGCACGTAAGACGCCAGCCCCTCTGAACGTTTGTACACTCGGGCACTCAGCATATACGAACGAGAGCTCCCGCTACCGACCCCCTCTACCAAACCAGCTTCCACCAGATTCTCAACAGCGGACACGATGCGTCGATGCTCCAAATGGGAGAAATCGCACAATTGGACCACGGTAAGCCTACGATGCTCACGCAGCAGCGAGAGCACAATCAGTGACCAGACCGGCAATGGAGCCCCACGTCGACGTTCCTCGTCGCCAATCATGGTTACGAATGCCTCGTCAGGTACCACACGGCGCAAGAACAAGATAACTTCCTCAGCACTGGACTGTGAATAATCCGGGAAAGAACCACCCGCCGCAATCGACCCGGCATAGATGGTATCCACGCCTCGTCCGGTGCGTTCAACATATCCGGCAGCTTTCAGAATCAGGGCAAGCTGCGGATTGCGGGAACGCGGTTGTGCAGTAAGCAGGTTATCTTCGGAAACACCCTCTATGAATCCTCCGGGGTTGGCTATGGTCAACCCATCATCATCAACCAGGAATCTCACCGAACCCATTCGTGCATAATCGCGATGGCAGAAAGCGTTAATCATTGCCTCACGGAATGCCCCTCGATCGAAGTCTGGCAGATCGACCCGAATCAAGCCGCTCATGACTTCGTGGCTGGGATTCCATGGCTCCATCAGCTCGCCTACACGATCAAACATATCCACCAAAGGCAACACGAACGGATCCATATTGACCTTTGGAGACATGCCTTTCATCACTTGAAAAACAGCCGATGCGGCTGGAACCGATCGATGAATAGCATCAACCGAACCAATGGTGAGCAGACCAGCAACAGATGGCTGCAATCCATACGGGCCATCAACAACCAGCTCAAGTGCCCGATCGAAATCCTCATCAGTAAAAGACAACAACGAGTTTTGCGCATTGGCACTGCGAATACGGCTTCTCAACTTGTTCCGTGAGTCTGGATTCAAATCGTCCAACCGAGCCTCTGGTGCAGGTTGCGCGCTGAAATCGTAGAACCGTTGCTGAGATAAACGGCTAATGAATTGGGAAACAAACAGCGGAACGACCTCAGGCGAGCCGTCTGCTTTCAGCCGGCGCTGCAATGTCTTCCCCTGACTGGTAGATACGATTTGCTGACTGTTATCCACCTCAATACTGACTATCGGCACCTCGTTCTCATACAAGAGCGCCACGCGAGCGGGAAGCTGCGGAACAGTCTTATTGAAAATTAGTACCGCAAGTCCATTGATATTGCGATGCTCGTCACATACGCCGGTCACAGTGCCATCGTCTTCAATACCGAGATACAGTGTGCCGCCTTCGGTATTGGCTAGAGCCACTACGGTGTCAACAATTTCATCATGCGATTGAGGGCGCTTCTGCTCGCTCTTGAACTCAACCGTCAAACTTTCTTTGGCCGGCAACATGAGCATCCCCTTTCACCATCTTGCAATAATTCTTACATGTTAACAGAGAGTTCTTACATGTAAGAATTATTGCAAGATGGTGAAAGGGGTAAAGAGCAATCCATCCTGTCATCTCCAGCAACTTAAATCCGATCATCGCTGCTTTCGGCATATCTGATATCAGCCGCTGGTGCCAGTCCAATTACCCAATTGAAGCTCAACACGGCCAAAGACTCTACGCCGCAGTGGATTCGCGCTCGATGAGCTTATAGCCCACGTTCACGGTCTGCGGGAAGAATTCATCGTCCGGGTTCTCGATACGCCGCATAAGCAAGGTCAGCGCGGTATCCGCCATGCCCTTGAAATCCGTGGCCACGGTGGTCAGCATTGGCACGCTGTACGCACCCTGGCTCAGGCCGTCGAAGCCGATAACGCGCACATCGCCCGGCACGCTCACGCCATCGTCCGCCAGACCACGCAGAATACCGAGCGCAATACCGTCGTTCAGGCAGTACAGACCGTCGTACTTGCACTTGCCTTTCTTGGCCAAGCCGTGCCCGGCCTCGATACCGCCGTCAATCGACCACGAGGATTTGATGAAATCACGGCGCTCGTCAAACGGCAGTCCGGCCGCGAGAATCGTCTCCTTGGCGGCCCGCATACGAATATCACGCGAGCCGGGAATGATGTTGGGATTGTTGGGATCGTGATTGTCGCCGACGATGCCGATGCGCGCACAGCCACGCGCGATAAGGTGTTCGATTGCCGCCCGTGAGCCGGCGTCGCTCGGCGCGTTCACGGTGTCGATGGGCAGGCTGGTGTCGTAGTTTTCCAGCATGACGGCCGGGTGCCGCTTCAGGATATCGACCGCACGTGGCGCATTGATGGCGATGATGCCGTCCGAAAACGTGTACGACAGATCGTTGTCGTCGGTAAGATACCGGGACAGTTCGATGAGCATGTGCGAGTCGCGCTTGTGCACTTCCTCAGCCACACACATGGCCAGATGGGAGAAATAGTCGCCCTCGAGGCCCGAGGTAAGGAAGGTGATGGTATCGGACCGCCCAGAACGCAGGGACCGGCCAGACAGGTTGATTTTGTAGCCGAGTTTGCGGGCGGCGTCACACACGCGTTGCGTGGTTTCGGGCTTGACGTAATCCTTGCCTCGCAGGGCCGCGGAGGCGGTGGTGGCGGTCACTCCGGCCAGTTCGCCGACATCCTTTAAGGTCACCATCGTTACCATCTCCGCATATCACGAACCTTATCGATAAGAATCCATAGTACCGCCCACATCTCAGCCGAGGATGAGACCCTCGGTCGAGGCCCTGCCCGGCGACTCGAACGCCGCGGTCACCGTGGTGAGCACCGACGCTGCAAACGAAAACATGTCAAACCAAGAAATGGACATGACGGAGTCATTGTTTTCCGAGAGGGATATGCCGCGTCCACGGGCAGACGTCACGTATCAATCACGCCGATACCGTCATATAACTGTTTTCGATGTGAGAAAGCTCATAGCTTCCGACCACAGAAATCAGCCACAGCAACCCCATAACAGCGTTATAGTTCTGTTTGTCGGCGTCGACAAGAGCCAGCAGCGCCGATGAAATGCACACCAAGGATGTTTAGCGAATTGTTCGCAGTTCGCACGATTCGATTTGATTCGATTCGTGCAGCCCGGATGGTTCACGGGGGGCATGCCGTCGTGATGTGCGTGGATATGGGCGATACGACTCTCGTTCGGGTCGGCAGGTCATCGTACACCAGTTACGAAAGGATCCGTCCATATATGGCAAGGTTTACCGAGAATCGTTGGACCAGCGCGATTATTCCCGCACTGCTGATTCATATCCCAATCGGTACCGTCTATTGCTGGAGCGTGTTCAAGCAGCTTATCGCTGACCGTCTCCACGCCAGCCCCGCCTCCGTGGAATGGGGCTTCTCACTCGCCATCTTCTTCCTCGGCATGTCCGCCGCGTTTGCCGGGCCAATGGTGGAGAAAAACATCAAGAAATCCGCACTCGTATCCATGGTCTGCTTCGTGGTCGGCTTCGCCGGCACGGGCGTGAGCATCGCCCTGAACTTCCTGCCGGGCGTGTTCATCTGTTATGGCGCGATCATGGGCATCGGCCTGGGCGTCGGTTATCTGACTCCGGTCAAGAACCTGATGCTTTGGTTCGCCGACAACAAGGGCCTCGCCACCGGCATCGCCGTCGCCGGCTTCGGCCTGGCCAAGGCCATTGCCAGCCCACTGATGGAATATCTCATCGGCACGGTTGGCCTGGTCAGCATGTTCTTCATCCTCGCCGCGGTCTACGCGGTGATGATGTTCGTCGGCTTCCTGCTCATCAAGCGTCCGGCCGGCTGGGTGTACGATCCCGCGACCTCACACGTCAGCCGCAAGACAATCCTCAAGAAGCCCGTGTTCTGGGGCATCTGGATAGCCTTCTATATCAACATCACCTGCGGCCTGGCCCTCATCAGCCAAGAGAAGGACATCCTGCACGATGTGCTCAGGGCCTTCCCGCAGTATGCCAACCTGAGCCCCGCCAAGTTTGCCGCCGCCATCTCCGGCATCATCGGACTGGTGCTCGCCGTGGACTCCGTGTTCAACACGGCTGGCCGCGTGGGCTTCTCCACACTCTCCGACCACCTGAAGCGCCGCGAGACCGTCTATCAGGTAATCTTCATCATGTCGATTGCCGTGTGCTTGCTGCAGATCTTCACCAACAGCATCGGCAACGCTCTGCTGTGGGCCGTGCTGGCCATGCTGTTCCTCGTCAACGCGGGCTATGGTGGCGGTTTCTCGACGCTGCCCGTGCTGCTTGATCAGCACTTCGGCACCAAAACCGTCTCCACCACGCACGGTCTGACGCTGAGCGCCTGGGCGTTCGCCGGTCTGTCCGGCAACCAGTTGGCCTCGTTCGTAGTTGCCCACGCGCCTGATCAGGCCCACCGCTACGCCGCACTCATCCCGGTGCTCACCGGCCTGTTCGTTGTGGCCCTGATCAGCATCAGCTTGGTCAAGTACCTCGGCGACAGAAACGTCACGAAGGCCGTCGAAGACCGAGGCTGAGCTGCCGCAAAACAACGATTCTGCCGGAGTCGGGCGCATCGATCGCATCAATCGATGTACGTCACGATTTTGGCAGAATCGTTGTTGTTGCTGTTGAGTACCTGAGGTCGTGCGGCTTACGCGCCGACCAGTTCGAGCATTTGGGGGATGCTCTTTTTGCCGAATTCAACTTGCTGGGTGCCGTCGGCGTGGGTGATGACGATGCAGGGCACGCTCATCGCGCCGTACTGGTCCTTGAGTTCGGGGAAGTGCGAGACGTCGTAGGCTTCGGCGCGCACGGCCGGGCTCAGGGAGGCAATGCGCTGGGAAGCAAGCACGGTTTCCGGACACATCGTGCAGGTGAGCGAGACGAGGATCATGATGTTCAGCGGGTCTGTGATGGACTTCGCGCGTTCGATCAGGTCGTCGCCCAGCGGCTGGCCGGGACCGGCCGCGTTGTACAGGCCGAGTACGAACGAGTTGAACTCATGGCCGGAAGGTACGCCGTGGAAGGCCAGACCGGTGAAGACCAGTGAACCATTGCCGTCCTTGCCGGCCTTGCCGTCGCCCTCAGCCGGCACGCAGATGCGCACGGTCGGACGGGCGAGCGGCAGGACGCCGGCGACGTCGAATGTGGCGCGGCCGGAATCGTCCAACGAACCATAAGTGGGCAGTTCGGTGCCGTCCGGCAAGGTGACGGACAGCGGTTCGCCGACCACCAAAGAAGTAGGCACAGAAGCACCATCCACCGCCGTGATCAGCCCTGCGGCATCAACGGCAACCGAGTTCAGCTTGCCGCCGGACAGCGCAACCATCTCGCCGATGAAACCCTGCAATTCCGCCGAAAGCGGAGTGCCGTCCAGTTCGAGAGCGAGCGTGACCGAGCGGGTCATGCGTCCGAAGACCACGCCAAGCTGCTGCTTGACGGCGGCGGAGAACAGTTCGCCGGGCTTCTTGGCGGCGCTGGCTGCGGCTGCGGCATCGGCGCTGCGTTTGGCGGGAGCCGGGGCGGGCGTCGTGTCAGCGGCCGAGGCGGCGGAGGCGGCCTTGGCCTCGGACTCCTCATAAGCGGAAGCAGTGGGACGCGGCGGCACCAAGCCGGTTTTCTCGCTCATCTGCTTGGCGTATCGCTCCAGTTCCACGGCGGCAATCGCACCGTCGGAGGTGGCGGTGACCACTTGGCGCAGGTTCTTGACGCGCAGATCGCCGGCCGCGTACACGCCCGGCACCGAGGTTCTGAGGTAGTCGTGCGTGACCACGTAACCGTGGTCGTCGAGCTCCACCACGCCGCGCACCAAATCGGTGGCGGGCACATAGCCGGCGAACACGAAGACGCCGAAGGTGCCGGCGTCGGCGGGCTTCCACGTTTCGGTCTGGCCGGTGGCAAGGTTCAGGATTGAGGCTTCTCGCAGGCCTCCTTGGCCGGCGGTGACGCCCTTCAGCTCGACCTGATAACGCACGTCGATCTTCGGGTTGTTCTTGGCTTCGGCGGCCACTGCGGCATCGCAGGTGAAGTCCGGTTCGCGCACGAGCACGGTGACTTTGGAGGCGTATTTGGTCAGGAACACGGATTCCTCGGCTGCGGCGAATCCGCCGCCGACCACCAGTACTTCCTTGCCGGTGAAGAACTCGCCGTCGCAGGTGGCGCAGTAGGCCACGCCGCGGCCGGCGTACTCGGCCTCGCCCTCGAAACCCAGCTTGCGCGGGCTGGCGCCGGTGGCGATGAGGATGCCGAAGGTCTTGAGGTCGCCGCGTGAGGTGTGCACGGTTTTGATGTCACCATCCACGTCGAGACCGGTGGCTTCGGCGGAGAGGAATTCGGCACCGAAGTCCTGAGCCTGCTGGCGCATGGTCTGGGTGAGTGCGCGGCCCGTGGTGCGGCCCACGCCCGGATAGTTGACGACTTCGTTGGTGATGGTGATCTGGCCGCCGAAATCGTCCTTTTCGAGAATCAGCACGCGGTAGCGAGCGCGGGCCAGGTACAGGCCGGCCGTCAGGCCAGCAGGCCCGCCACCAATGACGACGACGTCATAGAGATTGTTGGTCTGAGTCATGAAAACTCCCTTACATACACTGGCTCCCCTCTCTGAGGGGAGCTGTCGTAGTGAGACTGAGGGGAGCATATCGGATCAGGCTAGCTCTCGCGAGCACTCCCCCCAGTCGCTTTCAGCGACAGCTCCCCTCAGAAAGGGGGCCAAGATTACCGCCTATTCAGTGTCGATCACAGCTGGCCGACGAGGTCGAGGCTGGGCTCGATGGTTTCCTCGCCAGGGGTCCAGTTGGCGGGGCAGACCTGGTCGCCGTGCTCGTAGACGAACTGGGAGGCCTGCACGCGGCGCAGCAGCTCCTCGGCGTTGCGGCCCACGTTGGAGGAGATGACCTCGTAGGCCACGACCTTGCCCTCCGGGCTCACGATGAAGTCGCCACGCTCAGCCACGCCATCGGCCTCGTTGTAGGTGTCGAGATCCTTGGCCAGCAGGGCGGTCGGGTCGGCAAGCATCGGGTACTCGATCTTGGCGATCTTCTCGTTGGCGTCGTGCCAAGCCTTGTGCACGAAGTGGGTGTCGCAGGAGACGGAGTAGATCTCGCAACCGATTTCCTTGAACTTGGCGTAGTTCTCGGCCAGGTCTTCAAGCTCGGTGGGGCACACGAAGGTGAAGTCGGCCGGGTAGAAGAAGAACAGGGACCAGTGGCCGAGCACATCGTCCTTGGTCACTTCGTGGAACTCATTGTTCTGGAATGCGTTCACCTTGAAATCGGTCAGTTCATGCTGCAGAAGAGTCATCATCGGTCCTTTCGGGAATTGTTAATCTTCAAGCGTTTACCACCACCTATCGTAATGTGGTGAGCCACGGCTCGCGCGGGTGTAACGTATGAGCCTTATCACACCACCCGCAACCCTTGTGCCCAAATGGCCGTTGCCCCAATCACGACTATGCGCGAATACTCGCTAATATGGCAATCAGCAGCCCGCTGATAATGGAGGTTTCATGGCTCAGTCAGACTTTGAACAGGAATCGACCGCAAACGCAACGTGGAGTCGCATGCTGCAAGGCAACCGGCGCTTTGCCGAGGGCAAGCCCGACCATCCATGGCAGGATCAGGAGACCCGTCAAACGTTGCTTGATGGCCAGAACCCGGATGCCGCGGTGCTCTCCTGCTCGGACTCGCGCGTACCTCCGGAAATCATTTTTGATCAGGGCCTGGGCGACCTGTTCACCGTGCGCACCGCCGGGCAACTCATCGATAGCGCGGTTATCGCCTCGCTGGAGTACGCGGTCAAGAAACTGCACGTCAGCCTGATCTGTGTGCTCGGTCACGAGCACTGCGGCGCAATCGAGGCCGCCGAGCAGGAGCTGGACGACCTGATGCACACCATCACTTCCGAAGCCGACGGCTCACTGGAGGCCGCGGATGCGATGGACGACCTCGACGAGCACATCGCCGCCGCCGAATCGATTATTCTGCGCCAGGCCGGCATGTCCGTCTGGCAGGCGCGCGAAGCCGAGCTCGACGCGCATGAAGACATCGAGCGCGTGCATGTGGCCCACATTATTGAAACTTTGGTGGAGCAGTCTCCTGTCATCCAGCAGGCCCTCGCCGCTGACAAGCTCATGATCGTCGGCGCCCGCTATCAGCTCGATTCCGGCAAAGTAGAAGTGCTGAGCTTCTGAGCGTGCGATCCGCAACATCGCCAACCTGCGTGGGATTTGGCGAATCCTTGGCCATAGCCGCGAGAAACAGCCTCTCTGCACTAGTAATGCCGTCCAGCGCTGGAGCGCATACGGCATCGTCGAAGGCGAGCAACGCATCGGAAACACCGGTCGACACGTCGGCCGCAGTAATGATAAGAGTGCCCTTCCCTTTGCCGAGTTTCTTACTGCCCAGCCAGCACACCCCAATTTGACGTGCCACTCCCCTAGAGTTGAAGCCATGTCACTTGGTTTGAACATCCTCCTGATTTTTGTATTTCTCGTTATCGGTTCCGTGTTCTCCGGCACCGAGTTGGCATTGGTCTCTCTGCGCGGCTCGCAGATCGAGCAAATGGAGCAGGAGGACGCTCGCGGCGCCAAAGTCGCCAAAATCGCACGTGACCCGAACACCTTCCTGTCCACCGTGCAGATCGGCGTGACGCTCTCCGGCTTCCTGTCCGCCTCGTTCGGCGCCTCTTCCATCGCCCCCTACCTGATTCCGGCGGTCGAAAGCTGGGGCGTGCACCCCGGCATCGCCGGCGGCCTGGTGAACATCATCCTGACCCTCATCATCTCCTACTGTTCCATCGTGATCTCCGAGATGGTGCCCAAGCGCATCGCCATGCAGCGCACCGAGCAGATCGCGCGCGCCGTGGTGCCCGCCATCGACGCCTTCGCCGCCGTCTGCCGCCCGATCATCTGGCTCATCGGCAAGAACACGAACGGCATCGTCCGCCTGCTCGGCTTCGACCCGCAGCAGACCGAGTCCGAGGTGTCCGACGACGAGCTGCGCGTGCTGGTCAGCTCCAACACCAACCTCTCCAAGGACGAACGCACGATTCTGGACGATGTGTTCGACGCGTCCGAAACCATCGTCGCCGAGGTGATGCGCCCACGTGCCGACGTGGTCTTCATCGAGGGCGACCAGCCCTTGGCCGAGGCCGCCGCGTTCGTACGCGACCAGCCGTACTCCCGTTACCCGGTGACCGGCAAGGATTTCGACGACGTGATCGGCTTCGTGCATGTGCGCGATCTGCTGGACGTGCGCGATCCGAACGCCAAGATCGTGCGCGATGTGGTGCGCGAAGGCATCTCCCTGCCCGGCACCTCCAAGCTGCTGCCAAGCCTGGAACTGCTGCGTAAGCGCGGCATCCATCTGGCCGTGGTCATCGACGAGTACGGCGGCACGGACGGCATCGTGACGCTTGAGGATATGACCGAGGAGCTTGTGGGCGATATTCGCGATGAGTACGATCTGCCCAGCGAGAAGGGCGGCGAACGCACCACCCGCACCGCGTTCGTCAATGGCGTGGCCACGATCGAGGCCAGCATGACCATTGAGGACTTCGCCGATCTGACCGGCATCGAATTGGAGGACGGCCCGTACGAGACGGTCGCCGGCTACTTCTTGTCCAAGACCGGCAAGATGGGAGCGGTAGGCGACGTGCTGCATTCCGACGACGGCTACAACATGGTCGTCACCAAGGTGGATGGCCGCCGCATCGAAACCATCGAAGTCCGCAAAGCCGGCGCCCCGGACCATGCGCCGCTGCCGGCCGAATCACAAAGCGACGATGCCAAATAGTCGCGTGATATTCACCACCTATTCGTTCGGCCCGGGGCATAACCAAAAAACGTAGAATGAAAGGGCAACGTTCCACCTACTGAAAGAAGGAACATTATGACACTTGCATTTGTTGTGCCGGGCCTTGATGAAGCGGCCAGTGAGAAGGCCATCGCCATCCTGCAGAACCGACTGAGCCAGGAGCAGGAGGCCGCTCTGGTCCTGAAGCACGCACACTGGAACGTGACCGGCCCGAACTTCATCGCCGTTCACGAGATGCTTGACCCCGAGGTCGAGGCCGTGCTGGCCCAGGCCGACGAGACCGCCGAGCGCATTGCCACTCTGGGCGGCACCCCGGATGGCCGTGCTGACGCCATCGTGCGCAACCGCACGTGGAAATCGTTCGACGCTGAGGGCCGCGTGGGCACCGAGGAGTATCTCAAGGCGCTGATCGAGTACTACGACGCCTTCATCGCCGACGACCGCAAGGCCATCGCCGAGCTGGACGAGCTGGATGTGATCAGCTCCAACATCATCCAGGACCACGTGCAGGAACTCGAAAAGTTCCAGTGGTTCATGCGCTCTCACCTGGCATAAGTAAAAGCCGTATTCCGTGGCTCCCCTCAAAGAGGGGAGCCACTTTCGTCTCACGTGAAATAGAGAGTCTCCACATACATAAGTTGGAAAAGTGTATAAAACTCCCCATTTTGAGGTTGGAAAACGTAGCCAAAACCGCATTCTTATGGTTGGAAAAGTGTAAAATATGCGCTATAAACAGTTGGAAAACGTGCCCAGCATAGATGCAAGGCCTACAAATGACTGGAGATTCTCATGCTGCGAAGAAAAATCGAGACACAGCTGGAAGCTTGGAGATCCGCGCCGAAACGCACTGCACTGCTGGTCACCGGAGCCCGTCAGATTGGCAAAACCTATATCATCAGGCACTTTGCCCAACAGCATTACGACCATATCGCCGAGCTCAATTTCATCGAGAACCCTGACCTCGTTGCATTATTCGATCGGCCCCGCGATGCCAAAAACCTACTGATGAGGCTGGAACTGGCCGTAAATACGCCATTAGTACCCGGCAAAACCCTGATTTTCTTTGACGAGGTCCAGCGTTGCAAGGAAATGGTCACCGCAATTAAGTTCCTTGTAGATGATGGTCGGTTCGATTACGCGCTTTCCGGCTCGCTACTTGGAGTCGAGCTCGAAGATATACGCTCGGTACCGGTCGGGTACCTGACCGAGCTGGATATGTATCCACTGGATTTCCAAGAGTTCTGCTGGTCGCAGCATATCGGCAACGACGTATTCGATATGCTTGCCGAATGCTTTGCCAAGCACCAGGAAGTGGATGAGTTCATTCATCAAAGGCTCATGGAGCTATACTCCAAATATCTGGTCATCGGCGGCATGCCTGCCGCAGTCGACTCGTTCGTGGCAAACGGCAGCGTTGCGGACGTGCGCACTATACAAGAGAACATAAAGCGTGAATATCGCCGCGATATCAGCCAATACGCGCGCAAAGAAGACCGGCTGCATATCCGCGCTATCTACGATTTGGTGCCCAGCGAGTTAAATAACCCAAACAAGCGCTTTACCTTCGCCAAAATCGAAAAGAACATGAGATTCCAATCGGTTGCTTCCGATTTCGATTGGCTGGTCAATGCGGATGTAGCCGTCGCCGCGTACAACGTGGACGAACCGTGCACACCGTTGGAGATGAGCAAGGAACGTAACCTCTTCAAACTCTTTTACAACGACGTGGGTCTGCTTACCGGCTCGTTTCTCAAGAAAACCGCGCTCGACGTACTCGACGGCAACCCTGATATCAACTACGGTTCAATCTATGAAAATGCGGTGGCCCAAGAGCTACGCGCTCACGGATTTGACCTGTACTACTACAACAGTAAGAAGCTTGGCGAGCTCGATTTCCTCATCCAAGACCGCAACGATCACGTGCTGCCGATTGAGGTGAAGTCCGGCAAATCCTACAAACGCCATCGCGCAATGGACAACGTGCTCGCCCACCCTGAATACCATCTCAATACAGGCTATGTGCTTGGCCCGTGCAACGTCTCAGTCGAAGGGAATGTAACCTACCTGCCTGTATACATGGCCGGCATGTTCCATAACGAATGACGGGCCGCACACTTAGTCAACAAGTACATGTCGGTCAGATGGTTCGGACTGGTCAGAGGGCCCGCTCTGATCAGTTAGGTCGGTCTGAACGGACTGGCTGGGCTGGTCGGCCTGAGTAGCCCGTTTGGACCGATCCGGTTCGCCCTTGCTGGCCTTCACACTGCTTCAGCTCCAGCTGAAGTTCGCTGATGCGCCGTTCGAGTTCGTCGATGCGCCGCACGTGTGGCGAAGTGAGACTAAGGGGAGCCGAGAGATGGCTCACAGGCCGAGGGCACCGGCCACGGCCATGGCCTCGTGTTCGGGATCGGCCTGGCCGATGTGTACGTTGACGTGAATTTCGTCATCGCCCGGCTCTTCGAGAATGTCGGACTGGGATTGCAGCATGCTCGGCTTCATGAAGTGGCCTTGGCGGTGGGAAAGGCGTTCCATCACCTCGTCGAATGTGCCCTGCATGTAGACGAACACCACGCCTTGACGGCGCAGCTTGTCGCGGTAGATCTTCTTCAACGCCGAGCAGGTGACCACGGCGGGCTCGCCGGCGGCCACGCGCTCGTCGATCCACGCGGCGATGGTGTCGAGCCAAGGCCAGCGGTCTTCGTCGGTGAGCGGGTGTCCGGCGGCCATCGAGATGGTGGCGCATTCGGACCATGCGGCAAATCGTCGACGAATCCGATCAGGCCATCAGCCACATCGCCGGCACTGAAGCCTGACCCGTCATCGTCACAGCACCACGCGGCGGTTGAGGTCGCGGCGCAGCGTCTTCCAGCCGGGTAGGTAGGCGGTCATGCGGCGCTGGAATCCGGCACCGTGGCCGCTTTCCCACAAATGCGTCATCTCATGGACCAAGACGTATTCCAGGAATTGCGGTTCCATCAGTCCCAATTGAAGGTTCAGACGGATGCGGCCGGTTCGCGGTGTACACGATCCCCAGCGCGAGGTCATGACCCGTAGCGTGATATGCGTGGGCTGCCGGCCGACGACCGGCCCCCACTTGGCCAGCAGCTGTGGCAACGCGGCGTTGATCGCGGCCGCCGCTTGTCGTTTGCGTTCGTCGGTCCAGATTTGGGAGCGGTCAAAATACGGTTGGACATTCGTACCGGCTTGGCCTGGCCCGGCGTCACCAATTCCCGGACGACTGATATCACCGGTTTTCGGACGACCGGCAACGCCTCCATCATGGCCGCTGGCACCAGCTACACCACGACCTCCGTTCTCGAAGCCGGCGCCCTCGTTCAATGCCATGATGGAGCGCCGTTGCGCCTCAGCCATGCGCTGCTGCTGGGCGAGAATCCACGAATGTCGCTCTTTGACGAAATCCGCAATGCGACTCTCGCTCATCCGCATCGGTGCGGAGATTTCGACGCGGCCGCTCGGCGGTTTGATGCGCAGATACAGGTTTTTGATGGGTTTGCGCGTCAGGTGCAGATGGATGCCATCAATATCCAACGACTGCCCGGCGGCAGCGGACCGAACGGATTTCGGCGCACCGGACTTCGGAGCGGTGGATTGACGACGGCGATAAGGCATGCAAGTCATTCTTGCACAACGGCGGACAACAAGCGGCACACAATGCCGCCCCTCACGAATCGGCAACCGCCCCTTACCCCCACGCGCACGCCCTGTCCGACTATGTGAGACCCCGTATCACGAATCGCGAGGAACCGTACTACGTGCTGCTGGACGAGGTGCAGTACGCGATCTCGGACGAGGAGATGCGCGGCGAGGAGCCGCCCCGTCTGTACGGGGTGCTCAACGGGCTGCTGCGCATGCGCAACGTGGACGTGTACGTGACTGGCAGCAACTCGAAGATGCTGTCCACCAACGTGATGACCGAGTTCCGCGGCCGCGGCGACGAGGTCCGCGTCCGCCCCCTGTCGTTCGCCGAGTTCATGCAGGCGTACGACGGCGACGTCCAGCACGGCTGGGCCGAATACGTGATGTTCGGCGGCATGCCGCTCACCTTGTCCATGAGAAGCGACGAGCAGAAGTCCCTCTATCTGAAGAACCTGTTCGAGGAGACCTATCTCAAGGACATCGTCTCGCGCAACGGGCTGCGCAGGTCGCAGGAGCTCGACGACCTGGTCGACGTGCTGGCCTCCTCCATCGGAGCCCTGACCAATCCGCCCAAGATCAAGGCCACGTTCGCCAGCGTGCTGCATTCCGGCATCAGCACGAACACCATCATGCAATACATCGGCCATCTCGAGGACGCGTTCGTCATCGAGGAGGCGAGACGGTTCGACGTCAAGGGACGCAAGTACATCGGCAGCCCGAAGAAATACTATTTCGAGGACATGGGGCTGCGCAACGCGCGACTGGGGTTCTGCCAGATCGAGCAGACGCACATCATGGAGAACATCGTGTACAACGAGCTGCGAACACGCGGCTACAACGTCGATGTGGGCGTGGTCGACCGGCGCGGCACCAGCGAAGGTGTGCCGTACCGCAAACGCCTCGAGGTCGATTTCGTGGCGAACCTCGGCAACCGGCGCTGCTACATTCAATCCGCATACCAACTGCCCACACCGGAGAAGGTCGCGCAGGAGAAGGCCTCGCTGCTCGAGATCGACGACAGCTTCCAGAAGATCGTCCTCGTACGCGACGTGGTCAAACCCGTCCGCGACGAACACGGCATCCTCACGATGAGCGTCTACGATTTCCTCCTCAACCCGGACAGCCTGACGATGTGACGCCGGACGGCCGGCAAATGCCCCGGAACGCAGCCCCCCCCCACTCCTCGAACACCGCCTTCGCGGTGGCCGAGGACACCATGACGAGACAGCCGAGCATGATGGCACCCAGCAGAGGGTGCCGAAGTTCGCGATGACGTACTGCCACAGGTCCGCCCCGTCCGTGTAGCCGTCGAAGCGCAGCGCCGCGACGGGGACGAGAAATCCGTCAAGCGCATGCGCGGCGTCAGATACACCGTCCTGAAGAACCCCGGCAAGCTGACCGACAGACGGTCCGAGGCGTCCGGGAACCTGCGGGACACGGACCCCAAGGGCCGGCCCTACCGTTCATGGCGGCTCAGGGAACCCCTCCGGACGCCGCCCAAACGACCGGCGACCAGGCCCGGACCGAACTGAACCGCCGGGTGTTCCGGGCGTCCCACAGCCGCATCCCCGAGATCGTCGAACCCGCCCGGAAGATCCGCCGTCATGGGCCCGACATCCTCAGGACAACCGAACTGGGCTGTTCAAACGCCAGGCTCGAGGCGTCCGACAACAGGATCAAGGTCACCATCCGCATGGCCTACGGCTTCCACCACGCGAACAATCCCATCGCCCTCGTCATGCTCCGCCGCGGCGGACTCGACATACGCCCACCACAACCAAGAACCCAACCCACGAAAACAGCAGAAGCCTCATATGTATTGGACATTTCTGCGCAGAGAGGGAGGTGTAACCGCAGCATTACGGTGTGAGAACGCAAGGTTACGTAGCTGGGCATTGACCGTCGAGCCGGCAATCATGGCGCAAGCGACAATCGCGACACGCCGTTATTGACATACCGCCGTTCAATGGTATTGTAATCACTTGTGCGCTTTTGAAGCGTATGGATCGGGCCCGTAGCTCAGCTGGTTAGAGCGCATCCCTGATAAGGATGAGGTCGGAGGTTCAAGTCCTCCCGGGCCCACGTAGATGGTAAGGAAGCGGCATAGCCGCTTTTTTCACCTATGGGGCTATAGCGCAGCTGGTAGCGCATCTGCTTTGCAAGCAGAGGGTCGCCGGTTCGAACCCGGCTAGCTCCACAGACAACCCTTGGAATAATACCGATTCTGAGGGTTTTTGCGTTCTTGTTCGAGGGATTCTCCCAGTCCGCCATGGCCCTCTCCATCGAAAAAGGGGTGGTCCTGTTAAGGACCACCCCTCGAGGATTCAGACCAACCGCGTGGTCATTGTCGCTCCGTCTTCATGGAACGGTACACGAAAATCCTTCGCCTTGCGGCGATATCGCCCGGACCCGGAGGACTACACCTTCCTCTCGGGTGGAAGGTACCGGCAGATAATTGGCTCTTCCGGTTTTGGTGTGTAGGGGGATGCTTATAGGTGGGCTTGTATGGTGTGTCTGAAGCCGCCGGTGTGGAGGAGGCTGCGGGTCACGCCAAAACCGGAAGAGCCGGATGATTCCCTGCAAGCCGATCACGCCAACCCGACCCGACGACTAATCAGATTGAGAACGGCTGAATTAAGCTTGGGCCCTCATGATACGACATGTCCTGCGACCGACGCCAGACACAACGGCAGCATTCTGCCCACCATAGGGCGTGTCTTTAACCAGAAAGTACCCTCAAATACGTTCAGCAAGATATATGCACGCAGAACAGCCCTTCCGCATTATCTTATTTGACATAGAGCATGCCCCTTCCATTCCACAGAATCAAGCAAATAAACGAGCGGAGAGACTGGACACACCGCAAAACAATGGCCCAACCCCTCCGCTCGTTTGTTATGGAAGGAAGAGGGATGAATAAGTATGTTTACTTCACTGACTTGATGAAGACGATCAGCACCGCGCCAATCAGCGAGCAGACCGCTGCAAGCGGGAAGAGTGCGTGATAGCCCACCGAGGAAATTAGCGCCGCCGCAACATCCCACGCACCATATTCAGGACAAATCCAGCTCGTTGTTGTCCTTGGCTTTGCTCACCGTATCAGTCAAATCGGGGTCGTCCACAGACACCGCGTTCTGCTGGCTGAGCGTCAACGACAGCGAACCTTTGTAGGAGTCGCCGTATTCGTCCTTGCCGGACACGCTTACGGCAATCGAGCTCATCAGATGCTTCCTGCCGTAGTTCAGATCCACGGTGATAGTCGGCATATCCGGCTCTTCATCCGTGCCGAAGTCCCAGTTGCGCACATTGTCGAGCGCCTGACGGTACTCGCCTTCAGCATCGCCCACACCGGTATCCTCGATCTGCTGAATCACCCATGATTTCAGATGCGGATACTGCGCTTCATGGCTGATCCAGTAATTCACAAAGTGCTGGGCCAATGCCTTGACATCGATTTGATACGAGAGCTGCGTGTTGCCGGCAGACTTGGCAGACGATGTATTCGGGAACAGCTGGCTGCGCACATTCTTATCTTCCAGCTCCACGCCGAGATATTGTTGGATGAATTTGCTGGCCTCGGCCTTCACCTCGGCAGACGTTTTCGTGCCCTTGGCCCGGTCGATGTCGTTCGAGTACCCATCGTCGTTCATCTTGTCCAGCTGATCGTAGAACGTTCGCTCCGCGCCGGTGATGTCCCAAGCACCGTTCTTGACCAACGCATCCTTGACGTTCAATATCAAGTCCGCCACATCACTACCAACGCCGTTCCTTAAGTCATCTTCATATTGGTCGGCCGGGTAGTAGATGTAGTAGGGGTCGTCATCATACCAAACGTTTTTCCCGGCGAATGCGCCTTTGTGCCAAGCGAGGGTTGTTGCCTGTTCATCTGTCTTGATGGTCACAGACGCGGAGGAGTCATTGGTGGTTTTGCCCCAGCGAATACATGCCAGACATCCGCGCGTCAAGGGAGTCGTCAGTGCTGCTGTGGGTTCTGAGTTCGTATTTGGTGCTGCGCAGAGTGGACAGCGAGTTGATCGCGTCGAAGGTGACGACCAGCGGATTGGTGGGCTGGAAGCCCAGCATCGCTTTGACGGCGGTGAAGTTGGGGACGATGAATGCCAAGGCCGCCACCAGAATCGTCGCAAGCAATGCGCAGAGAACGGCGATCAGCTTCTTGCTGGATTTGCGCGGCGGTGCCAGGACGGCGGTTGCATCAGTCGCCTGATATGCGGCAGGAGCGGGAATCGGCAAAGCTGGCAAGGGAGCAGTTGGTGCCGGCTGTGGGGCAGCGGGCGCGGCGTAAACCGATGGGGCAACCGGCGCGGCTGGTATCGATGGTGGTACTGAAGGCGCTGGCACAGCAGGTGCCGGTATCGACGCAGTCGGTACGGCTGACGATGCGGCCGGCACTGGTACAGACGCAACCGGTGCGCTGTCTACAGACGCTCCACATGCCGGGCAAAATCGTGCCGGCCTATCAACTCTATTTCCGCAGTGGCCGCAGTACGCCATCGTGTGCTTCTCTTCCTCAAATCGGCTTGATTGCCATTGCTTCAATGTTACTCTTCAGCATTACGCCTCATCCAGCCCCTACGCGTAACGATACGAGACGCGGCAGCCTTAATGCGGTTGTTTTGACGCGATGTCAACTTGAGGCTAGACTGTGCCGTGAGAGAAATTGACGCTGCGTCAACATAGCGGCGTCTATAGGCGTCTCAGCAACCCAATGGAGGACTGCGAGGCGCACAGCGCACACACGGAAAGGACCGCTTATGCTGTTTCAGGTCTACGGCGACAACGCCATCTACCAATGGATCGGATGGATACTCGTCTTCTGCTGTCTTATCGGCGCCAACGAACTGGCCCGCCGCACCAAAACCGGTGGCGTTATCGCCTTCCTCGTCATACCGGCCGTGCTGACCGTCTACTTCATCACCATCTACACGGCCGCCGCCATGGGTGCCGACTGGGCCCTCAACAACCCGACCTACGTACACATGACCAGCTGGTTCCACTATGCCAAGCTGTACGCGGCCACCATCGGCTGCATCGGTTTCATGGCCCTCAAATACAAGTGGGGATCCATCGGCAAATCGCACTGGTTCAAGTGCTTCCCGTTCGTGATCGTGGCCATCAACATCCTCATTGCCGTAGTGTCCGACTTCGAATCCGCCATCCGCGGCTGGGGCACCACGTGGATCTCCACCGAAGGCGTGACCCTGTACGGTGGCTGGCACAACGTCTTCAACGGCGTGGCCGGCCTGCTCAACATCTTCTGCATGACCGGCTGGTTCGGCATCTACGCCTCCAAGAAGAAGGATGACATGCTCTGGCCGGACATGACCTGGGTGTTCATCGTGGCCTACGACCTGTGGAACTTCTGCTACACCTACAACTGCCTGCCCACCCACGCCTGGTATTGCGGCCTGGCGCTGCTGCTGGCACCCACCGTGGCCAACTTCTTCTGGAACAAGGGCGGTTGGATTCAGAACCGCGCCAACACGCTGGCCATCTGGTGCATGTTCGCGCAGGTGTTCCCGATGTTCCAGGACTATTCCATGTTCTCCACCCAGTCCGTGAACAATCCGAATGTGAACCTTGCAGTCTCGTTAATCGCGTTGGCGGCCAATGTGCTGGCACTTGGCTACATCCTGCTACGCGCCAAGAAGCAGGGCATCAACCCGTGGACCAAGGAAGTGTTCAAAGGCACCAAGGATTACGAGCAGGCCATCGCTCGCGCCGACGAGTCTGAATTGGCGGCCTAGCCTCGCTTTAAGCCTCAGGCCAACACCTCCATGGGGTGATAAGTGGCGGTGTGGTGTCCGGTGATGGGGTTCCATACCCGTTCGGCGAATGCGCGCAGACGGGCGACGCCCTCACGCAGCTCGCCGGCATCTCCGGCGTAGGAGAGGCGCACGAAGCCGCGCCCCTCCTCGCCGAAGGCCTCGCCGGGGACCACGGCCACGTGCTCTTCGTCCAGCAGACGGTCTGCGAATTCACCGGAGTCAAGGCCAGTCAGGCGTACGTCCACAAAGGCGTAGAACGCACCTTGCGGTTCAATCAAGCGCAATACCGGGCATCCGGCCAGACCGTCCAGCACGATCTGGCGCTTGGCGCGGTATTCCTCGCGCATGGCGGCCACATGATCCTGCGGACCGGCCAGTGCTGCCACGCCTGCGTATTGCGCCAAGGAGTTCACCGAGGAGTGCATGAGTTCGGCGATTTTACCGGTCTGTTCGATGACCGCTTCGGGTGCCAGCAGGTAGCCGATGCGCCAGCCGGTCATCGCGTAGGTTTTCGACAGGCTTTCCACCACAATGGTGCGCTCTTTCATGCCCGGCACCGCGGCAATCGATGGCGCCACGGCTGCCCCTCCCCCAAGCGTTTCCCCGAACGTTTCCCCAAACACGAACGGATGGTAAACCTCGTCGGAGATGGCCCAAATATTGTGCTGCTTGCATACTTCGGCAATACGCGCCAGTTCAGCGGCAGAAGTTACCGCGCCGGTCGGATTGCCGGGTGAGTTGATGATTACGGCGCGGGTGCGCGGGGTGATCGCCGCTTCGATGTCCGCCGCGTTCACGCGCATGCCGTGCTCCGGACGCAGCGCCACGGTGACCGGGCGGCCGCCGCACAGCATCACTTCGGCGTCATAGGAAGTGAAGAACGGCGAGGGAATAATCACTTCATCGCCGGTGCCTACCACGGCTTTCAGCGCCAGAAACAGGCCAATCGTGGCACCGTCAACGGCTTGAATCTCGGTTTCGGGATCATAAGTGAGTCCCTTCACACGGGCGGAGTAATCAGCCACGGCCTTGCGGTATTCGGGGATGCCGAGCACGTTGGTGTACCGAGTGCGGCCAGCCTGTGCGGCCTCGCAAGCGGCCGCCACGATATGCGGCGCGGCCGTGGCGCTGGGCTCCCCCACGGTCAGTGAAATCGCGTCAGGCACGCGCTCTACACGGTCGAATACGTCTCGGATGCCGGAGCGCGGGATATTCAGGGCTTCGGCGGACAGGCTCGCGGGCTTGGCGGTCGGCACAACAACCCGCCTGGCAGCAGGCACAGCAGCAGATGCAACTTCGGACAGAGGCATGTTGGAAAACTTCTGCATATCATCCCTCCTCAATGGAATTATTTCGTTGTTCTCTTATTTTAAAAGGAATTATTACATTCAATTAGGACTTTAGGCATAAACATTCCACCACACAACAGAAAACACAGGAAGAACTACTGAAATTACCAGGCAAAATCGGAAAGCCATCGCATTCCGACAACAGGTACAGTGAACACAGAGCACAACGAACGGAGAAGACACCATGACCGCGATTGACGAGACCGACCAGCGCATCCTCACCATGCTGGAGGCCGACGGCCGTGCCACGCTCGCGCAACTGGCCCAGGCGACCGGACTGTCCGTCTCCGCCGCCCAGTCGCGCGTGCAGAAGCTGGAGAAGCGCGGCATCATCAAGGGATACAAGGCCATCATCGACCAAGAGCAGCGCGGCTTGCCCATCAGCGCGTTCGTCAACGTGACCCCGCTCGACTACTCAGCCGAATCCTCGATTCCGGACAAGCTGAACAATATCGACGGCATCGTCTCCTGCTATTCGGTGGCCGGCGCCCCAAGCTTCGTACTGGTGGTACGCGTGGCCTCCCCCACCGCCCTTGAGGAATTGCTCAATCTCATCCACCGCACGGTGCCGGTGAGCACCGAGACCACGATGATTCTGCAGACCTACTTCGCGCACTGACCGCGAACCCGGTAACCTGCACGCCGAAGACCTCGGCCCCTACGGCGCACGATTCCCAACGGGCACATCCGACATCACCCAAGTCCACCTTTATATCCACTATATGAACGCACCTCCGGTGTGATGCAGCTTCCATTTCGACCCGATTCACGCACAGACAGACATCCAGCAATCGCCGAAAAATCTAACAAACGGAAACTTGAGCCACCCCATAACCACGCCGATAGCTTTCCCGTTATCCGAGCGAGACTCTATGCAGCAAGGGCCTGCGCGCATAGAATAAAACCGTCTTAATTCCCTAGCAAATCGAGGAGAATCATGCTCACTGACGAGTACATCAAGCGTGTCTACGACCAGGTCGTTGCCCGTGACGGCGATCAGCCGGAGTTCCTGCAAGCCGTTCGCGAGGTCTTCGAGACCCTGCAGCCGGTTGTCGAGAAGCACCCGGAGTACGAGAAGGCCGGTGTACTGGAGCGCATCGTCGAGCCGGAGCGCACCATCAAGTTCCGCGTGGCCTGGGTTGACGACGAGGGCAAGGTTCAGGTGAACCGCGGCTACCGTATCCAGTTCAACTCCGCCATTGGCCCGTACAAGGGCGGACTACGCTTCCACCCGACCGTGACCGAGTCCGTCGTCAAGTTCCTTGGCTTCGAGCAGATTCTCAAGAACTCCCTGACCACGCTGCCGATGGGCGGCGGCAAGGGCGGTTCCGACTTCAACCCGAAGGGCAAGTCCGACGCTGAGGTCATGCGCTTCTGCCAGGCCTTCATGACCGAGCTGAGCCGCCACATCGGCCAGTTCACCGACGTTCCCGCCGGCGACATCAACGTCGGTGGCCGTGAGATCGGCTACCTGTTCGGCCAGTACAAGCGCATCCGCGACGAGTACTCCGGCGTCCTGACCGGTAAGGGTCTGGAATTCGGCGGTTCCCTGGCCCGCACCGAGGCCACCGGTTACGGCGTGTGCTACTACACCCAGGAAGCCCTGCGCGTGCTGCGCAACGACTCCTTCGAGGGCAAGACCGTCGTGATCTCCGGCTCCGGCAACGTGGCCACCTACGCCGCTCAGAAGGCTGAGCAGTTGGGCGCCAAGGTCGTCACCGTCTCCGACTCCAACGGCTACATCTACGACCCGAACGGCATCAACGTCGAGGTCGTCAAGCAGATCAAGGAAGTCGAGCGCGGCCGCATCAAGGAATACGCCGAGCGCGTTCCGGGCTCCGAGTACCACGAGGGCAGCAAGGGCGTGTGGACCGTCAAGGGCGACATCGCTCTGCCGTGCGCCACCCAGAACGAGGTTGATGGCGAATCCGCACAGAAGCTCGTGGACAACGGCGCGACCGTGGTCGTCGAGGGTGCGAACATGCCGTCCACCCCGGAGGCCATCGAGGTCTACCAGAAGAACGGCGTGCTGTACGGCCCGGCCAAGGCTGCCAACGCCGGTGGCGTGGCCGTCTCCGGCCTGGAGATGAGCCAGAACAGCTACCGCCTGTCTTGGACCTTCGAAGAGGTCGACGCCAAGCTCAAGTCCATCATGGAAGAAATCGTCGCCAACTCCCTGGCCGCCGCCAAGGAATACGGTCACGAGGGTGACCTGATGCTCGGTGCCAACGCCGCAGGCTTCGTCAAGGTCGCCAACGCCATGGTTGCCCAGGGCGTGCTGTGACGCTTGCCGCTGAGCAATCGCTGAGCAGTGCTGAGCAATACTAAGCAGTACTAAGCAGTAGCGTAATGCCCTTGCTTCCCCGTGAGGAGGCAAGGGCATTGCTATATGTACAACGAGCAACAAGTGCTATCCCAAATACGTAAGCCCGATAACAACTTAGCTTCCACCTCCATAACCCCGGAACTCACCACCGTCGATCAGCACATGGATCAGCGCGCTGGACCATGGCCGACGTGGTCATCAAAGCCATCAACGGAGTCTCTTCACCGCGCGTGATGCACCTGAACACCGATTTGGTGGTGCGTGATTCGGCGTAATTGCCACGTGGTTGTCGGCAGGACTCTAGATACCGCGTCACAATCACCCAGTAATGCATCACGCAGTGTATAACTCTTCCGCGGAAACGAACACCATTCGTTCATCATCCATGTAGCGGGTTCGCGTGGACTCACTCACCGGATTCTTGGTGAACAGCATAAGCCACGCATTACCTGCCTGATAGCCGCGGACTAAGCCAGCACGCTGATGGAGCTTTTCAATAGCCTCCGTTTCGTTGAATGAATTACGCCATTTGCATTCACCGAACAGAATCGTTTTATCGAGCGAATCCGCAGCAATCACATCGATATCGGTTTGCTCGTGAGCAATCGGATCATTGCCCCACCATTTGCCGAACTGAGTGGCAACAAAGGGGAGGTTGCCCATAGCGTTGTTTCGAATAAGCCATTGCAGGCAAATCGTCTCAAATTGTTGACCAACATAGGTATCAAACGCTGGTCCAAAAGCGAGTCTGCTCGTAACCTCCTCGCTGATATTACCATCCAAAATGCTCATGTTGCGCCCCACAAAGCGGAACCAATATGCAAAGAAGGGATCGCTCACCACATACATTCCCTTGCGCGATTTACTCGGATCTTCACCAAACGGCACTTTTCGCTCAATTAAGCGCAAATCGACCAGCGTTTTCAGATATGCTCCAATCGAATCAGATCCGACACCCGCATGTTCAGCGATAAGCTTTGGCGAGGAATTACCACCCGCAATAGATTGCAATATCGAATAATACGATGCCGGTTCACGAAGCTCCTGACGCAACAGCATCATAGGTTCCTCACGCAGTACGCCCAAGTTGTCGAACATCAAGCGCAGCACATTGGATTCAAAGCCATCGGCTTCCTGTATACGGGCCAGATAATATGGCGTACCGCCGAAAGTCGCATAGTATTGGACCAGTTCTTGCGGAGATGTGTTCGTTAGAAATTTTGCCGCATCCGCATAGTCGAATGGCAGGAGTCGAATCTGTGCTGTACGACGCCCGTATAGCGGGCTTTTACGCCCCAATACGTCGTTTTCCATGAATCCCTCGTTACTACCGGATAGAATCATCGTCACTTTTGTGGCGAGGAATCCATGGTCAATTGCTATCTGCAACATGGAGGGTAATGCTGGCTCGGCGGCAGCTGCATAAGGGAACTCATCGAATACGAACACCATACGTTCGTCAGTCTGTGCAGCACGTTCAGCAACAAACGATAACGCATCAGACCACCCGCCAAACGACGGGGTGGAATCCGGCATACCAAAGAACGACAATGCCGCTCTTGAGAAATCTTCAAGATTCATCTTGGCGCTTTGCTGTATGGCCGTGAAGTACAGCACGCGTTTATCTTTGACAAATTCGTCGATCAACGCCGTTTTCCCTACACGCCGTCTACCGTACAGCACCACCATTTCGAACGAATCGCTGGTAAACAGCTTTTCCAGCACTTGTAACTCGTGCTCTCGTGCGACAAACATTGCAGCCCTCCGATCCGCCTACTGCCCAATAATAAGAGTATCATGGTTAATGTAATCACGATTACCTTAATTATGATACTGATAATTGTTGCCCTACCGCGAGGAGGATCTTCCTTCCGCTGTCAAAACGAAAGCCCAACAGTCCAGACTGACGAGCAGCAACATCGGCAGATCAACCGCTGACGCCAGCCAGCCTGACAGCACAAATCAGCCTGATTGCAGGCATATAGGCACTAGTTAGCGAAACCGGCTCTTCGCATTTTGGTGCGTAGGGGCCGTGCGGTTTGATTCGGTGTGTGATTGAAAAAGTGAATGAAACCGCACGGCCCCTACACGCCAAAACCGGAAGAGCCCATAAAGTCCCCTCAGTAGCGCCAACCTGCCAGTCCTTTGGCGGAACCACACCACATAGACCTTCCTCAGCGGCGCCAAGCTGCCACACGCTGGCAGACCAACACCACTGTGTGCATTCTCTGCGTCGGCGGCAGTCCAAAACTTGGCCCAGCAACGACGCTTGCTGTGCCCAGCGTCGGCAGAGGGCCAAGAATTGGACGCATACGACACAGAACGCACCCTCAGCGTCGGCAGAACTCCAAGATCTGTACCGCTGACGACGGTAAGCCCTCCACAGCGTCGTCAGAGATACAAAATCTGTCCCAACACCGACGCCTGCCACCCCCAGCGTCGCCGGAGTCCCAAGTCTCGGCCCAGCAACGACGCCTGCGATCCCCACACATAAGAAACCGCACCTCCGATCATCGAATCTGAATTACTTCAGTCCAACAACCGGGGTGCGGTTCACTGAGGAGAGTTCCGTCAGTATAGCTATATCAGTCGTCGCCGAGCGTGACGTGCACGCCGCCGACCAGCGAGCTGACCACGTTGTAGATCAGTGCCGCAATGGTGGCCAGCAGGGTGAAGATCACCACTTCAACAATCGAGAAGATGGTGACGCCGGAGACCACGGTGGTAAGGGACAACACGTTCTTGAGATCGAAACCGCCTGCATCAAGACCGGTGGAAGACACAATCTGCGTAATCTGGCTGAATACACCGACCACATCAAGCAGCACCCATACGATCGCGGAGGCAACGACCTGAATAATCGCCACGGCGATGGACAGCATGAACGTCACCTTGGCCACGGACCAAGCATCCACGCGGGTCAGCGACAAGCTCATGCGGCGAGCCCTGGGGGCGCTACGGCGAGGTGCCGGACGCACGGGAGTGGCGGCACCTGAAGAAGGCAACGCGGATTCTTCCGGATCGCTGGACACGGAGCGTGCCACGCGGGGAGCGTGCTCAGTACCGATCAGCGGCTCGACATGCTCGTTCTGCGTATTGCCGACTGCCGGCGGTATGATCCGGGGCTCGTTGTCTTCGAGATTCTCGCTCATCGTTTCTCCTTAACAGGCTTGGCGGTAGCCTCTGCTGTATGCGAGGCTACCAGCTTTTCAGGACGCTGCTCACGCCTCGTCCGCGTTGTTCACATTCTCGCCGGATTGTGCGGTCTCGGCGGTGCCGTTCGCCGCGGCATCGCCGCCATCCTCGGGCTCGTCCTTCTCCTCGTTACGGGCGATGGAGAGAATCGTGTCGCCCTTGTCGGGCTTGGCAAAGGTCACGCCCTGGGTGTTGCGCCCGGTGCGCTTGACTTCGTCCACGTTGGAGCGAATCACCTTGCCGGACTTCATGATGGCCATAACCTGATCGTCTTCGGACACCACGAGCGCGCCGACCAGAGCACCACGGCCCTCGACCAGTTGCACGGCCTTGATACCCAGGCCATTGCGGCCCTGCAGACGGTATTCGCTGATGGCGGTGCGCTTGGCGAAGCCCTCGTTGGTGACCACGAACAGGTCCTTGTCGGAGTCGCCAGAGACCACATCCATGGCCAGCAGGCTGTCGTCGTTACGGAACTTCATGCCCTGCACGCCGGCGGTCTGGCGGCCCATCGGGCGCAGCTGCTCGTCGTCGGCCTGGAACTTGAGGCTCATGCCGAGTTTGGAGACCAGGATGATGTCGTCCTCGGCGTTGCACAGCGCGGCGCCGATGAGCTCGTCGGCGTTCTCGCCGTTCTCGTCGGCCATGAGGCGCACGGCGATCAGGCCGCCCTGGCGCGGGGAATCGTACTCGGCCAGCGGGGTCTTCTTGACCTTGCCGGAACGGGTGGCGAGCACCAGATACTTGGCCACCTCGTAGTTCGGGATGGACAGCACGGTCTGGATGGACTCATCAGGCGCGAACTGCAGCAGGTTGGCCACGTGCTGGCCCTTGGAGTCGCGCGAGCCCTCGGGCAGCTCGTAGGCCTTGATGCGGTACACGCGGCCCTTGTTCGTGAAGAACAGCAGCCAGTTGTGCGTGGAGGTCAGGAAGAAGTGATCCACCACGTCGTCCTCGCGCAGCTTGGTGCCCTTGATGCCCTTGCCGCCGCGGTGCTGGGAGCGGTATTCGTCGGCCTTGGTGCGCTTAATGAAGCCGGAGTGGGTCACGGTGACCACCACGTTCTCTTCGGCGATCAGGTCTTCGACGTTCATCTCGCCGGAGAACGGCAGGATCTTGGTGCGGCGGTCGTCGCCGTACTTGGCGACGATCTCGTCGAGCTCGTCGCCGATGATCTTGCGCTGGCGTTCCGGCTTGGCGAGGATGTCGATGTAGTCGGCGATCTTGCGCTGCAATTCCTCATGCTCGGCCACGATCTTGTCGCGGTTCATGCGGGTCAGCGTGCGCAGCTGCATGGCCAGGATGGCGTCCGCCTGCACCTGGTCGATGTCCAGCAGCCCCATAAGGCCCGTACGTGCGGTGTCGGTGTCTTCGGAGGCACGGATGAGGGCGATGACCTCGTCCAGCATGTCGAGGGCCTTCAGATAGCCCTGCAGGATGTGGTCGCGCTCTTCGGCCTCGCGCTTCAGGTACGCGGTGCGGCGGGCGATCACGTCGAGCTGGTGGTTCACCCAATGGCGGATGAAGGCGTCCAGGCTCAGCGTGCGCGGCACGCCGTCGACCAGCGCCAGCATGTTGGCGCCGAAGGTCTGCTGCAGCTGGGAGTGCTTGTACAGGTTGTTCAGGACCACCTTCGGCACGGCGTCGCGCTTGAGCACGAGCACGAGGCGCTGGCCGGTACGGCCGGAGGTCTCGTCGCGCATGTCGGCGATGCCCTGGATCTTGCCGTCGCGCACGGCCTCACGAATGGAGACGACGAGGCGGTCCGGGTTGACCTGGTAGGGCAGTTCGGTGACCACCAGGCACATACGGCCGTTGATCTCCTCAGTGTTGACCACGGCACGCATGGTGATCAGGCCACGGCCGGTGCGGTAAGCCTGTTCGATGCCCTTGTGGCCGAGGATGGTGGCGCCGGTGGGGAAGTCCGGTCCCTTGATGATGCGGATCAGGTTTTCCAGCAGTTCCTCGCGGCTGGCGTCCGGGTGGTCGAGCGCCCAGTGGACGCCGTCCGCCACCTCGCGCATGTTGTGCGGCGGGATGTTGGTGGCCATGCCGACGGCGATGCCGGCGGAGCCGTTGACGAGCAGGTTCGGGAAGCGGGCCGGCAGCACGGTCGGCTCCTGGGTCTTGCCGTCGTAGTTGGGCACGAAGTCGACGGTGTCCTTGTCGATGTCGCGCACCATTTCCATGGCCAGCGGGGCCATACGGCATTCGGTGTAACGCATGGCGGCGGCCGGGTCGTCGCCGGGGGAGCCGAAGTTGCCCTGGCCGTCGACGAGCATGTTGCGCATCGACCAGGACTGGGCCATACGCACCAAAGTGTCGTAGATGGCGGAGTCGCCGTGCGGGTGGTACTTACCCATCACGTCGCCGACCACGCGGGAGCACTTGTTGTAGCCGCGATCGGGGCGGTAGCCGCCGTCGTACATCGCGTAGATCACGCGGCGATGCACGGGCTTCATACCGTCGCGCACGTCCGGCAGGGCGCGCTCGACGATCACGGAGAGGGCATACGCCAGATAGGACTCGCGCATCTCCTGCTGCAGGTCCTTGCGCTGGATGCGTTCGCCGGTGTCCATCAGGCCGTAGTCGGTAGTGTCCGCCTCCTGCGGGCTCAACGGCTCCATCGAGCCGTCCGGCGTGAACTGCTCGTCGCCGGTGTTGTTTTCATCTGCCACTGTTGTTCCTTTAGTTGTCTAAGTCCGTTGTGTACCTCCCTCTGACGAGGGAGGTTGGAGGATTCCGTTACGCATCGATCCAACGCACGTTCTTGGCGTTGCGCTGGATGAAGAGGCGGCGGGGTTCGACCTCATCGCCCATCAGCATCGAGAAGGTCTCGTCGGCCGCGGCGGCGTCCTCGATGTGCACCTGCTTCAGAATGCGGTGCTCGGGGTCCATGGTGGTCTCCCATAGCTCCTGGTAGCTCATCTCGCCCAGACCCTTGTAGCGCTGGATGCCTTCGCCCTTGGGCAGCTGGCGTCCGTTGGCCTTGCCTTCGGCGAGCACGCGGTCGCGCTCGGCGTCGGTGTACACGAAGTCGTGCGGGCCCTTGGTCCACTTCAGGCGGTACAGCGGCGGCATGGCCACGTACACGTAGCCGGCGGTGATCATCGGGC
>OHWK01000253.1_pt1 | contig 32924 bp, 38 predicted proteins | sample 1579761 | NCBI WGS metagenome assembly OHWK01 (sample SAMEA3882516, study PRJEB24775) | human gut metagenome | biome: human-associated habitat; feature: intestine environment; material: feces | place: Netherlands | collected 2009/2010 | reverse complement strand
ACAGACCGCAAAAGCGGTCTGCTATTTGTCAAGGTACTCGTATTCTACCGTTTACGTCCTAACCAGTCTGTGATAGTATAAATTTCCATATGCACACCAGTTAATTGATGAAACCAGCAGTTAATTGTTGCAAAACCTATATCAGTCCCATTTACTCCCAAAGTCTGCACATCTACCCTTTGTATCAATACTGTCCAGATAACAAATCCTACAACGAATATACTTCCTATACCTAAAAATCTTTTTCCCTTTTCTTTCATTATTCGTAGTCCTTTCTCTTTTCGTTTTGCCTATCGGCTAATTTCAAAGTAGCAAAAGACTCCCTAAGCATAAAGAAACGCAGTGTCACATACGTGACACGATTCGTGTCACGCATGAAAACACTGCTTCTTACTCGTTTAATTAGAAAAGTTGTCCCGGAAGTTTTAGTTTCTCTTTATAAGAAAATCCTTTATCAAATTCTTCTGCTTCGTCTTCATCCACAAAATATCCTTGCGGTGGTGTATACTCACCCGTCACTCCACTTAAATATCCCGGAATCAGTTCCCTACAAAGGAAGAATGATGCATCTGCATCTTCAGGTAAATCATGATAACGAATACCAAACTCGCTTGCGAATGTAAATCCACTTTTTCCATAAAAGTTGATATCACCTTCAAAGCACAACGCTCCACAACCAAGTTCCGCTGCTTTATTTAAAGAATAATCCAACAATTTTTTTCCAAATCCCTGTCTTTTCAACTCTGGTGTAATGCAGATTGGTCCCATTGTCATAATAGGAATATCTCGTCCATCATCTGCTTTGATGTTTGCACGCATGAACATATTTTGCCCAATCAACTGTCCGTCCCTCTCCATCACAAAGTCGAGTTCAGGTACAAATGCCTCATCGTTTCTTAATTGATTCAGCACATAATGTTCTAAGCAGCCCGGACGATACACATTCCAAAAGGCTTCTCTTACTAAATTTTCAACTTCTCTGTATTCTTCTTCTCTTTCTAAACGTATAATATAGTCATTTTTATTCATTAATTTTTCCTCCTGATGATTGTTGACTGCAATGCTAGGAGGTTACGATTCGATTGTTATTCATAACCTCCCGGTTACGCTACAATCTCCAAGGTGTTGTTTTTTCTCAAACAGCAATCTCCTTAAAATATAATATTTATAATCAAGCCTTTCGGCTGGATTAACAGAAATGAAATTTCTAATTTATCGTTTTCTTTCAGTATATCATAATTATAATCTTTCCACAAAACAAAAAATTTTAATTCCTACGGATTTTTCTACAAAGCATATAAACACATATTATTACACTTCATCAGAAAAATTTTCTCAATCTATATTGAAAAATCGTAGCAGAATATCCGACATTCTATCTATCAATAGTTTCTCTTTAGTAAATATAATCTTAGTACGGTATCCTGTTCCATCCTGTGCAAATTTTACTATACTTCTTATAGCTTCAAAAGCAAACACACCAACTACTTTCTCACTAAAAAAGACTAGAAGAGACATTTTCCTCTAAGCCTTTATACTTTATCATAGAATACTTTTTACTTTTATATTTCCTCATGGTCACGAGGCTTTTTTCGCTTAAATCCTACCTTTTCAACACAGGATATTGCATGTAAAGATCTTACCCCTACTAAAGACTCTTACCTCACCTCATAAACAACCTTCACAAAAGCACCTCTTTTGTTACATCTATATGGGCGGGTGGATTGATGGTGTCTACCGACAGATCAACAAACGATACCAGAAAATCCTGTTTCACATCCGCAGTGCCTACTTCGCGAACGATCTGCTGACCCTCACGCTGCAGCTTCTGCGCGACGGCATCTGCTATGGCTTTCTGATTTACCGCCTCGCACACGGAACCATGACTGTCTCCGGCTTTGTGCTGATGCTCGGCGCGGTTTCCGGTTTTTCTTCGTATTTTAACGAGATTACTTCCAGTCTTTCGAAATCGGTACTCTGTCTCGAACAGATCCGGTGGATGCGGGAATTTCTTGATCTGCCGCTCCCGGCCGGCCTCTGGGAGAAAATTGCAGGTCTGCCGCAGAAAGAGGAGACATATCTCGGCAAGGATATGACTGACGACGGCGTCACTCTCTCCGGTGGTGAGATGCAGAAACTCATGATGGCGCGGGCTCTCTACAAAAACTGCCGTCTGCTCCTGCTCGATGAGCCGACCACTGCGCTCGACGCAATCTCAGAAAATGAAATGTACGAAACCTACAGCACCCTGCTGAAAAATAAGACTGCGCTCTTCATCTCGCACCGCCTCGCGTCGACACGGTTCTGCGATACGATTCTGTTTCTCGAAAACGGAAAAATCAAAGAGCGCGGAACCCACGACGAGCTGCTCGCCCTCGGCGGATCGTATGCGCATATGTTGGAAGTACAGAGCCAGTATTATCAGGAAACGGAGGAACACATCTGATGAAAATGAAAGAACGGTTTCATGCCGTCTGCCGCTTTTTAAATATGATCAGCCAGGGCAATCACCGCGTGCTGTTCTGGCTGTTCGGAAGCGCTTTTGCCGCTGCCACACTTCCGTATCTCTCCTTGTTTTTCTCAGCGCGGATTCTGAATCTGCTGCTTGCAGAATCGTACCGCGCCTGTCTGTATACCGTCGTCGTCTTTCTGCTCGTGCAGTATGGACTTGGGCTGTTTGAAAAGATCTGCCGCCTGTATGAGCCGACCTCAGGCTATATTACCTTAAACGGCATCGACATCCGCAAATACAATTACAAAGAGTACACCCAGGCCTTCTCCGTGGTTTTCCAGGATTTCCACCTGTTCTCCCTTCCGCTCGACGAAAACATCGCCGCAGGGACTACGATTGATGAAGCTGCTTTGCAATCCTCTCTTGCAAAAGTCGGTCTCACCGACCGTGTACAGCAACTCACGCAAGGCGTCCGCACCCGCCTTTACAACAACAACGGCTCCGGTGTCGACCTCTCCGGCGGCGAGGCCCAGCGCACCGCTATCGCCCGCGCCCTCTACAAGGATGCCCCGTTCGTCATCCTCGACGAGCCGACCGCCGCCCTCGACCCCATCGCCGAAGCCGAAATCTACGAACAGTTCAGCCAGATGACTGCCGGCAAAACCGCCGTCTACATCTCCCACCGCATGAGCAGCTGCAAATTCTGCGACCGCATCATCGTCCTCGACCACGGCCGCATCGCCGAAGACGGAACCCACGACACCCTCCTCGCAAACCACGGCATCTACGCCAATCTTTACGAAACCCAGGCCCAATACTACACCTGAGTCCTCACCCTCCCGTCCCCCACAACGTAAATGGGAGTCAGAAAAACACAACCCCTGGCAGTTCGTGCTAAGAACTTCCAGGGGTTGTGTGTTTCTGGCTCCCCGCCACTTATTTCAGGAATGCAAACGGCTCCTCATCATGAATAAAATGCATCAGATGATAAGAACACATAATTGCTACATTTTCTTCCTTTAAGATTCTCTTTGCCTCCTCGCGGTCAGCAAGGACAACTTCGATCACTTCGCTCTCTTCGAGGTATTTGCGGCTGATCTCGCCCTCGCACCAGCCGTAAACGGCAGAGCATGCTTCATCGGTCAGGCCGATTGTAGTGAAGAACGGTTTCTCGTAGCAGGGATCTACTTTCAACGGGTGAAACGTAAGACCGGTCTCCTCATGCATCTCGCGCACGGCAGCCTCATGGAACTCCTCGCCCGGTTCCACCAGGCCTGCCGGGAATTCGTAGATGTAGTCGTCAATGGAAACGCGGTACTGGCGCACTAGGACAATTTTGTCGCGTTTTTCCCCGTACAGACTGTACATCAGCACACCGTCCGGCGTATTTTTCCTTGTTTTAATCTTCATCTGCTCGATGGATTTTGCGCGGGAAGCCACGTAATAGCGGAAGTGATGGTTTACTTTGTTTGTCCCTTCCACCAGGTAAAGATTTACGAACGGATTTTCCGTCTGTTTTGTGATTTTTTCAACATTCGGCATAAGTAATAACCTCTTTCTTTTCTCTTTTACTGGTCAAAATCTGTCTCAAACACACCCTCCGGGGTGCGCATCGTCAGCACGCCGAGGTTGAATTCATCATCCATCACCGTGATGTGGTACTCGAAAATCACATCATCATCAAATTTCGATAATACCACATAGGAACCGTTCTCTTTTCCCTCGATCTGGTCGCAGATGTCATCGTAAACATCACTTCCCGAAATCGGCCGCGGATAGCCGGATTCTTTGATTTTCTTTTCAATCATTTCATATAATTCGTTCATGTTCTGCCCTCGTTTTTCTTTTTATCGGTTATGTTTCATTGTACCACGAAAAGACCCGCGGGGACAATCCATTGCGGCGATTCACCGTGAACTTTTTTTATTTTCATACATCTTCTGGTCCGCCTGTTTCATGATGACGGATTCCGAGATTTCCATGTTTTCCCGGACCATTCCGCCGCCGGCGGTGGTGGTTCCTTTCATGACCATGTTCAGGCGGCCCGACGGTGCCGTTGATTCTGTTGTACGCCGTCATGATGCCCTCTGCGCCGCTCTCCTCAATACATCTGCGGAACGGCTCGAGATACAGCTCATATTTATTCCGCGGGTCAATCGAAGAGTTCTTCCAGCCGCGGCCGACCTCGGTGTTGTTTCCATAGAAGTGTTTCAGGGTTGATGCACAGCGCAGATATTTTGGATCGTCGCCCTGCATTCCCTCGATGTAAGCGCCGGCCATTTTTCCGGTCAGCACAGGGTCCTCGCCGTAGCCCTCCTTGTTTCTTCCCCATCTCGGATCACGCTCGAGGTCAACGGTCGGTGCCCAGCGGCTGAAGCCATAGTCCGGATGACGGTGCCAGATGACGCGCGCTTCGTTTCCTGTCACTTCACCAGCCTGTTTTATCAGCTCTGGATCCCACGAGGCACTCATGCCGATCGGCTGCGGGAAGGATGTCATCACGTCCGGCTTTCCTTTACGATCTCAACCGCCTCTTTCACCAGCTCTTCGATGCGGTCGAATTCGTTGTTTTCAATCATCGTATTTTTTACCATCCAGCTTCCGCCGCATGCTGCGATGCGGTCGTATGCCAGGTATTCTCTTACATTCTGCGGGTTGATGCCGCCGGTCGGCATGAATTTCATCATGGTGTACGGTGCTGCGATGGCACGGATGTATTTCAGTCCGCCTGCCGGTTCTGCCGGGAAGAATTTCACCATGGTAAGCCCAAGACCGATCACCTGCTCCATTTCAGTCGGGGTCACGATGCCCGGGATCACCGGTACTTCGTGTGCCTGGCACCATTTTACTACCTCCGGGTTGAGGCCCGGGCTGACGATAAATTTTGCTCCGGCTTTCACGGCGCGGTCCGCCTGCTCGGTTGTGAGCACAGTTCCGGCTCCCACCAGCATCTCCGGGAATTTTTCGCTCATAATGCGGATGGATTCTTCTGCCGCATCGGTGCGGAAGGTCACTTCGGCGCAGGCAAGTCCGCCCTTGCAGAGAGCTTCGGCAAGCGGCTCTGCTTTTGCTGCATCCTGTAAAACGACAACCGGCACAATGCCGTATGTTCCAAGCTGTTCGAGAATCTGATTCATGATAGCTGTTCCTCCGTTTTGATCTTTATCTGAAATTTATTCTGCATTCTGTTTTTATTTTATTCCCTTGTATCATAACCGGACAAGTTGTTTTTTTCTATTGTGCGGATTGCCGAATACATTGTAAAACTTGCTGTTTTGTGATATGCTGGGAATTGTTGTTATAGTTCAAAAATATCATTTTTTTGCAAGGATGCTTTTATTATGAAAGAAAAACTGCAGACGAAATTTGCCACCCGGCAGTACATGATTTCGGATACGTTTGAGTTATACTATTACAGCACCGTCGATGTACCCGGCGTAAAAGAACATACGCATACCCATTATGAGTTCTATCTCTTTCTCGAAGGGGCGATCTCCCTGGAAATCGACGGGGTGCTCTACACACCGACGCCCGGCGATCTTCTTCTGATTCCGCCCGGCGTGCCGCATCATCTGGTGATGCACGACCTGTCTGTGCCGTACCGCCGCTTTGTGTTCTGGGTCAGCGCCGCTTTTGCAGAGCAGCTCCGCGCCCGTTCCGCCGACTACGTTTACCTGATGGAATACGCTGCCGAAAATCAGAAATATCTGTTCCCGCTCGATTCCGTCGAGTTCAACACGATCCAGTACCGCACCATCCGCCTGATCGAAGAAATGCGGTCCGATCATTTTGGAAAAGAGACGCAGATTTTTCTCTACGTCAGCGACCTGCTGATGCAGATCAACCGAACAGTGTATGAGCAGCATCACCCGCTCACCCGGAAAGCACAGCTCTCGCTGTATGAACAGCTCTGTTTCTATATTGATGAGCACCTGTCCGAGGATCTGTCGCTCGAACGGCTGGCAGTGGAGCTTTTTGTGAGCAAATATCACATTGCGCACGTTTTCAAGGATGAAATCGGCATGTCGATCCACCAGTACATTTCCAAAAAGCGGCTGGCAAGGTGCCGTGAAGCGCTGCTCGGCGATGTACCGGTCACGAAGGTGTATCTGCTGTTCGGATTTCACGACTATTCGAGTTTTTACCGCGCGTTTAAAAAAGAGTATGGGATCTCGCCGAAGGATTTTAAAGAACTGCATACCGTTACCAGCGATTAACACGGTCGTTCCAAATGCACTGTTCATATAGAAGTAACAAAATAGAACGGTTCGTTTGGGCAATATATTAAACAAAATCAAGGAGGAACGAACCATGAAGGAACTGAAACCAAGAATTACAGAGAATGGCATCGAATATGTGCTTGTCGGGGACTATTACATCCCGGATTTGAAGTTGCCGGAGGAAAACCGACCTATCGGTAAGTACGGACAGATGCATAGGGAGTATCTGAAAGAGCAGTGCTACGGTAGATATTCCAGTTTACTGCTGACCGGAAAACTTTGGAGCTATCTGGAGGATTTGGACGAACAAGCGGAGGAACGGTTTACGTGTATTGTTGATCAGATGAAAGCGGCTGAGGGAGTGACGGAGGAATTGAAGCGGAAAGATGCTATGCTTTGGGTACAACGGTGTAATAATATTAGAAACAGAGCAGAAGAAATTGTACTGAATGAAATGGTTTATATTTAGTATGGAGCAGTCAGCCGAAAGGCTGGCTGTTTTTCTTTTCCTAGCGACAGAAAATGATTGACAATGCTATAAGACTGTGGTAGTCTGAAAACAAGAACAGACTACTGTAGTCTTATAGGAGGCGAAACAAGTGACAGAGGAAAATATCAAACTTTTTGATTCGGAATTAAAGGTAATGGATGTTCTGTGGAAGGATGGTGACGTGCCAGCGAAATATGTTGCAGATACTTTAAACAGAGAAGTCGGCTGGAATAAAAACACAACGTATACATTGATTAAGCGGTGTATCAATAAAGGCGCGATTGAACGAACGGAACCGGGATTTATGTGCCATGCGCTTATAGCAAAAGAACAGGTACAGGATCTGGAAACAGATGAACTTATTGATAAGATATATGATGGATCTGTTGACAAGTTGTTTGCGGCACTTCTTGGCAGAAAAAAACTTTCTATGGAGCAGATTAAGAACCTGAAGCAGATCGTCAGTGAATTGGAATGAGGTGATGTATATGAGCCTGCTGCAAATGAGTTTTCTGGGAACGGTTATTATTTTACTTATTGTGGTATTAAGGGCTGTGCTTATCAACAGATTACCGAAGAAAACATTTTTGATTTTATGGTGGATTGCATTAATACGGTTATTAGTTCCATTTTCCATAAAATCAGTCACAAGTATTTATTCTCTGTTGCAGAGTATTTATTCTGATATAAACCCAGTGAGAACGGCGCAAACGACAACATTTTTACCCATTCATGGGAATATGCCTGAGATAGCAAATGGATTATCAGAGGCTATGGTACAGAGAACAGAATCCATTTCGATTTTGAGTGTAATATGGCTGGCAGGTCTGTTACTTTGTTTTGGATTTTTTGCGGTTTCCTATATAAAATGCTATCGGGAATTTCGATTTTCGCTGCCTGTTGAAAATGATATTTTGGAAGCATGGAAGGAAAAACATCCACTAAAAAGGAGTCTATCCATCCGGCAGACAGAAACCATAGCTGCACCACTTTCTTATGGTGTGATTCGCCCAGTTATTTTAATGCCAAAAAATACAGAATGGAAAAATATTTATCAGCTTCGTTATGTGTTGGAACATGAATATGTGCATATCAGACGGCTTGATATGCTTACAAAGCTGATAATGATTGCTGCAGTATGCATTCATTGGTTTAATCCGCTTGTGTGGGTAATGTATATTCTTTTTAACAGAGATTTGGAATTATCCTGTGACGAAACCGTAGTCCGCAGATTTGGAATGGATATAAAGTCGGTATATGCAACTGCTTTAATATCTATGGAAGAAAAAAAGAGCGGACTGACACCATTATGTAACAGTTTCAGTAAAAATGCGATTGAAGAAAGGATAAGAGCAATTATGAAGATAAAGAAGACATCTAAGTTTGCAGTAATGATAAGTGCAGTATTGGTAATTGGCGTGACAGGTGGATTTGCAACTTCCGCATCATCCTTGGAGAAAAATACAGAGACAGCGCAGGAAAACGGTGAAACAACAGTTGCTTTAAACGAAGTGAATATCCGGGAAGATGAACCACTTTCAAGTTCGGATGTGGAATGGTGGACAGCAGAAGAGTATGCGAAATGGCTGGACGAGGAAAAAGAAGTTCTGCAGTCTATGATTGGTGAAAAAGCTTATACAGGCGGCGACGGATGGTTTGTATGGACACAGGAAAAGGTAGATGAGACGATTGCACTTTATGAGGATAATCTTCAAAAAATAAAAGATGGGATGAAGTTGTCGAAATCATCTGATGATGCAGTGGGAATTACAATGGCATATTCTCCGGAAAATATAGAATATGCGAAGCAGGAAGCAGAAACGGTCACCGAAAATAAAGACAGTAATGAAAATGTATTCAGCGAAGAACAGCTTTCTGAATATGCAAAAGCGGGAATAACTTACCAGAAAGAAACAGGATTTCTGATGTATGATGGAAAGACCATTGGATATTTCCGGGATGAGTTTAAGCCGGGTACTTATACAATAAGTTCCAAACGTGGAGGTACGCTTCGAGTTGAAGTGCAAAGGGAAAACTATGGCACCATCACAGACGTAAAGGCAGAACCGTTATCAGATGATTTTTGGTCAGAACCGGCGGCATTGGTTGAAAGTTCCGGCGGAGAAGCTGTAACTGCAGATGAAATGAAAGGATCTGTTTTTGAAGAAGGAGGAAGTGAGAACATAGCGGCTGATGACATGGGCGAATATAGCAGTGAAGAGGGAAAAGGTCTTAATATTGCTGTTCCACAGGAGTATGCTGATTATGGAGTATCCTGTGATGCTCAAGGAAACTGGGTTTATAATGGTAAGATTATAGCAGATTTATATGATGAGGGAAGGGGAATCTTTTCTAACAGCAACGGCACTATGTACATTGAAGTAACGAGAGACAAAAGTGGAAAGATTAGCAGCTTTCAAAAAGTAAGCAAAAATAGAATGCAGGAATTATTTACTGAATTTAATCCGGAAACGGAAACATTTGCGGAATATAATTCAGAGGCGAAGCATTAAGTTAGTGCTAAATGAAACGAGGATGATTAAGTGGGAAAAATATTGCTGGTATCATTCGAGGGAGATGAGGAAGAGTTGGTAAATTCTGTTATTTCCGTGTTAGATTCCGGCAGAGAAAAATTCCTTTTTCAGGAAATACAACTTCAATCGAAAATAAGGCATAAGGGTATAGCGATTGATTTGAAACGGAGGGAAGTTGTTCGTGATAATAGAAAAATAGAATTAACTTACACTGAGTTTGAAATCCTGCAGTTATTAGCACAAAATCCAGGAAGGGTATTTAGTAAGGAGCAGATTTATGATGTAGTCTGGAAAGAAGCCTATTCTGGCGATTACAATATTGTCATGAGCCATATCAGCCATATTCGTGAGAAGATAGAAGATGATCCGGGCAACCCGGTATATATTCAAACCGTCTGGGGTGTAGGATACAAGTTTAATGAGAGGGCAGGCAGCGAGTAAATTCGCTGCCTTTCCTTTACAGGGATGGATTCAGATTTCGCTGAGTTTCAAGATAATATTGCTCTGCTGATACAGCCAGTCCGTGAATTCCGTTGGCTTGGTTGTTCCTGCCTTTACAGCTTTCTTACGCCGCAGAGCTTCTTTCTTAAAAAGGTCAAACGCAGTTTTCATTTCTTCCAGACGTTCAATCGGAAAATCAGCAGTTTTTTTGGATTTATTGATTTTATTACGCCAATTCTGGCATTCATTTTTATAAAGCAAATCATAGTTATTTTCTCTGGCTCGTTCATCAAATTCCCTTTTATTTTGAAGTGCCTGTGCTTTACGGCACTTATCACTGCATAGTTCATAACGCTGGTTTTTTGCCAGAAAATATTTTCCACAGACTTTGCACTGACGGAAACAAAGGCCCCAGTCATTCAGCCGATTCAAGTAATAAGTGATAAGCGGATAAAAAGAGCTGTAGGCAGCTACGCATTCTGTTCTGCGCCTATTATCCGGAAACCAAAGTTCAAGTCGAGTGATTTCAGCAGGAGTGTTGCGGAAATAAAGACTGCCAGTATGAAAACGTTCTGGTTTTCCGGTATCAGAATTAAAATTCATGACATTTTCTGTTTGGAATGCCTGAGTCAAAATTTGGATTTTTTCTATAAAACGATCACAGGCAGTATTACGGTCACGATATTCCCTTGTAACAAGATATTCATTCCAAATACGGAATGTAGCATACATTCTCACCGGATCACCGGTGAGATATTTTTTTGCCAGAAAATCACCAGCAGTCTGTTCCAGTGCAGGCTGTTTCCAACGGTTAGTGTGCAATGCATCACGTAGGGGAGCAAGTCCATATATATTCCAGTTCTTTTCTTTATCATATTCAAAATCTATCAGAAAACGTCCTAGAGGACGTGTTATATCATATATGACATCGTTATCTTTATTTCCGTCCAGTCGAAAACGGATTTGCTGTTCCGTTCCGATTAAAATTCGCTCCTTCATTTTGTCTCTATCCAATGCCAGAACGAAGAGGATGTGGTCGTAGCAAGGTTCTTGCCTTATAAATTGATAAGCCATTTCTATTTGCTCCTGTTTAGTATGGTAATTTTAAAAAATATAATATTAGTTACATTTATGGTATCGCGAAAGTATTGAAAAGTCAAGATGAGATTGATAAGATACGATTGCATGGTAATTTCGTACTATGCAGTGTACTTTGACAACTTTATGACCGTCTAACCTGAGATAAACCGCCATGACCTTCGATAAAAGAAGTGAGCGCATCCGAATGGATGACGTGTTGTATGCCTTGACAGCAGTATGACTCAGGAAACAGGAAAGATAAAACGGCAATGAGAAGCTAAAAAATGAGATCAAAAATGGAGGAACAACATGAGTGAAAATAAGAGATTAAACAATTATGATGAACTGCCTCTTGTACTGGATGTGGCTGATATTCAGCGGATTATGGGGATTTCCAGAGTAACGGCTTATGAACTGGTTCATACACCCGGTTTTCCGGCATTTCGAAGCGGCAGATTAATTAAGGTTAGTAAAATTGCTTTTTTCGAATGGATGGCAAAGGGGAATGGAAGGGTGCCAGAGAATAGTAACTAAATCTGGAGCAGAGCGGAGAGCGAAGTCTTTTGTGCAGGTTAAGGGCGGCAGCCATTGCCCAGTGAGTTGATGCGTGCGTCTACTCGTACTGGGTATTACCTGACGCAAATTCACGCAGGTTTGCAGCTTCGCTGCCTTATTTAATTTGGAAAAACGTGAAAAAGGAGGGCAAGAAAATTATTGAAAGCAACAAGACACAATGGACGCTCCGGGAAAAATGGCACTTATAATCCCAGGCATAATGATCGCCGTTTCGACTTGGAAAACAGTGAACATATTGATGCTGGAAGAGTCAGAGAAAATATTTACTGGGACTGTTACCGTGGCTATACCACAATGCAGAACAGGGAAGAAGATTCTCAGGATATCAGTTTTGAGAAAATTGAATGTACTTTTTATCAGGAACATTATGGAAAATATATAGAAGCGCAGAATGAAAGAAATGCAAGAACCCGTCATACAGAGCGTAACCGATCTGTGGAAGATTTACTAAAGAACAATAAAACCTGTCCAGAGGAAACTATTTTTCAAATAGGAACAGTAGAAGAATCTGTTTCCTATGAAATATTACTTGCGGTCGTACAGGACTTTACAAAGCAGTTCACAAATCGGTTCGGTTCTCATGTCCATATTCTGGACTGGGCACTGCATTTGGACGAAGGAACGCCGCACATTCATGAACGTCATGTTTTTGATTGTGAGAATAAGTACGGGGAAATCTGTCCCCAGCAGGAAAAAGCACTGGAAGAATTAGGGATTGCACTTCCAAAACCGGATAAACCTAAAGGCCGCAATAATAATCGAAAGCAGACTTTTGATGCTATTTGCCGGACAATGCTTTTTGATATAACTCGAAAATACGGGTTGCATCTGGAAGAAGAACCGTCTTATGGAGGGCGAGATTATCTTGAAAAGCAGGATTATATCCTGTTTAAGCAAAAGGAACAGATGAAAAACCAGACAGAAATACTGGATACACTTACTCTGAAAATTGAAGAAGTAGAAGCTTTGATCGATGAAGTTTCAGATATTGCTTACGACAAAGCTGTGGAGGTTGTGACGGATGAGGTCAGAGTGGAAACCCATAAAGAAGACATTCGTCTGGTAGAACAGTCAAAGGCGTGGGTGCTTTCCCCTGAGCGCAAGGCTTCCCAAAAAGAAAGAACTTATGCTGTAAGTCGATTGGACGGAGTAATTACCAAAATTACAAAAGCTATGCAGACAGCAGTTAAAACAATCCAGACCACGCTGATAAAACCGGAAGTCAAAAAGGTGAATACCGAACAGATTAAGAAAAAAGCCAGAAGTTCCATTCTGGATAGGCTGGCAAAAGCAAAAATTACTGCGGAACAGGAGAACCGAGAGCGATGGGAACACGAAGGAAGAACTAAATTGGGAAGGAACGATATGGAGTTGTGATGTAAAGAAAAGAGGAAAAGGATGAATATATTTGAAGCAGTTAAACAGTCTGTGACTACCTGGCAGGCTGCAGAAAGCTATGGAATACGGGTAAACAAGAATGGAATGGCGGTCTGTCCATTTCACCGTGACAAGAATCCAAGCATGAAAGTGGACAGGCGTTTTCATTGTTTCGGATGTCAGGCAGATGGGGATGTGATTGATTTTACGGCACACTTGTACAATTTAAAACCAAAAGAGGCGGCAGAGAAATTGGCAAGAGATTTTTCTATACATTATGAGAACATGGGGCACAGCCCGCCACAGAGAAAACAAATCAAACGACAGCTAACACAGGAACAGAGGTATCTGCAGGCAGAAAATAGATATTTCCGTGCACTGGCAGATTACCTGCATTTGTTGAAACAGTGGAAAGAAGAGTGTGCTCCGAAACAGGTGGAAGATGTCTGGCATCCGCTGTTTATGGAGGCATTGGAAAAAATATCAGAAACAGAGTACCTGTTGGATACATTATTATCAGGCACATTAGAAGAACGAGTTGCCGTAGTGGTGGCTCATGGGAAGGAGGTGACAGCGATTGAACAGAGAATTTCAGACTTTATCACCACAGACACGACAGGAATTGTGCGAAGTAATGGATATAATGGAAACGGAGTTGACAGTAGAGGAAATCAGAGAACAACTGGAAATGACACAGAAGGGTGCTGTGAAAAACAATCAGCATAACTGTAAGCTAATTTTAGAACATGATCCTCTGTTAAAAGATGTATTCCGGCACAATATTTTGACTGAGCAGACAGACATTGTAAAACCCGTGTGGTGGGAACGGATAAGCCCGGCATTCACAGATATGGATTTGAACTATATTATGCTTTATTTGGAAGAGACTTACGGTTTGACGATGGATAAGATTGTGCAGAAAAGTATTGTCCATCAGGCAGATCGGAACAAATATCACCCTGTCCGGGATTATTTGAACAGTCTGCAATGGGATGGGCAGGAACGTATCCGCTATGTGCTGCATCATTTTCTTGGTGCACCTGTGGATGAGTTGACCTATGAAAGTATGAAAATGTTTTTGCTGGGAGCTATTGCCCGTGCGTTCCGCCCCGGAATTAAGTTTGAATATATGCTCTGTCTGGTCGGGGGTCAGGGCGTGGGAAAATCTACATTTTTTCGTTTCATGGCAGTAAAGGATGACTGGTTCACTGATGACATTGGCAAGCTGGATTCAGAAAAAGTTTATTGTCAGCTTCGCGGTCACTGGATGATTGAAATGTCTGAAATGGTTGCAACGGCACGTTCCAAGAGTATTGAGGAAACAAAGAGCTTTCTAAGCAGGCAGAAAGAGACTTATCGGGATTCTTATGCAGTATATGCTCTTGATCGTCCGAGACAATGTGTATTTGGAGGAACATCCAATATTAAGCGATTCCTGCCGTTTGACCGTACCGGAAATCGAAGATTCGTTCCGGTTCAGACGAACCGGGCAGAGATGGAGGTTCATATCCTCGAAAATGAGAAGGAATCCAGACAGTATATTGATCAGGTGTGGGCGGAAGCAATGATGTTGTACCGTAATGGGAATTTTAAACTGGCGTTTTCAAAGGAAACAGAAACACAGCTTGATAAACTGCGGCAGGAGTTCATGGCGGATGATACGGAAGCCGGAATGATACAGGCATGGCTGGATGAACATGAAGACAGAAAAGTCTGTTCATTGATGCTTTTTAAAGAGGCACTGGACAATCCTTATGTAAAGCCGAAGAAGGCGGAGACAGACCGCATCTGTGAAATCATGAATACAAGCATTGTGGGTTGGAAACAGGGGACGATGACAAGATTCAAGGATTACGGTACACAGCGTTCGTGGGTATGTGTAAACGAAAACTGTAAACGAGACGCAAAAGACTTAAAAAATGAAAATGACTGGCATCCGGTTACTGAGGAGGAAGCCCGGCAGATGGAGTTATCCTTCCAGTAAAATGCCAGTCAGGTTTACGGTAGTTGGCGTGTTGTTTACGCTTTTATCTATGGTTATTGCTTTGAGTTGTAGAATTTGTAAACAGTAAACAGATATATAAGAGTAATTTGGTATTGAGGAAAGAAAACTGAAAAAACAAAAAGAATTAGATTTTTTGGAGTTTGTTTACAGCGGTGGTTTACAACAGGGATGCCCCTTTGACTGGCATCTATTTAAGTTGAACAGGAATGACATTTAGCAGGACTATTTCAAAGAACATTTTCATAGTTATGGACAAGGATATACGGGAGGAGGTGGGAATTCCGCTATGAAAAAGAGAAAACTTAATTATCGATTCCATAATCCAAACACTGCGGAAGTAACCGCCGACTATCTGTTAAAGATATTGATTGAAGCAAATGCAAGTAAGGTGGAACAGGCAATACAAGAAGCAGCGGATGAGCTTCCCAATGAACCAAAACATGATGGAGGGTGTCCTGCGTAGCGCGTGGGATGCCTTTTATTTTTTTGCTATTGCTTGTGTTCTGTCTGAAAATCAGTTAAAATTAGTTCTAGAAAGTCATAGATTAGTCATAGAATTTAGTCATAGAAAATTTTGAAAGGCGGAAGAATATGATATATACGGATAGCCAATTAAAAGAAAAGATTGTTCGCATGATAGAATCCTTTGAAAATGAAGTTGTAGAATTTAAAGAAGCACGCACAAATTATTCGTTTAATGACATTGGTAAATATTTTTCTGCACTTAGCAATGAAGCAAATCTTCGGGGATTACAGGAGGCGTGGCTGATTTTCGGAATTTCGGATGATAAACGATATGTAGGAACGGAATTTCGGAAACAGGGAAGTCTGCAAAGTTTGAAAAAGGAAATCGTAAATGGAACCAATGAACGATTGACATTTCTGGAGATATACGAACTGACAATGGAAAAATGTCGAGTGATAGCATTTCAAATTCCTCCAGCTATTAGGGGGATTCCGACAACATGGCAAGGGGCAGCGTATGCCAGAGAGCATGAATCTGTATCGCCGCTTCCGATGAATAAAGTAGATCTACTTAGAAATCAGATAGGAATGGATTGGTCAAAAGAAATTGTAGAAGATGCTACCATAGAAGATTTGGATGAAGAAGCGATTAAAAGAGCAAGAGAACTTTTCTCAAAACGTCAGAGTGATCGAAAAAAAGCACAGGAAGTTTTAAAGAAACTGTCTGATATTGAGGTTTTAAATAAAGCTGGTATTACAATAAAAGGAAAAATAACCAGAACGGCGTTATTGTTATTAGGAAAAAGTGAGGCTAAATATTTCTTTGATGGCTTTATTCCTAGAATTACCTGGACACTTTATAATGCAGATAATTCGGTAAAAGCTTATGAACATTTTGATATACCGATGTTAATGGCAGTGGATAAGGTATATTCCAGGATCAGAAATGTAAAGTATCGCTATATTGCCGGACAGCAGACTTTGTTTCCGGATGAAGTAGATCAATATGAACCAGAGCTGATCAAAGAGATTATTAATAACTGTATTGCTCATCAGGACTATCGCTTGCGTGGAAAAATCAACGTAGAGGAATTTGAGGACAGACTGGTATTTATCAATGAGGGGGCTTTTATACCAGAAACTATTGAACAAGCACTGGAACCGGGATATAAACCACCGTATTATCGAAATGTGTTTTTGTGTAACGCAATGGTAAATCTGTATATGATTGATACAAATTCAATGGGAATACCAATGATGTATCAGATACAGCGTGATAAATGCTTCCCATTGCCGACATATGATTTGAACACAATTAATAGAGTTACAGTGACTGTGTACGGAAAGATATTGGATAAGAATTATACTCAGCTTTTATATTCCAATGAAGATTTAGATATGAGAACTGTATTTTTGTTGGATAAAGTTCAGAAACAGGAAGTAGTTTCTAAAGAAAGCTTTAAGGATTTGAAGAAAAAAGGTCTTGTGGAAGGACGTTATCCTAATGTTTTTGTATCTTTCAAGGTGGCAGATATTGTCGGACAGAAAGCTGCTTATGTTCGAAATAAAGGGTTAGATGATGATATTTGCAAGCAGTTAATTATAAAAGCACTTCAGTCAATGGGAGAAGCCAGCAAAAGAGATTTAATGGAAGTACTGGAAAAAGCATTGCCAGAAGTACTTAGCGATGAACAGAAATCGAAGAAGGTTTCTAATTTGTTACAGGCAATGAAAAAGGATGGAATTGTTGTTACAACAGGAACTAATAGGTATGCAAAGTGGTACTTGATAAAAAAATGATTGATTTACAAAAATGCGAGGGGGATGAAAAATGAAATATATTACACAAGATTGGACATCTACTAAGGATGGATATTTATTTTTTGTTCAAAGACTACAAGAAATGTTGTTTCATTATTCAGATGATATTGTTAAAGCGCCTGTTCATAATACACAAACATTATTAGAAGAATATGTTGATACTGAAAAAGATGTGGTGAAAGGGAGTATTAAGCAATATCAATTAGATATAATTGCAAAAGAGATTAAGTCGAGTTTAATGACAGACGTTATTGTTCGAGAGTTGTATAAATATGAAGTTATTGAAGAGATGGCAAAATTTTTAGATAAAGATCAAAGAACAGCGGTACATTATATATTCAATAAGATACCAAAGAAAAAGTACTATGAAATATGTTGTAAATACTTGAAAGAAAATTTGTCGGAATCAAACCGTAAAACAGAAATTGAAAAAGGACTTCGTGCTTGGCTTGCTTTTTTGCTATGGCATGGATATTCATCGGAATATATATATAGATTCCTGAGAAATATATTTGAGGAAAGTATAAATGATCCAGAAAAAAAAGCACAGATTTTTTTGAATAGGTTTGATTTTGAAATTGGTAAATACAAAGTGTACTTTGTTTTTTATGAAAAATTAAAGCCATATCAAAAGTTGTTAAATGAAAGATTGCATATTTCGTTTGAAGATGATGGTTGCTTTAAACAGATTAAAAGAAAGCAAAAGTCCTTTATAGGGGTTATGGAAACAAAGGCATATGATAATTATTCAGCAATGAAACGAGCGTATTCTGCATTAGAAATTTTTTTGAGATATTTAGAAGTTTTTTTGAATGATAATATCAGTGTAATAGGTAAAAACGGATTGGTAATTCGACAAGATACCCAAGAGGGAATAATTCTTCCCGTAAAAGCGTTTGGGTATAAAAGTATCAAGCCTGAGCCACGAGAAAATTTTAAAACTGAAATAGATACAATTGTTTTGGGATGCCAAGAAAAAGGAAAGGAAACTTATTCTCAGCTTAATAAGATTGTTGATTTGCATAATGCGGCATTAAATCAACAAGACTTAAATGATGCATTTCTTAATTTGTGGTCAGCGTTGGAGGTTGCAAGTGTTACAGATAGTTCAAAATCCAAAATTGAAAGCGTTACTGATAATATAGTTTCCATTCTACAAAATGACTATTTCGAATGCATATTTTCTAATATACTTGACGATTTGAAAAATAATTTAGGTAATCGAAAAGTAAGTTTGTTGCTTAAAGATATAACAGAATTCGATAAAGAGATTTGTAAAATCGCAGGCTTTATATTTCTTGAAAAATATGAGAAATATCGAGAAGATTATTTTGCGAATGAGCTTAAGTATTATCCCAATATACGTTATAAAATATATAACTTATATGAGCAAAGAGAAAATCGCGAAAAATTATGGCATCTTTCCGAAAAGTATTGTCAAAGAATTGAATGGCATCTTTATCGCTTATATAGGCTTAGAAATGCTATTGTTCATGCAGGGGAAAGCCATAAACGAATACAAATGTTAGGAGAACATTTGCATATCTATGTGGATCGTGTAATTCTTGAGTTGATGGTTAAATTAGCAAAAGATAAATGCCTTGGGACGATACAAGATGTTTTTACAGATACATATTTGTTATTGAATAAAAAGAAAAAAAATTTAAAAGAACCAGGTAATGTTGATGAACAATCCATTATGCTATTGTTAGAAAATTTTTTTATCGAAGAGTAATGCATATAAGGAATATTCTGAAGAAAGGGTATTCCTTATTTTGCTATTTACAATTATATTTTAGATGGTACAATAAAGTTGTAACAGAACGACTTAAATATAACAGAAAGGTATTAGATATGAATATAGCTGCTTATTGTCGTGTCTCCACTGATAAAGCTGATCAGCTCAACAGTCTGGAAGCTCAAAAGCAATTTTTCTCTGAGTACACCCAGCGTACTGGTGACAACTTAGTTAGATTATATGCAGATGAGGGTATTTCAGGCACGAAAATAAAAAATCGAAAAGAATTTTTACGCATGATGGCTGATGCTGAACATGGACTATTTGATATGGTAGTAGTAAAGGACATCTCTCGCTTTGCCAGAAATACTGTAGACCTTCTGCAGAATGTCCGCAAACTGAAAGCATTAGGAATCGAGACACAGTTTTTGACGGCCAACATGACCAGCATGGGAAACAGTGAATTTGTTCTGACAATCTTCGGTGCATTGGCGCAGGAAGAAAGTGCCAATACTTCAAAGCGTGTGAAATTCGGCAAGAAAATGAATGCTGAAAAAGGACGAGTTCCGAATATTGTGTACGGATATGATAAAACCATTGGAGATTACTTTAATTTGGCAATCAACGAGGAAGAAGCAGCTGTTATCAGGCAGATTTATAAATGGTATATCGAAGAAGGATATGGTGCCGCCAAGATTGCAAACATGCTGAATGCGAAAGGTATCCGAACAAAGCGTAATTGTCAGTGGAGCCAGAATGCGACGTGCCGGATTTTAACGAATGAACTTTATACCGGAAAAATTATCAACGGCAAGCAGGAAGTAGCTGACTTCCTGACTGGACAGAGAACGGAAAAAGACGAGACGGAGTGGATGGTAACAGAACGTCCGGAACTGCGGATTATTGAGCCGGAAATGTATGAAAAGGCACAGGAGATTTTGGAGTGCAGAAGCAAGACTTTTAAATTAACAAAGGAACGGCAGAGCAATAAGTATTTGTTTTCTACTCTGATTAAATGTAAGGAATGTGGCTGGTCATTTCGACGAACTGTTCGTACTTATAAGAATACTTATATTCGCTGGGTATGTTCCGGTCATAATGGACGTGGGGCGGATAGCTGCCCGAATGCTCAGACAGTGGACGAGGAAGAGTTGATTGAAGTTCTGTCCGAATACTTTTCCGAGCTGCTGAAAGCAAAGAAAAATGTAATTCGTCACGTAACAGGCGAATTCCAGAGGGTTTACAAAGCCAAGGATGAGAACCTGAATTACGAAAAGGAATTGAACGCACAGCTTCACAAGCTTCAAAAAATGCGTCAGAAATACATGGATATGTACACCGATGACCTCATTACACGTGAGGAACTGAATGAAAAAATCGGCGGCACAAAACAGGAAATCGAGCGTCTGGAGAATGAGTTGAAAATGGTTGCTTATCACCTGACAAAAGGTGAACAACTGGAAATAATCTTGAATCGCACGTTTAAAGAGATTGAAGATATTTCCGATGTTCACCAGATGACCAATGCACAGCTTAAACGGATTATCCAGAAAATTGAAGTAGACAAGGATGGTAACGTAGATATTTACTTACGAATCTTCGGTGATTTAGGCTTAGATGAAACCGTTCTAATTAGTGACAACCAAACACTTTGTACTTTTCAGGAGGATTTTTAATATGTTTCAGATGTGGGGAAAATTAGTGGAAAACAATCATATTCTTCAGGATCTTACCGTCTGCATCGACGATGAGGATACCAGAACGCACAAGGTCTTCCGTGCGCTCGATGAAATCTGTGATGCCTGGAATCTGGCGAAGCCGATCTGGCTCGATACGAATATTTCGGAGTTTAAACGGAGATCGAAAACGCGGTTCACACAGGATAATTTTATTGAATCGCTGGAGTTTGATTATCTGGAAATTCAGATTACAGAGGAATAATGTTCTCTCGTTTTTGCAGCGAATAAAGCAAATGCAAAAGCCGGGCATCCGGCGGAACCTGGGAGCGGCTGTTCTTACAGTCCCCTCTGCGGTTCCGTCGGATGTCCGGCTCTTTTTATGTATTTTGTCCCTGGATTTGTATCCCTTTTATACCACGCGGTTTTCCATGCCGCCTTCCAGGTACGAAGCAATATTTTTCTGCACCAGTCCGATCAGGCGCGTGCGGGCTTCCTTCGATGCCCAGGCGATGTGCGGCGTGATGTACAGGCGGTCGTCGTCCGCCATTTTCAGCAACGGACTGTCACTGCGGATCGGCTCGCTGGAAAGTACATCGAGCGCTGCTCCGGCGATCAGGCCCTCGCGCAGGGCACAGCAGAGGTCACGCTCATTCACGATCGAGCCGCGGCCGACGTTGATCAGAATTGCGTTCCGCTTCATGTTGGCAAACGTTTCGATATTCATCAGGTTCTCGGTCGCCTCATTTAACGGGGCGTGGATGGAAACCACATCAGAATCCTTCAGCAGACGATAGAGATCGACCCGCTCGTAGTCCGGATCGTCGTGTGCACCGGAGGTGGAGTAATAGATCACACGGCAGCCGAATGCCTGTGCAATCGAAGCCACTTTTCTGCCGATCGCGCCAAGGCCGATGATGCCCCACGTCTTGCCCTCCAGCTCGGTGAACGGTCTGTCCATGCAGGTGAAAAGACTGCTGGCGGCGTAGCTGCCGTTTTTTACGTAATCATCGTAATAACGGAGTTTTTCTGCCAGATAGAAGTACATCGCAAAGGTGTGCTGAGCCACGCTGACGGTGGAATAGCCGGCGACGTTCGTCACGGCGATGTTGTGGCGCTTCACATAATCGAGATCGATGTTGTTGATGCCGGTTGCGGTGACGCAGATCAGTTTCAGGTTCTCCGCGCCGGACAGGGTGCGGCTGCACATGCGCACCTTGTTGCAGATGACAATATCCGCCTCCCGCACACGCTCCGGGCATTCCTCCTCCGTTGTTTTTTCATATACTGTCACTTCTCCAAAACGGGAAAAGCCGGACAGATCCATGTCCTTTCCCAATGACTCTGCCTCAAGAATTACAAGTCTCATGTTGGTTCCTCCTTTTGCAGATGATGATTCTGCTTTATCCGGGAAAGCAGTGCCGCCTGTCTGTTTTGAAAGACGGCACTGCCTGAAATATTTTTATCTTAGATACCTGCGGACTGCCGATTCGGAAATATGGTCATGTCGATATGCCATGCTCCCCGGCCTGATCCCCTGGTATTTACACGTATTCGCTGATAATCTCCCTCATCAGCTTCTCTTCCTCGGGCGTCAGCATTCCGGCAAACCTGCTCTCGGCCGCGGCGGTCTGGCGGATGCCCTCCCTGACTTTCGAAATCCTCGCTTCTTTTTCTGGGTCTGCGAACAGTTCATTCCGCTCTTTGGCGGACTCGCTTCCCGCAGTCTGCGGTTTTGCTTTCGCCGCTCCGGTTCCTGCCTGTGCCATGGTTTCCGCCTGCACCGGCTGCCGTTCGGTCTGCTGTACGGTTTCCAGCACCGCACTCTGTTTCGTCGCTGCAAACTCATTTTCCAGATAGTCTGTCCAGCCGTTCAGCAGAATTTCCTCTTTTCCGCCGAAATCCAGACAGAGCCGGAAAAAGACAAGGCCTCCGGCGAGCGCGATGCCCGTTCCGAGGTAGCGCATCAGCTCCGCCTCTCCATAACGGTATCGGTAGATCGCCCACAGCGAAAGAATCGACAGCGCCAGAACCGTGAGGATCATATTCTGGCTTCCGCGCAGAAGCGTCGGGACTGCCATTCCCGCTGACCTGCCCTGTGCAATCTGGCTGCGCATAAACGCCCCGGCATTCGAAAAGGGATGCGCTTTTCTCTGACACGTTTCCAGCACCGACCTGGTCCATTTCGACTTTGGTTCCTTCAGCCTTCCGAGATCGCGGATGGCCCGGGTGTAGAAACGGTTATTCCAGAACAGGCACCACACACCGGCGATTCCTGCTGCTATCATTGCGTATAAGAACACATTTTGTTTCACACAAAACTCCAGCATTCTTATTCCCCCTGATGATTTTTGAATTTGCCTGTCATGATCATATGCCGTTGCTTCCGTTGCGGTGCATCGGCGGATGCCGCGGCAGAATTTGCGCGCACAGGATTCTTCCGCTGGCATATCGGCAGTGGAGACGTGTTACAGTTCCCAGGTACCTGTGAACTGTAACATTCGCAGCCCTCATTGAAAATTTTGCTTCGCAAAAGGAGGGCTGTTCACACCTGAATCACTTTCTTACGCAGCAAAACAGCAAGTGTTTTACTGCTGAGCAATCCGTAGTGAGAATCTTCTTGTTCCGATGTGCCACAGTATAGCACCGCCGGAAAAATTTGGAAACAAAAAACGTTCGTCAAATTCTTTGTGATTCTGTGCTTTTTCGCGTGAATTTTTATTTTTCGCTCCTTCAGGGGACTGCTTTCGTGCCGGTTCGCGTGGTTTCGCTGGTTTTCGCCTGCCCGTTTGTCGATTTTTTCTTCTTGCTTTTTTTAGATTACAGGCGTTTTACCATTTCCTGCAGCAGGTTGACACAGTGGCGGGCTGCCTCGCTCTCAAAGGTCGGGTAGTCCATCGTTGCGCTGTCGTCTGCTTTGTCGGAGATGGCGCGGAGTACGACGTATGGAATCTTGTTCAGATAAGCGCCCTGCGCAATCGCAGCGCCCTCCATCTCGGCGCAGGAACCGTTGAATTCCTCGATCAGATGGTTTTTCACTTCCTTGCTGGAAATAAACTGGTCACCGCTGACCACGCGTCCGCGGAATACCTGGATTTCCGGATTGACTTCCTTGCAGACTTCCTCTGCCACCTCCGCAAGGTGCTCGTCTGCCGGGAAGCTTAAAACGCCCATCTGCGGAATCTCGCCGAGCGGGTATCCGAAGATGCGCACATCCATATCGTGCTGAACAGCATCGGTCGAGATGACGATATCGCCGATGTTGATTTCATTCCGCAGGGAGCCTGCGATTCCGGTGTTGATGACACAGTCCACGCCGTAATCATCCACAAGAATCTGCGTGCAGATACCGGCATTTACTTTGCCGATTCCGCTGCGCACAACAACCACTTCTTTTCCGTTCAGGTAACCGTGGTTGAACTCCATGGATGCCTTCGTGCGGATTGTAACATCCGTCATCATTTCCTTTAAGCTTGCAACTTCAACTTCCATTGCACCGATAATTCCGATTAACTTCATGTTTATGATATCCTCCAATAACTTTACATGTACTCTCCGATTCTTTCTGTTCTTGCTTTTATGAAATCATTTTTGTCAGCGGTCAGCCGCTAAAGTAAGAACGGAAAACTCCGGGAGTCCATTTCCTTTTCCTTCTGGTTTCTTTGTAATTCCTGTTACAGTATACAATAAATTTTGGATCTGTGGTATCTTTTTTCTTTGCTGTTTTCGTAATCTATGGTATAATAGCAGGAACCGAAGAATTATCGTGGCTGAAGTTCACGATAATGTTCTAATTTTTTATTCACAAAGGAGGATCTTATCGATGGAATATACAACAAAAGGTACCTGTTCCAGAAAAATTCTGTTTGAGGTAGAAGACGGTAAAGTACACAACGTACAGTTCGTAGGCGGATGCAACGGAAACACACAGGGTGTTGCAAGACTCGTTGAGGGCATGGACGTAAACGAAGCCATCTCCCGCATGAAAGGCATCGACTGCAACGGACGCGGAACATCATGTCCAGACCAGCTTGCAAAAGCACTGGAACAGGCTATCCAGAAATAACTTTTTTACGCTTGCTCTTTTTTATTATAATACCTCCCCGGGGAATGCTCACCCCGGGGAGTTTGTAATTTATCCACTTCTGTTTTTTCTTTTCTGATGCAGCACAGCTTCCCTGCCGCCTGCTTTCTTCCGGTTTTTCTTCTATATTAATAACACAGTCTTTCTTCCAGCCACCGGACTGCTTTATCTGTCCCATTTGTCGCAGAGACTGTTGATCTGATCGGCAAATTTCGAAAGGTCTTTGTTAGCACCGCCTTTGTTTCTTGTAATGACGGTGAGCAGCCGCTGACCAGCCGCAACGAGACGATCGAAGACGGCATTTCCGCTGCTTCTCGTGCGCAGTGTTCCCGCGTTTGCCGTTGTTTCCTTCTGGATCGGAATGCCGACGGTTTTTTCGATGAATTCATTTTCTTTCAGGTCAAATACCGTGCCGGAGAACGGAGCCATCGCCGGGTAGCGGAATTCGTCCCACAGTTTTTCTGCAAAAATTTCCGTCACTTTATCTTCGCCGTGTGTTACGAAAACGCGGTCCGGTTTTGCCTGCAGACTGCCCGCCCATTTGAGCAGTCCTTCCTGATCTGCGTGGCCGCTCATGCCCGGGAACTGGATGATGTGCGCGTTCACATGAACCTCTTCCTGGAACAGTTTCACTTCCTTCGCGCCTCCGATCAGCGCCCGTCCCAGTGTACCGACGGCCTGATAGCCGACGAAGAGAACCGTACTCTCCTGCCGCCAGAGGTTGTGCTTCAGATGATGCTTGATTCGTCCTGCATCGCACATGCCGCTCGCGGATATGATGACCTTCGGGGTTTCGTTGAAGTTGATGGCTTTCGATTCATCGGATGTAATCGAGAGCTTTAAGCCCGGAAACAGAATCGGATTAATGCCCTGCGCAAGGAGCGCAGCTGCATCGGAATCGTAGCACTCTTTCTGATGATCGCGGAAAATATTGGTTGCCTCAACGGCAAGCGGACTGTCCACGTAAACCGGGAATTCGCCGTGGCCGTGAACCAGATGTTCTGCCTTAATTTCACGAATAAAGTACAGCATCTCCTGTGTTCTGCCGACGGCAAACGACGGGATCACGAGGTTGCCGCCGCGGTCGAGCGTTTCCTGAATGATTTTTGCCAGCTCCGGCACATAATCCGGTTTCGGGCCATGGCTGCGGTCGCCGTAGGTGGATTCCATAATCACGTAATCGGCACTCTCCGGGTACTCCGGGTCGTTGATTAGAGGCTGATGGATATTTCCGATATCGCCGGAGAAGAGCAGTTTTTTCGTCACACCGTCCTCTGTCAGCCACAGCTCAATGGATGCGGAGCCGAGCAGATGACCGGCATCGAGGAAACGGATCTGGATGCCGTCCGATAGTGTCACACGCTGATGATACGGAATGCCCTCCAGCAAGCGGATCACGCCGAGGGCGTCCTCCATCGTATATGGCGTAACGTAATCTTCTTTTCCCGCCCGGCGGTTCTTGCGGTTCCGCCACTCGGCCTCGGCGAGCTGAATGTGTGCACTGTCGCGGAGCATGATGTCCGAAAGCGCTACCGTCGCCGGAGTCATATAGATTGGGCCACGGAAGCCGTGCGCATACAGCAGCGGCAGATTTCCGGTATGGTCGATGTGCGCGTGCGTGATCAATACAAAATCAAGCTGGGATGCCGGGACCGGAATCGGCTTGTTTTCATAAATATTCGGTCCCTGCTCCATACCGCAGTCCACTAAAAATTTTTTCCCGGCAGCCTCCAGATAATAACAACTGCCCGTCACTTCATGTGTTGCTCCAAGAAATGTAAGACGCATAAGATGCCTCCTGTTCTCCCGTTTTGTTCGGGGACAAAATGTTGTCACTACGGGTCAAAACACGCGTTATGCGTTTGGCCCGTTATCGCGGCCAGCAGTCGTCAAGTTCCCATGCCCGCATGGTCTTTGACGCGTTGTCCGCGAAAATAATCTGAAATTCCTTTTGTATTTTATGCTTATTCTCTCTTTTTTTGATTATTATAGCATAATATCTGGCAGATTCCAACGGAATTTTAAAGCAGATTGCACAACAATCTTGATATTTTTGTTCAATTATGAGCATCGGCTTGTAGAAGCGTACAGAAAAGAGGCACCGGTATTCCTGCAGTAATACCGATGCCTCACTTATCGGGGCCAGCCGATGTTCCGTATGATCACTCACACGCTGAACATAGTAACACATGATGACTCAGATCTGTGTTGTGGTTGGAAAAAGGAATTTCGACACGTTGAAAATCCTGAAAGATCTGCGTTTTCGTCTTAATATATTCATTGTTATAAGGTTTCTATAGGGGACTGGCCCCGAGGGTTTTTAAGGGGTGAGGGAGTGTAAACTGGGTCTGGTTAGAAATTGTGTCCACTCGTCTACTACTCTCTTGTGTTTGTACAAATAACGATTTTGTCTGCTCATTTTAGTTTAAATAAATTTTCGTTATATAAGACTTTCTTTAACCAATATAAATACCATCTGTTACACTACCACCATTTTCAAGTACACCACTTTTAGTACATGAATGATAGCCTCTTAAACGATAGTAATAGCCTTTTTCTACTTTTATCTGTGTACTAAAGTATAACGAATTAGTATTATAATCTACTTTTTCCCATTTTTTGTAACTGTAAAAGTCCTCTGGTCCACTTGAACGTTCCAAATATACATTCAATTTTACAGTATTGCAACTAACATTACATTCTGTTCCGCCTGTTATGCCAATATAACCGTTTCCATTATTTGTGATTCTTACAAAACCTTGATGCAAATATGTACTTCTCGCCACACTTTGATAATCGCCACTTGATTCTAACTCATCTGTCAGCTTAGAACCATCAACAGTATTGCCCAAATAGTCTAATACTTCTGCATGCACACTAATTGTACTCAAGGACATCACTAAAACAAGCATTACACAAAAGAATAAATTTTTTAAATTCATAACCTTTTTCATGCTTCCTCTTTCCCCTCGTCCTCATCTACATATTATATACGCTAAATTGCTAAAGTAATTACACATTATACTGCATATCATTCAAAATTTTTATTAATTCTTCTTTCTCAATCTGACCGCTTAATTGATAATATGCATCTTTATATTTCCACAATGCATAGTAATTTTCTTCATCATTTTCTGTCAACGTTCCCATTTCAATTTCTAACGTGTCATCAAGTGTTTCTATTTGAACTTTCTCCTTATCTTTCCAATTTCCTTGAGATAAATCTTTTTCATTTGCCGCTAAGTGAAAATAAATAGAATGCTCTTTATATTGATATTGAATTATTGCCATTTGCGTCTCTTCAAATATTATAAATTTGCTATATTCCATGCCAGCAGGAACATAGTAAAATTCCGGTACTGCTATATGTAATATATCTTTTATTTCTTTTTGAGCATCATCCATACTTCCCTCTGTATACTTTCTTTCCTCCCCATTATTGGTTTTCACCACATCTCCCGCATTTCTTACCCCACTAATCGTCTCCACCAACCGAATCCGATTCGCCTCACTCGTCATACCAGCCCCAAAGATGCACGCTCCCACAACCAACACAACACCAGCCGCCTTTGCCGTCCGTACCCAGTGTTTTGTTGTTTTCGCTCTCTTTGCAATCTTCTTCTGTTTTTCCGCCTGCTTTTCGCGTTCCATCTTTTTCTCTACGATCTGGCGGCGGATCGCCAGTGTTTTTTCTGTCGGGTTGCCTTCCGCGTCCGCGAGTCCTTCCTTCTGGAGACGCTGCTGGAAGCGCTCGTACATTGCGTTCAGTTCTTCCTCTGAAAGTGCAGGCGCAGCCTCCGGCTCCTGTTCTGTTGCTGTGTTTCCTTCCTCCGCCTTTCCAACTGCCGATTCCCCTTCCACCGTTTTCGAATCCGCAGCCATTTTCTCTTCCGTCGTCTGCTCCAGTTTCTTTTTCAGCTGTTCTTCTTTTTCTATCTTTTTCATCTTCTTCCGTTCCTCGGCATTTTCCATGTTGTAACCGCTCTTGACTTTTTTTCTTCTTGAGGGGATAATAAAAGCCAAATGATATTATCAAATTCCAGGGAGGAATTCTCATGAAGCATATTGTTCTGACAGGCGGAGGTACCGCCGGCCATGTTACCCCGAATATTGCCCTGATTCCAAAATTAAAAGAAGCAGGTTATAAAATCTCTTATATCGGTTCCTACGACGGTATGGAGCGCAAGCTGATCGAAGATCTCGGTATTCCGTATTACGGAATTTCATCCGGAAAGCTTCGCCGCTACTTCGATCCGAAAAACTTTTCCGATCCGTTCCGCGTCGTAAAAGGCTACTTTGAAGCAAAAAAACTGCTCAAAAAGCTGAAACCAAACGTTGTCTTCTCCAAAGGCGGCTTCGTTTCGGTACCGGTTGTCCTTGCCGCCAAAGCATGTAAAGTCCCGGCGCTCATCCATGAATCGGATATGACGCCTGGCCTGGCAAATAAGCTGTGTATTCCGTCCGCTGCAAAGGTCTGCTGTAATTTCCCGGAAACCGTCAAATGTCTCCCGGAAAACAAAGCCGTTCTGACCGGAACGCCAATCCGCCAGGAACTGCTGTCCGGCGATGCACGGAAAGGCCTGAAGTTCTGCGGATTCAATGCCGCAAAACCGGTTATTCTCGTCATCGGAGGAAGCCTCGGTTCCGTTGCTGTCAATACTGCGGTCCGTTCTATTTTACCAGAACTTCTGAAAGATTTCCAGGTGATTCATCTCTGCGGTAAAGATAAACTGGATGCATCTTTAAATGGCACCGAAGGTTACGTTCAGTTCGAGTACATCAAAGATGAGCTCCCGAATCTCTTCGCTGCGGCAGATCTGATCATCTCCCGTGCCGGCGCAAATGCGATCTGCGAAATCAGTGCTCTGGCAAAACCAAACATTCTGATTCCGCTTTCTGCCAATGCCAGCCGCGGAGACCAGATTTTAAATGCGCGTTCCTTTGAGCGTCAGGGTTACAGTAAAGTTCTGGAAGAAGAATCCGTGAATGCGCAGACTCTTCAGTCCGCAATCCGTGAGGTTTACGAAAACCGTCAGACCTACATCAATGCGATGAAGAAGAGCAGCCACACCGATTCCATCGGCCGCATCCTTTCCCTGATCCAGGAATGCGAACGCAAATAGTAACTACAGAAATCCCATTTCTCTGGCTTTGTCAGCAAAGTGCTGGCAAAGCCATTTTTTCGTCCGGGTCATTTTCACCCGCAGATTTCCGATGGTGATACCCATTTCGGATGCCACTTCCTTTTCCGAACGCTCATGCACCTTGATTTCACGCGTAATATAATAACCCGATTCATCATGATCTTTCAGTGCATCCATCACTTCCCGAAAAAAATGATTTCTCTCCTGCTTTTCTTCCTCCGCAAGCGTCGGAAGTTCCATCTCTTCCGCCCGAAGATCCTCATCCAGTTCGTTCCAGTCAAAACGTTGTGCTTTTCTTTGATAATCAATTCCCAGATTCTTTGCAGCGACACGGACCCAGCCTTCTACTCTGTCTTCATCCAGCGCATCAATATTCAGGTACAGTTTCACCATCGTTTCCTGTGCGATATCATCCGCATCGGCTTCATTGTGTACCACCTGCATTGCGGCTGAATAGGCTGTCATTACATACTTTTTATATATTTCTGAAAAGTTATTTTTGTCCATTGTTCTCCGCCCCTGTTCGTCTGTCATTGATTCTTTTTCTGGCTGCTGCCAGCCTTTTCTCAGGCCTTCAGCTCTGCCGTCACGCTCTCAATGATCTGCTCTTTTACCGCATCCTCGAGAGTTCCCTGCTTCCATGCAGCAATACCGGCATTGTCACCTTCATATCTTGGAATCAGATGCATATGGAAGTGGAATACCGTCTGTCCTGCTGCCTCACCATTGTTCTGTACCAGATTGAAGCCATCGGAATGAAGCGCTTTCGTCATGGCTGTTGCCATTTTTTTGCCGAGAATCATTGCTTTCGCTGCGGTTTCATCCGGAATTTCATAAATGTTTGCAAAATGCTGTTTCGGAAGAATCAGCGCATGTCCTTTCGTTGCCGGTCCCTGATCCAGAATGACACGGAACTCATCGTCCTCATACAATGTCGCGGTTGGAATTTCTCCGTTTGCTAATTTACAAAAAATACAATCCATGATCTTTTTCTCCTTTACTTTTTTTAATTTTTCTGTTGTTACGAATCCCGTTCTGCACGGTTCCGAACAACTCTATTTTCTCACTATTTGTCGAAAAATGTCAAATAATGCAGAACGCTTTTTGTTGCGCGCTCCCCCTTTTCAATGCTAAACTTTTGCCTAATCAAAAATCATTACCTACGCATCATAAGGAGGATACAGCTATGTCAAAAGAATCAACAACCAATTCACAGGGCTTATCGGAAGAATGTCACGCTATGATTTCCCGGATTTCACATGAGGTTCGAAATCCTGTTGCGGTTATCCACAGCTTTCATCAGCTTCTTCTTTTAGCGCATCCCGAGCTTTCCAACGATCTCTATTTTCAGAAAATCCAGGAAAATATGGCTTTTCTGAACTCCCTGCTCGATGAGCTCTCCTGCTATAATCATTCATATCGGGCGGTACGCGCTTACGTGAATCCCTATCTTCTGCTCCAGAATCTCTGTGCCGATACCGGCGTTCTCCTCGAAAAACAACAGGTTTCCATTGAACTTGTCAAGGAATCTGCCATTCCGCGCTTTGCCCTTGATACCACGCAATTTCGTCAGCTTTTTCTGAACCTGATCCGAAATGCGGCGGAAGCAATGCCTTCCGGCGGAACGATCAAAATCTCTCTCTGTTTCGACGGTGACTTTCTGACCATCCGTGTGCAGGACACTGGCTGCGGAATCCCCGCCGAGGATCTGCCGACTCTCTTTGACCTTTTTGTCACACATAAGAAAAACGGAACCGGCCTTGGACTTGCCATCTGCAAGGAAATTGTAACCGCACACGACGGCACGATTTCCGTTTCTTCCGTTCCCGGGAAAGGAAGCACCTTTACGGTCATTTTCCCCTTTTCCTGATCCTTGCCATTCCCGGATAGAGAACCGCCATCAGGACTGCACCTGCCAGAAAACCGCCGATGTGTGCGAAGTTGTCCACATTTGAAGACTGGAATCCGACCAGCAGCGAAAGAACAGCCATGACGGCCATCCGCCGGAAGGTGAGATCCTCCAGCCTTCCTTTCCGAAATGCCAGAAGAACAAGCATCGCTCCGACAGCAGAAAAAATCGCTCCCGAAGCGCCGGCGGAAACTGCCGGTGCTTCCCCTGTTTTCATCAGAGACAGTTCATGCAGATACGAGCACAGATTTCCGACGAGTCCGCCGCCCAGATAGATGACCAGATAACGGATCTTTCCAACTGCGCGTTCCAGGTAATCCCCAAGGAACAAAAGAAGCAGCATGTTGTTGATCAGATGCTGGATGCCAAAGTGAAGAAACATACTCGTAAACAGGCGATAGTATTCTCCGCTCTCAATCAGCGGCGCATACGCCGCACCGCAGTCCATCATATGTCTGGAGCTCTCTGTCCCTCTGGTCAGTGTGACTGCAAGGAATACCAGAATATTGCATACGACGATGACCAGATTGATGCTGTTTTTTGATCTCTTCCACATACGGTCCACGATATCTTCGTTCGGATCGTAACTGTTTTTCCTTTGTTCTTCCATTACATCATTTCCTTATTTGTGCTATTTTTTTATTATAATTTAATTCACTTGTAAATGCAAGAAATCGTCAATTTTTTTTCTTTTTTGATAAATGTTTTTCGACAATTATTGACGCTTCACAACGGCTTTCGACGTTTTATGACGTTATTTTTTACATTATTTCTCTTTTTAGTTTTATACATAATTTTCTTTTCTATAATATTTTTGTTTCATTCGCATAACTTTTTTCTTCGATCATTCTGCCATATTGTTTCAACTCACAGTCGGTATTTCACGGAGTCTGACATGTCGAAAATAGTTCG
>OHWK01000219.1_pt1 | contig 37001 bp, 35 predicted proteins | sample 1579761 | NCBI WGS metagenome assembly OHWK01 (sample SAMEA3882516, study PRJEB24775) | human gut metagenome | biome: human-associated habitat; feature: intestine environment; material: feces | place: Netherlands | collected 2009/2010 | reverse complement strand
TGCTTTCCGTGATAACCCTTGTGGGCAGGAAGTTCGTGGCGCACCTTCATCCGGCTGGGGCTTTCACCCCCGATCAGGAATGTACCTATTGAATGTGTATTCGATTTTCAAGGTTCGTGAGGTTTTCGCCCTCACTAACCAACTGGGAAATTTTTTTCGATTTGAACGAACCAAATTTGGATTTTTTCAAAAAAATTTTTCTGACCGCCTTTCAGGGACAAAAAAAGCCCCTATCACATCACGAGGATGTAATAGGGGCAGAAATAGAAAAAGCCCGCTGACCGAAATCAGCGGGCTTAAATCATATGAACTTATCGTATGCTATCGGAACTTGTCTGAAATCGCAGAATTTCAAACGCATTTTTGGCGTAAGCTCGGAGTAAATTGGCGTAAGTTGTGGCGTAAGCACCGACAATTTAGGGGCAATCAATAGAGCTTTGCGCCTGCCGGAATGTGAGGATCGACCATCAGCAAATGCAACTTTTCTTCACCGTTTTCGTGATGCACGGCGGAGATGAGCATACCGCAGGAATCAATGCCCATCATCGGGCGAGGCGGCAGGTTGGTGATGGCGATGCAGGTCTTTCCAACCAGTTCTTCCGGCTCATAATAGTCGTGAATACCACTCAAAATGACCCTATCTACGCCAGTTCCGTCGTCCAAAACGAACTTTAAGAGCTTTTTGGACTTCTTCACAGCTTCGCATTCCTTGACCTTTACGGCACGGAAATCGCTCTTAGAGAAGGTGTCAAAATCGACCTGATCAGCAAACAAAGGCTCAATCTGAACATTAGAAAAATCAATTTTTTCTTCCACAACGGGAGCCGTCTGAGTAGCCTCCGCAGGAGCCGAAACTTCCTTGGAAGCCTTCTTGTCGGAGTCCAACGGCTTCATTGTCGGGAACAGCAAAACATCGCGGATGGCCGGGGAATCCGTCAGCAGCATCACAAGGCGGTCGATGCCGTAGCCGATGCCACCCGTCGGGGGCATGCCGTACTCAAGCGCATTCAGGAAATCCTCGTCCGTGTGGTTCGCTTCCTCGTCGCCCGCAGCAAACGCCGCGTCCTGCGCCGCAAAACGCTCTCTCTGGTCGATCGGGTCGTTCAGCTCGGAGTACGCGTTGCACATTTCCCACGTGTTGATGAACAGCTCAAAGCGCTCCACCTTCGTCGGGTCGCTCGGCTTCTTCTTCGTCAGCGGAGAAATCGCCAGCGGGTGGTCCATGATGAACGTCGGCTGAATGAGCTCCTTCTCGCAGTATTCCTCAAAGAACAGGTTGATGATGTCGCCCTTCGTGTGGCGCTCCTCATATTCAATGTGGTGCTCTTTTGCAAGCGCCTTCGCTTCTTCGTCGGTCTTCACCTCGTCAAAGTCGATGCCTGCATACTTCTTGATGGCGTCGTTCATCGTCAAGCGCGCAAACGGCTTCGAGAGGTCGATTTCCACACCGTTATACGTGATGACCGCGCTGCCGCACACCTTCTCGGCAAGGTAACGGAACATGTTCTCCGTCAGCTCCATCATGCCGTAATAATCCGTGTAGGCCTGGTAAAGCTCCATCAGCGTGAACTCCGGGTTGTGGCGCGTATCGACGCCCTCGTTGCGGAACACACGGCCAATCTCGTAAACCTTTTCAAGGCCGCCTACGATGAGGCGCTTCAGGTAAAGCTCCAGAGAAATACGCAGCTTCACGTCTTCGTTCAGTGCATTATAATGCGTCTCAAACGGGCGCGCAGCCGCACCGCCGGCATTCGAAACCAGCATCGGGGTCTCCACTTCCATAAATTCTCTGCCGTCGAGGAAATTGCGGATCTCCTTAATGATCTTCGAGCGCTTTACAAACGTGTCCTTCACTTCCGGGTTCACGATGAGATCGACGTATCTCTGGCGGTAGCGCATATCGGTGTTCGTCAAGCCGTGGAACTTCTCCGGCAGCACCTGCAGGCTCTTCGAGAGCAGCGTCACAGCCGAAGCGTGAATGGAAATCTCGCCGGTTTTTGTCTTAAACACCTCGCCGCGCACGCCGATGATGTCGCCGATGTCAAATTTCTTAAAATCCTTGTAGCTGTCTTCGCCCACGGCGTCACGCGCCACATAGCACTGGATGCCGCCCTTTAAGTCCTGCACATTGCAGAACGATGCCTTGCCCATGACGCGCTTGCTCATCATACGGCCGGCCACCACAACTTCTTTGCCCTCAAGCGCGTCAAAATCATCTTTAATTTCCGCGCTGTGGTGCGTTACATCAAATTTCGTGATCTGGAACGGGTCTTTGCCGTCTTCTACAAGCTGAGCGAGCTTCTCTCTGCGCACGCGCAGCACTTCGGTCAGTTCCGCTTCCGTTTCCGGGGTCTTCTTTTCTGCCATTTTCTGCCTTCCTTTCCCCGCCGCACGGCGGTCACAAAAAAAGCGGGCGGATTTTCTATCCGCACCGCCTGATTCTCAATTAAGATACGGAGATGATCGTGTACTCCACGATGCCTGCGGGTGTCTCCACTTCAACGGTCTGTCCGACCTTCGCGCCGACAAGTGCTTTGCCCACGGCGGATTCATCGGAGATCTTGCCCTGGCGCGGGTTTGCTTCGTTAGAGCCCACAATGCTGAAGCTGCGCTCGGCTTCACTGCCGTCCGCACGCTTCGTTTTTACAAATACGGAAGAACCGATGTGCACGGTATCTGCCGCAAGGTTTTCCTTCTCGATGACACGTGCGTTGCTCACCATTATTTCAAGGTCGGCGATGCGCGCCTCAAGGATAGCCTGGTCGTTCTTTGCTTCGTCATATTCGCTGTTCTCGGAAAGGTCGCCGAAAGAAAGCGCTTCTTTAATTTTTTCCGCAACTTCTTTTCTGCGGTTGACCTTCAAATCCTCCAGTTCAGCCTGCAATGCCGCAAGGCCTTCCTCTGTAACATAATATGCCTTTTCTGCCATAGTAAATAAACCACCTTTATTTGTAATTCCGAAAAACGGGTAAATGCGTACACTAATGTTCTTTATTATAGCGATTTTGGTACCAAATGTCAATGTTTTTTAAGGCGGAAAAGTGTACAGAATAAGCCGTTTTTCCGCCCCATCTTTGCTCATTTCCCCCATTCCCGCCCTACGCCGCACAAAGCCCCGCTTCTTTCATAAAATGCCTTTTCCGTTATGCGATAGATTTCCCTTGTGTTTTATACGGGATATGGTAGAATGAAAGCGTAAAATTAAATTTTCAAACGCACAACATGTGCAAAGCACAGTTACAAGGAGGCTCATCTTGAAAAAGTATCGGGCATCGGTTTTGATGTTTCTGCTTTTTGAAGGCGTAGCGGTTACGCTGTGGCTCACAAAAAGCAACCTATTTTATTTATTCAATTTCAGCTACATAGGTTCTTGCCTTTCGGTCGGCTTAGCGCTTTTCACCGCGGGAAAACGCTATGCGCGGCAGTTCGTGCAGCTCGCAGTCGGTCTTTACATGCTCGTGTATCTGGGGCTGATGTCGCAGGAGAACATGCAGATTGAGGGCTTTTGGTACTATCTGTTTTCCGGCGTGTTCGAGGCGGCGACGATTCACTACGCCGTCGCAAAAATTTTCGGCCCGCTGCTTTTCGGCCGCGGCTGGTGCGGTTATGCCTGCTGGACAGCCATGGTCTTAGACTTGCTCCCGTTCAAAGTGCCGCAAAAGCCCCGCAAAGAAAAGCTGGGCACGCTGCGCTATGTGATGTTCGCGCTCTCGTTCGCGCTCGTCTCCGCCCTGTTCCTGATGAAGTTCTCGAACCTCGAGCGCATCATGTTCTGGCTGTTCCTCATCGGCAACATTCTTTACTATGCCGGCGGCATCGCGCTCGCGTTTATTTTTAAGGATAACCGCGCGTTCTGCAAATATCTTTGCCCGATCACGGTCTTCTTAAAGCCGATGAGCTATTTTTCGCTCCTGCGCGTACATTGCGATGAAAGCAAATGTGTCCAATGCGGCAAATGCCTGAAGGTCTGCCCGATGAACGTCGAGGTCAACAAAGAAAGCCGGAAGCGCAAAAACGCCACGGAGTGCATCCTGTGCTATGCATGCACCAAGGTCTGTCCCAAAAAAGCGCTGCATTAAAACGCTGTAAACCCTGTATATAAGAAAAGCTACGGTACCCGCAAGCACCGTAGTTTTTTATTTTATGTTCTCTTTTACGCCTTCACTTTCACCGGAATCAGCAAATCGATTTGCTGAATCTCCCGCTTTCCTGACTGTGCAAAATTCAAGCACGGAGATTTTCAGTTTTATCCAAACGCCGTGCGCAAAAGGGTCGTATCGGACATTGTCCGCACAATGGCTCCGTCGGCCGGCAGATATTTCGGCCTAAGGCCCAGAACGGCGAAGTTAAATAACCCGGAAACTTAGGGTTCAGCCGCCGCGCCGCTTCCGTTACGTCTTTCAATGTATCTTTTTCGCAGAACCCGGCGCGCAGAAAAATACGACGAATATGCACATCATACGCAATATCTATATTTTCTTTATCTGATATTTCGACACCCAAATCGCGCCAAAGCAGCAAACAAGCAAGTGAAGCCTTTTTGTGGCTGATTCCAGAGAACGCCTCCAACCGCTCTACGATCTCCATGGCAGTCACATTGCTCCAGATATTCTCGGCGCAGCCGTCGTATTCCGATGTAAGTCTTTCGGCTGCCGACCACAAATACCGCCCCATATTGCCAGGATAGCGATGCAATGCCGGCTTTGTGCGTAGCAGTGTGCCTATTTCTTCCGACGAGCTTTCTTTGGCAATCTTCTGCATGGAAAAATGCCCTAACCGCTGCGCCAATTTATACGGCAGTGACCATGCGGTCTCCGCTTTCACCGATTGATCCGCAATCAGCCCGAACAAAAATGCATTGCTGTCACGCATCACAAAATCGCGCTCTGCGTCCTCCAAAAGTCCGCCGCTAAATATGTTTTCTGCCGTTCCGAATGTCATTTCATAATTCTGCAAAGCGTTTAAAATATCCTTATTTTCCACTGTGCACCTCCAAAATCAAGCTTTTCAATACAACTGAATTTCTTAATTTCATTATAGTACAGCTTTTCAGTATCGCAATACAGAATTTCTCGTCCCTGCTTGAGGTGGCGAGATTGGGCTCACTTTTCATCTTTCGTCCTCCTCTCGGGCTAAGCCCAGCTTATCACTTTACGCCGCGTCAAAGTCAATAGAAAACATTGCGATTTTTCAAAATCTGTGCTATACTTTTTTCGTATTGTATTGTATCTCCTACGGAGAATAATAACAAGAAAGGAAAATTGAATATGAACAAGAAATTTAACGCAAAGCAGCTCACTCTGCTCGGCCTGATGACGGCGCTTTTGCTGCTGATGTCCTTTACGCCGCTCGGCTATCTGAACATCGGGCCGCTCGCCATCACGTTCAACGTTATCCCGGTCGCCGTGTCCGCACTGTCCCTCGGACCTGTAGGTGGTCTCATCGCAGGATCCGTCTTCGGCCTCACAAGCTTTCTGCAGGCGATCGGCGTCGGCGGCGTGAGCATGCTCGGATCCACGCTTTTTAGCATCAACCCGTTTTTCTCCATTTTGCTGTGCTTTGTCCCGCGTATGCTGGACGGCTTTTTGCTCGGCTACATCTTCCGCAGCGTCAGTAAGCTGAACCGCGTCGCCGCGTGCTTCGTCACGGGCTTCGCCGCTGCGTTCTTAAATACGCTTTTCTTCATGTCCGCACTCATCCTGCTTTTCGGGCAGACCGAGTACATGCAGGGCTTGATCAACGGCCAAAACATTCTGCTGTTCGTCTGCGCGTTCGTCGGCGTCAATGCCGTGTTCGAGATGCTCTCGTCCACCGTCATCACCGGCGCCATCGGCAGCGTCCTCTTAAAAGCCGGGTTTATTCAAACACCCGCTAAAAAAGCAGATTAAAAGGAGGTCCTCCCATGATCTTAGCCATCGATATCGGCAACACCAACATTGTCATCGGCTGCTGTGCCGATGGACAGGTCATTTTCCGCGAACGCGTCTCCACAAACCCCACCGCAACGGTGCTCGAATATGCCGCCATGCTCAAAATGGCGTTTGATATGAACCGCGCAGACATCACCGCGGTTGACGGCGCGATTCTCTCGTCCGTTGTCCCGGCCGTCACGCTCACCATGCGCGACGCGGTGCACAAATACCTGCACCTCACGCCGCTCGTCGTCGGCCCCGGCATCAAAACCGGCCTGCGCATCCACATCGATAATCCCGCCCAGCTCGGCAGCGACCTCGTCGTGGACGCCGTCGCGGGCATCCACCACTATCCCCTCCCGCAGATCATCATCGATATGGGTACCGCCACCACCGTCTCCGTTCTGGATGCGGAGGGCGGATACCGCGGCGGCATGATTCTGCCGGGTGTGGCTGTCTCGCACGATGCCCTCGCAAGCCGCACCGCGCAGCTGCCGAAGGTCGCGTTCGAGTTGCCGAAGCACACCATCGGCACAAATTCCGTAGATTGCCTCAAAAGCGGCCTGCTCTACGGCAACGCCGGCGCACTGGACGGCCTCATCGACCGCATCAACGCGGAATTAAACACCCCCTGCACGGTCGTCGCAACCGGCGGACTCTCCTCCGTCATCGCGCCCCTTTGCCGCAACAAGATCATCTTAGATGACGACCTGCTCCTCAAAGGGCTCTACATCCTCTTTGAAAAAAACAAGCCGAAAAACTGAAGACGCCCCGGCGCTTCAAGTCAATACAATACACACAAAAAGCACGCAGATTTTCATGCTCTGCGTGCTTTCTTTATGTCCGTTTATACGCCGAACCCCCGTCTTTCCGCCTCTTTCAAAAGTGCCGGCATAATTTCCGGGTACGTCTGGTTTTCCGGCAGAGCGTCGCATAATACAATTTTCTCCATCTCGCTGTGTATCTCCCCAAACGATGCGATTTCCGCATAAAACAGCCCGCCGAACGATTCTTCACCCGTCTCGTTCACGCGCGTTTTGCCCGTCACGGAGTACACGCAGATCGGACGAATCTCAAATTTCACCGCACCCGTTTCTTCCATAAGCTCGCGCTTCGCCGTCTCCAAAATCAACTCCCCCGTCTCTCTGTGCCCGCCCGGAAACTCCAGCGTCTCGCGCTCCTTGTGCTTACAAAACACCCATTTTCCGTCATGCTTCGCAATAACAACCGCAAAACGCAGCAGCTCGTCTTTCACATCTTCGTAAAACTTAACCGCCAACATAAAACGCCCCCGAATTTTCACGCTCTCTCGTCAATCGTTGTCAAACGTTTTGCTCAACGCAACCTCACTTCTTCCTCCGCTCCGCCTTCCACGCTTCAATCTGCCGCAGTCGCTCCTTCACCCTTGCTTCGCTGCCCTGTTCCGTCGGTCTGTAATACTTCTTTCCGGCAAGCGAATCCGGCAAGCACTGCATCGCGGTCAGCTTTTCCGCCGTATCGTGCGCATATTCGTACCCCTCGCCGTAATGCAGCTCCTTCATAAGCTTTGTTGGCGCGTTGCGGATGACGAGCGGCACCGGCTCGGAGAGCATTTTCTGCGCGTCCTTTTTCGCGCTCTCATACGCCACATACAGCGCGTTTGATTTTGGCGCCATCGACAAATACACCACGGCGTGCGTCAAATTCACCGAGCACTCCGGCATACCGATAAAATGGCTCGCCTGATACGCCGCCACGGCGATCTCCAGCGCGCGGCTGTCCGCCATGCCCACGTCCTCGCTCGCGAACCGAATGAGCCGCCGCGCCACATACAGCGGGTCTTCGCCCGCCTCCAGCATACGCGAAAGCCAGTAGACCGCCGCGTCCGGGTCGCTGTTGCGCATCGATTTGTGCAGCGCCGAGATGATGTTGTAATGCTCCTCGCCGGTTTTGTCGTACAAAAGCGACTTGCGGCTGATGCACTGCTCCAGCGTCTCCATCGTCACGGTCGTCTTGTCGCCCTCGCGGTGCCCGTTCAAAACGACCATCTCCAGCGTTCCCAGCGCCGTTCGCGCGTCACCGTTTGCAAACGCTGCAAGCATTTTCAACATCTCATCGGTGATTTCCACCGTCTGGTTACCGAAGCCGCGCGGGTCTTTGATTGCGCGCTTCATCAGCTCCACAAGCTCATCCTCGGAAAGTGCCTGCAAAACGAACACCTTGCAGCGCGACAAAAGTGCGGCGTTCACCTCAAACGAGGGGTTCTCCGTCGTCGCGCCGATGAGCACGATGCTGCCCTTTTCCACAAACGGCAAAAACGCGTCCTGCTGCGCCTTATTAAAGCGGTGGATTTCGTCGATGAACAGCAGTGTGCGCTCACCCATACGATGGTTCTGCTCCGCCTCGCTCATCACGCCGCGAATTTCCTTGATGCCGCTCGTCACGGCGCTGAAATTGATGAAATTCGCCTTCGTCCGCGCCGCAATGATCTGCGCCAGCGTCGTTTTACCCACGCCCGGCGGCCCCCAGAAAATCATGGAAGACACGCGGTCTTCTTCAATCAGCTGCCGCAGCACCTTGCCCTTGCCGAGCAAATGGCGCTGCCCCGCAAATTCCTCCAGCGTCCGCGGCCGCATCCGCGTCGCAAGCGGCATGTCCTGCCCCGCCCGGTTTCCAAATAAGCTCTGCTGTTCCATTTCGCGTCTCCTTCCGTCTGCAAAACCTGCATAAGCCCTGACTTTTTATCACGCAAACCTGCGCAAATTACATTCAATCCGCCTTCCGCAAAAACAGCCTTCCCGCTCGATCCGCTCTTGCATTGCGCTTCGCACCTCTCCGTTTTCCACCATCATTAACGATTAAAACCGCATTCTGTCTTACTTTTCCACCGTTTTTGCCATCATGGTCAAAAGTCTGCGCACGGCGCGCTGCCAGCGTTTGGTGACGCCCTTGCCGTGCCCGCCTTGATTCCACTCGAAGAATACCTTGCAGCCGTGATTGCTTAAAATCTCCTTCGCCTTTTCCGTGCAGTCGCCCACCGTCCGCATGACGGGCGGGCCGCCGAGCGGTTCGCGGTCGCCGAGGGATAAGTATATTGCGGTGTCCTTTTTAGGCGGACAGTTCTCCAAATATTTCAAAAACTGCGGGTACCACAAAGAGCCGGAAAGGCTTGCACCTGCACCGAATTTTTCCGTTTTCGTCAGCGCCCAAAGCGCAAATAATCCGCCGAGCGAGTACCCCAGCAGCGCACAGTTTTCGGGTTCCGTCGGCGCGTCGAAACGCTCCTCTAAATACGGCAGCGCCGTGTCTGTCAGGAATTTTAAGTAGGCTTCCCCGCCGCCCGAAAACGGCTCACCGGGCCAAATGGGCTCCGCTTCCCATGGGGTGAAATCCCGGCCGCCGTCGATTTCCGTAGAAAAAAATAATACCTCCGGCGCATCCTCGGCGAGTAGCATCATCAGCTTTTCCATCTCCCACCCGCACAGCACATAGAGCCGCTTGGGCTTTCCCTCCGGCAAAAGGCAGGTGCAGCGACGGCCATCGAGCGTGAATACAATCGGATTTTTGGGCATAGTATCCCCCTTAAAAAACGGAGGCCTGTTCGTTCACTGCACGCAAAACGCGGTTTTGTGCACGCTCACGCACACCGTTTTAATCGAACTATTGTTTCTTTTAGCCAGTATAACACATTTTTTCGCAAAAAGCAAGGACATGAGAGGCCATCACAGGACATCTTTTTGCACAAACATCCCGGCCGAAATTTTACGACCGGGATGTTGCTTAAAGCTTCAATTTCAGTTTACTTGCACAACTCATCTGCGAGGGCGTCAATCTGGGCGCGGGAGGCATCGTTCAAGGCGCACTTTACGGTGACGGTGGTATCCGTGTAGGTGAGGTTCTTGCTCGTTTCCAGCATCTTTTTCATGACCTTTGCCGCCATAGGCGCCCACGCGCCGTTTTCAATCATGCCGACGGTGCGGCCCTGATAATTGCGAGCGGTGAGATGGTCGATAAAGTTCTGCATATGCGGGAAAATCGTCGCATTATAGGTCGTTGTGGCGAGCACGAGCTTGCTGTAACGGAACGCATCGGCAACGGCCTCTGCCATATCGCAGCGGGCGAGATCTGCGACAACGACGTTCGGGCAGCCGCACTGATTCAGCTTTTCGGCAAGCTCCTCCACAGCTTCTTTCGTGTGACCGTAGACGGAGGTGTAGGCGATGACAACGCCCTCGTCCTCGACCGCATAGGACGACCATGTGTTGTATTTATCAAGATAATAGCCGAGGTTTTCGTTTAAAACCGGGCCGTGCAGCGGGCAAATGATGGCGATGTCGAGCGCGGCGGCTTTTTTAAGGAGCGCCTGCACCTGTGCGCCGTACTTGCCGACGATGCCGATGTAGTAGCAGCGGGCTTCGTCTGCCCAATCTTCCTCCACGTCAAGCGCACCGAACTTGCCGAAGCCGTCTGCGGAAAAGAGGACTTTATCTGTACTGTCGTATGTGACGATAACCTCCGGCCAGTGCACCATGGGCGCGGTGACAAACGTCAAAGTATGACGACCGAGCTTGAGCGTACTGCCCTCGCCGACGACAACCTTGCGCTCCGGGAAATCCGTGCCGAAGAACTGCTGCATCATGACGAACGCCTTGGCAGAGGAGACGATCTGCGCCTCCGGGTATGTCTCCATAAAGACGGCGATATTGGCGGAATGGTCCGGCTCCATGTGCTGCACAACGAGGTAATCCGGGCGACGGCCGTTAAGCTCCGTTTCGAGGTTTTGCAGCCATTCCACGCCGAAGTGGGCGTCTACCGTATCCATGACGGCAACTTTTTCATCGAGGATGACATAGGAATTATAGGACATGCCGTTTTCTACGGTGTACTGTCCCTCAAAAAGGTCTACATCATGGTCGTTTACGCCGATATAGCGAATATCTTCTGTTACAAACATGTAAAAGCACTCCCTTATGTTCTGAATGTTCTGATTTCAGTATACCACAGTTTTCGCACGATGCAAATGCTTTTTAAAGATAGTGAAATGCCAGGCGTAACGCAGACAGATTCGGTGTGAAGCTGCGCGACCTGTGCCGAAAGCTTGTGAGGAAGAATACCGGCACGTGTGATACGCAAAAACGGCGCTCCCGATTGGGAACGCCGTTTGTATGCTGTTTATAAAACCGATTAGTTGAGGATGGTCTTCTCGGTTTCTTTGTCGAAGAGGTGCATCTTGTTCATGTCGAGAGCGATCGTGATCTTGTCACCGGTCTTAGCGGTGGAAGTCGGCTCAACACGAGCGGAAAGAGCATTGCCTTCGCAGTTGAGGTACAGATAGGTCTCTGCGCCCATCAGCTCGGTAACTTCAACGTCAGCCGTAGCTCTGGCCTCCGGGTGCTTCTCGATGAACTCCGGCTCGTCGTGTACGTCTTCCGGACGGATGCCGAAGACGATCTCTTTGCCAACATAGTTAGCGATTTCAGCGTTAGCCTTGTTTGCCGGAACCTTAATCTTAGCTGCGCCGAAGGTGACGTAGTAATCTGCGCCTTCCTTAACAAGGGTAGCATCGATAAAGTTCATCTGCGGGGAGCCCATGAAGCCTGCAACGAATTCGTTGACCGGCAGATCATACAGGTTCTGCGGGGTATCGACCTGCTGGATGAAGCCGTCCTTCATAACAACGATTCTATCACCCATGGTCATAGCCTCGGTCTGGTCATGTGTAACGTAAATAAAGGTGGTGCCGAGTCTCTTATGAAGCTTAGCGATTTCGGTTCTCATCTGTGCACGGAGCTTAGCATCCAAGTTGGAGAGCGGCTCGTCGAGCAGGAAGACCTTCGGGTCACGGACGATAGCACGACCGAGAGCAACACGCTGTCTCTGACCACCGGAAAGAGCCTTCGGCTTTCTGTCGAGCAGGTGGGAGATGTCGAGGATACGAGCAGCCTCTTCAACGCGGCGCTTGATCTCATCCTTCGGGGTCTTTCTGAGCTTCAGACCGAATGCCATGTTGTCATAAACGGTCATGTGCGGGTACAGAGCGTAGTTCTGGAACACCATTGCGATATCTCTGTCCTTAGGAGCAACATCGTTTGCGAGCTGGTCGCCGATGTAAAGCTCACCCTTGCTGATCTCTTCGAGGCCTGCGATCATTCTAAGCGTGGTGGACTTACCGCAGCCGGAAGGACCAACGAGAATGATGAACTCCTTGTCTTCGATGTCCAAGCAGAAATCTGTAACAGCGGTAACGCCGCCGGAATAGATTTTATAGACATTTTTAAGTGTTACACTTGCCATAAGATTTTTCCTCCTGATGATAGGTTGTTATACGTCAGAGCCTGGCAGCCATATGTGACGAACAACGTCTCTTTTCAATGCACTAAGTATAGCAGAAAATCGGGTCCCTGAACAGTCCTTATTTGCCCAAACTTTTTCCTTTGAGTTTAGTTAAAATAAATAAACGGCAAAAATTCTTGATGCTTTTTGTTCAGATTATTTGTGCAGGTTTTTCAAAAACCAACGCAGCGGCGCTCGGATCGAGATTTTTCGCTTCGCCGGGCGTAAGTGTGGGATCGAGCGTTAAAGCGCCGATGGATTCGCGGTGAAGGGCCGTGACGGTCTTGCCGCACGCTGAAAACATACGCTTGACCTGATGAAACTTCCCCTCCCGAATTTCCGTCCACGCGATGTGAGGATCGTCCTTACTGATTTCGAGCACGGCAGGGGCGAACTCATTTTCGCCGCTTTTGATGCCGGCGGCAAAGCGCGCGATGTCGCTTTCTTCTGCGGGGAGGTCGAGCGTGGCGCGGTAACGCTTCCAGACGTGGCTTTTCGGCGCCAGCATGCGGTGGGCGTACTCGCCGTCGTTCGTTAAAACGAGAAGGCCGGTGGTGTCCTTATCGAGACGGCCTGCAGGGAACAGATCGCGGCGCTTAAGCTCCGGCGGCAGGAGGTCTAAGACGGTCTCTGCGCGGCTGTCACGCGTGGCGGTGAGCACGCCCGAGGGCTTATAGAGCATGATGTACACAAACGCGCTGTACCGCACGGGCTTTCCGTTGACGGTGATCTCGTCCTTTTCGGGGTCGATCTGGATATCGCTTTTGCGCACGGCTTGTCCGTTGACGGCGACGGCACCGCTGCGCACCAGCGTGCCGACCGCCTTGCGGCTGCCGATATTTTCGTTTGAAAGGAATTTATCAAGTCTCATGTTGTTTCACTTTCCGTCGGATTTTGTGTGGATTCGCCGGTGTCCGGCGCGGGCGACGCGCTCTCTTTGATGACCGACTTCGGCATCTCATAGCGGGCGCTGTCTGCCGCAAAGCCGTGCATGAAGCCATCCTCTGCGCCGGACGCGACATCGCCGCCGATGATATTGCCCTCAAAGACGAGGAGCGTTGCGAAGACGCCATCGGGCGTATTCGGGTAGTTTGTGATGCGATAGCGGTACTGCGTGCACTTTTCGCCGGCATAGGGCAAAAGGTCGAAACCCTGCGCCTGCTGCATCGTATTATACGCCGCATAGACATCGTTAAATTTTGCGGGAATGACAACCTCGCGCACATCCTGCGGCTCCGCTTCCGCCTCCCAGCCGAAGGACGTTAAAAACGCGAGGCGCTCCTCCCCCGTCATACCGGGGAATGTCTGCCGCTTTTCGCCGCGCGGGATGAGGAAAAACGCGCTGACGGCTATGGCGATGAGCACAAGCACCGCCAAAATTCGTTTTTTGTTCGCGCCGAGCGATACAATCATATTGCTGCCACCTTTCACCGCAGAAAACCGGGTAAGACTTTCTTTTCGGTCATAGGTATGCGGGGCGGCTATGCTTTATGCTTCCTCGGCGGCGGCGAGAAAATGCACGCCGTACTGCTCGAAAAAGAGCGTGTAGCCGTTAAGATGCGGCATGCCGTTTTGAAAGGTGATCTCGTAGTTTTGGAACGATTCCGAAAGGCCGGTGCCGCGGCACTTGGAGATGCTCTCTTTGAGCGTCCAGTACGCCAGAAAGCGCGCGGCGGGATTGGGGCTGCTTTGTATGTCCCGAAGCTCTGCGGGCGTACAGACGCGCTCTGCGGCACTCCCCCGCACGCGGCGGGGATATTCGGCATCGATGCCGACATTTTTCCACGACACGGCGCAGCAGACGATGCCCTTAGTGTGGCTCAGGCTGATATGGGGCATGTTCTCCCCTTTTAAATACGGCTTGCCGAGCGGAGTTTTTTCCACAACGGGCAATGCGATGCCCCACTCGTCCTTTAAGACGCGATACAAAAGTGCGTAGGCACGGTCATGCAGCTCCTTTTGCGTGAGCGAGGGCGGAACGTTTTCCACATAGCGACGCATCAGTTTTCCTTCTTTTCATCCATCCACGCACGCAAGCGGCGCAGTGCTTCGTCTGCGCGGTCGTTTTTCATGGTCGGGAAGGCGCGCAGCAAACGGCGCTGAGTGTGACGCTGGAGCTTGGAGGTAACGCTGTTCCACTGGGCACGGAGGTCTTCGGCAGACTTCTGTGCTTTCACACGGCGGTCTTCCAGCGACGCACGGTATTCTTCGTACTTCTCCGAAAGCTGAGCGCGCTGTGCCTGAAGCTTCTCTTCGAGGACAGGGCGGGCTTTTTCGTTGAACTCCTGCTTCTGCTCGGTGATCTTCTCGTCTGCAAGGAGCGTCAGGCGACCGAGGCCGTTCGAGATAGCGTCGCTCTCTTTGCGCAGACGCGCGGACATATCGTTGATGACGGTGAGCTTTTCGTTGAGCTTGCGGATGGTAAGCACGGTGACGATGGTATCCGTGATAAACAGCGCGATGAAAATACCGACCAGAATTACGCCGAGCGTGAAGGGAATCCAGTGCACGAGCGACGCGATAGCCGTATGAACAATGCGTATGACGACGACGACACACAGACCCCAGAGGATGCTGAATTTTAAGCAAATATAGCCGCCGAGATTGAAGGGCTGGTTGGAATAGTCCCACCACGTGGTGTGGAAGAATTTTTTGAGCGCCCAACCGCCGACAAGTTCGATGGCGCTGGTGAGCAGTGCGCCGCCGATAAACAGCAAGGGGATGTTATCCGAAAACGGCAGCAAAACGAGCAACACGAGCGACATGCCAAAGCCGTAGATGGGACACACGGGGCCGTTTAAAAAGCCGCGGTTGACGAACTTGCCGGTGGTGACGGTGGCAAAAATGACCTCCGAGCACCAGCCTAAAAACGAATAAATGGTAAAATACCAGAGCAGATCATAAAATGTCATGGGTCTCCCCCTTATTATGGATAGATTTTGAGCGAAAAGGGGCATACTGCACCGTGCCGTGCGGTATGCCCCGGTTGTTCGGTTTTACGGCGTTCTACGCAAATCAAACGCAGATGTTTTCGCCGACAAGGCCGACGTACTGACCCTCTTCTGCCGCTTCCGGGTGCATGAGCAGCCACTTGTTGCGGGCGAAAAGCATTTTGTCTTCCTCGGTCTTCGGCGCGCGCTTTTCGATGTCAGTGTTCGTACCCTTCGGCAGCGCGACGACGCACTTGAAGCCGCCGTCGTTTGCATTGCACGGCGCATAGTGCAGCGTGGTGGCGTAAACCTCGATAACGGTGCCGGCGGGCACGAGGAACGCTTCGACCTTAGACGTATCGTACTTGCCGTTTTCGATATCCTGCTCGGAGCCGATGAGCAGGATGAGGTCAGTGACGGCGATGTTTACTTCACTATCGCGGTGATATTCGAGACCGTTTAACTTATGGTTGTTGCCGTTGCAGTAGCCGATCTGCACGGGCATGCCGCCGTAGAGCGTGTAGGCGATGTCTTTGGCAGACGCGCAGCTTTCGAGAGACTCTGCACCGGGCACATAGACGACGTTTTCCGGGCAGGACGTTTCCGCCATGGCGGCGATAATATCGGAGCAATCGAGCCCCGTGATGACTTTGCCGTACTTTTTAAAAGCGGCATCCGAAACATTCTGAATTTTCATGGTTTTTTCATCCTTGCTTTCTGTTTTGAATCTAACCACATTATACCGAGGTGCAGAGGAAATTGCAAGACGCTAAGAACGCAAAAAGTTTTGCGCAAGCTTTTGAAAAAGCTTGCAGGTCCTTAGGGCAGCGCCCTAAGCCGTCGTCCACAGCCGACAAAACACCTTTTGCCTACACCAAAACTAGGAAACCCAGTTGCATGGGTTTCCTAAAAAGACGAAGCCTTTTGATAAAAAGCCCAGACAGAGAAAAAGCTCTCCGAAAGTGATTTTCGAAGAGCTTTCAATATACTTCTATTTACGCAGTTGTTACATCATCTCGCGCTTGCGCTTTTGTTTTTTCCAGATGATGATGGCGATGTAGACTGCGAGGAAGACTAAGATGATGGCGATGAGAACCGCGGATTGGCCGGGGCCGCCCATTTTGACCTCTGCCCAGAGCGTGTCAAGCAGATTGCTCGTCTCGCTCGGGAGATTGACGAAGACCTCCGTGCGGTCGAGCACGTCCTGATCCGGGTAGTAGATGGGATTTGCGACGGCGTCGGGATCAAGATAGTCTTTCGCGGCGGTCTCCGGGGTGGCGTAGCCGACGAAATCCATGTTCGCACCGGCAATTTCGGGGTCACACATGAAGTTGATGTACAGTTCGGCTTCTTTTTTGTGCTCGGCCGTTGCCGGGATGCACATGGCATCGACAAAGTAGTTCGTGCCCTCTTCCGGGACGATGAACTTGATGTTTTCGTTATTTTCGACAAGCGTGCCGGCATCGCCGGAATAGTACGGTGCAAGCCACGCTTCGCCGCTTTCCATTTTGTCAAAAATCTGATCCATGACGTACGCCTGTACGAGGGGCTTCTGCTCCTTTAAAAGCATAGCCGCCTGCTCCCACTCGCTTTCGTCGGTGGAATTGAGGGAGAAGCCGAGGCGCTCCTGTGCGATGGCGAACGCGTCGCGCGGGTTATCGAACATCAAAATCTTGCCGCTGTACTGCTCGTCCCACAAAATAGACCAGCTGGTGACGGGATCGGTGACATAATCGGTATTATAGAACAGGCCGACGGTGCCCCATGTGTACGGCACGGAGAATTTGTTTTCGGGGTCGTAATCGGGGTTTCGGAACTGCTTGTCGATGTACTCGAAATTCGGGATATTGCTGAAATCCAGCTCCGCGAGCATGTTCTCGTTCATGAGCTTTGAGATCATGTAATCGGACGGGACAATGACATCGTAGCTTGCGCCGCCGCCTGCGAGTTTGGAGTACAGCGACTCGTTGCTGTCGAACGTGGTATAGTTGACCTCGATGCCGGTGCGACGGGTGAACTCGGCATTGACATCCAGCGAGCCCTCGGTGCCGTTTGAAATATACTCGCCCCAGTTATAGACATTGATGGTCACACCGGTGGGCTCTGCGGTGGGGTATTCTTCGGAAAAATCCCAGTCGTCGGCTTCATCGGCAAAGACGGGTACGACTGCGGTGCAGAGTACCAGAAGCGCAAAAAAGACGGCAAAAAATTTCTTTTTCATCAGGCACGCTCCCTTTCTGCCTTTTTGGCACGGCGCTCTTCACGTCCCTGGCGGACATTGATGATGATGAGCAAGAGCATGATGCACACAAAGAGCACGGTGGAAAGCGCGTTGATCTCCGGGGAGATGCGCTTTCTCGTCATGGAATAAATGTAGATGGGCAGCGTCTGCGTGGTGCCGCTTGTGAAGTAGCTGATGACGAAATCATCGATGGAGAGCGTGAACGCCATGATCATGCCGGTGACGATACCGGGCATGATCTCCGGCAGCACGACTTTAAAGAACGCACGTACCGGCGGGCAGCCGAGATCCTGCGCGGCCTCGAAGAGGTTCGGGTTCATCTGGCGCAGCTTCGGCAGAACGGACAGGATGACATACGGCAGGCAGAACGTGATGTGCGCGATAATGAGCGACACCATGCCGAGGCTTTTGCCGCCGAACAGGCTGACTGCCGCGACGAACAGAAGCATCATGGAAACACCGGTGACGATTTCCGGGTTGACCATGGGAAAATTGGTGATGTTCATCATGACCTTTTTCGGCATACGCTTCATGCGGTTGATGCCGACCGCCGCCATGGTGCCGAGTACAGTGGAAGCGAACGCGGAAACGACGGCGATGATCAATGTATTGAGCAGCGCCTCCAGAATATAGCGGTCCTCAAACAGGCGCTGATACCAGCGCAGTGTAAAGCCGGAAAACTGGGTGCGGCTTGCGGTATCCGTATCGTTGAACGAGAAGATGATGAGCACGATGATGGGCGCGTAAAGAAAGATGAAGATGAGCGCCGTGTAGACTTTGGAAGCCGTTTTCACAGAATCATACCTCCTCCCACATTTTCACCATCGTCGAACTGGTTCATGATGCCCATGCAGATGAGGATGATGACCATGAGGACAAGTGAAATGGCAGAGCCGAGGTTCGGGTTATACGCCGAGCCGAGGAACTGCATATCGATGAGATCGCCGATGAGCAGGTTTCCGCCGCCGCCGAGCATTTTAGAGATAATAAATGTGGAAACAGCAGGCACGAACACCATGGTAACGCCGGAAATGACACCGGGCATGCTCATGGGCAGGACAACTTTAAGGAAGACATTGCGGTTGTTTGCGCCGAGATCCTGCGCAGCTTCGATGACACTGTTGTCGATTTTGGTGAGCACAGAGTAAATGGGCAGGATCATGTACGGGATGTAGTTATACACCATGCCGAGGACGACTGCGCCCGCGGTGTTGATCATGTGGATGCGCGGCAGACCGACGGCGGCGAGCATATTGTTGATGAGGCCGTTATCCTCAAGGAGGGACATCCATGCGTAGGTGCGCAGCAGGAAGTTCATCCACATGGGCAGCATGATGAGCAAAATAAGGAAGCTCTGGCGGTTCGGCGCCGCTTTGGCAATGATATACGCGAGCGGGTAGCCGAGCAGAAGCGAAATAAACGTTGCGAGGGCGCCGAGCCAGATGGAACGCAGGAAGACGTTGGAATACTGGCCGACGCGCGCGATGTTATCTAACGTAAAAGCGCCGCTTTTATCGGTAAAGGCAAAGAATGCCACAAGACCCATGGGCACGATGATGAACAGCGTCATCCAGATCGTGTACGGGGCAGAGATGAGTTTAGTCCTCATGTTCGCTGCCCTCCTCCTGGAGCGCTTCCTCCATTTCGTCACTGAACGTGCTGTAATCGCCCATGGTGCCGGAGTAAACGGACTTCGCCATGACGTGAATGTCGTCCGGGGTGAGCGCAAGGCCGATCTTATCGCCGACGTTGGCGCTGTCGGTCGTCTGGATCATCCACTTAAAGCCGTCAACATCGACGATAATCTCATAGTGTACGCCCTTAAACGTGACGCTGGTGACGACGCCGTTGATGTGTGCGGCGGCGGAGCCGGTGGGCACGATGTCGATATCCTCCGGGCGGATGACGACGTCGACCGGGGCCATTTTGCCGAAGCCGCTGTCGAGCGACTTGAAGCGCTGACCGGCGACCTCGACGAGGTAGTCTTCGATCATGGTGCCGTCGAGGATATTGCTTTCGCCGATGAAGTCCGCAACGAAGGCGTTTTTCGGTTCGTTGTAGATGTCAATCGGCGAGCCGATCTGCTGAATTTCGCCCTTATCCATGACGACGACCGTGTCACTCATGGAGAGCGCTTCCTCCTGGTCGTGCGTGACGAAAATGAACGTGATGCCGATGGCCTGCTGGATTTTTTTGAGTTCGTTCTGCATATCCTTGCGCAGCTTTAAATCGAGCGCGGAAAGCGGCTCATCGAGGAGGAGCACCTTCGGCTCGTTTGCGAGGGCGCGCGCAATGGCGACACGCTGCTGCTGACCGCCGGAAAGCTGGCCGACACCGCGGTGCGCCATGCCGTTTAAGTTGACCATATGCAGCATTTCGGTGACGGTCTTTTGAATTTCGTCTTCTTTCTTGCCTTTGAGACGCATGCCGAACGCGATGTTTTCATAGACGTTCAGGTGCGGGAAAAGCGCGTACTTTTGAAAAATCGTATTGACGGCGCGCTTATGCGGCGGCACGTTATTGATCTTCTCGTCACCAAAAAAGACATCGCCGCTATCCGGTGTGACGAAGCCGCCGATGGTGCGCAAAACCGTGGTTTTGCCGCAGCCGGAGGGTCCGAGCAGTGTTACGAACTCGCCGTCACCGATGGTGAGGTTGAAGTTCTTTAAGACCTGCTCACCGTCAAACGATACTGCAATGTCTTTGAGCGTGATGATTGGTTTTAACATGGAAAGCATCCCCTTTGCGGTTTGGTGGGACCCTTGTCCCCCGAAAGTTGCGCGGTCTTAGTGAATCACACACCCCGGCTGCATGATGCGTACTGCTTCCGCAAAGGATTTTTCACGGCCGCAGGCTTTCGCCCGCGATCCGGCCGCGGCAGGAACACTTTTCCGAACAGGATAAAAGCAACACAACGCTTTGTGTGTTGCCCGCTTTAGCGACCTTTCCGGAACAGCCGATTTTATTTGGTTTTAGATGCAAACGCAATAAGTCCAGTTTACGGAAAAAGTCAGGATTTGTCAACCGCTTTTGCGTAAAATATGAATAAAGTTTGACGATGGATTTGTGTGCATTTTTAAAAATGGGATTTTCAGGAATGTCAAAACGGGATTTATGCGGGTTTGCGAAAAAAAGAGCGCCGCCCGAGAACCGAGCGGCGCCGAAAAGAGAGGAAAAGTATGTTTTTCCTTATGATCGGATTTATAAAGCGGAATGTGCGCGGCTTTGAAACGCAGTGTCATTCAGAGTGCGGTCACGCATGGGGCGATAAGCACGGGCCGAATGCACACGACGGCGGCGCATGGGGCGCACGGCAAGAGAAAGACCTAAAAATGCCAACAGCACAACGGCCAAAAACGGCAGAATGCCCTTTGCAGACCACTTGGCGCCCGCCTGCACGAAGGCGTTGACGACGACAGCCTTCGGTTCTGCGGCCTCGGGCGCAGCCGCGGCGGAAACGGCGCTTTCGGCGTCATCGGTATCGACCGAAGTCCCCGTGAGGCTGTGCAGGGCAGTGCTGAGCATTTTATCTGCCATATCTCTGCCCTCTGCGCGCGCGACGGCTTCCAGCTGCGCGGCGACGGCGGTGTAATCGTTCCGGAGGTCTTCCACCGGTTCGGCGGAAACGGTTTCGGTATCCGTTATCGCTTCATCGGTCTCATCCGCCAAAACGGGTGCGGCGGCGAGCAAAGCGATAAGCAAGGCCAAGAGCACCGGCACGGCATGACGCAGTGTGCGAAGAATGGCGCTTGCTGCCTCAACGCTGTTTTCGGTTTTTACCTGCATTTCTGCCGCCTGCATGCGCTTCTCACCTGACATTCAAAAATTACAAAGCAATAACATTTGTTACACTTCTGTTACATTTTAGCATACAGAGCGCTGAAAAGTCAAGAGGAAATGATTTGAAAAGTGCATAAAAAGCCCCGTTTTTCTTGAAAACGGAGCTTTCGTTACAAAAGTTACAAGTTATGCCATAACAATGACGCTGAGCACGATATAGACGGCGTAGGCGGCGAGCATTAAAACGCCCTGCCAGCGCGAGAATTTCTTCGTGATGAGCGTGGGCACGACAGACAGAATGCCGATGATGAGACATGCCGGGATATCGACCATGGCGACGGTGGGCGACGCGGGGAGCTTGCTGCCGTAGATGAGCGCGCATACGGGCAGAATCAAGGTCAGATCGATGATATTTGCGCCGATGATGTTGCCTGCGGAGAGCGAGCCCTGCTTTTTCGCGATGGCGGTGAGCGTGGTGACAAGCTCCGGCAGAGACGTGCCGATGGCGATGATGGTGACGGAGATGACGCGATCCGAAACGCCGCACATGGAAGCGAGCGCGGAGCCGTTATCGACAAGGAGCTGTGCGCCGGCGACCGTGCCGACCGCGCCGATGAGGAACTTGACAACATTGGTGATGACGGCTTTTTTCGTGACTGGCTCATCGAGCTGCTGACCCTTTGCCCCGCCCTTGACGGCGACGACGGCCTCGTGGATGTTGTCGTACATGGCAATGACGAAAATGATGATGAGCAAAATGCTGGCAACCATGCCGACGCCGTTATCAAACTGTGAGAAACATACGGCGACAGCGGCAGCCACGAGCATGAGGATCATTTTGAGCATGTAATCTTTGCGGCGGATCGCCATAGGAATGGCGACAAGCGCGATGCCCATGATGAGACCGAGGTTCGCCGTGACGCTGCCGATGGCGTTGCCGATGGACATATCCACCATGCCGATGCCGCTGCCGGGCGAAAGTGCCTCTGCGGCACGTGCGTCGAGCGCCGCGAAGATGGAGACGAGCAGCTCCGGCAAAGTGGTCGCGAAGCTGACGACCGTTGCGCCGACAATAAGCTTCGGAATGCCGGAAGCTTCCGCCATCCACGATGCGGCATCCACAAAGAAATCGCCGCCCTTGATGATGAGCACGAGACCCACGATGAGCAGCAAGACTGTAATTGCAATTTCCATTTGCAAATTCCCCTTTTTTACGCTTTCAGAGCGTTTTCGTTTTCTTCTTCCGCAAGATTACGCGGAGAAAGACATTATTTCTATTATAGCGGGGAACCGCGGGAAAATCCAGTCTTATTTGCCTTTTTTGTCAAATTTTACGGTTTTATTCGTCGGACCCAAGGTTGCGGACGAGCTCTTCGAGCTTTTCGGGGCGTTCTTTAGGAGAAGTAGCCGCGTCCTTTGCGGGTTTAGCCGCGCATTTCGAGATACTCGTCGTAGGTGGTAACGCGGTCGAACGTGCCGCCCTCGGGCAGAATTTCGATGATGCGGTTCGCGACGGTCTGGGTGAACTCGTGGTCGTGCGATGCGAACAGCACGACACCCTTGAAATCAATGAGGCCGTTGTTGACGGCAGTGATGGACTCGAGGTCGAGGTGGTTCGTGGGCTGGTCGAGCAGGAGTACATTGCTGCCGAACATCATCATGCGCGAGAGCATGCAGCGCACCTTTTCGCCGCCGGAAAGCACCTGCACGGGCTTATAGACGTCTTCGCCGGAGAACAGCATTTTGCCGAGGAAACCGCGCAGATATGTCTCGGTGGTGTCTTTGGAATATTGCTCGAGCCAGCGGATGATGGAATCTTCCGTATCGGTGAAATAGGCGGAATTATCCTGCGGGAAATAGGACTGACTCGTCGAAACGCCCCACTTGAATGTGCCGGCGTCCGGCTCCAGCTCGCCCATTAAGATTTTGAAAAGCGTCGGCACGGCGAACTCGTTTGATGCGGTGAACGCGATTTTATCCGTGCGGCCGACGGTGAACGTGACGTTATCAAGCACCTTTACGCCGTCTACGGTCTTTGTAAGGCCCGAGACAGTGAGGACATCTTTGCCGAGCTCTCTGTCCATCGTAAAGCCGACATACGGGTAGCGGCGGGAGGACGCGGGCATTTCTTCGACGGTGATCTTATCGAGCAGCTTCTTTCTGGACGTCGCCTGACGGGACTTCGATTTATTTGCGGAGAAGCGCTGGATGAAGTTCTGAAGCTCCTTGATTTTTTCCTCCGCCTTGCGGTTCTGGTCGCGCATCATGCGCTGCATGAGCTGGCTCGACTCATACCAGAAGTCGTAGTTGCCGACGTACATTTTGATCTTGCCGTAATCGACATCGACAATATGGGTGCAGACGTTATTTAAAAAGTGGCGGTCATGGGAAACAACGATGACGGTGCCCTCGTACTCAATGAGAAAATCCTCTAACCATGTGATGGCTTTGGCGTCGAGGCCGTTCGTCGGTTCGTCAAGGAGAATCATATCCGGCTGGCCGAACAGCGCGCGGGCCAAGAGCACTTTAACCTTTTCGGTCTGGTTCAGAGTGCTCATGGTGTTATACATATCGTTGCTGTCGAGGCCGAGACCCTGCATGAGCTTTGCGGCTTCGGTCTCGGCGTCCCAACCGTTGAGCTCGGAGAACTCGGCTTCAAGCTCGGCGGCGCGGTTGCCGTCTTTTTCATCAAAATCGGGCTTTGCGTACAGCGCGTCTTTTTCCTGTGCGATCTCATACAGCCTTGCATTGCCCTGCATGATGGTATCAAAAATGGTTTGGTCTTCGTAAGCAAAGTGGTCCTGTTTCAGAACGGACATTCTGTATTTGGGGTCAAACGTGACCTCGCCCTTACTGGGCTCTAAATCGCCGGACAAAATACGCAGGAAGGTGGATTTACCCGCGCCGTTTGCGCCGATGATGCCGTAGCAGTTGCCCGGCAAAAACTGGAGATTGACGTTTGAAAAGAGGTTCTGACCATCAAAATTGATGGCGACCCCGTTGACATTCAGCATAGTTTGGTTCCTTTCAAATGGTGCTTTTATATTTTTCTTTTTATCTCAGTGCAAACCGCTCCACGGCTTCCGCGAAGCCGTCTTCTATACACGGTGCGACGACGGCGTCGGCAATCGCTTTCGCTTCCTTTATGCCGTTGCCGACGACGGCGGCGAAGCCCGCGGCTTTCAGCATGCCGAGGTCGTTGCCGTTATCGCCCGCCGCCATGGTGTTTCTGGGATCGATGCCGAGGACCTTGCAGAGCGAATACAGTGCGGTGCCCTTATCGCAGCCCTTTTTATTGATCTCGATGTTATCGACGTTCGAGAATGTAAGCTCGATGCCGCCTAACTTTTGCAGGCGGGCCAAAATTTCCGGGCGGACGCTTTCCGGGATGAACATCATATTGATCTTTTCCGGCTCGGCGTGCGTTTCTTTTAAATACGCGGAGAGGTTGTCCGTGAACGTATAATCTTTTGTGAGGAAGTAATATTTTTCTTCCGGGAAGCCGAAAACGGTGCGGGCTTTATCCGGGTTGCCGCGCTTTGTAACGCCGCGCCCGTGCACGTAGTATTCCACATAAAGCTCGTAATCGTCAAAAATTTTCTGCACCTCGAGCGCGGTCTCGGTGGGAATGAGATCGGTGCAGAGCACTTTGTTTTCCAGAATATCCCACACAGCGCCGCCGTTTGAGGTGATGGCGTAGCGGATAAACGGCAGCTCGGTGAGGCACGGCGGAATAAAATTGCGCACGCGTCCTGTGGCCGGGACGACCAGAATGCCTGCGTCGTTCGCCTTTTCCATGGCGCGGCGGTTGCGCTCTGAAAGCTCCGCGAAGCCGTGCAGCGTGGTGCCGTCCAGATCGAACGCGATGAGCTTGATGTTTCTTTTTGCTTCTGTGTTTTCCATATATACAGATATGGACTGCCGTGCAGTCCATTGCGCTCCTTTCCGAAAGTCATACCAATTAAATATACTGTAAAACCCGGAATAAAACAAGGGCTTATGCGAAATTTGGCAATTTCACAGCGAATTTTGCAATTTCTCGTCGAAAATTCGCGTGTTTTTTGAAAACGGTTGTTTTCGGCACTATGCAATGCTATACTAAAGCCAACAAAGGACAAGGAGTTGTTTATTATGGATATGTCCCAAAAATCAGACACGACCAAAATGCGCCGCGCCGACCGCGCGATTTCCCGCGAGGATGCGCTTGCGGTCATTGACCGCTGCGCTTACGGCATACTTTCCCTTATTGCGACGGACGGCACGCCGTATGCGGTGGCACTGAACGTGGTGCGTGACGGCGAGAAGCTGTTCTTCCACAGCGCGATGGCGGGGCTGAAGGTCAACTCTCTGCGCGAAAATCCGCAGGTTTGCCTGCTGTTTGTGGAAAACCCGACGATCTACGAAAAGGGGCTGACGACGCTCTATACCTCCACTGTGGTGCGCGGCAAAGTGACAGAAGTAACCGATTTCGATGAAAAACGCCGTGCGCTGCGTCTGCTTTGCGACCGTTTTGTGCCGAGTCTGACGAAAGAGGAAACCGGCTGCGTGGAGACGGGGCCGAAATCGACGGGTGTGTGGTGCATTGAGATTGAATCTGTCACCGGCAAGCAGAACCGCCGCATGGGTTGATTTTTAAGAGATATAGAATTGTATAATGCATAAATGTGTTCCGTAGTGTCGAAAAATTCGTGCTGCGGAACATTTCTTTGTGGAATTTGTTGAAAGAAGCGGCCAAATATGGTATACTGAAAAAAATTGTGTGCGATTTAGGGGTTCGTGCACACAAACTTGGAAAAGTGAGGCGTTTTAAAATGCTTTTACCGGTCGTTTTTCTGTGCAATGCACTTTTATTATTGACGGTTTTAAACAGCCGTTTTCGGCTGCTGGCGGAGGCCATTGTTTCGGGCGGCGTGTTTGTGCTTTCTATTTTGCTGAATCTGCTGCTCTCCCCTGCCTTTAACGACGCGACGGGGCAGTTCGGCAGCGGCATGAATGTGCTCTTATTGCTGGTTGCGGCGGTATTCCTCTACACGAACAATTTGGCGCAGAAGCTGAGCCTTTCTCTTTTGATGATCTGCAACTACGCGTTTTTGCTGCCCGTGACGACCACGCTTTTGAAAGCGCTGCCGTTTGCGGGCGACGGCATATGGTCGGCGGTCATCGGCAGCTTACTGTACATTGTGCTGACATTCCTCTCTTTTATGACGCTGGCACACCCGTTTCGCTATTTTGCACAGCGCGGCGTTTCGGTGCTGTCTGTAGGGCTTTGTGCGGCGCTTGTTGTCTGTTTATTCTGCGCAAATGGAATTTTGCCGACTTTTTTCGGGCTGAACAGCGTAACACAGCGCCTTATTCTGACAGCGGCGCTGTACCTTGTTTTGGCGTTTACGGTGCGTGCGGCATTTAACGCGGCAAAGTACCAGGAGAGTGCCTGCACGGCGGAGCACCGCGAGCAGCTGCTCGGCGCGGAGGCGGATTATTTCCGCGCGATGGTGGGCAACGTGACAAACGCAAAGAACGCGCAGGAGCACCATGATTTTGTTTTGCATGAGATCGCAGCTGAGGCGCAGGACGGCAGCTGCGAGGGCGTACTGAATATCATCAAAGAGGAAACAGTTCTGCACGATCCGTATTTACAGCGATACAGCGAAAACCCGTATGTGAATGCAGTGCTGGCGGGCAAGGCGGCCTACGCGGCACACTGCGGCATCGTTTTGGAAAGCAATGTGGAGCTTGGCGCGGTGCGGCTGAAAACCATTGAATTCTGCGCGATTCTGAACGACATGCTGACGCACGCCATCGACTGCGCGGAGCACTCCGGCGCAGAGGAGCCACGCGTGCGCATCACGGCGCTGCCGGTGGAAAACCGCATCACGTTTGAGGCGGTGTACTCGGCGCAGAAAAAACAGAAAAAGCGCACACCGGCGACGAAGAGCTCCGTGAACGACCTTGTACATAAGCTGTTTGAGCCGAAAAAGCCGCAGGTGCTCGGCATGGAAGTGGTACGCGGCATTTTGGAGCGGTACAGCGGCGCGATGGATCTTTCCGCGGCGGGCGGTTCCGAAATCTTGCGCATCATCATCAATAATTGACGGTTTTAAATTTACTCTAAGGGGATAAAACATGGCGGACAAAAAGGGAATTCTTTATAACGAGGCCGCAAAGGCGTATTTTTACGGCGACTGTGTAAGCTCCATTGAACCGTACGGCGGCGGGCACATCAACGACACGTTTCTGGCGCGCACGGAAAAGGGCAACTTTGTTTTGCAGCGCGTGAACGGGTATGTGTTCCCACACCCGGATGAGATCATGGACAACATGGTGCACGTGACGAAGTTTTTGGCGGAGAAGCTTGAAAAGGCCGGCAAAGACCCGAAGCGCGGCACGCTGACGGTTTTAAAGACGAACGACGGCAAGGATTATTATATCGACAGTGAGGGCAACTACTGGCGCTCGACGATCAATTTGGAAAACACAACGGCGTATGACTTTGCGGAATCTCCGGAGATGCTGAAAAAATCCGGCGCGGCGTTCGGTGCGTTTCAGAACATGCTCTCTGATTACCCGGCAGAGACGCTGCACGAGGTCATCCCGCACTTTCACGACACCCCGGCGCGCTTCCGGCAACTGATGGACGCGGTACGTGAGGATAAAGCCGGGCGCTTAAAGAATGTTGCGGCCGAGCTGGAATTTGCAAAGGCACGCGAAACGGACTGCGGGCTTTTGATGAACCTGCTTGAGGAGGGCAAGCTGCCGCTGAAGGTGACGCACAACGACACGAAAATGAGCAACGTTTTGATCGATAACGCGACGGGTGACGCGGTGTGCGTCATCGATCTTGACACGGTGATGCCGGGCCTTGCGGCGTTTGACTTCGGTGATTCCATCCGCGCAGGCGCTTCCACCGGTGCGGAGGACGAGACCGATCTGACGAAGGTGCACTTCAGCGTGCCGCTCTTTAAGGCGTACACGGAAGGCTTTCTCGGCGAAGCCGGCAAGGCGCTGACCGAGACAGAAATCCGCACGCTGCCGGACGGCGCGAAGCTGATGACGTTTGAGGTGGGCATCCGCTTCCTTGCGGACTACCTGAACGGCGATGTGTACTTTAAGACGAAGTACCCGCAGCACAACTTGGACCGCGCACGCAACCAGTTCCACCTTGTGGCGGAAATGGAAGCAAAGCGTGATGAGACGCAGGCCGTTGTGGACGCGTATTTGTGATGAAATATTAAATTGAATATATAGTAAAAAATCCTGCACAGCTTATAATGCGTGCAGGACTTTTTATGTTCAGATTGTTAAATTACTTGCCGTTTTTGAACGCATCCATGTTGATGAGCTCGCCGCCGCGGAGGCGGGATTCTTCGGCTGCTAGCGCCATGAAGTGGCTTTCGAGGGAGTGCTCCAGCGTTGTGGTGCGCTCGGTGGCTTCGGTCTCGTTGATGAGCATATCGAGGAAGTCGTTCACGATGCCGCTGTCGCCGCCGCCGTGACCCTTGAGGTCGTTTGCAAGGAGCTTGACATCGATGATTTCTTCCGGCTCGCCGAAGACGCGGACGTGGATTTTATTCGAGAGCATATCGGCTTCGATCTCACCGTTCGTGCCCATGGCCTTGAAATAACGGTAGCACTTTTCGGTGAACGCGCACATGGTGAAGCTCATGGTTGTGCCGTCCTCGAAGAGGAGGTTCGTCTGCTGGTGGTCGACGACGTTGTTGTCGCACATATAGACGCAGCGGCCGTACTGACCGTTTTTCAGTGCTTCATAGGTGCGCTCTTCGGTGGGGTTCACACCGCAGGCAACGCCTGCCATCCACGTATTGCCGTTGCGGATGCCCGTTGCGGGGTTCGTGATGTAGATCTTCTCGGCGTCGAACTTGCAGTTTTCCTTCGCTTTGCAGCCGCCGAGGCAGTACGGCGTTGCGCCCTCCGGCGCGCACTCCTTTTTAAAGAGGTGCGTATCGCCGACGGAGGAAATGGCCTTACATTTTTTGCCGAGCAGCCAGGTGTAGATGTCCATATCGTGGCAGCACTTCTGAAGGATCATGGGGCTTGTCTGGTCACTGTTGCGCCAGTTGCCGCGCACAAAGGAGTGCGCCTGGTGCCAGTAGCCGACGTTCTCGTTTGCACAGACGGAGACGACATCGCCGATCTTTTTGCTGTCGAGAATGGACTTTAATGTATTATAGAACGTGGTATAGCGCAGAACATGACATACGATGATCTTGCCGGGGCAGTGCTTTGCAACCTCGATGATACGCTTGCACTCCTGAAGATCCGGAGAGATCGGCTTTTCCATCAGGATATTATAGCCCTTTTCAAGCGCCGGAATGGCGTGGTTGACGTGCTGGCGGTCCATGGTGGAAACGACCATGACATCGGCAAGCTTATCCTGCGCGAGCATTTCCTCTGCGCTCGTGAAGCAAAGCTCATCCTTGATGCCGTAGAGCTCTTTCGCTTTCTGTACCTTTTCCGGGTTGATATCCGCCACGGCGACGACCTTCATGCGGTCCGGGAAAAGCTTCTGCATGGAAGCGTATGTGCTGCCACGGTCGCCGAAGCCGGCGATGGCAAATGTGATGGGTGCTTTCATGGATTTTACCCCCTCTTCCTTTCGTAGAGAAACGAGATTTAATGGAATCATACAAACGGAAAGGTGCGGGCGAAGACAGGGCCATCGCACACACCTTGCTGCTTTCTGAATTTGATTATACGGGCAATAACGGCAAAAAGCAAGCCGTTTTGGGCTTTTATGCCGTTTTATTTACAAAACGGACTTTGCATCGTAATGGCGGTCCTTGAGCGGGATGTAGGTCTGACCGGTGGGCAGCGCGCGGTACGCCGGGCGGATAATGCGGCCGCCCGTTGTGAGCTCCTCGATGCGGTGGGCGCACCAGCCGGAGATGCGCGAAACGGCGAACATGGGTGTGTAGAGATCCTCCGGAATGCCGAGCATCTCATAGACGAGCCCGGAATAAAAATCGACGTTGGCGCATACTACTTTCTCGTTCCCCGTAACTTTATGGAACGCGTCCGGAGCTAAGCGCTCGATGCGCTCATACAGCGCGAACTGGTCGGCGTAGCCGGTTTTGGCGGCGAGGGAACGCGCCTGCTTTTTGAGCTCGACGGCACGCGGATCGGACAATGTGTAAATGGCGTGACCGATGCCGTAGATGAGGCCGCTCTTGTCCCCCACCTCGCGGCGCAAAATGCGCTCGAGGTAGTTTTCCACTTCGTCATCGCTGTCCCAGTGCTGCACATTCTGCATGATGTCCGTCATCATCTGGCGCACCTTGTGGTTCGCGCCGCCGTGACGGAAGCCCTTCAAGGAGCCGATAGCTGCGGCGATGGTGGAGTAGATATCCGTTTGCGCGGAGGAAAGCACACGCGTGGTAAATGTGGAGTTGTTACCGCCGCCGTGCTCTGCGTGGAGCACCATGCAAAGGTCGAGCAGCTGGGCTTCCTCGTGCGTGAATTGGCGATCCTCGCGCAGGGCATTCAAAATCGCCTCCGCCGTTTTGTGCTGCGGCTCGAACGGGTGGAAAAACATGGTCTGTTTATCGTAATGGCGGCGCTTGACCTGATAGGCATACGTCATGATGGCCGGCATACGCGCAATGAGCGAGATGCTTTGGCGCATATTATTTTCGAGTGAGAGATCGTCCGGGTCGTCATCGTAGGAATAGAGCGTCAAAACGGCACGCGCGAGCTTATTCATCACGTCGCGCGACGGGTTTTTCATGATGACGTCCTCGGGGAAGTATTCCGGCAGCTCGCGGTTTTCGTAAAGGAGCTGACAGATGCGGTTATACTGGCGTTCATCGGGCAGCTTGCCGAAGATCAAAAGCCACACGACTTCTTCAAAGCCGAAACGGCCTTCCGCGCGGCAGCCGTTGATGATATCCACAACATTCATGCTGCGGTATGTGAGGCGGCCGCTATCCGGAATTTTCACGCCGTCGCTGATGAGGTAGCCGTGCACGTTACAGACGTGCGTAAGGCCGGCCATGACGCCGGTGCCGTCGCGGTTGCGCAGGCCGCGTTTGACGTGGTAAAGCTCGTATTCATCCTTTGTAATCTGGTTATTGGCACGATACTCGGCGCAAAGCTCGCTGACTGTTGTGCTGCTTGCACTTTCGTTTATCAATCTTTCCAAAACTGCTCATCCTTTCCTGCGCGGCTCTTCGCACTGCGTTCCGCACATTTTCGCGTAGTAGATACATAATAACGCAGAGTTGCGGTTTCGTCAAGCATTTTTGAATTATGAAACTTAATATCTTTCATTTTTATCTTGATTTATTCTATAAAAAATAAATTTAGCACAAAATATTGCATGAGTGACAATAAGTTTTTTCATCTCGAGGTGTAAAATGAAGCTGAAATCAAAATGGCCGGTACGCAGGTTTTTCGTATTTTTGGGTGCGCTGTATCTGTTTTGCGCGGTAACGCCGCTGCTGTTTGCGGAGAGCGGCACGGCAAAAAGCGAATCTGTTTTTCGCATTTACGACACGGCAACAGAGACGGTCCGCACAGTGAACGATCTGGATTTTCTCTGCGGGGCGCTGCCGTGTGAGATGGCTGTTTCTGCCCCCGACGAGGCGTTAAAGGCACAAATCATCGCGATACACACGCTCTATGACCGCAAGCGGCGGGAAAACACGGGGAAAGATTTTGATTTTACCTGTGACAGCGCGGAAAAGAGCATCTACACGACCGACGCGGGGCTAACGGACGAAGAACAAAACCGCGTGCGGGCGCTGTGCTTATCGGTGCTCGACAAAGAAATTTATTTTGAAAACGAGCCGATCAACGCGTGTTATTTTGCGATTTCTGCCGGGTGCACGCAGCCGTTTGAAAACGTGTGGCCGGAAAAAAGCTATCCGTACCTCACCGCTGTGGCGTGCCCGAGCGACCTTTTGGCGCAGGGGTTTCAGAGCGCGACAACGTTTACGGAAGACGAGATACGAGCCGATTTCTCGGAAATTTCATTTGACGATGCGCCGGAAAAATGGTTCTCGGATATTCAATATTTTGACACGGGATATGTGGAAAAGCTTACGGTCTGCGGGGTGGAAATGACAGGCGTGCATGTGCGGGAGGCGCTCGGTTTACGCAGCGCGAGTTTTACGGTGACGTATGAAAACGGCGCGTTCACATTTACGACGCTCGGCTATGGGCACGGCGTGGGCATGAGTCAAGCGGCCGCCATAACGCTTGCGGAAGGCGGCATGACGGTTGACGAAATTTTGGCACGATTTTACCCGGGAACCGACATAAAATAGGAGATGCCCTGCCGTTTTGCGCATCGGCAGGGCAGTTTTCTTATGGCGTGATAAGATTTTACTTTTTCGGGATAACGGGGATCCAGATAGCGGACTCGTAGTCGGTGCTGTCCGGGTCGCCGTCTGCGGAATACCACTCGATGTTGTACTTGCCGGCAAGGTCGTACTCCTTGTTGCCGGGCAGCCACTCGCTCCAGATCTTGGTGTTCACGCTCTGCATGGCGTTCGGCAGCGTGCCGACGCACGCGAATTTTGCCCACATGTTTGCGGGCACGGTGTAGAGCTTCATGCCCTGCGGCACCTTGCCGCCCTGATATGGGCCCGCGATCATGTAGCGGAACTTGCCGGGCGCAGGCGCATCCTCAATGCAGACGCCGAATTCGCCGATGTAGTTTTCCATGATGGCGTGCTCAACTTCGGTTTTCGGGCCCTTGCCCGCGAGGATGTTCGGCGCGTGGATTTTGTACATTTCCGTCCAGAAATCGGGGATTTCCTTATACGATGTCTCAAACGAGAACAGGCGCTCGAAGCCGATGACGGTGAATGCTTCTGTTTTTTCTACGGTGTAATTCATTTTGCTGCCTCCCTGAATCTTGATGCTGACATGAAGCGGGAGAAAAAGCTGCATTTTGGAGCGGTCGCGGCGCACCTCGATCGGCGTCGTACCGTGAAAGCGTGTGAATGCCTTTGTGAAGCTTTCCGGCGTTTCGTAACCGTATTCGAGCGCGATGTCTATGACCTTTTCGTCGGTCTGCGTAAGCTTTAAGCCGGCTTCAAACAGACGGCGGTTGCGGATGTACTCGCCGAGCGTGTAGCCCGTTAAGACCTGAAAGCCGCGCTGCAGGTAGATCGTTGAAATGTGCACGTGCTTTGCGACCTCCTCCGGACCCGTGACGGTGAGCAGGTTTTGCTCCATGTACTCAATCGCATCCTTGATGATCGTCAGCCACTCCATTTACGCTCTCCCCTTTCCTCTGTCGCTGTATTCAGTATAGGCGATTTTGCGGTTCGTTTCCTGTCTGAAAGGAAACAAATCTGTCTTTACATTTCAGAAAAAGCGATATCGAGCAGGTGAACGGCGGCTGCACCGCCCATGCGAAGGCATTCATAACAGCGGTTGCAGTAGCACAGCACCGGGATTTTGGGGTCAAACTGCGCGGCATAATGCTGCATGAGGGAGGTTTGCAGGTCTTCGGGCAGCTTGTACAGTGGAGTGTTCGGGTAGTTTTTGAGACGCGGATCATCCGTTTCGTAATGCAGGTTGCCGCAGAATATGGATTTTTCACGGTTATGCTCGATCTCTATCACTTCCGCGTGCATTTTCTTTAAAAGGCAGCGCACGGCTTCGTGGATCTCCGGATGATTGCGGTCGCGCCAGCAATCCTGCACATAGAATTTTTGACCGTTTAGGTTCGGAAAGTTGAAATCGTTTAAGGCATCGAGATATTCCCACATCGACTGCGTTTTCACTTTGTCTTCGAGCGTCTCGCGGCATGCCTGACAGATGTAAAGCGCGATATCCGCAGAGGAAATCTCTCTTTTATCGACGCGGCAGCAGCCGGCAACCGGCATTTGCTTTTCAAAATACGCTTTGACTTTTTTTGCTGTTGCGGGACTTGCAGCGCTAAAGTTACAGCTTGGGTAATAAATGTACATATTTTCCTCCGGGATTTAAAAATCAGCATGCTCCAAAAGCCATTTGGCTACGCCGTCTTCGTTGTTGCCGCCGATGATGGCGGTGGCGGCGGCTTTCAGTTCTTTGTCGGCATTTTGAACGGCGTAAGCTTCGTCCGCAGCGTGGAACATATCAAGGTCGTTTTTGCCGTCGCCGAAGACGATGAGCTTTTCGCAGCCGAGCTTCTCTTTCAGCTCGAGGACGGCGTTCGCTTTGGAGGCGGTTTTCGGCATGATCTCGAGCCACTGCTCGTCGGAGTAGATGTCTTTGGAGTAGACGACGTGGTAGGTTTCGCGGTATTTCTCGTAAAATGGCGCGAGTTTTTGCGGGTCGCCGATGCAGGTGATATAGAAAAGATCGCCGCGCGTGAGCTCTTCTGTCGTATACACCTCGCGGGTACGCGGGTCGTTTACGCGGGTATCGGCAAAGCCTTTCAGGCCGAGCGTGCACTTTTCATAGATAAAGGAAAAATGTTCTCTGCCGTCCACATTTGCGTACACGATGGGGTAGATATTCGCCTTGAAGAGTTCATCTAAAACCGCGTACACGGAAGCGTCAAAGTAATTTGCGAGAAGAATTTCCTCCGTGACGTTATCGCGCACAAACGCCCCGTTATAGATGATGAGCGGAAAGTGCGTGTTGAGCCCCTTGGTGACTGTTTTCGCGGTGACGAGCGAGCGCGCCGTGGCGTAGGAAAACAGCATGCCGCGCGCCGTCAGTGTGTTGATCGTTTCCGCCGTAAACGGCGAGACGGTTTGGTCGCGGCGCAGCAAGGTGCCGTCTAAATCGGAGACGTAGAGCGTTTTTGGGCCTTTCATATTTTCCCTCACTTTCGAATTTCGGCGATGAGATATTTTCGGAGCTTTTCGAGGTCGTCTTCGGGCAAATCGAGCGCTTCGCCCTCGAACCAGATCTTCATGGCGCGCTCGGGCAGATATTTTAGGCTCTGTGGGACGTTTTCGATCATCCAGAGCCCGGCTTCGTATTTGGATAAAATGCGGCGCTCCTTTTTAAACGACAGAATGCGGCCTAAAATGAGGACGTTGCTCGCGAGGTAGCGCGGCTTGTAGCTATGAAAATCGTAGTTTTCGACATCGGCGGAGATGCACTGCCAGAAGTCTTCATCGGAAATCTCGGAGAAAATCTCCTTTGGCGGCGGGCCGTACAGGGTGACGCCGCACTGCAAAATAAGCTTGATGTAGCTTGTGACGTCGGCATCCGGGAACTCCCGGTCGAGCACATAACAGTTGAAATCAGGGTCATGCAATCGCTGTTCGATGCGCTCGCTCCAGAAATCGCTGTAATGGAACACGCAGTTACCGGGCGTTCGCCACGGCTGCACGTCGCAAAGCTTCACGGCGGAGAGCTCCACGGGGCACGGACTGCCGTCGATTTCGAGCAGATCTTGTGCGATTTTGAGCTTCGTTTCGATTGTGAGCGCGTCCTTTACAACGACCAGAACGTCCAAATCGCCGGATGCGGGCTGAAACGCGCCGAGGGCAACAGAGCCGTGCAGATACACGCCGACAAGGCTCTCCCCCGCGTGCGTTTTCCAGCTTTCCGTGATGCGGGTAAGCTGTGCTTTGATTTCGGGCGGCAGGGCTTCGTAGGATAATAAATAGTTCATAAAATCTCCAATTTCGCAGTACTTTTTCTTTATTATATACTGCTTTTTTTCACCGTGTCAACCTAAAACAGTTTTACAAAAATCAAATCAGTTCTGCGCTTCCTCGCGGTTTGCAGAACGGTACTGGGTGGGCGAAACGCCCACGATGGATTTGAAAATACGGTTAAAATGATTGATTTCTTCAATCCCGAAACAAATCGCTTACAGAGCAATTTGAGGCCTCGGGGCTTTGCCGGGCGATGCTGCTCCAAATCGGTCAGCACATGGTTCGCCGTGACAAGACCGACATTCGGCGCGATATAACTGCCTTTGCCAATGACGATTTTGGCGGCGAAACTCTGAAAATAGCAGCCGAACGCGTTAAAATCGTTCATATCATCCGGGTCGAAAATCAGATTTTCCGCGCTGCTTACTTCATTGCGGAAAGAAACCGGAAACGGAATATCGCGATTGATGCCCTTTACCTTCTGCATCCACAAGTTTCGCCAGCACCATGTCCAGCCGAGACTGGATTCCTCAAACCAGCGGCCACGCAAAAACTTTTTATCGTAAAACAACGGCATAATAAGTTTTGAAAAAAAGCTGAATACCGGTCGTTCCAAAAGCATCTCCCCCTTTTCCTCCAGTGTAGAGGAAAAAGTAGAAAACCTCCAGCAGAACTCTCTTTTTTGCTTGACGGATACTACGAAAAAAGCACCTTTTATAGCAGCTCCGAAAGCCGCGAACTGCCGATGGAGCGCTCCGCGAGCTGCATACTTTTGTGGGGCGGAGGTTCAGCATACCAAGCTTTTTGAGGTTCGGGATCTCCATCGTTTTCACGGTATAGGCGATATGGCCGAATGTATCGACACCGACGTCGCCAAACGCCTCGGAATCCGGCATGGCTAATAGAATTAAAACTATTTCTTTAACAGATGATGATAAATCTTACTTAAATAAACTGCTGACTCAGAGCACTTTGGAAATTCGCGTTTATGCAAAAAAAATGTTTCTCCTATGTACCATTACAATCAGGACAAGAAGCAAAATGATCAGCACGGCTATGAAAGCCAAAACTGCCATAGACTGCGGTTGCTTCGGAAATATATATATTTCGTTTCTGTCATAACAAAACCCTCTCTATGTTTCCCAGCTGCTTTCCCCATGCATCCAGAAAGGCAATTACAGACAGTTTCCCAGAACATCTTTCAGCTTATTCATATCCAGCGGTTTCGCGATATGTCCATTCATGCCTGTATTTT